>Ga0208695_1000012_pt1 | contig 340971 bp, 264 predicted proteins | sample AD_UKC111_MetaG_FD_184449 | JGI IMG/M metagenome (GOLD analysis project Ga0208695, IMG submission 184449) | Active sludge microbial communities of municipal wastewater-treating anaerobic digesters from Hong Kong - AD_UKC111_MetaG (SPAdes)... | ecosystem: Engineered > Bioreactor > Anaerobic >...
CAGAAAAAACCGGTTTCTATAAGAACGGGTTGATAATTCTGGCATTTTAGGGTGTACGATGAAATCGTCAGTGTTAAAAACAGGAAATACGACAAAAAATGTTTCATGATTAAGGTTTTAATTTAGTGCTGAATTCAAGTCACAAATGCATCTTTTTGGTTAGACAAATTTAGTGATAAAAATTCATTTGGTGTTAAAAAATTCAATTTTTTTAGGCTGTTATCCGTTACATGCGTATATATCTCCATTGTCTTACAACTTTTGAGTCCCAGAAATTCTTGTATATAACGCAAATCGGTTCCTGCCTGCAAAAGATGTGTATAGTACTCCCCATTTTCCAGACCAGTGACCTGTCATTCATAATTGAAGGAAATATTTGAATTGATAGTTTTGTTAATGTTAGGAAATTACTGGAAGAATTACTCAAGATAGTAACAGTCTTTCTTTTTGGGTACTTTTATCTTTGGTTCATAACTCATGCAGCCTTTCTGTAAAGTGATTCCGGAGTAACCCGGCCAATGCCTTGGTGCGATTTTCTGGTGTTATAGTATTCGAAGAATGAACGTAGGCCGGCATAAAGTTCGGAACCATTTTCTGCCGGACGCTTATCTTGTCATCTTCTTTGATATAACTCATCAGTTCACGCATAGCCCGGCCTTGCGTGAAATTTTTTTTAGCCACTCGTTCTCCACCTGAAGTTTTCCGATCACCGCATGCAGCTTCTCCTTTTCCGACTCCAGATTTTCCTCCGGAGCCTTGGTCTGAAAGATTTCCACGTTGCGCGAAAGAAAATCCTGTTTCCATCTGGAGATCTGGTTGGCATTTACCTCAAACCTCCTTGAGAGTTCGGCCAATGGCTCACGCTCCTGGAGCGCTTCAAAGGCTACCTGGGCTTTAAAAGCCGCTGTGTGTTTTTATCTGTATGCTTTCCTATTTCCACGATTAAAATGAGTCGTTTCTTCAACTTAATCCGTGGTCTGAATTTCGGGGAGTATTATAAAGGATGATAACATTCTCAAAACTGTACAACTCTCATAATTAATGTCAAATAATTTAGTGCAAACCAATGGTTTACATACTATTTGGACCGATCACTTATAATTTATTAAATTTGAGAGAGAAAACTTACGAGATTACTATCTGAGTTTGTAATTTTCAGTTTTTTTCTAAGTCTATAGCGAGATTTATTTATTGTTTCTGGTCTTTGCCCCGTTAGTTCTGATATTTCCTTTGTTGACATGTTTAAACGTAGGTAGGCACAAAGTTTAAGTTCGGACTGGGTGAGATCTGGGTATAGATTTAAAAGTTTATCATAGAATTCACTATTGGTTTCTTTAAATTGTAAAGAGAATTCTTCCCAAAGTTTAGCGTTTGTTTCCTTCTTGATATCGCGATTAAGTTTAATGATAGAATCTCGCAAATCAGACTGGGTAGAAGGTGAAACTAATTCGTTTAGTTTTCCACTAATTTGAGCAAGCATTTCGTTTTTATTCAATAAAGCTAAAAGATTAATACTAAGTTCCTTGCTTTTATGTTTTAGATCTGATTCCGCTTTTTCTTTTTCTAAAATAGCGTTCTTCGTTTTGATCTTCTGACGAGAATAAGTAAGAGAAAAAATGATTAGGGCAAAAATAAGACATAAGATAATGAAGGTCAATATGAAATAAAATTTTAACTGCTTGATCTTTTGTTCTTTCAATGCCTTTTCTTTACTATATTGATATTCAAGTCTGAATAGTTCTTTTTGGTTTTGAAGCTTCCGCAAACTATCACTTACAATGTTAAATTCACGGAGGTATTTATATGCAGCAAGTGTGTCTTTTGTTGCGAGGCTAATATTATGAAGAAGTTCAAGTGAACTTGCAGTAGTTTCCAATACTGTATTTGATCTGGTTATTTCTAATCCATTTTCAGCAAATTGTCTTGCTTTGTCTAGATTTCCCTGGCTCAGATAATACTTCCCTAATAACGTATATGATTTAGCCTCAAGTAAAGGTACATGCTTATTTTGGAAGATTTCTAATGAGCGTTTCAGATAAATTGCTGCTGAATCAGCTTGATTCATTTCCATAAAGAGTGACCCAATGTTTAACATATTAATTCCCACCGCTATCGAATCATTTATCTTGGATGATACTTTTAATGATTCGCGATAATTTTGAAGGGCAGCATCTAAGTTATGAAACCCAATTTGATTAATAATTGCCATATTATTATACTGATCAGCAATTTCAGTATAATTATTTAATTCGATTGCAATTTGCAGGGCCTTCCTTATATATTCTTCAGCCTTTTCATAGTTTTGCATGCAACTGAAATCTACTCCAATTAAACCAAGTGTTGCTCCAACCAGTCTTTTTTCATTCAACTTTTCATATAGCCGAAGGTTTTCGAAGTTGAGTTTAGAACTTTGATCATAATCCCCCATTTCTGCATAGGCAACGGCCATGATACTACGTCCATCAGCTATTTCCAATTTCATGTCAAGTTTATTGGCTAATTCGACAATTTGCTCACCTGTTTTAATAGCAGCTTCAAGATCTTTTAATCGAGTCTGGTTTACTCCAATTCTTATCAAAGCTCTGACTTCTGCTGAATCAAAATCAATTTTTTGCGCTAAGGCTAAGGCTTGTTGAGCATAAACAAGAGCTTTTTTGGGCTGACTAATCTCAACATTCTGTGACATTTGTAATAGTAGTCGGGTTTTTGTCCGTTCATCTGAAGTCCTTTGTAACAATTGATTCAGGCTGTCAACCTGTGGTTGCGGGTTTTGCGCTAATACTATCAGTGCACAAAGGTTTAATAAAAGGATTAATCCGGGTTTTACTATACGCATAATAACAACCTCATAAGATTCGATTGAAATATTACATCCAACCCATTATATAAAAAAGCACACAGCATTATTAAAAACCTAATGAATGCTGAAAGCAAAAATAGTCAATTCAGTCAATTTTACTATTAATCATTTCACTTTGCTTCAAATCCCAAGTTGTAGTAATAAGGTTGATTTTTTAAAAGTCAGTATTGCTCGTAATACTTAAGCTATATTTTATAAAACTAATCTGCAATAAGAATAACTACAATTATCGGTTGTTCCCATTTGTTTAAAATACTAAGGAATATTGCATATCAGCAAGAAAAATCGATCTAAATCTCAAGCTTCGAACTAAATTCTATTTTCATTTTGACTATAAAACTATCTTACATTTAACTTTTGGGAAAAAACTTAAAATGGAATGAAAGGTTCTAATTGAAGCGTAATTACTTCAACAATGTGAGGTAAGTTATCATTCAGAGTAGAAATGTTATGTTGAAGATTTCAAAAACATGATTGTTTAATTCAAGGTCGAATCGAGAGTTCTGATTATTTCATAAAAATCATTAATTAAATTTTGATGAAATGAGTAAATTAATGATCTTCACCAAATTATAGTTCAAATATTTCTGTTGTTTTCGATTTGCAGATTGAAATTTTTTTGGATTCACTTATTTTTGATGCATAAAAGCAACTGAGTCGTCATGGATAAGGAAAAGGGTTGTATATTGGTAGGGATAGATTTTGGCAAACCTTCCCTAACAGCTATTGAACAGACTTTCAATCTTGCACATTTACTAAGGATTAAAATTACCTTGTTATATGTTATAGAGGAAAATGATTTTTTGAGAAGATACTTCAACCAGAGGCCCGAGAACGAATCAGAATTGATTAGAAACATCGAATGGGAAATGAATGCACTAAAACAAAAAATTGAAGATCGTTCTGGAATTAAGGTAAATACATTAATTGATAAGGGCAAGGCACATGATGTTATATTGAAGAAAGCCGAGGAACTAAATGCCATCATGATTTTTATGGGGACAACCAATTCTGATGAAAAAATCGTAGGGACTACTACACATAAGGTTGTGCGCACTGCAAAATGTCCTGTTATTACCGTAAGGGCCGAAACATATCATGATGGCTGTCGAACCATTTTATTGCCTCTTGACCTCACTGCCCAAACGAGACAAAAGATAGCCTGGGCCATTGAAATTGCTCGTCTTTATGCTGCAAACATTAAAATTATTAGTGTACTGAGTTCAACTGATGATGAAACTCGACAAAATCTGAATATACAACTCAAACAGGCAAGAAATTTTATTGAATTGTCACAAATTTCATGCTCGGCAGAGCTAATCGAAAAAAGCCCTAATGACGCTAATCAGGCTCAGGTCATTCTTCGTTATATTGATCAACATCCTGAAATCGACTTGATCGTCATTATGACCCAGCCAGAAGAAGGCGTAGTTAATTATTTTTTAGATGCTGAAGCTCAACAAATCATTCGTAGCGCTTCCGTACCCGTGATGTCTATTGTGCCTCATGAGTTTTCCTATCCCTCAAAATGGTTGGGCGAATAATACTCTCTTTAGCCCTTATTCATCCAAAAGCATCTATTTATCTATGAAGCCGCATTATGTAAATTCTCGCTTATTTACATCGTTTTTAATCATGATTAAACATATTAATTTTTTAATATATTTTTGAACCTTTAAATTTTATCGAGAATCCTTATGAAAAGAATGAAAACGCTCATCAATCTTTTATTTATTGTAATAATCACTACACATTCATTTTTGCTCAGATCGCAGGATTTCGTTACCTATTCCACTTCGCTGCCTGGGATGGCTCAAGGCAGTTGCGACTGGGCCGATATTGACAACGATGGCTACCTCGATTTGGCGATCATGGGTGCAAATTCTATTGGTCAACCTTTAACGAAAATCTATAGAAACAATGCCGGGGTATTTATTGATATCAATGCAAATCTAACAGGACTAAAAAATGGCTCTGTCAGATTTAGCGATTACGATAATGATGGTGACTACGACCTGTTGGTTTGCGGAAGCGATTTTAATTCAAAATCACACACTTTACTTTATAAAAATGAAAATGGCAGCTTTTCACAATCTTCCAATACATTCCAAGGTATTTGCAATGGAATGGCCATTTTTGTAGATTACGATAATGACGGCCTACTCGATATTTTGTTAAGTGGAGATACGCTTTCTTACAACGGGTTTACAAGAATATATCATAATTTAGGGAACGATACTTTTGAAGAGGTAGATTTTGGTTTTCCGGCAGTTATCAGTGCATCCCTTAGTTATGGCGATTATGACAATGATGGTGACTTCGACCTGTTGCTAAGCGGTGATATTGGTGGAGCTTATTACACTAAATTATATCGTAACGATATGGGTGTGTTTACCGAAATTCCAGTCAATTTAGAAGGCGTTGGTGCAGGATTTTCTCTGTGGATGGATTTCGACAAAGACGGAGACCATGATATTTTGCTCATGGGCAATGATTTGACCTTGACCCCGATATTCAAAATATACAGAAATGAAGGAAGTGGCAATTTTCAAGAGGTATTTGTTGGAATTACGGGTATGGCCTTAGGTAATATCTCAATTGCCGATTACAATAATGATGGGTATCCCGATTTTGCCGCAACGGGCAAAGCACCTGGTTGTGGAGCTATGATGAGTATTTTGTTTTACAATAATCAAATGGGTTCTTTTTGGCCATCCTCTCAAAACCTTGTTGATCTTTCATATAGTTATTCTGCCTGGGCCGATTTCGATAATGACGGCGATAGCGACCTCCTGCTGATGGGAATTTCTACAAGCGGGAATCCTGTAACGGTTTTATACTCTAATACATTGAAATCGAATGGATTCTTTCCAAATTTACCCCCAAACCCTCCTATCAATTTGTCATCTGAAATGAATGAGAATGAATTGATATTGAAATGGCAACCCTCTCCTAATAGTATTGATGGTAAAAATGTATTTTATAATGTAAGGGTAGGGCTTAATCCGGGCAGTTCGGAAATAATGTCAACGGCAAGCAATGCATTGAACGGCCAAATGCTTCTGCCAAATTTTAGCAATGTAACTCAAGATACTTTTTGGATTTTGAGAGGGCTGCGCGAAGCTGACTATTTCTGGAGCGTGCAGGCTATCGACCCTTCTTTTTCGGCTTCAGAATTTGCCTCAGAAGAAACTTTTACAATTACTTATACTGGCATTTCTCCAATCGAAGAAAAGGAAGAATTCATCGACTATATAGTCTATTCTGATAGAATTGAGTTGAATGCACAAATTCTGGGAAAATGGTCCATCTATTCGGTCAGTGGCGCTAAGGTAATGAATGCTAATTTTGGGCTTGGAAAATCTATCATTAGCTTGTTGGGCATGTCACCTGGAATTTATGTATTGAGAATAGAAACAGAAGATAACTACTATACGCTAAAATTTTTAAAAAACTAAAATAGATTCAGAATGGTTATTGATTGATTCATGGCGGGAAACCTATAGGGTTTCTTTTGAAAATTCAATTCAAGTTAATAATTTACTTCTGATTGATGAAAAATTAAGGTATTAGAGATCAATGGGCATAGCGTCGTTTTCGTAAGTAATATTTAATCAGGCCAAAAATCAGGACTAAAACTACGGGTGCTACAATATTAAGGGTTTGCCAACGCAAACGTTCGTTTTGCAGTTTTTGGGGATCGAGGAGGCGCATTTTTATTTCTCTCGAACGAATAGTAACCAACTTCGAATCGTCGAGCATATAATTCAAGGCATTTAGAATGAACTCTTTATTGCCGAAAGTTTGACGAGTATCTTGGTCGTAGCCCAAAGGTAAGGGATATCCATTTTTACGTTCGAGCTGGTTACGGATAACATCTCCATCGCTCACCACAAGCATTTGAGTTGGTTTGCTTTCGGCAATAAATCCTATTTCGGGGCTATTACTAATATTTGCTGGGATACGGTGTTCATATAACGAAGAAAATTTTCCCTCGAGAAATACGGCCAAGGGAATATATGGTTGATCGAACAATTTCAGGTCAGGTTCTTGTCGGGCTATGTTGAGATCGATAATGATAGGTGCATTTACTTTACGCGAATATTGCCCACTCGAAAGCAAGATGGTTTTTTTTACACCCTTGATGGCTATAGTATCAAGACTACTGATAAATTGTGTTTTAACCAGATTAAGATTATTGACAATGGGATGATTTGTAGCCGGATTAGCTAAAGGGAAGAAAATCCAGGGTACAAAGCTAAAGCGAGGTTGATTGCCAATAGCTCCTGTAACCATCATGATGGGAAGACAATTAGCATCTAAAACAAGATCATTATTGATGCGTACTCCATAACGAAAAAGCATATCCTCGAGATTGAGGTCGCGTGCCAAGCCTAAAGTATTGCTTTTATTTTGTAGGCTGTCCATTTCGGCCTTTACACCATCTACAAACCACAGTATTTTTCCGCCTCGCATCAGAAATTGATCGATAATAAATTTATCTTGTTCACTGAATGCAGAATCGGGTTTGGCTATGATAATGGCCTTATATTTATTGAAAATGGAAATACGTCCTGAATCTGTTTTGTGTTGGGTGAGGGAATTAATCTGTCCATCAAGTTTTATCCTTTCAACGGTATAATATTCGGCCATGCTTTGAGAAATATCATAGATATAAACTTCGTCGAGTTCTCCATGACCATAAATAAAAGCTACTTTCGGTTTATAAGTAACAATGAGTTTTCGTATAGTATTAGCCAGATTATACTCGAGGTTTTCGACCGAGAGATTTAAGATTTCTTCGGGTGGGGCTCCCATTTGATTGCTTAATAGTTGAACTGGTGTTTCCTTTCCTCTATAGGAAGCTATGGCACCTGGGAAAATGATTTGCCGGCTTTCACTTTCCTTGTCCTTAACTTGTAAATCGGTGGGGTTCAGGCCTTTTTCTATTAACTGCCTGTAAATTTTTTCTCTATCTTTAGCATCATTACTCGCATTAGGATTGATGAATTCGTAATTGATGAATTTGTTATAAGCCCGCATTTCGTCGAGCATCTCACGGGTTTCGTTTCTCAATCGCTTAAATCCAGCTGGGAAATCGCCTTCCAGATAAATTCGAAAATATATATAATCATCTACCTCTTTTAGGAGTTTTTTAGTGGATTCGGATAGCGTATAGCGTTTCTCGGAAGTGAGGTCAAAGCGTGTGAAAGCGTAAGAACCAATGATATTGATAAGGATAATAATGAGAATTCCCATTACAAGCCTCAATATTGCTTGATGGGCAATTTTCTTCCTCGAACTACTGCTTATGTGGTCTTTAGGTGGAGCTTGCATATTACAATAACGAATGGCAAATTTAAAAAATTTCAAAGGCCAGGGCTAAATTTCGAGGCTGGTTCATTTGAAGAGCTAATCTAGCTGATGGTGGAGTAGCGATTTAAAGGTTTCAATATCCAAGGCATTTTTTACATCGAAATTTCCTATTCTCATACGACGCAGACTTTTTAGGTAGGCACCGCATTTCAGATATTCTCCAAAATCACGAGCTAAAGCACGTATATAAGTTCCTTTACTACAAACAATTCTAAAGTCAATTTCAGGAAATTCTATGCGAGTAATCTCGAAATGATGAATAATGATGGTTTTGGAGTCAAGTCTAACTTCTTCCTTTTCTCGGGCGTATTCATAAGCTCTTTTCCCTTCTATTTTAATGGCTGAAAATTGAGGTGGTATTTGTTGCTGCTCTCCAACAAATCGCAAAGCCACTTGCTGAATTTGCAAAGGTGTAAGAAAAGAGATATCTTTAAAATTTTCGGGTTTGGTTTCAAGATCGAAGGTTGGTGTAGTGGCGCCCAAATAAAAAGTACCTGTATATTCCTTTTCGAGTGCTTGATATTTTTCGATGTTTTTGGTTTCTTTGCCTGTACAAATAATCAGGAGGCCTGTAGCCAGAGGGTCGAGTGTTCCAGCATGTCCAACCTTAAGGCGATGCTTACCCGTCAATTTTTTTAGGGTATATCTTACGCTATTCACTACATCGAATGAAGTCCATCCATAGGGTTTATCGAAAAGCAATACATTATCTTCTGTTAAAGGGGTCATCCGGTAATATTCAGATCAATGCCCAGAGCTAATAAAATGAGGATGAGACCACCTAAAACGATGCGGTACCATCCAAAAAGTCTAAAACCATGACGCGTAAGGTAGTTGATAAAAGTTCGTATAGCTAAAAGGGCAATAATAAAGGCAATAATATTTCCAAAAACGAGTAAGGGGATATTTTGAGAGTTAATGGATTTGTAATTTTCGATGAGTTTATAAGCCGAAGCAGCAAACATGGTAGGGACAGCCAAAAAGAAAGAAAATTCTGCTGCTGCTTTACGGTTTAGTTTTTGTGTCATGCCTCCAATGATAGTAGCAGCTGAACGAGAGATTCCCGGAATCATGGCTATGCATTGAAAAAATCCGATTTTTAAGGCCGAAGAATAAGTAACCTCATTCTCGCCTTGTTCGGCAGTATTCTTGAACCATTTGTCGATGAATAATAGTATGATGCCCCCAGCAACCAAAGATATAGCCACCACCAGTACACTTCCCAGCATGCGATCGATCAAGTTACCTGCAAGATATCCGACTACCGCCGCAGGTATGAAAGCTACAAATAACTTGTAATAAAAATCAAGTGAAGTAAAAAATTTCTTCCAATATAAGACAATAACCGATAGGATAGCTCCAAACTGAATGTTAACGATAAAAGCCTTGGAAAACTCGGTAGGTTCCATTCCCAAAACGGCCTCGGTAATTATCATGTGGCCTGTGGAACTGATGGGTAAAAATTCGGTAATACCTTCTACAATAGCTATAATCAGGGCTTGTAGCCAGGTCATTTTTTAACTTTTTTCTTTGGGTTCCACATGATGGCAAAAATCTCAATAATGAATCCTGCAATGATGATTATAGGCGAAAGCGTTAGCCGTCTGAAATTGAAAATATCGTAATTGAATACATTGGGATCATCACTTCCACCCCCTGTCATCAATAAAAATCCAATAATGAGAAGCACGATACCTATGACCATCAATAAATAATTTTGACGTTCAAAGGCAAATCCGCCTTGCGGCTTTTCTTCTTCTTTTCCTGTTTTAGTGGTAACTATAGTTTTTTTTGCCATAAATGGAGAATTTTTTACAAATATAGTTTATCGATATTCATATTGAGGAAACGTGTAACCGCTATATAGTTTGAAATGGCCGAAATTAAGGCTCCGCATAATATCATCCCTACTGGAATACTCAACATAATTTGCATATCGGCCAAAGATTGTAGCTCGGGAATTTTTAAATAGGTGAAATAAAGTAAAACTGCGAGCAGAAGAATGGCAAATAAAGCACTTAATATGCCATGCCATAAGCCTTTCCTTACAAAAGGAGCTCTAATGAAACTTCTTGTGGCTCCTACCAGCATCATACTCCTGATAATAAAACGTTTGGAATAAACCGAAAGTTTAATGGTATTATTGATTAAACCTATGGATATGAGAAACATTAATAATGAAAGAACAGCAATAATGATGCTGATAATGTTCAGGTTTTGATTTACTTTGTTAATTAAGTCTCTTTGATATTCAATTTGTGCCACTTTGGGATTTTGTTTCAGGCGTTTTTCAATTTGCTGAATCGAATCGGGATTTGTATATTCGGCATTTAGTCTTACTTGCAAACAGGGTAACAATGGATTGTAGCCAAGAAAACCAATAAAATCTTCGCCCAATTCTTTTTTTAACATCTGCTCGGCTTCTTCGGGTGAAATATACTGAGCAGACTTAACCCAACGCGTTGTATCCATGCTTTTTTTCAATCTCAGGATTTCGGTTTCTCTAGTATTTTTTTGAAAATATATAGTAAATCCTAAGTTTTCTTTTACATAACGTGATATTTTATTTGCATGAAGTCCAATCAACCCCCATAGCCCGAGCATAAAAAGGACTAGTGTAAGACTCATAATAGTAGTAATATATGCTGAGCGTAAGCGTTTGCGTGTAAGTATTTCTTCCTGCGGCAAAAGAGATAATGTTTAATGATTCTGCAAATTTAGAAATTATAGCCTTTAGAAAAGGATCAGGATTTTCTCATGAGCTTCATTTTGTGAATTAATTGGCGAGTTGAGTCGTCATGCGTTTCAACAAGATTATCGTCGGCCAGTTCGGGGATGATATTGTTGGCAAGGCTTTTCCCAAGTTCCACACCCCACTGGTCGAAACTGAAGATATTCCAGATAATGCCCTGTACGAATGTTCTATGCTCGAAAAGGGCAATGATGGCTCCCAGATTGTAAGGCGTAAGTTGTTGATAGAGAAGGCTTATAGAAGGAATATTTCCTCTGAAAACACGGTAAGGCAGTAATTTTAAAATTTCTTCCTCACTGAAACCTTTCGATTGCATTTCGAAACGCACTTCCTCGGCAGACTTGCCCTTCATCAGAGCTTCGGGCTGAGCAAAGAAATTTGCTAACAAAAGCTGATGATGTTCGCTGAATGGGGTTAAGGGTTTAGCGGCGGCCATAAAGATGCATGGTACCATTTGTGTTCCCTGATGAATGAGTTGATAGAACGAGTGCTGGCCATTTGTACCAGGCTCTCCCCAAATTACTGGGCTTGTTTTGTAAGAAACAGCTAATCCATTGCGGTCTATTGATTTGCCATTGCTTTCCATTATGGTTTGTTGCAAATAGGCTGGAAATCTCTCGAGATATTGATCATATGGCAAAATGGCTTCAGTGGCACAGTCGAAGAAGTTGGTGTACCAAATACTCAATAGAGCCAGTAATATTGGAATATTGTTTTCGAGTGAAGTTTCTCTGAAGTGATGATCCATGGCCTCAGCTCCTCTTAATAATTCTTCGAAGCGTTCATAGCCTATTTGCAATGCAATGCTCATCCCTACGGCTGACCATAATGAAAATCGGCCACCTACATAATCCCAAAAATGAAACATGTTTTGAGGATGGATTCCAAATTCCATTGCTGCTTCGGTATTTGTAGAAATGGCCACAAAATGTTTACTGATGTCTTCTGCCTTGCCTCCCTGATTGATGAACCATTGACGAGCAGTTTTAGCATTAGCCAGTGTCTCTTGGGTAGTAAACGATTTCGAAACGATGAGAAATAAAGTTTCTTCGGCCTTCAAATTACGAAGGGTTTCGAAAATATGGGCCCCATCGACGTTAGATACAAAAAATATCCGTAATCTTTCATGACCATAAAACTGCAATGCTTTGCATACCATAGCCGGGCCAAGATCACTTCCTCCAATTCCAATATTGACTATATTTCTGATGGATTTGCCTGTATATCCTTTCCATTCTCCGTTTCTAACCTGATGAGTAAAAATCTTCATTTGATTACGTACGGAACGTATTTCTGGCATCACATCCTTGCTATCAAGAAAAACCGGATCATCGCTTAGATTACGTAAAGCATAATGCAAAACCGCTCTTTTTTGCGTTTGATTGATTTTTTCTCCGCTGAACATCTGCTCTATGGCTTCGGTAAGATGGCATTCTTGAGCAAGTTCTATGAGCAATTGTATCGTTTGTTCATTGATATGAGTTTTTGAATAATCAACAAATAAGTTCTGCCACTGAAGAGAAAATTTTTGGGCTCTCTCTTTATCGCTTTCGAATAATTGATTTAGGCTAAGCCCGCGAATGCTTCTGAAATGCTCGTTTAATTTTTGCCAGCTTCTCGTTTCTGTAGGATTGATCGATGGTAACATATCAAAAAATGAATTAATGAGAAAGAGTAATATGTATCAAGGTGCAAAAATAAAAAATCCCGGCGCTTTTCATGCCGGGATTGGAATGTGTTCAAGGAAAGAAGTGTGATTCTATAACGGGCTTACAGTAAACTGGATACTTTGATTCAACTGCAATGTAACATTATGAGCAGGTAATAGCGAAGGTTCAATAGTGTAATAGATTCTACCGGAATAGTGCTTCATTTTGAATAATGAAGTAAGATCAGTAGCATCCAGAATTAATTCAAGTTCAGTGGCATTATCTATGATATTGCCTGTGTGTGCCACCTGCATCTCCTGATTGCTGCTGTTGAACAAGACTAAACGAGAGTTGACAAGAAATTGAAAATTTGTCCCTACTGGGTCAATGATGCGTAAGGTTGCTTTAGTGAGTTTGCCATTTTCTATGGAAAACGAATTCAATGAATGTGCTTCCTGAATACTGTCGAGATTTAAATAAACATTAAAATCTTTGTAGTATTCCTGAGTTGCGGAATTTTTGACAGAAGGTGCTGCAAGACTAAAGTTGATGGATGGCAAATTCATTTTAACATCAAATTTGGCAAGGTCTTCCACTTCGTCGCACGATTGCAGGCTACCCATTAGAATAACACCAAAGATGGTCATTCCTAAAAAAATTGTTACTTTTTTCATAAGATTTTGGTTTATTTGGTTGCAGGATTTATTTACAATACAAATTTACATGATAATTCATTTCTTATAATCATTTTTAAAGCAGAAGACTAAAATTTTGTTAGAATTTTTAATTTTTTTTCTGTGGTTCAAAAAAGGCATAGAATTTCGATGTCTTTTGATTTTCAGCTAATTTTGTAGCGAAAATGAATAGAAGAATTCTTGCTATTATCATCATTTTAATGGGCTTTGTATTGGTAGTCCTAATGTTCATTCAGGTTTACTGGATCAGGAATGCGCTTATGCTACGTGAAACGAACTTTACATCGGGAGTTGAAGAAGCTGTATCTAATGTCGTGCTTTCGCTCGAAAGAATGGAATCTGGAAAGCGTTTACGTAGTTTTAAGGAAAGTGCTCGACTTTACCGAAAGATCGATTCCTTGAATTATTTAATTAATAAGAGATATCAAGAACTTACTGGAGAGAACGCCGATGCATCATTACAATCTAGAGCAAAACCTAAATCGGCTCAAGAAAAAAAATCATGGCGGACTTTGCGTGACCTGGATACGTCTTTGGTCATTCAAGAAAATAACAGCATTCAAGAAGAGACTGATTCATTGAATAATCAGAAACTGTCTCGAGACCAAAATATAAAACCTAAAGTCGTTAATATTGAGGAAGACCCTAAATATAAGAGGTTACAAAAACAAAGAGAAAGAGTAGTGGAGGAGCTGATGAGTCGTTCTCTTATTTATGACGCGGCCTTAGGTCGCTTCGACGAAATCATAGAAATGCCCCTCGAAAAAAGAATACAACCTGTCATAATTGATTCGATGTTAAGTATAGAACTCGAAAACAAAGGCATACGTACGGAATACGAATTCGGCATTTATGATACAAAACGCGACAGCCTCATTTTTCAGAAAACAGGAATGTTTACTCAAGAACTCTTGAATAAGGGTTTTGCCGTTAATCTATTTCCGAGACAGCCCAGCAAGGACAAGGCTATTCTTTTGCTGTATTTTCCATATGAGCGCCGATACATGCTGAAACAAATTTGGTGGTTGCTTTTACTTTCCATTATTTTGGTCGGTACATTTATTGCGATATTTTATAAGACTATTTCTACTATTTTGTATCAGAAAAAATTATCAGACATGAAGAATGATTTCATCAGTAATATTACGCACGAATTTAAGACGCCGGTTTCGACAATTTCGATTGCTTGTGAGGCATTGACAGATTCTGATATAGTAAAAACCCCAGCTGTAGCTGCCAATTATATACAGATTATTGCCGATGAAAATAAACGATTAGGCACTATGGCCGAGAAAATTCTGATGGCTTCTGTCCTCGAAGAAGGAAAGCTTCAGCTGAAGCTGGCACCTTGCTCGATGCACGAAATTATTTCAGACTGTGTCCAAAAGGTAGCACTTCAGGCAGAAAATGCTGGTGGCAGCATACAAACCCAATTTGACGCCTTACATGACTTGGTTTATGGAGATAAACTCTATCTGACAAGCGTTGTAATTAACTTACTCGATAATGCTATTAAGTATTCACCTATAAAACCCACGATTAAAATCAAAACATATAACCATCAGCAAAATTTTGTGTTCGAAGTTATGGATAATGGGATTGGGATTAGTAAAGAAAATCAAGGTATGATTTTCGATAAATTATATCGAGTACCCACTGGAAATATTCATAATGTAAAAGGATTTGGATTGGGATTGAGCTATACTAAAGCTATTGTAGAAGCTCATAAAGGAAGTATTAGTGTTAGCAGCGAACTTAAAAAGGGAACTACTTTTACGGTGGTTTTGCCCTATTTCGAACCTTAATAACAAAATAGTATTCAACAATTAAAATGATGAACAGCGAGCATTACAAGCGAACTAAGCAATGAAAAAGATCAAGATTTTATTGGCCGAGGATGACAGAAACTTGGGAACAGTGCTTAAAGCATATCTCGATGCTAAAGGCCATGATACGATTTTAGCCATGGATGGGGAAGAAGCCTTAAAGGCTTTTTATCAAGAAGATTTCGACTTTTGTATTTTAGATGTAATGATGCCCTTGAAGGATGGGTTTACCGTAGCAAAACAAATCCGTAAATCCAATAAATCTGTTCCTATTCTATTTTTAACCGCAAAATCTCAATCTCAGGATATTATATCTGGCTTCAATGCCGGAGGCGACGATTATATAACCAAACCTTTTAGCATGGAAGAGTTGATGGCCCGTATAAAGGCCATTATGCGCAGAACTCTTCCTAACCTTCAAGAAGATTTAACCCATCAGATTTATAAAATCGGCAATTATAGTTTTGACTTTACCAGTCAGATTTTAAAGATTGGAGATACTGAGTTTAACCTTACCGCCAAGGAGTCAGAATTATTAAAGATTTTGGTTGAAAATGCCAATGAAGTTATCGATAGAAGTATTATTCTGCAAAATGTTTGGAAAGACGATTCTTATTTTGCAGCTCGCAGTATGGATGTTTATATTTCACGATTGAGGAAATATCTGCAAGAGGATCGTCGTGTGCAAATCATCAATAGCCATAAAGTAGGTTTTCGGCTCGTAGTTCCTGAAGATTAGGATAAATTTTCAATGGCTTTTATTCCTTTTCGATTCAATAAGATACGATAACGACGATAAGCCGTCTCATTTTCAGATGACAATTGCATAATTAGGTTGATATAATAGATTCGCTCGCCATTGATAATGGCATAGCCCTTATTTTCGTCGGGTATGAATAAAGGCATCTCAGGATCATCCATTTTTTGTATAAAGCTATCTACATTCAACCGCAAAATCTCATTTATGCCTGGAGTAAGGTAAGGGCTTAATTCGTTGAGTTTTCGCCGGTCTAAATAAAGTATCTTACGGTAAAGAATTATTTTTTCGGTATCATAACGGTTATTGACTTCCAGAATAGGCGAACGACTTCTGATTTTCATTACATTAGACAGAACTTTTTTCTCTGGAATAAAATCCATTCCTTCTTTACTTATGCCAATCGTAATATTGTTAAGAGCGATTTCGGTTTTATGGTCAAAATAGCGGTGCCCCAAATGTGAGGCAAAGTAATATCTAAAAAGCTCTTTTATTCTATCTTTTAGCATATAGCTGACCACCAAGGCTACAAACAAAGGCATAGTCAGGTTGCCATATGTCTTTTGAAAAGTAAAAGCTACGGCTGTGGCAAAAACCATTGAAAGACCTGCGGCAATACTAAAATAGATTTGTTCTACCAATATACCTTCTTTCTTTTTTTCGCCTATAAGAAATAGCTCACTTTCAGCAAATTTTTTCAAAAGATTGAAATGAAATATCAATTCTCTATTACGTGTTGGGCTTTTTTCTTCTATTACTGGATAGTTGTGTTCCTTTTTATACTTGATTTCGTCCTGAACAATAGAAAGCAATTGTTTTTGCCATGTTTTGTTGAAGCTGGGATGTGATTGCTTGAGGCTTGCCAATAATTTGAAAGTATGTTCTTCTATAAGGTTGCTCATAAACTCATCGCCGAAGGAATAATAATTCATCAGTTCTTCGCTAATGGTAGGTGCATTAATAATGAAATGCAATTCACGATAGCGCTTGCTAATTTGCGAGATATTCTTACAAAATTCATCAATGAGATAGGCAGTATCGGCAGGCAATTTATTGTTGAGGATATGCTGAATTTCTTCTCTTAAGGAGCTTTTTAAAATAGAAAGGAACATTTTGATATGATATTCATATTCGGCTGCCAAGGTACGTGTGGGTGAAGAAGCCACTTTTTGAAAAACTGTGGTGAGAAAAGCTAAAGGAGAGTTTTCACTGGCGGCAATATCACGCAGTAAATATACAGGTGTAATAAGCCTGATGTTGGATTTCAAATCATGATAAAAATCATTTTTACTGTAAGTAGAATGATTGATATCGAGGGCTGCAGGAATGAATAACCATGTGTTTACGGCAAATTCGCTTTTTTTAGCTTTGCGTCGAGCAGCCAGCCGTAATTTTATCTCAATTGAGAATTTATCATGAATTTTTATTTGTTCTTCAATCATCTTATTCGGGAAAATTGTTAGCTTGATGAAACAACACAAGAGCTAAAGTAATAAAAAACATTCAGAAGCCAGAATGATTAGAACAAGCCAAAAAGGCCATTGGGAGTAATTCCTATCAATTTAAACCAGGTTTCACCCGCCAAAATGTTTAGAAACCATGCAATAGTCATCATGGTTATGCCATAGCGGAAAGTATCCGTTATACTATAATGGCCGGTTTCATATAGCAAAGCAGCAGGTTTTGAGTTAAAAGGAAGCACATAAACATGTTCAGTCATAAAGGCTACTGGTAGAGCAAGGCTTTCGATGGTGTATCCAAAGCGGCTTGCTACACCAATTGCGATAGGAACGAAAATCATAGCCCTCATGGTTTTCGATTCAAATAAAAGCGCGCTATATACCATAACAGCAGTCAGTAAAAGATAAAGAACCCAGAAAGGAGTAGATTGAGTCATACCCAAATGATCGAAAAAAGCATTTACACTAATGGAAGGAAGATCGGTAGCTGCAAATCCTGCCCCAAGAGTATAAGCTCCTGCCGAGAAAAGCATCAGATGCCAAGGAATATCTACTTCATTCCAATTAAGTATGCCAATACGAGGCAAAAGGGCAATAATGGCTCCTAAAAATGCAACTGCAGTTGGGCTGATGCCATGCAGTCGGTCGGTTGACCATAAAACCAGAATGGTCACAAAGAGAATGACAGCTTTTTTTTCTTTACGGCTCATAGGGCCCATTTCATTATATACTTCTCGTAAACGATCCATTCCGCCTTCAATATGAGGAAGGCGTTCTTCAGGTTTTAAAGGGAAAAATACCCGCATAGCCAGTAAATATCCTATCAGCATCAAACCAATAGCCATAGGAAACATTGCCATGAGCCAATCAGAGAAGAATATTCTTGAGCCTGTTGCTCCAGCGATGATAGAAACAGCCAGTAGATTAGCTCCCGACCCAGTTAGAAAACCACTTGCTCCTATATTGATATATAAGAGATTTTGTAATACGATACTTCTCCCAAAGTTATTGCGCTTATCTCCACCTCGAGCTCCATAAATGGCAGCTATGACCATGAATATTGGCAATAAAATGGCAGCTTTGGCGGTAGTGGCAGAAATAAAAGCAGATAGAACCACATTGATTACTAAGAAACTCAGAAATATACTCGAGGCATTTCGTCCAAATTTCAAAAGAAACCATAGCGCAAAACGTTTGGCAACTCCTGTACTTACAAGCATACTGGCTAGAACAAACGACATGATGTTAAGCCACATGACAGGATGTCCCAGTTGAGCAAATGCTTCTTTTTCGGGCAAAACTCCCGTGAGCACTAAAGAAATTATTACTATGAGAGAAGTAAGATAATTTGGAATAGCCCCAGTGATCCATAAAATAAGACTGGCAATGAAAATGGCCAGCATATAACAATTGTTTCTGTAAAATACATTACTTCCTACCCTATCGAAAACTTCTTTGGCTCCACTGGTAAGTTTCTCCGGGTCGAAGTTGTGCAGAAAAGTAGGCTGCAGAATAAAACCCAGCAAAACAAATGCTACCACCGCCAAAGGCGGCCCTAATAGAGTTAGAAATTTTTCAGTTTTGTTTTTTTCGCGCTTGGGTAGTTTATCAATCTTATACTGGCTCATGTCGAGCGGATCGAATACATTTTCTTTGCTATCCATTGCAGAATTTTAGTGATAATAAAACATCAAACATCCAAGTTCAAAGATTTTTCAATAGTAAAGATTCAGTCCGAAAGAAAAAGGATTTCCCCGGACTGAATCTTGATGAAAGAACACGCTTTTACCAACGTGAATAGGGATTTTTCATGAGCATGGAATTAAAATAACGAGTGTCACCCGTTACTTCTTCTCCTATCCAGTCTGGTTTCTCGAAGGGTTCATTCTCGTTTTGCAATTCAATTTCAGCTAATATTAATCCTTGGTTTTCGCCATAAAACTCGTCTACCTCATAGGTATGCTGGCCAACTTTAACAAGGTAGCGAGTTTTATCAATTACGCCTGGCTCGCAAATCTTTATCAATTGCTCAGCATCCTTGAGGGGGATTTCCATTTCCCATTCAAAACGGCTGGCTCCTGATGCATTGCCAATGCCTTTTACCGTGATGTAACCTTTATCTCCCATGATTCTTACTCTTACTGTACGCTCGGGTACAGAAGAGAGATAACCCTGAGTGATACGTGTGGCTTTATGAGCAAAAGGTTTAAAATCGCCTTTTACTAGAAATTTTCTTTCGATTTCTTGTGACATAATTTATTCGTTTGCTAGAGGTTTATGAATCATTCCTATCACACGTTTGATGGCTTGAAGATAATTGATGTTTTCAACACCTTCAAGTTTTAAATCGGATATGGTCTTGAGAATATCAGCTATTTCAGTTGATTCTGAACTTACGCTTACCACTCTTGCCCCATTGATGAGTACAACGGCATATTCGCAGATGGTATTGTTAACCATATAACCAAAACGTTGTTTATGTACACGCACTGCACTCAAATCGGGATGTTTATAGATCATTTCTATAAACTCTTGGTAAGTATATTCTTCTTTAGTAAGATTGGGCAAAGGGACCTGAAAGGCAGTGAAGACTTCGGAAAGAAGTTTTGTGGTTTGCATAGGAAATTCTCCTTTCATCAGAGGGTTCCATTGCTCCAAGCCTTGATAAGTATTGACCAGGGTTTTGATATCCATTTTGCCATCGCGGATTTTGGTATTGTTCACGTCGTTAGTGCGTGAAATGATATAGATTTCGTCGGAGTGTCGTTCCCAAACATTTTCGGGTACGGGTACCGACAAACGCGACATACGAAAGGCAGCTACATCGAAATTTTGTCCGAAGCTGCGAAATTCGAACCTTGGCTTGGAGATTTTTCCAATTTCGAGGTTTTCAGCCATAGTGATTCATTTAAGTGGGTTAGTTTATTATTTATGTTTTGATAATGTAGTTGCATTGTTGTTCGAGCTGCCACGCGTAATTTCGGTAAATATAAAAAAATTATCGCTGCCATCGGGTTTTCGGCCATAGGATTGGCTTACATCTAAAGCCGGGAAAGTAAGTTCGTCCGCTACTGTACCATCAGGATTCTCAAGCCAAACAGTTTCGCCATTACTGCTCAATCCAAAACCACTGGCAGTAGTATCATCTGTTATTATTACATAGAATCCATTTGCGGGAATGATTTCACCTGCAGGAAATTCTTTTTTAGGTTTTGTTCCTGCTTGACCACCATTATCATATATCTTCCATCCTGTGAGATCAACATCTTGATTCCCTACATTGTAAATTTCAATCCAGTCGGGATTGGTGTCATCGCCTCTTGAAAATATCTCATTAATTTTCAGAATAACAGAGGTTGGTGGAGTAGAATTATCGTTTGGAGCACCAGGTGTAATCACATATAAAACCTGAAGATTATCGCTTCCATCGGGATATCGGCCATACGATTGGGTAGTTTCTAAGGCAGGGAAGGCAATGTCGTCAGTAACAGTGCCGTCGGGTTTTTCGAGCCACACGGTTTCTCCACTACTGCTTAAGCCAAAACCGCTTGAGGTAGTATCATCCACAACAATTACATAGAATCCACCAGCTGCAATAGTTGCACCAGAAGGAAATTCCTTCTTAGGTTTCGTCCCGGCTTGTCCTCCATTATCGTATATTTTCCAACCCGTAAGATCAACATCTTGATTCCCTGCGTTGTAAATTTCTATCCAATCGGGATTAGTGTCATCGCCTCTCGAAAAGATCTCATTGATTTTAAGAACAACAGGAGATGGGGGAGCAGAATTATCGTTAGGGGCTCCAGGTGTAATTACATACAAAATTTGAAGATTATCGCTTCCATCGGGATATCGGCCATACGACTGTCCGGTTTCGAGGGCAGGGAAATTTACATCATCTCCTATAGTTGCATCGGGCTTTTCAAGCCAAATTTCTTCCCCATTGCTACTCAATCCAAAACCGCTTGCTGAGCCATCATCTACAGTAATTACAAAAAATCCTCCGGCAGGAATAATTGTACCTGAGGGTAATTCTTTTTTGGGTTTGCTTCCACTTTGGCCACCATTATCATAAATTTTCCAACCTGAAAGATCGACCGACTGATTTCCGGCATTGAAGATTTCAACCCAGTCGGGCGTATTGGCATCGCCTGTAGAAAAAATCTCATTTATTTTTAGATTTGCTATTGGTCCAATTCCCGGCGAGTTTGAAGTTCCCTTAGTAATAGTATTGAGTATCTGCCAGTTGGAACTGCCATCCGGAAAACGTCCATAGCTTTGTGTGGGTTCTAATGCTGGAAAGGATACGTCGTCAATAATTGCTCCATTCATGTTTTCGAGCCATATTTCTTCGCCTCCGCTGCTCAAGCCAAAACCACTCTCAGATGCATCATCTACAACCATTACCAGAAAACCATGGGCCGCAATGACTGAACCATCAGGAAAAGCCTTCTTAGGTTTTGCACCTGATTGACCACTCGCATCATAAATCAGATATCCGCTTATATCCACCTGAACATCCGAATTGTTGTAAATTTCTACCCAATCGGGATCTTCGGGTACTCCACGAGTATATATCTCGTTGATTAGGATTAAGATTGCAGGAGCTCCTACAGTATAAGAAGCCGGGATTTGAGGTGCGCTCGAAGGATAATACGACTTTAAATTATTAATGTTTTCAGCTTCAATATAATAAGATACGGTAACCCCTTTGTTCTGCTGAGGTATTTGCCCTATATAAAAATTTGCCGTATCAGCAAGCATGGCAACTTTTATATAATCGGCATCGGTTTTATAATAAAGATTAACCGATTTAATTCCGGCAATGTCGGTGACTTTCGCTATAACGCTAACTGCTTGTCCTTCATTGGGTGAGGCCGGATTGAGTGCAAACGATTCAATTTTGGGTGGTCCTTGAAATACTTCATCTTTTACACAGCTTTGGATAAATCCTATCAGGGCTGCTATTAAAAACAAAAAGCAAGTTTTTTTCATATTTCAAAAAAGTTAAAAGGGTTAAACAATTAAAAATCAATTTCAAAACGAATAGAAAACATCGAAAAATCTTCTCCGGCTTTCCCTTCAGTTTCAATGACTTCGAAAGGATTTTTTGTAAGATTGCCTTGAACATCATGTCCTACAAAAAGTTTTCCTTTGCCATTGGCGTATCTGTCGTGATTAAGATAGGCATAGTTGAACATAACCTTCACACTGGAATTAACATGATAATTAATACCTGCTGTAATTCCTTCTCCGGCTCCTCCCATCGAGCCTTCCATGCTACTATTAAGGTCTAACATATCATAGCGAAGAGCGAGTTCTATATCTCCCCATTTTCTTCCTCTCGAAGGTTGAGTAAACTCGCCATCTCTCTGATTATATTGATATTCACCTCCCAAAAGCATACAACTACCCATAATATAGAATCCGTTGAAGTTTTCGTTAGGTAAATTATTTTTTCGATAAACATCGGTCAATAAATATTCACCTTGTAGTCTGAAATTGTGATAATAGACTGCCAGCTCGAAACCATTTTGCCATGTATAGTCTACATTGAGGATGTTATCGGTATCGAGGTATTTTTTCCGATTGATGTTAGTAAGAGAGCGCGTGCTGTAACGCACACTACCAGGGATCTCAGCGTCGGTTTTAGGCGTCCGGTAAGATGTTGCGGCCCCAATATGAATTCCATAACCGGATTTGTTGTAAAGCGGCATGAAAACAAGCTTACCCGTAAGTGAATAGCCCTCGTCAGTGCCAAAGTCTTTATTGTTGTCAACGGAATAAGTTCTTTCTTCCAAATCACTGACGCTCTGGAAATAAACGCCTCCAATAGCTAGTAACCAGTTGTAGTTGTATTGTAAGGCCAAACCGATGTGGCGAGAAGGAGCAAAAGCCGAAACAGCCATTGGCCTTTCCATAAAGGTCAAATAGCGTGAAGTAGTAGTAGATTCCATTGAGAAGCTTTCTTTGAAGTTACCGGCTCTTATCATCCAATGCTGATTGGGAAAATATGCCAGGTAAGCATCTTTGAGTTCAAGCTCGGAATTAGCAAAGTCGAGGTCCAATTCGCCATACCATTTCTCGTTTAATTCGGTTTTCATGGCGAGCCTTGCCCTGCGTATTGCTGTGCCATTACCTATCTCATTATAAGTATCACCGGAAAATATGGCACCATCTACCTGAACACGCGTATCGAACCAGATTCTTTGCTTCTGGTCGCGACTTTCGAAGACAAGTGTCCCATTCCTGCGTTCAGCAATAAGTGGAATCCGATCCACACGAACTCCATACTGATTGTATCGAATGGTATCATTCTCCTTTTGAGCCCATAAGGGAATCCCTATGAGCATCAGAAGTCCGAAAAGTGAATAAGAGAGTTTTTGTTTCATGGGATTTTATTTAAGTGTTTAGAGGTTAGGTTCTTTTAAATTTAAAGCTGTATCGCATTGATTATTAATGTACTCTGATAAATCATCATTGCCTTGCAAAACCATAAGATTCTACTGTTGATGTATTTAGAATGAATAATTATAGAAGATATATTGAGCTGTATTATCCAAAATTTCAAAACACTTTTTTTCAGTTTTGTCATTTCGTATTCTTAGTAAAAAGGTTAGATTTTTGAATAACTCAAACAAAACCCTGAGATAATTTGGTTTAAAAAAATTCTGTAATTTGTGCAATCTAAGATTTTATGATACTTATCAAATATTTGGATAGGGATCATTTTAGTATTTTGTTCTCTTTTCATGGTTTGGGTTTTGAATTATAACATTTAAGATAATCATTTTCATTTATTTATAAATAGCAAGATTACCATAATTCCATGATAGATATGGCGATGATTTGATATAGCAAACATATAAAGAAATCCTATTTTTTTATGATGCTAAGAAAAAGAATTAGATTAAAGTATTTGTTATTCGGGGCACATTTTATTAATAAGCAGGAATAGAGAGACATTTGAAAAATACAAGAGGGGAGGAACTTATTCGTAATAAATAATTTTATCATTATTAGGTTAATCGTTAAACAATAGAGGTAAATTATCAACTTTAGAGAACATGAAGAAAAATACGACATAAAGACCAAGTAGACATAATGTTTTGGTTTTTTGTATAAAACCATTGTGTCCTTTTTAGTAAACAATATAATTTGAACAGAATATAATTTTTATATTTGCATCATAGAAAAGAGAAGCATGGAGGTTTATTCGAGAATTATAGCCCGATGTGAAGAAGGCAAAGGCATGTTTGCCATACTGATAGATCCAGAAAAGATGCATCATAATGGTTTTAGCACCATAGCCCGCAAGGCCAATGATGCCAAAGTAGATTTATTTTTAATTGGGGGCAGTTTGTTAAGTGCCGATGTCATGGATGAATGTTTGCGTGAGATAAGAGCTGAATCAGAAATTCCTCTTATTATTTTTCCAGGGAGCCTTTTTCAAATCAACAAAGCTGCCGATGCAATTTTGTTTTTAAGTTTGATTTCGGGTCGTAATCCGGATATGCTGATTGGGAATCATGTAATAGCCGCTCCGTATCTTCGAGAGAGTAAATTGGAAATTATACCTACAGGATATATGTTGATTGAGAGCGGGGTTGCTACTACAGTTTTATATATGAGTGGCACTTTCCCCATTCCTCATTACAAGGATGAGATTGCTGTAAATACGGCTATGGCTGGTGAAATGCTTGGTTTGAAAATGATTTATTTAGACGCAGGTAGTGGTGCCACTATGCCGGTATCGGCTTCTATGATAAGCAAAGTAAAAGAGGCAATTAGGGTTCCACTAGTGGTGGGAGGTGGAATTAATACTCCCGAAAAAGCTTATCAGGCAAGAAAAGCTGGAGCTGACCTCATTGTCGTTGGTAATGCCATTGAAAAAGATTTTAACTTGATTGACGAAATCTCGAGCTGTGTACACGAAAATTAGCAAACCGCCTTTTTATTGTATCTATTTTCAACACTAAGAGCCACTTATCGTTAATGATTAGATAATCATAGAAAATGCCTATGCGGTGGAGTTAATAAACTTTAGTATGATTGACCGTAGTTCGATGGGAGTTGTATTGAGTTTCGAAATGGAATTAAAATTGCAGCATGCTTGATAAGTAGATGAAAATATTGTATGACTGAAAGCATCACTAAAAAAGAATCTGCCGTTGTTGTAGGATTGATTACACCTGAACAATCTGTTGATAAATCGAGAGAATATTTAGATGAGCTTGAATTTTTGGCCGATACTGCAGGGGCTGTCGTCAAGAAAAGATTTGTTCAACGTCTTCCTTATCCAGACCCCAAGACCTTTGTTGGAAAAGGGAAATTGAAGGAAATTTTTAATTATGTTACGGATAATCATATAGATATAATTATTTTCGATGATGAGTTATCGGCTTCCCAGTTGAGGAATTTGAGTATGGAACTTCCGTGCAAAATATTGGATCGAAATAATTTAATTCTTGACATTTTTGCGCGTAGGGCACGCACTGCTGATGCTATTACTCAGGTAGAATTAGCGCAATATGAATACATGTTACCTCGCCTCACACGTATGTGGACTCACCTCGAGAAACAACGTGGGGGAATTGGTCTGAGGGGACCAGGTGAAAAAGAAATAGAGACCGACCGTCGTTTGATCCGAAAACGTATTGCTTTGCTAAAAAGTCAGTTAGAACAAATTGACCAAATAAAGCAAACCCAGCGCAAATCGCGCAGCAGTTTGGTAAGGGTGGCTCTTGTGGGATATACTAATGTGGGCAAATCGACAATAATGAATTTATTGAGCAAGTCGAGTGTTTTTGCTGAGGATAAGCTTTTTGCCACCCTTGATACTACGGTTCGCCGGGTGGTCATCGATCAAACACCATTTTTACTTTCCGATACCGTCGGATTTATCAGAAAATTGCCTCATTCCCTCATCGAATCGTTTAAATCAACCTTAGATGAAGTGAGGGAAGCCGATATTTTGCTGCATGTTGCCGACGTCTCGCATCCAGCTATAGAAGAACAAATCGACGTTGTAAAACAAACACTAATGGAAATTGGTGCTGCTGAAAAAATCATGATTACATTACTCAACAAAGCTGACCTTTTAGCACAACAATCCTCTTTTGGAGTTATTTCGAATTCATTTCCCCGCTGGATAATCGATAATAATCAACCTTGTTTACTTATTTCGGCTACCAAGCAGCAAGGAACTCAGGATTTGAAAGATATGCTCGTGGAGGAGGTGCGTTGTATCTATCGCCATCGCTATCCTTACAAAACCCGTTATGATGATTTATAATGACAAACATCGAAAATCTCAGGAGAAAAAATGGAGTTTTAAGAAATTTTCCAGTTTGATTAGATCGTCTTTAAATCGTCGAATTCCTTCGGCCAGTTTCTCGGTTGCCATGGCATCTTCGTTAAGATACCAGCGAAATGATTTTTCGTCAGCCGGTAAACGGACAAAATCGAGTTGAGCAGATTTTTGGGGGTCGAGTTGGCAAACCACTTTGCGATCGGAGTTTTCGAGTTCTTGCAGCAAAGCAGGTGATATAGTCAACAGATCACAACCTGCGAGTGCTATTATCTGATCTATGTTTCTAAAGCTGGCGGCCATAATCTCTGTAGAATATCCAAATCTCTTATAATAATTGAATATCTCAGTAACGCTTTTTACACCTGGGTCTTCTTCTACCGGAATTGAACTGAGTTTTTTTTCTTTTAAATACCAATCGAGGATGCGCCCTACAAAAGGCGATATAAGGGTGACACCCGCCTCAGCACAAGCCACAGCTTGAATCTTCGAAAAAAGCAAGGTAAGATTACAATGAATGCCCTCTTTTTCGAGAATTTCGGCAGCTTTTATGCCTTCCCATGTACTCGCTATCTTAATTAAAACGCGAGATCGATTTATGCCTGCCTCTTCATATAAATCAATCAAATGTCTTGCCTTAACTATACTTGCTTGTGTATCGAAAGACAAACGCGCATCTATTTCAGTGCTTACCCTACCTGGGACAATCTTTAAAATTTCTATCCCAAACAGAACAGCCATCTCATCCAAACAAAACTGAAGCTGCTCATAAGGATCGGATGTTTTTTGTTTTGCCTTAGCAACGGCTTTTTCTGACAGATACCTATATTTTTCCTGGCTGGCAGCTGCATAAATCAGAGAGGGATTTGTGGTTGCATCTATGGGGCGATAAGCGAGAATAGATTCAAAATCGCCAGTATCGGCTACTACTTTGCTAAACTGTCTAAGTTGTTCGAGACTATTCATACTGCAGTAATTTTTATGAAAATATCATGAAGCACAAAAATAATGAACCACATTCAACTAATTGCATCATCTTCCTTCAATCTGCAAAACCTTCTATCTTTGAACCCAAAATCGAAAGGATGGAACTGAGGAAATGGCATTTGGCTTTATTGGCTTCACTTTCAGGGCTTCTTCTTGCTTTTTCGTGGCCCACTAAAGGTTTCCCTGGTTTACTATTTATAGCCTGGGTTCCTTTGTTTTTTATCGAACAATATTTTTTCGAGCATAAAGATAGAAATGGGAATTGGAGTTTGTTCATTTGGGTTTATTTAGCCTTTTTCATCTGGAATGCCCTCACAACATGGTGGATTTGGAACTCTACCAAAGTTGGAAGTATTGCTGCAATTATACTCAATAGTTTATTTATGGCTATTGTATTCAATCTTTATCACATCACGCGTCGAAAGTTAAGACAGGGGCAACAATTTAGCTGGCTTATCTTATTTTACTGGCCTGCCTGGGAATTCCTTCACCTAAACTGGGATTTTTCATGGCCATGGCTCAGCCTCGGGAATGGCTTTGCATCGCATATACAATGGATACAATGGTATGAATACACCGGAATATTAGGAGGGACGTTTTGGGTATTATTTTCTAACTTATTGATATTTATCTTACTGAAGAATATTTTTGCTCGTACGATATCGCCTTTAGGAATAAGTGTGATAGGGGTTATCATTGTGTTGTGGATTGCTATTCCATTGGTATTTTCGTTTCAGAGATATAAGAACTATAGTGAGCAAGGTACGACAGCTGAGGTGGTTATAGTGCAGCCCAATTTAGATCCATGGAATGAGCAGTTTGAGATGCCAGTAGAAGAAGTATTGCGTCGTAGCCTCGATTTGGTACTTCCGCTTATCGATTCGAGTGTAGATTTTTTAGTAGCACCTGAATCGGCTATACAGGAAAATATTTGGCAAAATCATCCTTGGAATGCTCAAAGCATTCAGCTTTTAAGAGAATTTGTGGCACAACATCCTCATCTGTCAATTCTGATAGGGGCATCCACCTTTAGAAAGTTTGAACCTGGCGAACCCCTTTCATCAACGGCAAGAAAATTTACTGATGGCAGTGGCTATTATGATGCCTATAATACTGCTCTTGTAATAGATACAGCTGATGAACTTGGCTATTACCACAAATCGAAATTAGTTCCCGGCCCTGAAAAACTTCCTTTCCCCAAGATTACACGTCCTCTTCAAGAGGTGGTTCTGAATTTTGGAGGTACAACGGGCAGCCTGGCAACTTCTTCAGAGCGTATGGTCTTTTCACATAAAAAAATTGGAGCTCGATTCAATGCGGCTATTTGTTATGAATCGGTTTATGGCGAATTTATGACGGGTTTTATCAGAAATGGTTCGCAGCTGATATGTGTAATGACTAATGATGGATGGTGGGGTAATACAGAAGGACATCGCCAGCATTTAACCTTTTCGTCTCTAAGAGCTATAGAAACGAGAAGGTGCGTAGTAAGAGCTGCCAATACTGGAATTTCGTGTTTTGTCAATCAAAAAGGGGATATCTTGCAACCTATTCCCTACTGGACGCAAGGAGCTATTAAAGGACAAGTTCATTTGAACAATGAATTAACTTTTTATGCAAAATATGGCGATTATATTGGACGCATTTCTGTTTTAGTTAGTATCTTGTTCCTTCTTCTTACCCTTTCGTACGGTTTGATGAAAAAAGGCAAATTAAAATCTTGATATTTTCTTTCTCATTTATTTTAGAAAGTAGAACGCATAGCTTCGACAGGATCCATACGTGCCGCTAAGTATGACGGAACAATACCTGCAATCAATCCAATAACGATAGAAACCGTGATTCCAAGCACAATATTTGCCAAGGTAAGCACGAGTTGAAATTGGAAAGCATAAGTACTGATTAACGTAAATATAAAAATGATGAGCAAGCCCAAAATGCCACCTAAAAGGCTTAAGAAGACTGCTTCGAAGAGGAATTGGAGAAGAATGAAATAACTCTTAGCACCGAGTGCTTTTTGAATTCCTATTATACTGGTTCGTTCTTTAACCGATACAAACATAATATTGGCTATACCAAATCCACCCACAAGCAGTGAGAAACCGCCGATTATCCAGCCAATGAAAGCCATTATGCGAAAGAATTGTTCGAATTGCGTACTAATGGTACTTATTTCGTTGATGGAGAAATTGTCTTCCATTCCAGGTGATAATTTCCGTATCGAGCGCATGATTCCTGTAAGTTCGTCAATAAGTTCTTGTTTACTGATACCCTCTTTAGGACTTACCGCGATAGAACCATCTCGATCGATGTTGAGAAAATTGGCAGCAAAAAGTAAAGGTACGATGACTTGTTCATCATGGCTTTCACCCATATTGTTTCCTTCCTTTTTTAATACCCCAATCACCTCGGTTTTTAAACCATAAATTTTAACCTGTTGTCCAACCGCAGGTTCACCATCGAATAATTTTTGTGCAATGGTATTTCCCAATATCACTACATTTCTTCCATTATTGGTTTCGAGAGGCGAGAAATAGCGACCTTCGGCTATTTCTATATTCCGCAGTTTGAAATAATCGTACGTAACTGCTAACACTGTAATATTATTCAAGCTGTGTCTTAGGCTTTTTACTGTTCGGTTTGTACCGGTTAGAAATGCCATGGCATCTGCAGTTTGTGAACGTTCCTGCAGTTTTTTCAATTCTTCCAGTTTGGTCTCAGGGCGGTTTACATATCTCCACCATGGATAATCTTCTACAAATAACCACGGCCATTTCTGAATGTAAACTACATTGCTTCCCAATGATTCTATGCTCGATTTAATTGATCTCTCCATAGAATCAAAAACGGTAAATACCGAAACCACACAAAATATTCCAATGGTTATGCCCAGCAGAGACAAAATAGTACGCGTTCTATTTGCGCTAATCTCGGCCGCAGCCATAAGATAGCTTTCTCTGATGAGCTTGAATAGAATCAACATAAATTTTTTGTTATGATGACATTGCAAACCTACTAATAAAGCAGTTATCCTCTACCAAATCGTATCACTTAAAATAGAAATTTCAGATGGATTTTTTGCTGCATGCTGGCATTTTAGCTAAAATTGCAACCCTATTGCATTGATAGTAAATATAACTTTATGAGCTCTTTCAATCATTCAATTCATCATGAAAATCCATAGAGCATTGATTTCTGTTTACCATAAAGATAAGCTCCTGCCTTGGGCCGAAGCACTTTCTGCAAATAATGTAGAGTTATTGGCAACCGATGGAACTTATCAATTTTTAAATGAAGAAGGTTTTAAAGCGAAAAGTGTCGAATCGCTAACGGGTTTCCCTTCTATTTTTGGAGGCAGAATTAAGACACTTCATCCTAAGATAATGGGAGGGATACTTTTCCGACCCGACAACAATAAAGATATACAAGAAGCTCAGTTGAACGAAATTTTACCCATTGACCTTGTTCTGGTCGATTTGTATCCTTTTGAACAGACAATGATGAGCACAAATCGGCAAGAAGAAATTATAGAAAAGATTGATATTGGGGGTATTTCGATGATACGTGCGGCAGCTAAAAATTTCAGGCATGTCTCTGTTATTGCTGATTCTATGAGTATGGATGAAGCTCTCGAGTGGTATTTAAAAGGTAATGGTTCATTTTCGGATGGACAAAGGCTGGTGCTTGCCACACGTGCATTCGCCCTCAGTTCTCGCTACGATGCAGCTATTTTGTCTTATTTTAGCCAACAGACCGGAAGCTATTACCTTAGGATTGCCGAAGATCATTATAAAATGCTTCGTTATGGCGAAAACCCTCATCAAAAAGGTATTTATTTTGGCCGTTTAAATGATTATTTTACTCAGCTACATGGGAAAGAAATTTCTTATAACAATTTGCTCGATATAGATACGGGTTTGAGTTTAATTTCAGAGTTTGACGAACCCACCATTGCCATCATCAAACATAGTAATTCATGTGGCATTGCTTCGCATAAAGAGTTGAGGGTCGCATGGGAAAGGGCTTTGGAAGGTGATCCAGTCTCAGCGTTTGGTGGTGTGGTAGTGAGCAACAAGCCCATTGATAAAGAAACTGCCTCACAAATCAATTCTTTATTTATTGAGGTTATTATGGCTCCTGCATTTGAAAATGAGGCGCTACAAATGTTAAAATCTCGCAAAAACAGAGTAATTTTGCAACTTACTGGAAAAAGTTTGCCCGATCATCTATACCGTACGGCTGCAGGAGGTTTTTTAATGCAAGACAGAGATAAATTTCCCGATGACCCTCAGCAGTGGGAATGCAAAACTCATAACGAGCCCACTGCAGCCCAAATAGAAGATATGTTGTTTGCCAATAAGATAGTAAAACATTTAAAATCGAATGCTATTGCCTTGGTAAAGAAAAAACAACTTATTGGTATGGGAGCCGGGCAAACTTCAAGAGTGGATGCATTGCGCTTTGCAATAGAAAAGAGCCGTAATTTTGGCTTCGACCTTCGGGGAGCGGTAATGGCCTCTGACGCCTTCTTCCCATTTGCCGATTCTGTTGAATTAGCTCATGAAGCAGGCATAGATGCTATAATTCAACCCGGAGGATCTATCAAGGATCAGGAAAGCATAGATTTTTGCAACCAAAATGATATGGTGATGATTTTTACTGGTATTCGACATTTTAAACATTAATACAGATTTTTTTATGGGTCTTTTTTCTTTTTTAACCAAGGAAATTGCAATGGATTTGGGTACAGCCAATACCATTATCATTCATAACGACCGCGTTGTAGTGGACGAACCAAGTATTGTTGCCATCGAACGTTCTACAGGCAAAGTGATTGCCGTTGGCAAAAGAGCGCAAATGATGCATGGGAAAACACATGAAAACATCAAGACCATACGTCCGTTGCGCGATGGTGTGATTGCCGATTTTCAAGCAGCTGAGGTCATGATGCGAGAAATGATCCGCATGATACCCGAAAATCATAGTGTTTTTCCACAATCGTTACGCATGGTTATTTCTATACCCTCTGGCATTACTGAAGTGGAAGAACGTGCTGTAAAAGATTCGGCCGAACAAGCAGGAGCAAAAGAAATTCGTTTGATTCATGAACCTATGGCTGCTGCTATAGGAATAGGCATTGATGTATTGGAACCTACTGGAAACATGATAGTGGATATTGGAGGAGGAACTTGCGAAATTGCCGTCATTGCTCTGGGGGGAATCGTAACCAACGAATCTATACGCATAGCAGGGGATGATTTTAATGATGATATAGAAGAATACATGAAAAAACAACATAATATTAATATTGGTGAGCGAACGGCCGAAAGAGTGAAAATTGAAGTGGGAGCTGCGCTCACTGATTTGGAAAATCCCCCAGCAGATTATGCTGTTCATGGACGTGACATGCTCACTGGAATACCAAAGGAAGTTAAGGTGAATTATGCTGAAATTGCCCAGTGCCTCGATAAATCTATCAGCAAAATAGAAGCTGCTGTGTTGCATGCTCTCGAAATGACCCCTCCTGAGCTATCTGCCGATATTTACCGCACCGGCATCTATTTAGCAGGAGGAGGTAGCTTGCTAAGAGGATTGGATAAAAGAATATCCCAGAAAACTAAATTACCCGTTTACGTGGCCGAAGATCCTTTGCGTGCTGTTGCCCGTGGCTCTGGTATAGCCCTCAAAAACTTCGATAAATTCACCTTCCTCATCAAATAATTAGAAGACTTTTTCTCACAACTCAATGAAGATTCATGTACAATATCCTGAGATTCATTGGCCGTTATCATTTCTTTTTCCTCTTTTTATTGCTCGAGATCATTTCCTTTGCGCTCATTTTTACTTTTAATTATTATCCTCAAGCTATTTATTTCAGAGTGGCAACCTCTATCAATGGGAAAGCTCGCCAAATTACTTCTTCTGTTGCCGATTTCTATAAGCTAAAGACCACAAACCGAGAACTTGCCATCGAAAATTCCATTCTGCGTACTTCCCTTCCTTCGAGTTTCCTTGCTATAGATACCAATGTTTTCTGGCATAATGATACCCTATACCATCAGCGTTACAGGTATATTACTGCCCATGTGATTGGCAATAGTATTAGTAAACGCAATAATTACATAATGATTGACAAAGGGAAACAAAATGGAGTGGACATTGATATGGGAGTTATTGGCCCTATGGGAGTGGTAGGTATCGTAGTAGCTGTCTCTGACCATTTTGCCTCAGTTATGCCTATATTACATAGTGCCACTATGATTAGTGCAAAAATTAAAAAGAATAATGAGCTTACCTCGGTTGTGTGGAAGGGAGGCAATCCTTTTAAAGCTAGCTTAATCAATCTTCCTGGTCAAGTCAATATTTCAAAAGGAGATAGTGTAGTTACAAGTGGTTATTCTTTGATCTTTCCTGAAGGCATTCTTATTGGCACTATTGATAAATTTCATCTTAATACCGATGATAATTATTACGATGCCGATATTTTGCTTAGCACAAGATTTAGTAGCCTAACATATGTTTATGTGGTTCAAAATATTTTGAAAGATGAACAAATCCTACTTTTAAAAAAATCAGATGAAATTATCCCTACAGAAAAATGATACCTTTATATAATTATAATTAACTATATTTCAACACTTTATTAGATAAAAGGAAAAATGTTGAAGTTAGAGGTTGCGATGTCTAGAAAATAATTTCTAATTTTAGGCCTTAAAATTAACCTTTTATTAATTAATTATTCATTTATTAATTTGATGTTTATGACTAAAAAAGTTTGGCTTACGCTCTTTTTAGCCTTAGGTTTTACTTTAGGCAGTTATGCATGCACCAATTATATCATTACCAAAGGAGCATCTGTTGATGGAAGTGTGATGATTAGTTACTCGGCCGATTCGCATGTATTGTATGGAGAATTGTATCACTGGGAAGCGGCCATTTGGCCAGCGGGAAGTATGCTGGATGTGTATGAATGGGATACGGGTGAATATTTGGGGAAGATAGAACAAGCTCCTCAAACATACAATGTGATTGGGAATATGAATGAATATCAGGTATCTATTGGTGAGACTACTTACGGAGGTCGTTCAGAGTTATGGCATCAGCCAGGTTCAATCGTGGATTATGGCAGCATGATTTATATTGCCTTGCAACGTTCGCGCTCGGCCCGTGAAGCCATAAAAATCATGGTCGAGCTAAGCGAGAAATATGGCTATGTGAGCGAAGGTGAATCATTTTCGGTAGCCGACGCCAACGAAGCATGGATTTTCGAGGTGATAGGAAAAGGCAAGGAGATTCGAATTGATGCTGATGGTTTGCGCAAAGAAAGTAAGGAGTTTCAGAAGACTTTAAAACCCATGGTGGGCAAAGTATTTTACAATGATCACGATTTTTTAAAAAATTTAGAAGAAATAGCCGGGAAGAATTTTGCTGATGAGCATGGTAAGCGACTCATAGAAGAATATCAAAAAGGGGTAAAAGGAATGGTGTGGGTGGCTTTAAAAATTCCCGATGGAATGGTATCGGGTCATGCTAATCAAGCACGTATAACTACTTTTCCACTGGCCAATGGAAGCACCTCAATAACATCTCAAAACCTCGAGAAGATATTAGATCCCCAAGTGGAATGTGCTTATGCTTACGATGTGATTTCGTTTGCCCGCCAGCGTGGTTATATCACTGATGCTGTCACCGACGAGAAATTTAGCTTCAGCGATACTTATGCTCCACTTAATTTCGAAGCTGCACGTTTTTCCGAAATTAGAGTATGGTCAATGTTCAATAAAGTAGCTTTAGGTATGGACAAATATTGGGAATATGTAAAAGGAAACATAAAATTTGATCCAGTTACAGGTTATGGGAGCAATCGTATGCCTCTTTGGATAAAACCCCAAAAGAAGGTTAGCGTGAGAGATATGATGGATTTTATGCGCGACCATTTAGAAGGCACTGAGCTTGATATGAGCAAAGACATTGGGGCAGGACCTTATGGTAATCCTTATCGTTGGCGTCCTCTCACTTTTACAGTTGATGGGCAAACTTATTTGAATGAAAGAGCTACAGCTACACAACAAACTGGGTTTTCCTTTGTTTCACAAATGCGTTCATGGCTTCCGCGTGAAATTGGTGGAATATTATGGTTCAGTGTCGACGACGCTGCAAACAGCATTTATTATCCCGTTTACTGCTCGTCGACTCGCGCAGCCGATAAATATGCCCGCGGCTATGGGAATATGATGGAATTTAGAGACGATGCCGCTTTCTGGGTATTCAATCAGGTGAGCAATTTCGTCTATACACGGTATAGAGATATACATCCCGAGGTGAGAAACATGCAGGATAAACTCGAAAATTTTTATATCGATTTTACGCCCAGTGTAGATGCCTATGCCCTGAAACTCTATGAAAACGACAAGTCAAAAGCCATTGGTTTTCTTACTGACTATAGCGTAAATACTGGTAATAACCTTGTGATGCAATGGAAAGATTTTTATGCTTATTTGTTTACAAAATATATGGATGGGAATATTAAGGTAAAAGATGGGAATAAGAAAAATCCTAAAGTGAGTCAACCTGGGTATGGTGAGCAATGGTACCGATACATCGTTGAGAAAGCGGGTGAAAAGCTACTGTATAAGCAATAAATACCAGATGGTTATTGCTGTTAGATAGAATAATTTTTCGAGCTAATGTGGGAGGCGGCCGCAGGCCGCCTCCCACATTAGCTGTTTTTCGCCTTACCCTAAAGCTACATCTAAAAGCATCATCAAGGCAAAACCTATCATAGCACCTACGGTCGATAAATCGGTCTCATCCCCTAATTGTGATTCAGGAATTAATTCCTCTACCACTACGTAAATCATCGCCCCTGCAGCAAACGAAAGAGCATAAGGCAAAATAGGTGTAATGGCCAACACAAGATAGGCACCTAACAATCCAGCTATAGGTTCTACCAAACCCGATAATTGACCATAATTAAAAGCTTTTAACCTTGAGAAACCTTCTCGCCTCAATGGAATAGAAACAGCCGCTCCCTCAGGAAAATTCTGTATCCCAATGCCTAATGCTAATATTAATCCACCCATTAACGTTCCTAAATCAGGATTATTAGTCAACGCTCCAAAGGCTATTCCTATTGCAAGCCCTTCGGGAATGTTGTGGAGTGTGATAGCTAAAACCAGTAATACACTTCTTTGCCATGTAGTCTTTATGCCTTCGGCTTTATTTATTGCCAAACCCATGTGCAAATGCGGTAAAATTCTATCAATGGCAAATAAAAATCCACCTCCTGTTAAAAATCCTAAAATGGCTGGCATCCACACTACCATATTCATTTCTTCGGCCATTTCAATAGAAGGTTTTAAAAGCGACCAGAAGCTTGCTGCTATCATTACTCCCGCAGCAAATCCCAACATAGAATTGAGAATTTTCTTGTTGATGGTTTTAAAAAAGAACACCATGGCCGAACCCATCGCTGTCATGAGATAGGTGAACAATGTAGCTAATAAAGCCAGTAGGATAGGATTATATTGTAATAAATTCTCATAATTCATAGTTCAAGATTTATAAAAATACAACCAAATCTCTGAAACTTCAACAAAACACTAATATGATTTGTTCTGTTTCTGGTAGTTTATAAATTAACTTATCTGTACCAAGTTTTTTTATTCGGGTTGGAATAGATTTATTTTTTTAAAGGTAGTATTGTTTGCAATGCTTGGCGTAGTTCGGGTTCCTTTCTTAAAACAATGATGAAGAATAAGATAAAAAGTAATCCTTTTATTACAAGATTAAGCCCTAGCCATGGAAGATGAATTTGAGCCCCAATCAACCAAAATGCAACCGAAAGAGCAAGGTATAAGAAGAATTTGTCGAGACGGTAGGGGATAGGGTAATGTTTTTGGCCATAAATATAAGACAGAAGCATCATCAAAAGGTAACAGCTAAAGTTAGCCCAAGCGCTACCCATAAATCCAATTCTGGGTATTAAAAAAATGTTTAATCCAATAGTAACAGCAGTACCAATTAGGCTAAACCATGCTCCGTACATGGTTTTGCCAGTAATTTTATACCAAACTGAAAGATTATAGTAAATCCCCAAAAAGATATGTCCCATCAATAATAGAGGAACTATAGGCAAGCCGGCATAATACATAGGACCAACGAAAAATTTGATGACATCCATAAATAGCATGATGCCAGCAAACATGCCAAAACATACAATGATAAAATAATTCATCACCATGGCATAAGTGGTGGGAGCATCTTTTTCTTTGGCTTGTCGGAAAAAGAAAGGCTCGGCTGCATAACGAAATGCCTGAATAAAAATAACAATAAATACACTGAATTTAAAACACATCCCATAGACCCCCAGGTCATGTATTGCGGTTTCGGGAGGAAGAAAATGTTTTAATAGCACACGGTCTATAGTTTCGTTGACAACCCCAGCCAGATTATAAACTAGAAGAGGTAAGGCATACAAAAACATTTCCTTCCATAGCTTAAGGTTGATGTTAAAACTTGCTTTTTTGATAGTCGGCCAGAGCATTAGCAAAGTGGCAAAACTGGCCACCATGTTCGAAATAAATATTGCACTTACTTCGGGTTTCCCTTTGGTAAATATCCCCAGCCAAGTATATCCGTAATTATTAAATAAATAAGGCAGTAATAAAATGAGAATCAGATTTAAGGCAATGTTGATGAAGATATTTGCTAGTTTTATTCCGGCAAATGCCCATGCCTTTCGTTGCTCTCTCAACCATGCAAAAGGAATGGCGCTTAAAGCATCGAACCCCAAAATCAATAAAAAGTAAATGATGTATTCTGTTTTACCTTCATAACCCAGCCATGAAGCAATAGAATCTTTAAATGTAAGTGTGAGTAAAAGGAATAAGAAAGTAGTAAGAATAATTGAATTGAATGCTGTACTATAAACTTTCTGTGGATGGGAGTGAGTTTCGGAATAGCGAAAAAAAGCGGTTTCCATTCCATAAGTAAGAACAACAGCCAGAATGGCCATATAGGCATAAAGTTCGACATAGATGGCCGATTCGTGTGGAAGGAAAACCCTGGTGTATAAAGGGACTAGAAGATAATTCAATATCCTTCCCACTATACTGCTCAATCCATATACTGCAGTTTGTCCGGCAAGTTCCTTAACTTTTCCCATCTATTTTGATCGATAATTACTTAGTTACACTTAAAAGAGTCAGTAACATATATTTTGAGAGGCTTAAAAACTTTCTATTCTTGAACATGCTTTAAATACATCGGTTAGCAAGGAATGTTTTTATCTACTTTTGAATTAGGGTGCTTTTATTTCCTCTGTTTTTTCATATTTTTTAAATTATTCCAGTGCCGGCAATGAAACTGTGAATGTAGTCCCTTTATTTTTTTTACTTTCTACCAGAATTTTGCCCTTGTGATAATTGATGAATTCCTTACAAAGAATCAGGCCTAAACCCGTACCTTCTTCACCGGCAGTTCCAGTTGACGATTGAGCTATATCTATTTTAAAGAGATTTTTCACGGTTTCTTCGTCCATTCCCATACCAAAATCGATAAACGACAAGTCTATATAATCTTCTTTCTTCTCCCCTTTGACGATGATTTCATTTCCGGGATAGGAAAATTTTATAGCATTTGAAAGTAGATTTCGAATGATGGTATGAATCATATTATAATCGCCCATTATCCATAAATTTGGCTCGAGGTGGCTGATTATCTTGATGTTTTTAGCTTGGGCTATATTTTTATTAGATTGGATGTTTTCTTCAACCATCCGGGCAAGGTTTAATTTTTCTGGATTGTAAACGATTTTTCCAGTTTGGGAGCGTGTCCACTCCAAAAGATTCAATACAAGCTGATAGCCCTGACGTGCCGATTGATACAAAAGTTCATGAAAACGTTTGGCCTTATCCTTGTCCATAGTATCGAATTCTTCTACTAATACCTGCGACAAACCTACCAGCCCATGAAATGGATTGCGCAAATCGTGAGCAATGACCGAGAAGAATTTATCTTTCATCTGATTGAGTTCTCTTAACTCATCGGCTGCCTTTTGAAGCTCTCTACTCTTTTGCTTCAATTGTTTCCTTTCATTCAAATAAAAGGCAATTAAAATGATGATGACAGCAGAACCTAAGAAACCGCCCAAAAGAATGATATTGAACTTTTGGCGGAAACCTCCAATGGTTGGGTCGTTATTGTACGAAATTACTATCAGATGATCATTTATTTCTCTTGAAGAAATTGGATAAAACAAGGCAAAAATTTGGTTCTTTCCAACTTTGCCTGGCTGCCCAAATGTTTCACCTTGAGCCAATAAATCTCTTATGTTTTTCTTGTTCAATTTGTTAAATTCTATTATTTCTGCATCTTCAAGACCAGCTGAAGAGGAATCATTTATTGAGCTTGAAAGAAATGTTTTTTCGTAAAGATAATCTTCGCTCAGATCGCTTAATTTGTAATTGCTCAGGAACTGGGCAGGAGTTTTCGAAATAAGTATATCACGCGGAATTAAGAAGCGGAATTCATAAGGGAATATTTCTTTTAATCCATTACTCAATTCCGAAAGAGAGAATCCTAATTCCAGACATCCACAATAAATACTGTCGTAAAATATGGGATAGACAAAACGGTATCCTGGTGAGGCAGGTCCTGTCTCATATCCCGAAACGAATTTTCTGGTTTGATTTGTTATGGCAACCCAACTCAGAAAATAACCTGCATTATAGTCGTAGAGGTCGATTTCAGAAAGGCGTAAAAAAGAATAATTGTCAGGTAAATATAAATTGAACCATGCCACCTTATTGTCTTTGAAACGTGACATAAAGGGTTGGAGAGCATTGTGTGTTTTTTCGCGTAATATGGTCCGATTTATAATGTTAGCTTCTGAAGCTTTTCTAAAATTATCGAGCATCGGAGTATCGGCCATGAATTCTGCATAGAAATTGTCGGAAATGACCTGATATTTTTGAATTGCCGCTTTAAACCCGATGCTGAACTCTTTTGCCTGTTTTTGTGTATACTTCTCTATATCATCATTAAATGTAATTTTTGCAATCCAATAAATAATAATTGCCAAAACAAGATAAATAAGGATGAACCATTTATTTTTTAAAAGAAAATTGCTCATTCCAAAGGGAATAGAAGATTGTATTCAACAAATATAGGCACAAATCAAAATCAATACAATATTGCAAAAAAAAAGTTTTGCAAATTTAATATCTTAGTCAGGCGCACTTTTATGTTTTGGGAGAAATGGGAAAAAGAAAGGTAATGGTTTTTGTCTATTGACAATACAAATAAAAAATCATCCCATCGAAAGGTAAGTTTTCAATGGGATGAAAGGGAAAGTTTAACAAATGCAAACGAGCAATTTAAACTGTGATTTATTCTTCGGCTTCTTGTTCTTCGTAGGCTTTTAGCAGAGTCGTTTGAACATCGGGTGGTACTTGAGCATATTCGATAAATTTCAGAGAATATGTGGCTCTACCCGATGTAATTGAACTGAGAGCAGTTGAGTATCGGTTCATTTCGGCCAATGGGACACGAGCTATGATTTTTTTGTAGTTTCCTTCGCTGTCCATTCCTAAGATAATAGCCCTGCGTCCTTGGAGATCTGTCATTACATCACCGAATTTATCTTCAGGAAGCAGGACTTCTACTTCGTAGATAGGTTCCAATATTTTAGGCCCGGCATTTTTGAAAGCTTCCTTAAAAGCATTACGACCAGCTAATTTGAAAGAAATTTCATTGGAATCGACGGGATGCATCTTTCCATCGTAAATATTAACTACTATGTCGCGAGCATAAGAGCCCGTGAGAGGCCCTTGCTCCATTTTTTCCATGATTCCCTTGAGAATTGCGGGCATGAATCGTGCATCTATAGCACCCCCTACGATGCAATTGTTGAAAACGAGTTTTCCTCCCCATTCCAATTCATATACTTCCTGCGAACGTACAGGGAATTCTGTTTGATTGGGCATGCCTTCATAATAAGGTTCAATCATCATGTGTACCTCACCAAACTGCCCTGCACCACCCGATTGTTTTTTATGGCGATACATGGCTTTAGCAGGTTTGGTTATGGTTTCACGATAAGGAATTCTTGGAGGTAAAAAGTCGATAGGGATTTTATATACATTCTCAATGAGCCATTTTTGAATGTTAAGATGTAACTCGCCTTGGCCGCCAACAATAAGTTGTCGGAGTTCCTTCGATTGTTCTACCACAAGGGTAGGATCAATCTTAGCCAGATCATTCAGAATGCCCATGAGTTTTTCATCATCGGCACTATTCTTTGCCTTTATTGCAAATGAAATTTTAGATGCCGGGAAAACTATGGGTTCGATCTTCACATCAGGAGCTTTAGGTGAATTTAAAGTGTGATTAGTACGTACATTTTTAAGTTTTATGCTAGCAGCAATATCACCCGGCATCACTTTTTCGATTTTCTGTCGATTTCGGCCTGCCACAATAAAAAGTTGAGTAAGTCGCTCCTTAGAACCATTCTCAGCATCTACTACATCCATGGCTTCGGTGATCTCTCCAGCATATACTTTAAAAAAACTCATTTCTCCCAGATGAGGTTCCATAGTGGTTTTGAATACAAAAGCACAAGCTGGATCGGCTGGGTTGTAAGCAACTTCTTTTCCATCAACAGTTTTGGCTCGAGGGGCTTCATCAGGCGAAGGAACCGTATTGACGATAAATTCCATCAAACGACGAACTCCCCAATTTTGCTTGGCATGTACACAAAAAACCGGGAAGATTCCACGATTGATTAAACCAATTTTTAGGCCTTCACTGATTTCTTCTTCACTCAATGAGCCATTCTCGAAAAACTTCTCCATCAGCGATTCTTCGTTTGCAGCTAATTCTTCCACCATAGCAGCGTACAATTCATCTGCCTTTGCCTTCTCTGAAGCTGGTATTTCTAAAACTTCGGTATTACCCGATGTATTAAATTTCAACATTTTCATTTGCAAAAGGTCGATCACGGCATCGAAACCAAGTCCTTCGTTTACAGGATATTGACAAATTATTACTCCACCTCTAAAGCTCTGCCGCATTTGACGAATCGTTTCTTCGAAATTAGAATTCTCATGTTCTAAATGATTGATTACAAAAATCAAAGGCATATTCGCTTTAGAAGCATTGCGGAAATTGATTTCGGCTCCAACTTCTACGCCGTTTTGAGCATTAATGAGCATAAGAGCCGTGTCTGTAACTTTGAGAGCAGCCAAGACTTCTCCTACAAAATCGTCAAAACCCGGACAATCTATCATATTGATTTTCTTGCCATTCAACTCGGAATATAAAACTGTTGAATAGATCGAATTTTGACGTTCAAGTTCTATATCGCGATAATCGGAAACGGTACTCTTATCTTCGATAGAACCCCTACGATTGATGACACCACCTTCGAATAACATGTCTTCGGCAAGAGTTGTTTTCCCGGTCTTCGCTGCACCTATAATGGCAATATTCCTGATTTCTTTCGTTTGATAAACCTTCATTTGTTTAAATGATTATAATTTAAGTGTTTGCAATTGAGCGGCAAAATTATAAAAAAGCCTCCGATTGCCAAAGGTTATTTAATTTCTTGAAAAATTTTCTCTCTTCGATAGAATCCTTAGTCTTTAAATCAAGAGTTTAATTTGATGATGTATTTCATCCCAGACTCTATCGGGTAATCTTGCGCCCTCTATTTCGGTTACTTTCCCTGCTACCAATGAGGCAATCTTTCCGCTAGTTTCTATATTATAATGATGTACAAGCCCATAAAGAAATCCAGAGGCATACATATCACCTGCTCCTGTGCTGTCAATTGCGTTAGCTTCTATTGCATTAATCTTCCAAACTTTTCCATTGGTTTTGATCATAGAACCATTTTTTCCAATCTTTACAATTGCCAAAGGGCATATCTGCGAAAGTTCGTCGAGAGCTTCTATGGGTTCTTGGCCGGTTAGGGCTTTTGCTTCTTCTTCGTTGGCAAATACAATATTAACGTAATGACTCAAAATAAACCGTAAAAATTCCCGATTCTCCTCCACAACATTGTAACTCGCTAAATCCATGCTTACGCTGCAACCACAGCCTTGAGCCGTTTGCAATATTTTTAGTAATACTTCTTGATTCTGTACCTGATAACCTTCAATATGTATATGAGCATATTGAGCCAGAATGCTTTCTATTATATCGGCATGAGACAGCTCGAGGGCAGCCCCAAGGTAAACGGCAAAAGTGCGTTCAGAATCGGGACTAATTAATGCAACTGCCCTGCCTGTGGGAGTTGAGCTTTTTGATATATGAGTTGTAATGCCACAGGCTTTCAGGTCATTCTCATACACTTCGCCTAATTCGTCTTTTCCCGTTTTGCCCAGATATCCCACTTGTAATCCAAGATGAGCTAAACCAAATACTGTATTGGCAGCAGAACCTCCACTGGTTAATTTACGTGAGAATTTCGAAGTAGCTTCCGTAATACTCTGAGCTGATGCAGCATCTACGAGGGTCATACTCCCTTTGGGCAAGGATAATCTGTCGAGAACCTCATCAGCTGGTATATTGGTAATCATATCTACTAAAGCATTCCCAATGCCGAGTATATGCTTCATGAATCTGTGATTTTTTGCAAAAATTTTTGCAAATGTAGCCAAAGTAAGAAATCTTTATTAATTTTGCATCCTCTTTAGAATAAAATCCTCCTTAGCTCAGCTGGTTAGAGCATCTGACTGTTAATCAGAGGGTCGCTGGTTCAAGTCCAGCAGGGGGAGCATACTCAACAGGCCTCATTGCCTGTTTTTTTATTTCGAGAAGGCATGAAACAATTGCATTTGTGGCCAAGGATGACGACCGAATAACATAAATTTTTCCAGCCTTCTAAAAATGATCGGAACTTTAGGTTAAACAAAACGCCATTGATTTGCTATAGAAATATGCTTATTCATTTCTATAATAATCGAATCATCTTTTCCTTATGTTGTTATTATGAAATTTCGTCTTTGTATCCTTCAATCTTCGTTTTGGATTGATCAATCGGATGCTAAAAAATAAAAAATCGTTTATTTTGTACATCCAAACTTTTTCGGGCTTCGATGCGCAAATTTTGGCTTCTACTGATAATTGGTGTTTTTCTGATTTACAATGTTGTTAATTATCCCTTGTTTTTTCTTCGCCGTGCCGAAATTAAGCATGAGATGAAGGAGTTGATGCTTGGTACTAACCAGTTCGATACTTTGTCGTTTTCTCTGCCAGCCTTTCGGTCTATTCACTGGATAAAGAAGGGAAAAGAATTTATTAGAGAGGGTAAAATGTATGATGTAGTTAGTTTAACTTGGGCAAACGACAGTATTATCCAAATAGCCGTTGTAGAAGACATAGAAGAAACCAACCTTCATCAGTGGCTGCGAAACCATACCGAAAACGCAAGCAGTAACTCTCTTACTTTGAAACTGAAATTACTTTTAAATGCTAATTTTATCCTTCAAAACCGAATTTTCCCAATTTTTATTCCAGAAGAGGAAATTACTTTTTCCCTTCTGAGCATTACACTCTCGGAGACTTTTGAAGAAGTACTCTCTCCACCTCCTCGATATTTTATTTGAATTTTATTCGCTGGTTTTTTTATCACTCTCATTCTTCCACATTCCATAAATAATGAAATGAGGGGTGATATTGCAATGTATATATTATTTTTATTTAAATTTAACTTATTGGATATGAGAAAATTATCTATAATTATCTTATTTTTTTTCAATATTAGCTGGCTTATGGGGCAGAAGATTCAGGTGATCGACAGAAGCACTCTTCAGCCAGTTGTAGGAGCCTCGGTATTCGTGGTTCGCGATGGACAAAAGGCCGGGGTAGTTACCAATCAAAAAGGCATAGCCGATATTTCTGAAATCATCACATCTAATCTTCCTTTACATATAACTGCCGTAGGTTATAAAGAACTGACAATAAGCATAGGAGAACTCAAGCAGACTGATTATAAGGTGATGCTGATTGAAAAGCCTTACGATTTGAACGAGATTGTTGTTTCGGCCAGTCGTTTCGAAGAAAAAAGAGCCGATATTCCCCAACAAATCATGATTTTAAAAAAGAAGGAGATAGGATTTCTTTCTCAGCCCACTTCGGCTGAGTTATTGCAAAGTTCGGGTCAGGTATTGGTGCAAAAGAGCCAGTTAGGTGGTGGCAGCCCCATCATAAGAGGTTTCGAAGCCAACAAGGTTCTTTTGGTAGTGGATGGCATCCGTATGAATAATGCTATATATCGGGGAGGCCATCTGCAAAATATCATAACCATTGATAATTCCATTCTCGAAAAAGTAGAAGTGATTTATGGTCCAGGCTCGGTAGTTTATGGAAGTGATGCACTTGGCGGAGTCATCCATTACCATACCCTAAAACCCATCTTGTCGGAGAATGGCAGAACCTTGACAAAGACTAATGCATTTACCCGATATTCAACTGCTTATAATGAAAAGACTGCTCATGTTGATTTCAATATCGGCACAAGAAGATTTGCTTCTTTGAGTTCGGTTAGCGTTTCTGATTTTGGCGATTTGCGACAGGGCGACTTAAGAAATCCATTTTATGGAGATTGGGGCAAACGTCTTTTCTACGTTGATCGCATAGCTGGAAAAGATAGCATAATAGCTAATGAAAATCCCAACATTCAGAAAGGTTCGGCCTATACTCAATACGATTTTATGCAGAAGTTTTTGTTTAAACCCTCGGAAAAGGTATCTCACACATTAAATCTGCAATATTCTACTTCATCCGACATCAATCGTTATGATCGTTTAACTGAGGTATCTGATGGCCAACCAAAATATGCCCAATGGTATTATGGCCCACAAAAACGTTTCCTCGCCGCCTATCAACTCGAATTGGGGAAGGTAAGAATCTGGGATAAGGCCAAACTAATAGCCGGATACCAAAACATAGAAGAAAGCCGTCATAATCGCTCATTTGGGAAAAGCAAACTGAGCCATAGAACCGAAAAACTCGATGTCTTTACTTTAAACCTCGATTTTGATAAACAGATAGCAAAGCAGGAAATCCGTTACGGGCTCGAAGGAACTTATAACGATGTGAACTCGGAAGCCTTTGCTGAAAACATCAATACAGGCGAAATCAGTCCATTGGATACCCGATATCCCGATGGAGGTTCCAATATGAGCACACTGGCAGCTTACATTACCCATACATGGGAAATCAGCCCAAAAATTATACTTTCCGATGGGTTGCGCTATAGCTATATTCATTTGAATGCCAAATTCAACGATACTACATTTTTCCCATTTCCTTTCAAAGAGATTACTCAAGAATCTGGTTCTCTCAATGGAAATCTTGGGCTTACCTACATGCCCGGAAAGGATTGGCGTTTTACAATATTAGGATCAACAGGCTTTCGTGCTCCTAATGTTGATGATTTGGCCAAGGTTTTCGAATCAGTACCTGGTTCGGTTATAGTACCTAATCCCGATTTGAAACCTGAATATACATGGAATGCAGAAGTGGGTATTTCTAAACTTATTATGAATTGCGTTAATATGGAGCTTACGGGTTATTACAGCTTGCTAAATGACCTCCTTACCATAGTGCCTTCTGAATTCAACGGGCAAGATAGCATCTTGTACGATGGCGTTTTGAGTAGAGTTACTACTAGCGTAAATGCCGATGAAGGCTATATTTATGGATTAAGTGGCAGCTTAACCGCTCAGGTTACCGATAATTTCATCATTAGCTCAACCTTGCACTATACCTATGGCCGCATAAAAACCGATACTGTCGATTATCCTCTCGACCATATTCCTCCTGTTTATGGCAAAACAAGTTTTCGCCTGAACCTGAATAAGTTTAGAGGAGAATTCTATGTGATGTATAACGGCTGGAAACGTCTAAAAGATTATAATCTGAAGGGTGAGGACAACATCAGTTATGCGACTGAAAAAGGCATGCCGGCTTGGTACACCCTCAATCTGCGCACTTCATGGCAAATCAACCCCAGATTCGAGATGCAACTGGCTCTCGAAAATATACTCGACCAGAATTATAGGGTATTTGCTTCGGGAATCAGTGCACCAGGCAGAAATTTCTCAATAACGTTGAGAGGAAATTTCTAAAAGTACGCATCAAAATAGAGTAATTTTTTTCATAGCTGACTTATTCCCTGAATTGAGATGATTCAAAACGGAATGAGACAGCTTTTTGTGTTTTTGATTGTCTTGGGCTAAAAAGGAAGAGCCCTGCATTTGGCTCTGTTGTTGACTAATTGAAACCGTCTCAGCAGATTGAGTTTGCAAAAACATAAGCCAGTGACTCCTATCCTGCTAATGTAGAAATTGGTATAATGGACAAAAATTTTTATTAAAAAAGCATTTTCATCTCTTTTCTTCGAGGATAATGCTTACGCTGCCAATTTTTCCTCCGAGGGCAGGATTCAGTTTCGATAATTTTATTTTAACATAAAAAACACCAGGGAAATTAAAAAATATATTGTTAAGGATTCTTCTAGCAAGATGCTCCAGAAGTTTCGAAGGAATTTGCATTTCATTTTTTACTACTTTGTAAACGCTCTGGTAATTTATTGTATCGTTCAGGTTGTCAGATAGTTCGGCTTTTGAGGTGTCGGTTTCGAGGTAGAGGTCTATCATGAAGCGAGTGCCTATTACTTGTTCTTCGGTAAAGCAACCATGATAAGCCCAAAATTCCATTTGTTCGAGGGCAATCCTGCTCATAGCTCAACGATTTATTTTTTTCAGTGCATTCTCTATTCTTTTCAAGGTCTCTTCCTTGCCTATCAAGGCCATTATTTCGGTGAGATGAGGACCAATAGCGCCACCAGTAAGACAAAGCCTCAGAGGATTCATCAGTGCACCCATCCCAATAGCATTTTCCCGAAGAAAATTTTTTATCAACTCATCGAGATGGACCTGATCGAATACATCGAGATGTAATAGAGTGATGGTAAATTTTTGCAAAATAGTGGCTGTTTCGGGCTTCCATCTTTTTTTGATGACTTCTTCATCATAATTTTCTGGAGCTTTGAAAAAGAACCAGGCATTATCCCAGATTTCTTTTACAAAACTTACTCTTTCGCGCACTAAGTGCACACTTTCTTTCACATAATCCAAAGGGGCATCTATGCCATAACTTTTCAATATGGGAATAAATTCCTGGGTTAATTCATCATCAGAACGTTTTCTTAAATATTGCTGATTGAACCATTTTGCCTTTTCTGGATCGAAGCGTGAACCCGATTTCCCTACTCTTTCCAGTGAAAATGCGTCTATGAGTTCATCCATAGTAAAGATTTCCTGTTCGGTTCCCGGATTCCAGCCAAGCAAGGCCAGCATGTTGATGAAGGCCTCAGGATAATATCCCGACTCACGATATCCCATGTATTTTTCTCCTGTCTTAGGGTCAGTCCATTCGAGTGGATAGACTGGGAATCCCAGTCGGTCTCCATCGCGCTTGCTGAGTTTTCCATTGCCATCGGGACGTAAAAGAAGAGGCAGGTGAGCAAATTGGGGTTTCTCCCAGCCAAAAAACTCGTACAAGAGCACATGCAAGGGTGCCGAAGGCAACCATTCTTCGCCTCGAATCACATGTGTAATTTCCATCAGATGGTCATCTACGATATTGGCCAGATGATAAGTGGGCATACCATCAGATTTGAATAACACCTTGTCGTCGAGTGTTGTACTTTCCACCTCCACCTCTCCACGAATGAGGTCATTTACCGAGATGACACTATTTTCAGGAATTAAGGCTCTAATGACGTAAGGCTCACTCGAGGCTAATCTTCTTATTACTTCTTCTTTGGGCAGAGTAAGCGAATTACACATTTTCATGCGGCTCGAAACATCGTATTGAAAATTAGGGAATTTTTCATGAGCTGCTTGCAAATCGTCGTGAGTGTCGAAAGCATAATAGGCATGCCCCTTTTCGATGAGAATATCTATGTATTGTTTGTATAGTTGCCCACGATCGCTTTGACGGTAGGGAGCAAAAGGACCCCCCAAATGAACTCCTTCATCGAATTGGATGCCACACCAAGAAAGGGATTCAATAATATATTCTTCGGCACCTGGCACAAAACGGTTGCGGTCGGTGTCTTCTATTCTAAGAATGAATTTTCCTCCGTGTTTTCGAGCAAAAAGAAAATTATATAATGCAGTACGCACGCCCCCAATATGAAGAGGCCCTGTGGGGCTGGGCGCAAAACGCACTCTTATGGCTTTCTGGCTCATGAATAATTTCAATCTTTAGTCGGCAAAATTACGAAAAGGTTGGGGGCAAATATTGCTCTTTAACATTCTATATTTTCGACTCTACTATGGGAAAATTCTTCCAATATTTTAATATTATATTAAACACATTAATATTTTATATATTAAACACATAATATTATATTAAACACATATTTAAACACAGGATATTGTTTTTGAAAAGATTTTTAAATTTGTTATTGAAAAATATCCCGTGGGTATTAACTTCATTTAAAGTGGAAAGAAAGGTATTCATAGCAATTATAGTATTTCTTGATATTTTTATCACTATTAACCGACAAAACCTGCGTTTTGCCGATCTGGTTTTATAATTATTTGATTTATATATTGTTATAATTCCATTTTTTGTTTTCACAAAACCTACCCCCTTTAAAACAACGACATTTGTATGACCGTGGGGCTTTTATTCCGGCTTTTTCCCCGTTTAGTGTATGCCCTTCTGCCTTCGGTTACCACCCATGCTAATTCTAAATGACTTATCAAGTGTATCCTTATCAAGGCTGCAATAGTTGAGAACGCTTTCTTGCTTTCATTCACCACTTGGATGACTTGAAGTAACAAATGTGCTATCAAAGTGCACCAAACCTGCGTTTTTATCCCGTTCACCGTATCCGAATAGAAAAAATGCAGCTGGAAGTTCTGTTTCAATTTTTTGAACGATAGCTCGATAGTCCAGCGATACTTGTAAATCAAAGCAACCTCTTGGGGCGTTATCGACCAATTGTTGGTTATGAACTTGTACTTTCGTTTCTGCTCATCTTTATAATGAACCAATCGCAAGCAAACCGTTTTTACCTGCTTATCTTGTTTGTAATCCAAATGGATATGTTCGACCTTGTAAACGCCGAACTCTTCTTTGGAGAGCGTCCTTTCAAACAAAACTTCCTGTACTTGCACTTTGGCATTATCTTTCAAGCGACAAACAAAATTCACGCCCTGAAGTGTCCATTCAGCAAATTGCAGGTAGTAATTATATGCCTTGTCAAAGACCAGCATGCTACCCCTTCCGGGATTTAAATGTACCAGAAACTTCTTGTCATGCATTTTTGCCTCGCTGATCTTGGCAAAAACGGCCGTCTCCGTGTGTACGTCGGTCAGCATGTGTACTTTCATGCCGCCTTTTTTCTTGCCTTCACCCTTGGGGTTACGTCCCACACCTTGCATCACTTGTGAAAAAAGGGTCATCGTGGTGGAGTCGAAAGCGTAAAATTCATCGAAACTGATATCTTTTTTTCGGCTGACCGATAAAAGTGGACGAAAATAGGATATCAGGGCAAAATAATATAGCCTGAAAAGTTCTTCATCTCTATCACGCAAAGCGTCGCCCGCCGTACTCTTTGCAGGAGCCACATCCATGCCAAGGTAGTTCAGCTTCCCACCTAATGCCCGCATCCCGTCACAGACTTCTCCCATGGAATCGCAACGTGAAAAAATGCCGAAGAGCATCACTATAAGCTGTTCCCAAGAAAAAAATGTTTTATAGTAACGGTCGCTACCGCACTTCGCCACCAAAAGATCAAATTCATCTTTTGGCAACATTTTTACAATTTGTTTGAACAGTGGCTGACCGACTAAATTTTTTGACTTATCTTTGCCCATGGTTGGAAATTTAGTTTTGAGACAATCCAAATTTACAACTTAGGGACGAGACTTCGGTTAAGTCCCTATCCTTTTTATTATCTTTTTTGCTCCTTATTTTTTAGTCGGTCAGTACTGTATTTTTATATATACTCATGGCCAAACACAACTTGAGGAAGATGAAGGTCTTGGACAATATGATTATTTATGCATCAGCGATTCTACTTGGGTGCATTGGAGCACTGACCATGCCAGTTGGGATTCGGCTCAGGTTTACATAGATGTTTATGGAACAGGAAGGAATTTTAATTCTATATGGAAGCATGATTGGGATGGTCGTAAGCATTTAAGTACTATTGAACAACTTAGCTCTGAATATTTTCCTGCCGGAAGTTATATGCCTGGTTATCCTATAGATTTACATCTTAAATATAAAAACAAAATGTTGAATTTGGAGCAATCATCTGGTATAGTCGGTTTCTTTATGGGTTTTTTAAAGAATACTTGTATGCTGATCAATAGAAATCTGAGTTTTAGAGAGGGGAAAATATAAATTGAGAATTCGCTCTATTTTCGGCGAGAAATTGCAAAAAAATTGGGTTCTCAGGGCTTTATTTTATCAGTACTTGTTTTGAATAACTCAAATTGATATCAATCAGTGACGTACTTTAGAAGAGCCTTATATTTCACTCAAGATTTGATTCACCCATTCTTTAATTCTTGTATCGGTAAATTCAGTTTGCCAATCTTCGTCGAGTACCAGTCCCACAAAATAACCACCTTCCACTGCTTCCGATTCCTTGAAGTTATAACCTTTTACAGGCCATTTCCCAATGATGTGCGCACCGGATTTCTGAAATTCTTCTTTCAGTTGAGCCATGAAATCGACAAAATGATCAGCATATAAGACCTGATCGCCCAACCCGAAAATGGCAACTTTCTTATTAAAGATGAGCTTTTTATCTAAATTGGCAAAAAACTTATTCCATTGGTTATTGCCCATGGTATCTCTCCAAGTCTCCGCTCCAACGGTAGAACAGCCGGCAACTATAACATCGGCTTGTTGAAGATCATCATTTGTAATGTTTTCCAGCGGTTTTAGTACACTGTCTCCACCAAAGGCCGATTTTACCTTGTGCGCACATGTCTCCACATTCCCGCCTTGTGGCCAGTAAGTTACAAGAATCTTTTTCATATTTCTATGGAATTAAATTATATGATATTTTTTATTCATTAAACTCAATTAGGCTTGAAGAAGCAAATTTTCAAAAAAAAATTCCAAAATACGAAGGTATTTCATTCAAATGTTTCATTATTTATAATTTGTGTGCTTATAAACTCAGAAAAAACCTAAGTTAGAGGAATGACTCTTTTTGTTCACACCATGTGAAAACACCATGAGTGCACCCCCCGAAAGCAAAACAATACCAATGATGAGCGATAGGTTGTTTGTGCTGATTAAGAATCCAAAAGATTGCATTAGCTCGTTAAAATGGAATTTTAATTGATAAATCATTTGTGAGAGAGAATCCATGAAACTAAAATCGCTTGTAACTATAAGTAAGGCAAAGAAGCCGACTGTTAATGCCAAAGCGAGCAGGGTGCGAAAACCCAAATTGAAATTAGAATATATTGAAGTTTGCTCTATGTTTACTTTTTCTATTCTATCCATCACTTTAGACGTGAAGTTGGCTGAGGGATTTTCGGTAGGTATGTTTTTGAACACTTCTCTAATTAAGTTATCTGACTGATGAGCATCTATATTCATGATATTAAATTTTTATGTTTCTATATAATAAGAGTGGATGGTTTGAGAAGAAGCTGTATTGCCGCAAAAATACGCTTACGTATACGATGAAGTTTTACTTTTACATTTGAAACCGATAATGAAGTAATATGGCTAATTTCTTCTATGCTTAACTGTTGATGGTAGAAAAGATCCATCAGGGCGGCGTCTTCACCCGGCAATGATTTCATCACGCGTTGAATCAGTTCTATCATTTCGGTGTTATCAAGTTTTTGTAGTCCTTCAGTAAAATCGTCTTCTGAATAATTCTCGGTGAAATGTTCATCCATAGCAACAAATTCCAGTTTTTTCTTTCTTTTTTTCGAGATAGCCGTGTTGTAGACAATTCTGTAAAGCCATGTACTGAATTTCGATTCGAATTTGAATGTATTGAGGGCTTGATAAGCCTTTACGAATGCGTCCATGGCAATTTCTTCTGCGTCTTCACGATTGGCTGTAATTTGGTAAGCAATGCCAAAAGCCGGTTGTTTGTATTTTTCGACTAATTGGGCAAAAGCATTTTGATCGCCTTGTAATGTGCGTTGTATTAATATTTGATCATTAGTTTCTGCCATCAGATATTCGACGCCTATCGTTCGGGTTGGTTACAAATGTAAATGGAAATTTTCAAAAATGTAATATTTTGGTGCTTGGGTTGTAACCGCTTTGTTTTCTCGGCGTCAAAAAAATAACAGTAAAAGAAAAATTTCTCTAAAACTTTAAAAAATGAATGGTGAAATTTTGATTCCCTTAGGATTTTTTGCAATGGTGGTAGCCATTGTATATTTAGCATTAAAGCAGAAAGAACGTATGGCGATGATCCAGCGAGGAATGGATCCCTCACTCAGTAATATAGACAATTCGAGTGTGCATCAATTGCGATTGGGACTTATTTTTATTGGTATAGCCCTGGGTTTTTTATTGGGTGATGTTTTTAGTTCACTGCATTGGCTCGAAGAATGGGTGGCTTATGTTTCTATGGTGTCTATTTTCACAGGTATTGCTTTTGTTTTGGGATATTATCTTACAAAGAATGAAAATCGCCTCAATAAGAACGAAGATTAGCTCCAAAGGTTATCCTAATGATGTAGATTGTAAAGGAAAGCTTTTGAGAGTTTTATATTGAGGGCCTAAAGGCGTGAGTGTGCTCCATATCAGCAATACTTCACGTATAGTAAAAGGATTGAAAACTTTTTCGACACTTGATTCGACAAGTGTTTTCAGCAAATTGGGCTGACGAATAAATTTAGGACGACCCAAAGTAAGATGAGGGGTGAATGAATTGTTTTTATCTGATGGCGCTGATGGGAAAGCTTGCGCAATCTCATGAGCTAAACTTTCGAGAGTTCCACTGGTTTCATTTATGCCTAACCATAGCACACGTGCTTGTTTGAAGTCTCCAAAAACGCCTAAACGACCAGGTTGAATCTGAAACGAACTGTGTTTTTTAGTTATTCCATCTAATAGATGGATAATAGAAGATATTTGGTCTTCGGGAGTATCTCCGAAAAATTTTAGGGTAATATGAAAATTTTGGGTGGACGACCATTTGATGTCTTCATTTTTTAATTCTCGGCGCAAGAAAGAAAAATAATCGAGAAAATCTGAGTCGGGTTGATAATCGACGGCTATAAAAATTCGTTTAAGAGCCATTTGAATGTCAAATGTGAAGATTGTATTTATTCATCTTCTGGATTTAGTTTTTTCATAATCTTAATTCTTTCGTCCAGAAGATGGTCTTCTTCTTCTTGAGAAAGATTACCTTCGGATAGAAGTTTATCGATTTGTACCAGTCGTCGGGTAAGCGAACCAATAGTGGGTTTTTCTTCTTCGGGCAAAGGCTGAAGTAAAGTTTCTTTTTTCGGTTTTTCGGGCGTTTCTATGGGTTCTCCTAATTGTTCGGAAAGATTCTTGATAAACAGATTCAACATATCTTCGAAGGGTTTTCCCATCTGTTGAAAGATATTACGAGCCTGTGGGTCGTATTTCATCCTCTCGAAATTGTTGATAAGGAAATCGAGCTGGCTCATCATAAAAGGATCGAAACCAGCAATAGTTTCTGGATTGGCTTGTTCCTTCAGCTTTTTGAACAAGCGTATGAGTTTTTCAATTTTATCTTCGAAATTGTCGTCTGATTCCATGTATTAATCTTTCGTAATATGAGAGAATTGAAGATAGAATTCAGAGATAGTTTCAATTCCTTTGAAGAAGTTTTTCAGAAGGAAATTTTCGTTGGGTGAATGAATAGCGTCCGATTCAAGGCCAAATCCTAAGAGTAATGATTTTATTCCCAACACTTTATCGAAAGTATTGACGATGGGAATAGAGCCTCCGCTACGTGTCGGAATTGGATATTTGCCAAAGGTTTTTAAATAGGCTTTTCGAGCCGCCTTATATGCTGGAATATTAGTGGGGGCGATATATGGATAACCACCATGTAATGCGGTTACTTTTAATCTCACAGTATCGGGAGCAATTTTATGCAGATAGTTTTCGAATAAATGGGCAATTTTTTCAGGATCTTGATTGGGCACCAAACGCATGGAGACTTTAGCCGAGGCTTTAGACGGCAGTATGGTTTTCGAACCTTCTCCTGTATAACCTCCCCATATTCCACAAACATCAAGTGATGGTCTTATTCCAATACGCTCTACAGGTGTAAATCCACTTTCACCCCAAAGACGTTCAATTTCTAAAGATTTTTTGTAAGCTTCCTCATCGAAAGGAGCGCGATTTAACTCTTCGCGTTCTTCTTCGCTCATTTCCCTTATGTCGTCGTAAAATCCCGGAATCGTTATACGGCCATTGTCATCGTGAAGGCTGGCTAATAATCTGGCTAAAACATGAATGGGATTTTGTACGATTCCTCCATAAAGTCCAGAATGCAAATCACGATTTGGCCCAGTAACCTCAACCTCCAAGTAAGCAAGGCCCCTCAAACCAACAGTTATAGATGGCGTATCAAAAGCAATCATTGTAGTATCCGAAAGCAAAATAATATCTGCCGTAAGCATATCTTTATGGGCTCGGCAAAAGTCTTCTAAATGTTGCGAACCAATTTCTTCTTCACCCTCTATCATAAATTTTACATTGCATTCTAATTGGTGAGAATTTATAAGATATTCGATGGCTTTTACATGCATAAATCCCTGTCCTTTATCATCATCAGCCCCACGTGCATAAATTTTTCCTTCTCTTATTTCAGGCTCGAAAGGAGACGATTCCCATAACTCAATAGGATCTACAGGCATTACATCGTAATGAGCATATACCAATACAGTAGGAAAACCTGATGATAAGATCTTCTCAGCATAAACTACAGGATGTCCAGGTGTATCGAAAATTTCGGCCTTATCCAAGCCGGCTTTTAAAAGAGCGTTTTTGTAATACTCGGCTGCGCGATACATATCGTCTTTATGCTCACTCAGGCTGCTAATAGATGGGATCCTCAGAAGTCCAAATAATTCTTCTAATATTTGATTAGAATTTTTTTGTAAGTAAGTTGTAATATCTTCCATATTATATTTTTCGATGACGCTTAAGCCGTCATGGTTTTTTTGTTAGTATCGTATGCAAAGATAAAAAAGCTAATGATTTACTACACTTTTTATGAAAGCACTTTGAGGGTTGAGGCGAGAAAACATATTTATTATGTTTATTCAAAGGTTTGGTTTCCATGTTTTTGCTTCCACCACCGAGCCATCGAACGTAAGATAGCTAAAATGCGTAATCCAGTCGCCAATATTGAAATAGGAACAATTGTCGGTGAGTTGGAGCTTTATAGGCATATGCCAATGTCCGAAAACAAAATAGCGTATATCTGGTATTTGTTGTAAAATTTGCAAAGCGTATCGAGGAAGAGGTTCATTCAGTAGCCATTGTTGATCATCGTATTTTCCATTTTCACGCTCTTTGGATTCTCTTTCGAGATTAGCATATCGACTTTTGCCCGACCAAAATTGAGCCAACAGAATTCCCCAATCAGGATGTAATTGTCTGAACAACCATTGGTTTATCTTGTTCTCGAAAACTTTTTTAATGAACTTATATCCACGATCTCCTGGGCCCAGGCCGTCGCCATGAGCCAGATAAAACTTCTTCCCATTCAACAAAACGATTTCAGGCTTTCGATGCATAATGAATCCCAACTCTTCTTCGAAGTAATTAAAAGTCCACATATCATGATTGCCACGATAATAATGAACAGGAATTCCCGATAAGGTGATGCTTGCAAGAGCACCTAACAAGAGGGTGTAACCTTTAGGAACTACCGTTTTATAATCGAACCAGAAATCGAACAAATCGCCCATCAGATAAATTTCTTCGGCCTCAGGCGCAATGTGCTCGAGCCAATCGATAAAAATTTTTTCCCTCACTTTGCTTTCTTTGGCAGTGGGTGCACCAAAATGCTGGTCGGAGTTGAAAAATATTTTTTTGCCCTTTTGCATCTTCAGGCAAATATATCAAGAATTGTTTTGGCTATAGTTGATTTTGTCTATGCCATCTCAAGCCGTCTGAAAAAAATCAGTTTTTTCATAAGGAAATACAAATTCTAAGAAAGATAATGGTGAGGAAGATTCTTTAACTGTGTGTTATTTTTTGCAAAAACATTATTCTTCGTTTTGGCTCATTTTGCTCCATGAATCTTTCAAAGAAACAGTTCTGTTGAACACGGGGTAGCCTGGACGCGAGTCTGGATCGAGATAGAAATAACCTATTCTTTCGAATTGATAATGTTCAGCCGGGGTGGCCTCCATTAATGCTGGTTCGCACCATGCATTGATTATTTTAAGTGAATTGGGGTTCAGATAATTGATAAAGCTTTCTCCTTCGGCAACATCTTCGGGATCGGGTTTAATGAAGAGCCTGTCGTAAAGTCTGATCTCGGCTTGAATTGCATGTTTTTTCGATACCCAATGAATAGTTCCTTTGATTTTGCGGTTAGCTGTGGCTCCGCCGGTTTTCGATTCCGGGTCGTACGTACAATAAATAGTTTTTACTTCCCCCGTTTGAGGGTCGGTTTCATACCGATGACATTTGATAATATATCCGTATTTTAGTCTAACTTCCGAACCGGGATAAAGACGATAATATTTTTTAGGAGGGTTTATCATAAAGTCGTCTCTTTCGATCCAGAGTTGCCGTGAAAATGGGATTTTACGTATACCTGCTTTCGTATCTTCTGGATTATTGGCCGCTGGAAGAAATTCGGTTTTATCTTCGGGGAAATTTTCTATGATAAGCTGTAGAGGATTCAAAACAGCGAGTCGTCTTTGAGCGATTTTGTTCAGGTCTTCACGTAAGCTGAATTCCAGCAGAGAAACATCGATGACATTATCGCGGCGGGCTACACCGATTTTTTCGGCAAAATTGCGAATAGATGTAGGTGTATAACCACGGCGGCGCAAACCGCAAATAGTAGGCATGCGCGGGTCATCCCATCCTTTAACATAACCATCTTTTACAAGCTGTAAAAGCTTACGTTTACTCATAATGGTGTAAGTAAGATTTAGACGGGCAAACTCGATTTGTTTAGGACGATATTCGGTAGTAACAATCTGATCTAAGAACCAGTCGTATAAAGGACGATGAATCTCAAATTCGAGTGTACAGATGGAATGAGTTATGCCTTCGATGTAGTCGCTTTGGCCATGGGCATAGTCATACATAGGATATATGCACCATTTGTCTCCTGTACGATGATGGGCAGTATGTATAATACGATACATGATAGGATCGCGCATGAGCATGTTGGGATGCGACATGTTGATTTTTGCCCTCAAAACACAATATCCATCAGGAAATTCACCTGCTCTCATGCGGCGAAACAAACCTAAATTTTTTTCCACACTACGGTTTCTATAGGGGCTTTCTATCCCAGGTGTCGTTATTGTTCCTCTCTGACGACTAATTTCTTCGGCCGATTGATCATCCACGTATGCTTTGCCGTCAAGAATCAGTTTTTCGGCCCATTGGTACAACTGATCGAAATAGTCAGAGGCATAATATTCTCTATCGTCCCATGAAAATCCAAGCCATTTAATGTCTTCCTTAATAGCATCTACATATTCTTCGTCTTCTTTGGTAGGATTTGTATCATCGAAACGAAGGTTGGTGAGGCCATTATATTTTTGGGCAAGTCCAAAATTCAAACAAATTGATTTGGCATGGCCTATATGCAAATATCCATTAGGCTCTGGTGGAAAGCGTGTATGAACCCGTCCTCCATTCTTTCCGTTTTTAATATCTTCTTCTATAATTTCTTCTAAAAAATTTAAAGATGCAGAAGGTTCGTTGAATGAATCTTCCCTGATAGAATTCTCATTATTATCGTTCATAAGGAAAAATTTATTGATAGCAAACAAAACAAACCGGGTTAAAAAAACCCGGTTCCATTTTACAGTCTGCAAAGATAATATGGCTGCTGATTATGTACAACATGGCTATTCACAGGTATGTATGTTTTGCAACAATTTTTTAAAAGCAAACCGAATCACATGTTTTTTAGTATCCATCTTGATTAAATATACCTGAATTAGTCATAATTTGATAATCTTCTGATAAAGGACTGTATATAGTCAAGCAGAAACATGATATAGGATTTTGTATAAGAGACTATGGATAGCATTTCATCATCTTTTGGGTCAGAATCCTTCCATTTTGCAGCCTTGCCCTCACTAAGTACAACCCTTCGGGCCAAGTACGGATATCTATACGCAGAGGTTGTTCATTAGCCAGGGCAGAAATGAACATTCTTTGCCCGTTCATGGTATAAAATTCAATATCTGATAAAGGGCTTGCACATTTTACCCAGACTTCATCCCTGACGGGGTTGGGGAAAACCTCAAGCTCAGCTATCTGCAAGGATGCCGGCATTTCCTCTTCTCCTACCCAACATACACCCGGCGCCTCACAACCCAAACTGTCTACTACCAACAACCAGGCATTGGCGCTTTTGCCTACGCAGGCAAGAAATTTGTTGTCAGTTTCAGCAATAGTACTAAGAAAGCCATTAGAACCACTGGTTTGGTTTTCATTGTATTTACGAAACCAGTTCCATTCGCCATGAGGACCGCAGCGCATAATAAACCCTCCTTTGATATCCTGGTAAATTTTTTCACATCTCCCAGAAATGACAAAACAACCATTTTGTAACATAGAGATTCTGTATGGGTCCCAAATTTCACCTGTAATGTTGGCGTCGTCATCATAAATCCCTTTGCTAGCAATGAGTTGCCCGCTGAGGGTATGTTCATATAGGGTTACAGTATTCCACATCTGCGTGAAATGATAAAAATGTTTGATTCTGCCTGTTACATTGTCGTAAAAGATAAATGAGGTAGACGCCCCGCTTCCATATTCATATTCGAAGCCTGACCAGAAATAATAATATTGATTGCTGTCGCTTACACAAATTACCGGATCCCAATAATACTTCTGGTACCATGAATTATAATACTCTCTTAAAATGGCTATTACATACTTTCTTGCATTGACCGAGGCAATACTATATATCGTCATACTATTGGAACCAGCGTATTTGGGATGAATGCGGTGCTCAACAAAAGAACCAGAGCTATCTAGAATTAAAACATGTATATTATATCCTGAACCCATATAACTAATTATTATCGTGTCATGAATTGTTACGCTAGCCACATCAGAAAGTGCAATTTGATTATCATCATAATATTTAACCCAAATAGTATCAAGATTAAAATTAAGTTTCGCAACAAATGGAATAGTCTTATTCTCATTTAGGTTGTAACCTATACAAAAAAATTTGTTGACAGATGTAGTATACATTTTAAAAGAATGAATACCAGGTTTTTTAAATGAAATTTCACGAATTTTAATTGTGTCCCCCACAAAATTTATTTTAGCAATCCTTGTCGATTTCTTAACAAAATATCCGGAGTCATATAAAATTATATCATGGAAACTCTCAAAATTGGAGTATTCTCTTGAAAGATAATCAGGTTGGGCATTTGAAGTAAGGGGAAACAAATGCATCAGCAGAAAACCCAAAACGAAATTTAGTATTTTGTTTTTTTTCATGGCAATAAAGTCATTTTTGATAATTTTATTAATTTACTCAAAACTACCGGCATTTCATCATCTTTTGAGTCAGAACCCTTCCATTTTGCAGCCTTGCCCTCACTAAGTACAACCCTTCAGGCCAAGTACGGATATCTATACGCAAAGGTTGTTCATTAGCCAGGGCAGAAATGAACATTCTTTGCCCGTTCATGGTATAAAATTCAATTTCTGATAAAGGGCTTGCGCATTTTATCCAGACTTCATCCCTGACGGGGTTGGGGAAAACCTCAAGCTCAGCTATCTGCAAGGATGCCGGCATTTCCTCTTCTCCTACCCAACATACACCCGGCGCCTCACAACCCAAACTGTCTACTACCAACAACCAGGCTTTGGTCCCCTGACCTACACTGGCCAAAAAATAATTTTCGGTTTCGGTAATGGCATACAAAGAGCCATTCCCTATTCCCGTAGTTTGTATTTCCTTATATTTACGAAACCAATTCCATTCGCCATGAGGACCGCAGCGCATAATAAACCCTCCTTTGATATCCTGGTAAATTCTTTCGTACTGACCACTGATGACAAAACTCCCGTTTCCCAACATAGTCATACTGCGCGGCGACCAAATTTCACCTGTAATATTGGCGTTGTCATCATAAATCCCTTTGCTAGAAATAAGTTGCCCGCTGAGGGTATGTTCATAAAGAGTTACAGTATTCCACATCTGCGTGAAATGATAAAAATGTTTGATTCTGCCTGTTATATTGTCGTAAAAGATAAATGAGGTAGACGCCCCGCTTCCGTATTCATATTCGAAGCCTGACCAGAAATAATAATATTGATTGCTGTCGCTTACACATATTACTGGATCCCAATAATACTTCTGGTTCCATGAATTATAATACTCTCTTAAAATGGCTATTACATACTTTCTTGCATTGACCGAAGCGATACTATATATCGTCATACTATTGGAACCAGCGTATTTGGGATGAATGCGGTGCTCGATTAATTCGCCGTTTGGATTGAAAATTTGCACATGTATATTACTTTGTGCATCTTTCTTAATTACTGCAATTGTATCATTATTTAGGATAGGTCCACTAGCGTGAAGCCCTGGATAATATCTTACCCATAATGTATCTAGCATAAAGTTTAATTTGGAGATAAAAAGCATGGATTGTCCAGTATTGGAATTTTCAAATCGCCCGGCTATAATTATGTTTCCATCTTTTGTTTTTCCATGAAAAAAACTGTAAGAACCAGGCAATCTGCCCTGAAAACATAGAGATTTAAGTGTATCACCTTCAAAATTAACTTTGTAAATAGTACTCAAAGAATTATCTTGTAGAAAATAACCAGAATCGAACGGAGTAACAGAATAAAACACATTACAAAAACTATATTCTCTTGAAAGATAATCAGGCTGGGCATTTGAAGTAAGGGGGAACAGAAAAACAAATAAAAAGCACACTGTAAAAATTCCTGTTATATATTTTTTCATGGTAGATTAATTTTTAAGTATTAATAAATAACAAATTTAGAAGTAAGGAGCATGGTTTTGTTACCAAAGATCACGATTTTGTATAGTCCTGGGTTTAAATGCCGCACAGGCATAAAAAGTTCATCGACCGTTCGGGAGAGGGTTTGTTGTAATACAGGCTTCCCTTCGGCATTGTAAAATAGGAGTTTAGCAGGTAGATATTCATTATCAAGGTTATATCTCACAATTAGGTAATCCCGAGCCGGATTGGGGTAAATTTCAACAGTATTTTTAGCAAGGGTAGCCGTTTTGTTTTGAGAGAGATATTTTTCTCCTCTTTTTAATGATGGTTGAGGCAGCAGATAAGGTTCTTCGTAAGAGGTTAAATTGTTAGCCAGAAGAATATTAAGTGCTTGCAGTGATGCACGTGATCCACTATTTGAAGCTAATTGCCAAAGGATTTCAGCAATACTGCTATCAGCTAAAATAAATGGTAATCCACTATCGGACCTCGCATTAAACCAGTAATACAAGGTAAGTTGTTGTTCCGCCTCACATAAGTCTGAATTTTCTATATTAGGTAGAGTCGGTATTTGCTGGAGTATTTGTAGGCTTTGCTGAGGTAAACCTTGATAAAGCAAAAGAGAAGCAAGAATATACTTACCAACAAGAATGGGCTGATGTTGCAAAAAAGCTATTAGGCTATCGGTTGCAGTACTAACTTGGCTTGTATCGTAAATATCTACAATAGAAGAATATATATCCCATTGTTGTTTCTGAAGAGCAGACAGTTCAATTTCGAGCTGCTCTTTTGGGCCTGTAACTTCTCTGTTTTCCATTACTTCAGCTTTCATTTCCTCAGGGAATGGTTGCCAACGATAATCAAGGCCTTCAACAACTTCAGGAATTTTTGCACTTTGCGGATTTAATAACAAAATATCCCGAAGAGCGGGGTTGGGAAGCACCCATTCGTTCAAAACACTTTCTATAAGTGAAGTATCTGATAGATATGGGCTTTTACTGAGTAAAGATTGATATACTTCAAGTGTTTGGTTTGGGCCGCCGGTTGAAATGTCCATCACAGTTCCAGGGGTATCCCCTCCGTCAGTAAGCTGGGACAATTCAAGCTGGAGCAGGTTTATACTGTCGTTAAGTGTATAAAAATCAGATTTTAAATCCTCAGCATTTTTATCTCCTAAAAAAATTTCAGATGGGCAACAGGTTTCTTTATTAAAGGTAAAATTTTTTTCTTCATTTAACAAGTTACCTTCAGGATTAATATTAGGCTGTATCCGGTAACCATAGACATTATCTGGAACATTAGCATGGAAATATCTAATAAGATTTCCGATTACATCATAAAAGTTATAGGTTTGCGATAAGCCGCTTAAGCTAAAGATGTTATTTGCAAGTGTAACAGCACTTTCTCCATTCCCTTGATTTTCTTTTATTCCTTTATCGGAACCTGATGTAGCAGCAGTAATTGCAATGTCATTCAAAATTGCATTAAATTCGTTACACTGTATTGTAAGTCCTTTACTCCCATCACTGTTTCGATTACGGTTTTGTGCAAGAATACCTATATTCAAATTTCTGAAAATATTATTGTATATCAGATTATTTTCTGTTCCAGAGTTATTAACTACGATTCCAATTCTATAAACACTCGAATTGTTCCCGGGATTAAAGCTAAGAGTGCCTTTTTTGAAAGAATTCTCCGTAACCGAATAATCGGTGCAATGGTCAAGATAAAGGCCTGCATAAGGTTTTAAAATGGTAGTATCAGTAGGATTAATATAAAAGATAGAACGCCAGATTTTTGGACGAGTCATAGCCGATAAATATATTCCTGTTAGACAATTTCGGAATAGTGCTTTGTCAGTATATATACTGCGATTGGCAGCAATAGCAGTGGCTTTGATTCCATATTCAAGATTGTAAAAGAAATTTTTAGAACCAAGAGTATCTTTAACAGTAAAGGAAGAATGATTAGCATGAATACCTATTCCTATTGGCCAGGGAAAGACCAAAGTATCAGAAATAAAAATGTTCTTATAAAATTTAATGCCTTCGTTGTCATTTAGGAGAACATGTGTGAAAGGATAAATGGGTGTACCTTTAAGAAGGCCTGAAGTTCGAAAAGTACAGCCGGTAAAAACATCTTTTCTTCTTTGCCTCGAAGGTCCAATGTTAATATCAATATAATTGTTTTCAAACAAGGCATTTAAGGCTTTTATTATGCCTCCGGTATATTCTGGTGGTATAGATGTTTGCCCCGCATTGCCGCCATCTGGTACAAATTCTTCAATAAATGTAGCAATAGCAACATCAGCATTTTCGATACCTGTCATAAAACTACTGTTGATTCCATTTATTTCAACTATCCCATGCTGGCTAAAATCGCTGAAAGGGGCATTGGGATTGCCTTTCACTCTTATACCGACCCATCGGCTTCCGCAATGGTTTGTAATTCGAGCATATGGATTGAGGATGAGTTTTCCGCCTTTTTCAATTATGATAGCTTTGCCTTGCATCATTTCCAGAGTGTAGTAAGTTTGGTCGCTGTATCCTCCAATTATCAAAGTGCCATTTACAATGATACTTCCCTTAACAACTTTAGTTATTGGTGAACCTGCAGTATTAAGGGTCCATTCAACAGTTGTGCCGGCGGGAATTATTTCATCATTGCTTGTGAAGCAATCAAGAGAAGTTTCCCAAAACCCTCGGCCAAATGTTGCAACTCTTAATTTTTTTGCTTTAGGATTGTACTCCAGATCGGTAACAATACACCTGGGTAGCCCATTACTAAACTGAACCCAGTTTTGCTGCGGAATATCAACGTTCTCGTACATCCAAACACCGGCATCATTCCCAATAAATAATGTTACAATGTTAGACTGGCTATTTTTAACTGCAGTCATGGTATTTATAGGCAGGTTAGGTAATCCACTGCATGAAAATTTTTGCCATGTTACCCCACCATCCATCGTATAAGCTATTCTGTCATTTGCATTTCCTGGTTCAAAAAAACAACCAAAAGTAATCCATACCTTTTGAGGATCATCTGGGTGTATTACAATGTCGGTAATGGGATACCATCTTGCCATGTTAAACAAAATAGAATAAGGATCTGTACCAGATAATACTAAATCGTTCCAAGTATTTCCTCCATCTACCGATTTCCAGACTTTTTTAATCAACGGGCGATTATCAATAGTATCAAAGTCGCCAGTATTATAATTATAAACAACAGTTACTGTATCACTTTTCCAATGTGGCTCACTATAGGCGATATACATAATATTATTATCTGTTGGGGCAATAGCGAGGGCAGCCATACTTTGATTCTCGTCTAAAATATTATCAAAACTAGTTACATTCTGCCAGGTATTAATCGAAAAATCTGTATTAATAATTCCCCGCCATAAATCATGATAGCCAATGTATAAGAAGTTAGGTTGATTCGGGTGGATGGTTATAGGCCTGTCATTAAGAGCAGGCTGGTCAATCATTGTCGAAGGCATTCCGCCATTAGGATTCGGATTTGTCCATGAACTTCCACCATTAATGCTTCTATATATTACCCGATATCCATGATTTGAGGTGATGTACGCAACTTGTACATTTTCAGGATGATAAATGATGTCATATCCATCCCCTATGGGTGCATGATACCATGTTTTCCCGTTTTTATCGAGCACAAAACCACCGTTGTCTTGTGCCCCTCCTCCGAAGGCAAATTTATCGTTTTTCGGGCTTCCAATACCGTATAATTGAGTAATGTTGAAACCTAAACCGTTGATATTATTGAAACTAAGAACTGGATTACCTGAAGTGCCTTGAAGAATCCCACGAGAAATACCTCCATCATTCCCTGCAAATATAATTTCATTCCCATTTTGATCAATGGCAATCTTTAGCGCTCTGGTATCAACATGGTAAGTTGGGCCATACATCGGATAAGAAACATTCTGATCTAAATAATGAGTGGTTGCAATTGGGGTTGTTCTTGCATCTACAACATCTATCGTAAAACCACCTATATAGAATACATTACTGTATTTTTTTGAAATTTCAAGTTCGTTGCGCCAGATACCTATGCCAGAAAATGGATTATTATATCCATAATGATTGACATTATTATATGTATAAACAGTTTGCCATGTATTATTCGATGTAATGAATTTTAACAGCTTGAAATACTGAACAGGCTGGCTTGGATTTGATACATCAGTGTAATTACCGGCAGCATAAAGATCCCCGTTTTTAGAATCAATGGCCAATGAAACTCGTTCAGCATACAGTTGGGGATAACCCGGAAGAGTATCAAGCCTAATATGTTGCATCTGGATAGTGTCACCACAGAAAATATTGGTAAATTTCCAAATTTCACTGCCGGAATAGCCCCTATTAATTATTTTTCCAATTGTGGAAAGATAGATATTGTTTGTATTTGAAAATTCAAATTCAATATCAATAAAAAATTTTGCCCCGTCTCTATTCCTTCTTTTTATTATAAGCTCCCAACTGCTTCCAGCATTTTTAGAGACATAGATTTTATTTTCTTTTGAGTTAAAATCTCTTCCCTGGCTATAGAGAGCCACCATATGGGTGCTGCTTTCAGGTTTTAACGCAAGTCGTTTAACAACGGCGTTAGTTTCAGGGAAGTTGATCCGGCTCCAAGAAGTTCCACTGTTCGTACTTCTAATAATACCGGCTCCATACGAACGTCCATAGGTAGATAACCCTGTTGCAGCATAAATAATTTTTGGATTATTGGGGTCAATGATAATATCCTGTACTCCAACATTGCTGAAACCACTCCGGTCAGAAACACATTGCCAATACTTTCCACCATTAGTGGTTTTCCAAATTCCCGAGGCATTTGTGCCCGCGTAAATAGTTTGAAGTCTGGGGTCCGATTCATCGATGGCTAAACTTTCAACAAGGCCTTTCACTTGTAATTGGTTGAATTCGCCAGGCCCTTTTGAACTCCAATCGGCAGAATACAATGCGGAATTCCCATCTTCTTCAGGTAATTGCGCTAAAACTGAAGAAAACATCTCCGCAGCATAACGTATATCTCCTTTATGCTCCGGATGTGCCACTAAGCGGGTTCTCCAGAAATCGGCCCAGCGATTGTAAGATTTATAAAAGCCGCTGAAGATTCGCGCGTCCTCATTATGCATGAAATAGGAATCCATAGTCTCGGTGATTTCATAGAAATCGGCAGCAGGAGCCAATGCAGCATCCACCCAATATTGTGCTGAATCGTAAGTCTGGGCTGTGCTTACTCTCCCACAGAAGGCATAAAATATTGCAATGCAGCATGTTACAATAATCTTTTTCATAACTTTATCATGATTTTGGTTTAATACAAAACAAAATTACCCATTTTTTACTAATTCATCAACAATCAAGATAAAATTACGATGAATTTCTCTAAAATTTAACATTTGTACAAAGCATTAACAGATTACATAGATTCAAAGCTTTGTATGTTTCTTTTTCATTGCCAAGGCTAAAATGATCGTATATATGGGATAACACCATCCCTAAAATAAAACCAAAAAGGCCTCATAATCAACGGATAATATGCCATAATCATCAAGATAAGAAAGTTGTATCAGGTTCTTTACGCTCTCGTAAATTCTTAAGGGTTAATCTGCAAGATGAGCCTGCTCTGAAAGGGAAAGAATTACTTGCAGGCATTTTATAAATATATATAAACCGCAGGCTTGGGGACTTATTTGCAATCGTATGGGAAACCGTAAATGTGTTTGTCACTGGGTTTAAGGAATAGATTTGGCCATTATGTAAAATCGTTTTAATTTTGCCCTTCCTTTGGGTCTCGTGGCCGAGTGGCTAGGCACAGGTCTGCAAAACCTCGTACAGCGGTTCGAATCCGCTCGAGACCTCAGACAACTCCACATTTTTTTATATATTACACTGCCCTTTTTGCCTGAGTCGGCTTAGAGAAATAAAAGGCAACCGACTTGGAGAATGTTCAAATAGTTCAATAAAAAAGAAAGTTTTCAAAATCTTGTTTTCTTATCTATTAACCTATTTAAAGTAGTGAAACACAAGGTTAGGGATTGATTTATTCTTCAAATGTATGCCATTAAGTCAATTGCTGAAATGAAAATTTAGGATCAAGAACTTTGAAATATTATCTTATTAAATATTTGTAATACAAACATTTATATAAAAATCTGCCATCAATGAAAAATATCTGTGAAGAAGGTGTAATTTTACGACTTGAAAACAATCATGGAAAAAGTCTGGGTTCATAAACCTGCAGGGGATGCTGAAATCATCCGTAATTTGCAGAAGTCCTTGAATATAAATGGGGCTTTAGCCTCTTTATTGGTTCAGCGAGGAGTTACTACTTTTGATGAAGCCCGGTCATTCTTTAGGCCTAATCTGGAGGAGCTTCACGATCCTTTTCTGATGAAAGACATGGATCGAGCCATTGAACGGATAGATAGAGCCATTAAGAATCATGAAAAGATTTTGGTTTATGGGGATTACGATGTTGATGGCACATCGGCAGTTGCTTTGGTTTATACTTTTTTCAATGAGTTTTACGAGGCTATAGGATTTTATATTCCCGATAGATATGCCGAGGGTTATGGAATATCATACAAAGCTATAGACTATGCTTCAGAAAATGGTTATGGGCTTGTCATTGCTCTTGATTGTGGGATAAAAGCTGTTGAAAAGATCAAATATGCCCTTACAAAAAACATAGAATTTATCATTTGCGATCATCATCGACCGGGGGATGAACTACCTCCGGCTGTTGCCATACTCGATCCCAAGCGTCCCGACTGCAACTATCCCTATAATGAACTTTCGGGATGCGGAGTAGGGTTTAAGCTCATACAAGCTTACAATCAATTTAAAGGATGGCCATTTCAAAACCTCGAAAAATATCTCGATTTAGTGGCTGTAAGCATTGCAGCTGATATTGTACAGATAACTGGCGAAAACAGGATATTAGCTTATTATGGATTGAAACTGATTAATTCAAATCCTCGTCCTGGCATAGAAGCTTTATTGGAAATCAGTGGCATTAAACGGACGAACGAAAAACCCGAGAAAATTTTTTCTCACGAAGTGAATATAAGTGATTTGGTTTTCAACGTAGGGCCACGTATCAATGCTGCAGGCAGGATAGAAAGTGGTAATAATAGTGTTGAACTTCTCATCAGCCAATCATTGGAAGAAGCTCATAGACTTGCCGAACAGATTAATAATTGCAACACGGAAAGGCGTAACCTCGATAGCCTTATTACCCAGGAAGCCATGGATATGATTGCTGGTCAAGAGTCTTTGTCCGAAGCATTTACTACTGTTCTTTATCACCCCTCATGGCACAAAGGTGTTATAGGAATTGTGGCTTCTCGTTTAACAGAAATTTATTACCGGCCTACCATTGTACTTTGCAAATCGAATGGATTGATTACGGGTTCAGCCCGTTCTATCAAAGATTTTGATATTTATGATGCCATAGATGCCTGTAGCGATTTGCTCGAACATTTTGGAGGACATACCTATGCCGCCGGTCTTAGCTTGAAACCAGAAAATCTTCCACGTTTTACCTCCAGATTTGAAGATTATGCTCGAGAAAAGTTAAATGGCAAACATCCAGCCCCTGAAATAGAAATCGACCAAATTATTAACTTAAATGATATTACTCTTTCCTTTTATAACATTTTAAAACAATTTGCACCATTTGGCCCAGGTAATATGTCGCCAGTTTTTGCCACTCATAAACTTATGGATACGGGCTATTCTCGCATAGTTGGGAAAAATCATTTGAAACTATCAGTGGTTCATCCTCATATCAGTGGTTATCCCATTTCTGGAATAGCCTTCGGTTTATCAAAATATTATAACGAGATTCAAAATGGTCAACCTTTTAGTATTTGTTACCATATAGAAGAGAATGAGTGGAATGGAAAAATAAATTTACAGCTCAACATAAAAGACATAAAGTTCGAAACCTTGGACCAAGATTATTAATCTTGACATCACCTATCGCCTTCTCAAAAATTTTATCTGTTTTTTTGACGGTCTATTTGGCGATTTTTCATGATTTTCAATCTATTCAGGTTCGATTTGTTCTTCGAAAGATGAGAGGGAATTGTAAGTACACAGTAATTGATTGAAGTAGATCGATTTCCATAAAACTTGTTAAAACATGATTCTTTTTTGACAAGAAGGGCAAAACTTGAAAAGCGTGCAGAAAAAATTTTCTGCACGCTTTTATAGATAGGCAGAAGAAATTGAAAAAAGGCCTCGAGTGATTGAGGCCTTGTCGGGATGACTGGACTCGAACCAGCGGCCTCCACGTCCCGAACGTGGCGCGCTAACCAACTGCGCTACATCCCGTATAACAGGAATGCATTCATAAACATAGAAACTTTTATTAGCAGGTTTGTGCGCCCACCTGGACTTGAACCAGGGGCCTACTGATTATGAGTCAGTTGCTCTAACCAACTGAGCTATAGGCGCAAAATTCTCAAAGAAAAATTTGAAAACTTGAGTGCAAAATTACATCTTTGCTAAAAAAAATCAACATAATTTTGGATACATAGAAATAATTAAATGATGAAGACGGTTTACAACATTATCTTGGATTTTGGAGGAGTAATCCTGAATATCGATTATAAACGTTCCTTAAGAGCATTCCAACAACTGGGAATTCAATGGAATGATCCTGCTCTCGATGGCTTTAATAAAACCGAGGCTTATATGAAGCTTGAGCTTGGAAAAATCAGCCCTAATGAATTTTTCGATGAATTAAGAAAATATTTTCCTCGACCTGTGAGCAATCAAGAGCTTAGAGAGGCTTGGAATGCCATTTTAATGGATATGCCATCCGAAAGAGTTGAATTATTGGAAAAGATATCTCGACGCTATCGTTTGTTCCTTTTAAGCAATACCAATCAAATTCATTTCGAAAAATATACAGAAGACTTCAAACTGCGTTACGGTTATAATTTTGAAAATTTATTCGAAAAGGCATATTGGTCGTTTAAGATGCATTTGTCAAAGCCCAATCCCGAGGTTTTTAAATATGTGCTAAACGATTCTCATATAGAGGCTTCAGAAACCCTGTTTATTGATGATACGCTCGAAAATGTTTTAAGTGCACAAAATGTGGGAATGTTAGCCTATCATTTACACCACAAAGATTTAATCGATTTATTTGATGAATCGGGAATATTAAAACCTAAAGTTGTGTTGGGGAAGGATTAAAATACAATCTCTTATATTTTGGCAATGTGTGGGTTTTTCTTAATCATTCGGTAAAGTGTGGTTTTGCCTACACCTAATTTTGAAGCTACTTCTTTTATATTGCCATTATATTTTTTAATATATGCAGTTACTATTTCTTCGATGTATTCTTCCAGTGTTTTATCTTCGAACTTGATTTGTTCTAATGTTATTGTAGTAAGTTGAATATTGATGTCTTCGGCCGTGATCGTATTAGTAGTGCTCATGACACAAGCCAATTCAATGACGGCTTTTAGTTCACGTACATTGCCTGGATAAGAATAATTCATGAGTTTTTCTTGTGCAGAAGAGGAAAATCGTTTTTGGGGCATTTTGTTTTTTAAACAGAATTCATCGGCAAAATATCTCGCAAGCAATAAAATGTCGTTTCCTCGGGTGCGCAAAGGTGGTAATTCTATGGGTAAACCCATGATTCTGTAAAAAAGATCGGCTCTAAAACGGCCAGCCTTTACTTCTTGAGCCAAATTTTTATTGGAAGCCACAATGATGTGAGCGTCATATTTAATGATTTCATTCCCTCCTATGCGGGTAAACTCTTCTTCTTGCAATACACGTAATAATTTTGCCTGCATAGAATAATCCATATCTGCTATTTCATCGAGGAATAATGTTCCTCGGTTGGCTTCCTCAAATTTTCCTATGCGCCGAGAAGTAGCACCCGTAAATGAACCCTTTTCATGACCAAATAATTCACTCTCGATTAAATCTCTCGGAATAGCTGAAATGTTTAAAGCAACAAACTTTTCTTTTCGCCTCGGAGAATTGTAGTGAATGGCTTTGGCAACTAGTTCTTTGCCCGTACCCGTTTCACCCGTAATTGAAACAGATATATTCGACTGGGCTGCCTTCTTTATTAATTCATATATCTTTAACATTTGAGGACTATTCCCTTTTAAAGGATTCTGTTCAAGATATTTCTTGCCAAGTTCTTCTTCTAATTTTTTGATCTTTTCTTCTAGGTTCTTTTTTTCTTCAATCTTTTCCATGATTGATATTAAACGAGCTCTCATATTACGATCTTTCACTACGTAATCATAAGCTCCTTTATGAAGAAGATCTATTGCGGTTGCTATATCTTGCTGCCCACTGACGATGATTATTGGAATTGAGGGGTTGTAGTTCTTGATTTTTTTAAAAAGTTCAGTCCCCGTATAATCTGGCAAATAATAATCGAGTGAAATTACATCAGGCTCTTCCGGAAGATGTTCAATGAGTTCTTTACCTGAAAACAAAGGCAATACTTCAAAATTTTTTTCTTTTCTTAATGCCTCTGTTAGAACCTTAGAGGTTATACTATCGTCTTCTACAATAAATATTTTTAACATAATGTGAAAGGCCGTTGTTTGCTGATTCAATGAAAGCTTCTATACATCGAAGGGTGTAAATTTATCAATAAAATTTAAATTAAGTTTTTATTTAAGATTTCATGTTAGGCTGGAGTGCAAGATTTTTTGTAAAAAATCCTCAATTTGGTTGTAATAATTGAGTGTCATTAGATGAGAGCGAATCTTTTTGAAGTTGGGTAATGCTTTGAAATAACCGTTGTAGTGTTTTCGCATTTCGAGTATGGCTCTGCGTTCTCCTTTTATCTCAATAGCCATTTTTAGGTGCTCCATCAATACTCTCATTCTTTCGTCAATTGAAGGAGGAGGGGGTAGTATTCCAGAATCGAGGAAAGACTTTACTTCACAAAATATCCATGGATTTCCAATAGCAGCTCGACCAATCATGATGCCATCTACATGGTGGCGTTCGAGCATGGCTTTGGCAATAGGTGCATTTATAACGTCGCCATTACCTATAATTGGAATTTTTATGCATGGATTTTCCTTGACTTTTCCAATAAGGGTCCAATCGGCTTCTCCGCTGTATAGTTGTGAACGTGTCCGGCCATGAATAGTAATGGCAGCAACACCTATGTCTTGTAGTCTTTCGGCAATCTCTACTATGGGTTTGCTCGTTTCGTCATAACCTAACCTTGTTTTTACAGTAACGGGTAAATTTGTAGCTTTAACAATGGCTTGAGTAATAGCAATCATTTTAGGAATATCATCGAGTATCCCAGAGCCCGAGCCTTTACCTGCCACTTTTTTAACAGGGCATCCCCAATTGATATCGATAAGGTCAGGATTGGCAGAAGAGGCAATTTTTGTGGCAGCTATCATGCTAGCCGCATTATTTCCAAAAATTTGAATTCCAATAGGCCTTTCTTCATCTGAAAATCTCAATTTGTCCAAACTTTTTTCTCCTTCCCTCAACAATCCATCTGCGGAAATAAATTCAGTATAAACCAAATCGGCTCCAAATTTTTTACATATCCTTCGAAAGGAAGAATCGGTAACGTCTTCCATGGGTGCAAGAGCAATCACAGGACGGCTTAAATTCAGCGATCCTATGTTAAGTGTTGAATCCATCTCAAAAACATTTTAATGCTAAGTTAAACAAAAAGATGTTGGTTGGAGTTGAATGTGAGTTGAAAGCTCATAAAGTTGGTGCCTGGGAAATGGTGCTTAGAGGATGGAAAATGGTGATTAGTGGCTGGAGAATTGTCAATGCCTAAATGAGGTTGAGCGTTTTTAACCTGACCAACAAATTATAAGGGTGTATCTCTCTTATTTTCAGATGCTACGAAGGTATAGGTGCTACGCACATAATAATAGAGTTGATGGATTTTCGTAGCTTTCATCCTTTTAAGTTTTTATATGTATAACACCTGATTTGTGGGCCATCTATGGACAAAGAATTTTTGCAAAAGACGCATTTCTTGGTATTCATTGTGTCCTAATATTCTTTGTGAACTTTGAGGCAAATTAAATTTTAAAGTCTCTAATTTAGTGTTTAAGAAACAAAAAGATTGAGGCTAAGCATCTAAAATGGTTTTGTCATTAACCAAATTGCCCTAAAGGCCTAAGAAGATTTAAAAACCTGTTGGGTTTCAATTCATTTCCCTTCCCAAACCTCCATCCTCCAAATTTCTCCCCCTTTCCGTCTCTTATCCTTTCACCGTTTTATTCTCTTCGTCTCTTCGTTCTTCCATCTCTTCGTCTCTCATCTTTTCCTTTTCTCCTTCCAGCTTCAATATTGCTATTTCTCTACCTTTTGCCAGAGCAGATAGGTTCATATTTACGATTTCTTCTCCTTTTCTACCAAAGAAGTGACGAATTGCTTTTTCGATTTCTTCGTAAGGAATATCCAAGCAACGTGTAGCTGCTCCTAGGACCACCATATTGGCTGCCTTTTCTGAGCCCAGTTCACGAGCTATTTCATCGGCATTCATCATGATGTGATGAGGTATTTTCTTAATTTCATTCAGAATATCATTTATGGGAGGATAATTAGGAATATTGAGGAAAGGCTGGTTATTGGTGATGATCCATCCTTCCGGTTTTAGCCATGGCACATAGCGGAGAGCTTCCATGGGTTCGAGAGAAATGATCATGTCGGCAGCTCCAGTAGGTATCAAGTCAGAAGCAATAGGAGTAGAAGAAATACGTAGGTGTGACTCTACTTCTCCTCCGCGCTGGCTCATTCCATGAATTTCGGATTGTTTAATGTAGAGATTGTTATTAACGGCGGCAGTCGCAATAATGGCTGCGATAGAAAGAATGCCTTGTCCGCCCACACCAGCTATAATGATATCGTTTTTCATATTGAATTCTGTTTTTAAGTTTTGATAATGTTGAAGATCGTCTATGCAGTTTTTTTGTTTTTGAATTTTTCGCGCATGCGACGATTGAGAGTTTGTATGCATTCACGTGTAGGAATGATTACCGAAACACCTTGATAGGCCAACTCTTCCTTAATAGCTCTTACATTTTCGGTATGTTGTTTTCGCAGTGGTTTCAGGATGCGGATATGGTTTTCTTCCACTCCAAGTCCTAAACAGATTTGTTTAAGACGACCAGTTGCGGCTGAAGGTTGGCCTCCTGTCATTCCTGTAGTAGAATTGTCGAGAATTATCACCGTAATAGGTGAATTAGCAATCACTGCATCCAATAAGCCTGTCATTCCTGAATGTGTAAAGGTAGAATCTCCAATAACTGCCACTGCGGGTAAAAGGCCTGCATCAGCAGCACCTCGTGCCATAGTAATGGAAGCACCCATATCAACACATGAGTTGATGGCTTCAAGTGGCGGCAATGCAGCAAGCGTATAACAACCAATATCGGAAAATACTCTCCCTTTGCCATATTCAGTCATGGCTTCATTTAAAGCTAAATAGGAATCGGTATGAGGGCATCCTTCACACAGCGAAGGTGGCCGACCAACGATAAGCGAGGGAACATCATCCCCCTTAATCATGGGTTTCCCTAATGCAACGGCTACTAAATTAGGATTCAATTCCCCACTACGTGGTAAACTTCCGTCTAAACGTCCTTTTATCTTTATACCATGATTTAAAATCCCTTTCAACATCTCTTCAACAACAGGCATACCTTCTTCGATTACCAGAATCTCTTTGCATTCCGAAACTATTTTTTGCATCATTTTCTGTGGTAAAGGATACTGAGTAATTTTCAATATCGGATGAGGGACTTCTCTATCGGGGAAGTTTTCCATTAGATAATTAAAAGCCAGACCCGTAGTAATGATACCCAAGGATTTATCGTGTCCATCAATATAAACATTATTTCCAGAGTTTTCCGATTCTTCTTCAAGGGCGTCTTGAATGCTCAAAAGAACTTGATAACGTTTTCGGGCAATGGCAGGCAACAGAACATATTGTTTCATATTGTCAGGCAAGCTCAGGGGGTTTTGGTTTCTCATGGCTTTTCGTTCAATTCCCGAGCGGCTATGCGCCAATCGGGTTGTGATACGAAACAATACAGGTACACGAAACTTCTCCGATAAATCGAAACCATAGTGTATCATGTCGTAAGCTTCCTGCTGGTTGGAAGGTTCTAATATCGGGAGCATAGCAAACTTTCCATAGAAGCGAGAATCTTGTTCGTTTTGTGAACTATGCATAGATGGATCGTCGGCCGAAACGACTATCATGCCTCCATTCACACCCGTAATTGCCGAATTGATGAAAGCATCGGCGGCTACGTTTAAACCTACATGTTTCATGCATGCCATACTTCGTTTTCCTGAATACGATACGCCTAAAGCCGATTCTACTGCAGTTTTTTCGTTGGCTGTCCAGCTCGCTACAATTTTTCCTTCTTTGGCTTCCTTCGATGCCATAACATATTCGTTAATCTCGGTGGAAGGCGTTCCTGGATAAGCATAAATTGCTGATAGTCCAGCGTCGATGGCTGCCTGTCCTATGGCTTCATCTCCTAATAATACAAGTTTTTGCATATCTTAAAATAATTGAAAGATTATCATTTTCCTCAGCCCACAAATCTAAGGATTTTTAATTTGAGGAGGGGAAAATTAAAACAATTTATTTACCTCATTATTGAAACCACAATATCAAGCTGCATTTATAGAATTTAGTCTTTAGAAGCTATTCAGCAGTTGTTTGGGGATACATAGTTCAATTTTAACATTTTTTTAAGGGTTATGATGTGCAGATGGAGATGATTGAAAAATTGACGTATGAAATAATCATAGAGCCTATGTTATTCCCATAAGGATGGAAAATATCTCACGACAAATCCAAGCGTCGAGTGCAGCATATTTTAATTGTGCTTCAGTAAGTATTGGGTTTTCCCAGTTACTTGTTTGTTGACTTTTTTTGAGCCTTATTTTAAGGAAAATAGCAGCTAATTTTCTTGCTCCAATATTTTGAAACCCAAGTTGTGGGCATAATTGATTAAGGTCTACCATGCCGGCAGGCGTAAACTTCTCATGAAGGGCTAGTTCGGGAAGGTCATTTTCGAGCGCTAAGCCAACTTTTATAATGTTTTCGTCGTTCATAAAAGAGCGTAAAAGAGGAGGGAATCCTAATTTATTGAGTCGGAATAAATAGGTTTTTTGAGCACCGGCCACCTGCAGCAAGGCAGGCTTATGGTTTTCTCCCTTGCGGAAATTCGGACGTGTTTCTGTATCGAAACCCACATAACCCCATGAATAGATTTCCTCTAAGGCTTTCCCTAAATTTCTTGTATGTTCAATTACTATTATTTCTCCAGTATATTCAGCTGCAGGTAAAACCGATATTTCATCCTCTTCTATTTTCGATGGAAGATGGGCCACTCTTTCTTTCATCTTTTCCAGATCTGTACTAAGAAATTCTATCAGGCCTCTATGCATCTTTCAAAAATTAAAAATTGAAAATCAGTCGGAGATTGATCAATCGTGGGGTGAGGTAATTAGGTATGGCGTATCTTCTGCCATTGACGTCGGAAATCCATGAATAAGAAACTGTATTGTTGAACTGCAAAAGATTGAACACTTCGGCAGTAATCCAGATTGATTTGAAATGCTGAAGGAATCCTGGTGCATCCGAAGCTTCGCTTTTCAAAAGTTTTGAAAAACCAATATCGACTCTTCTATAGGAAGGGGTGCGGTAAATATGTTGATAACGAGGTGATTTTGGAGCTCCGAAAGGAAGCCCTGTGCCAAAAACCAGATTCAAATGCATCTTGTAGGTTGGATTATTAGGAAGATAATCCTGAAAAAATATATTAAAACTGATTCTTTGATCGGAAGGACGGGGCAAATAACCTGGCTCTATTTTTATGCTATCGACGGCTTTTGTATCAGTAGTAAATCCCGGAATAATTTTTTCACCTGCTTGATTATAAAATTCCCAATAATAGTCGTCTTCGATATCTTCCATGGTTTTCATAAGTGAAAGGCTTGCCCATGATTCTATTCCCTTTACGAATTCTCCGTTTACCTTCAAATCAATTCCTACCGCATAACCATGTGCATTGTTCTTTGCATGGTAGCGAATTCTCACATTATCGACGTCATAAGGAATAAGATGATCGAGATATTTGTAGTAGGCCTCGGCAACGAACTTGAAATTGCGACTCCAAGCCTTGAAGTTTAAATCGGCAGCTGCAACTACTTGAATAGACTTCTGAGCTTTTACATCTGTATGGATATTTCCCTGAAAATCACGTAGTTCTCTATAAAATGGAGGTTGATAAAAATATCCGGTTGAAATTCGGAAAATAATATCTTTTTCCCAATTGGGGGTAATGGAAAGTGTAGCTCTTGGGCTAAATATCCATTGGCGATTAAAGTCCCAGTATTGCGACCTTAATCCAGCAGTGAGGGAGAACTTTGTACTATCAGCTGTAAAGTTCCAGGACCGTTGGATATAAGCAGATAAACGATGGGAATTCAGTGTATTTTTAGAATAGAGATATTCGTTCATAGGAATCTGAAGGGGTGGTTGAATCTGAGGATTAGTATATCCAACCGAATCGGTAGTAAGTGGAAGTGCGAAACCAGCCGAATCGATCAATGTCCATTCGTTGAGCTTATCGTTGATGCTTTCGTGTTGATATTTTACGCCCCAATTTATGTAATTATTATCGGGCAGCAGAAAAGTCCCTTTATGTTCCAATGAGGCTACAGTAGCTTCGAGGCGGTTGCGAGCATGATTGAGGTAAGAGCCAACTCCTCGTTCTTCGACTACCTTACCCGTGCCCCCATTAGTTTGGTCTGTTTCCAAATCACCTATCCAATATTCTGCTAAAATGTCGTAGGTTTCGGTTTCAACGGTTCTAAAAGCAGAAGCAATGAATTTTAGTCGCAAAGGATTGTTAGGTTTCCATGTTGCAGTAATGGCTCCCATGCCATTCAAAAACTTGTCGTCTTCCTGTCCTTCAAAAAACACTCTCAAACGATAGGCTTCTTGAATGGTTCCAAATGAGGTTTCACGATCGTGGGGCATTAATCGGAAAAGATTGATAGAAAAGTTACCCAGAGCCGAGATCTCTAAACGCGGATGGAGGTTATAGTTTAAATTGGCTTGTACGTCGGTGAAAGAGGGTTTGTAATCTCCTTTGGTTTGTTGAGAAGAGAGGATGTATTGATTGGTTTTTTGACGAACGCCCAACAAATAGTTCAATTTCTTGTTCTTTGATGCGCCTTCTATCTGAAATGAACCTCCCAGTAAGCTCAAAGAAACACTACCTCCAAACTGTGTAGGTTTTTTATATTGTATATCGAGCACCGAGGACATCTTATCGCCATATTTGGCTTCGAAACCACCGGCCGAAAATAAGATAGAAGAAACAAGGTCAGGGTTGAGAAAACTCAAGCCTTCTTGTTGGCCAGAGCGTACGAGGAAAGGTCGGTAAATTTCAACATCGTTTACATAAACCAAGTTTTCATCGTAATTGCCACCTCTTACCGAGTATTGTGAACTCAGTTCATTACTTGAAGTTACACCTGGCATTGTTTTAATGAGGGCTTCGATGCCCCCTCCAAGTGTGGGAATAGTAGTTGCTACCTTCGGATCGATACGGGTAAGACTGGTTGTGCGGATTTGATGATCTTCGATAGACACTGGAGAAAGTAAGGTGTTTTGAATCTCCAGCGTTCGACGAATAGTAATTTTTTCACCTTGATGAAGATGCAGAGGGATGCGTTCGGTTTTGAAACCTATAAATGAAATTACAAGATTCACCTCTATTTCGGCCGGAACCTGTAACTGAAAAAAACCATTCTTATCAGTTGAAGTTCCGCCAGGTAAACCTTCTATAGCTATATTTACGAGTTCGAGGGGTTCCCCACGCTGATTTGATATATACCCCGAAACCTGAGCCATTGGTTTTTTCTGACCGAAAAGCGGATAAGAAGTTAAAATAATACTGATTAACAGAATAAATATCCGATAATCAGCAATAGACGAAGGCTTTGTTTTCAATTCGGGTTCTATTGAGAAAATGAGTTTGTGGGAGGCCAAAATTAAAAGTTTGACCATAAGTTGCCAAACTTTTGTTTAAAAACGGCTTACATGGTAAAAAAGTACATAGAGCTTCCTAAAATAAAAAAGTCGCTGTAAGTAGTTTGCAGCGACAGGAGTTAAGTTTTCTATTTCCCTAATATTTATTCCACCACAATAATGCCTTTGCGGCTAGCATCCTTCAGGGCGGCGTAAATGCCTTTCTTGTGAATGGTTCTTAGTCCGGCAGCTGAAACTTTCAGAGTTATCCAAGCATCTTCTTCGGGAACATAAAATTTTTTCAATTGCAGATTGGGATAAAATTTCCTTTTGGTTTTATGGTTGGAGTGGGAAACCTTATTCCCTACAATTGCTTGCTTGCCTGTGATTTCGCATATTCTTGCCATGATTCTATCTATTAAAGATTCTATTCCTGTAATGGGCGTGCAAATTTCGGTAAAATTTTTGAATAAATAAGATGTGGAGTGGAAATTTTTTTAAAAAGTATGCAAGTTTATGCATTGATGAGCATAAGACGAAGCATGTTGAGGGCAGATAGGGCAGTGCGTTGAATGTTTTGCATGCGTTGGTTGCCGAAGTGGAATGCTTCCGATTTGCAGGTTTGAGCATCGGCTACGGCTATCCAAACATATCCCACAGGTTTTTCAGGTGTTCCTCCATCAGGGCCAGCAATGCCACTCACGGCTATGCTGTAATCGCTTCGCAATAGTTGATGCGTATTTTTTGCCATGGCTTCTACTACTTGCTGGCTTACTGCACCATTTTCCTTCAAAAGATTTTCGTCAACTTTAAGGATATTAGCCTTAATTTCATTGGAATAGGCTATCACGCTTCCTTTAAAATAATTTGAGCTCCCCGGAATACTGGTGATCAGATGAGAAATATATCCTCCAGTACAGCTTTCGGCTGTGCATAAGGTTTTCCCTTTATCTTTGAGAATATCGCCTACAACTTTTTCGAGAGGTTCATCATCGAAACCATAAATATATTCGGGTATAATCGTTTCAAGTTCTTTTACTTTTTGCATTACTGCATTTTGAACAATTTCGGGATGATTACCCTTAGCCGAAAGCCTTAGCCTGACCAGTCCAGGCGAAGGTAGATAAGCCAGTTTGATGAATGAAGGCAGATCGGTTTCCCATAAATGAATTTTTTCAGCAAGGAAAGCTTCGCCAATTCCCACTGTCATAATGGTTTTATGAAAGATGTATTGCGAGCCGCTTAACTTTTTCAGTTCAGGCAGCACCGATTGTCGCATAATGGCTTTCATCTCGTAAGGTACACCTGGCAATGAAAATAAATGTTTGCCATCTTTGGTGAACCACATTCCTCGGGCAGTTCCCATCGGATTGGGAAAGTTTATGGCATTTTCGGGCAACATAGCTTGCTGTCGGTTGATTTCGTTCACTTCGAGATGGCGCTCTCGGAAAAATTTCTCCACATCTTTATAAGCATCCTCGTCAAATACCAAACGCGTTTGAAAATAATCACAAAGCACTTGTTTGGTTTTATCGTCAGTGGTCGGTCCTAAACCCCCTGTCATGATGATTGCATCGGCGCGTTGGAAACTGTCTGAAATGGCTTGAATGATTTCATCAGCCTGGTCGGCTATACTTATCATGCGACCTACTTCTATTCCAATCAAATTCAATTCGTTGGCTATCCATGCAGAATTCGTATCGATGATCTGACCTATCAAAATTTCATCGCCTATGGTTATGATTTCCGCTTTCATCTTTTATTTTAATTCAATGTGCAAATTTATATCTATAGTACCTTATCCTGTTCCTGTCTTTTATTCAACAAGTATAACCTTCTATACATTTTTGTTGGATCGAACCTTCGTTAGGCAATGGATATATTTTCTTTGCTAATGCAAATTTTATAGTTTTGCAGCTGACTGATTAATTGAATCCTGACTGTCGGGAAGGAATAGACTAATACATTGCAAAGAAGCTGAAAGTTTATGTTCGCATTGTTTAAAAAGGAAATCAATACTTTCTTCAATTCCATCATGGGTTACATTGTTTTGGCCGTTTTTTTGGTGGTGAATGGCTTATTTTTGTGGGTATTTCCGCTCGATTTTAATATTCTCGATTATGGTTATGCCAACATGGATGGTCTATTCATTTTAGCACCTTTTGTATTTTTATTTTTAATACCGGCTATAACCATGCGTACTTTTGCCGATGAAAAAAGCAAAGGAACCATAGAAACACTGTTTACCAAACCGCTTACCGACATGCAAATTATTTTGGCCAAGTATCTCGCCAGCCTTTTGTTGGTGGTTCTTTCCCTTGTGCCTACACTCATCTATTTCTTTTCGGTTTATCGGTTGGGTATGCCCATGGGCAATCTGGATAGTGGTGCTATTTGGGGTTCATACATTGGTTTGTTATTTTTAGGTGCATCTTTTACGGCAATAGGCGTATTTTCATCCAGCATCACCGACAATCAAATTATTGCTTTTATTGCCGGGGCCGGTTTATGCGCATTTGCTTATCTTGGTTTCGAGTTTATTTATGGTTTGGCCTTATTTGGCAAAATCGATTTATTTATTAAATCTCTGGGCATGAATGCTCATTATGCTTCTATGAGCCGAGGTGTCATCGATACGCGTGATGTTATTTATTTTCTTAGCGTAATAGTTATTTTTTTGCTTCTTACGCAATTTGTTCTCGAACGTCGAAAATGGAAATAATCTTATGGATGAACAGCAATATATGCGTCCAAGTTGGGACGAATATTTTATAGAAGTAGCCAATACGGTAGCCAAACGGGCTACTTGCGACAGAGGTCGTTCGGGATGTGTTATTGTACGCGACAAACAAATTTTGGTTACTGGTTATGTGGGCTCACCTGTGGGTTTTCCACATTGTGATGAAGTTGGCCATTTATTGAAGAAGGTCATTCATGAAGATGGAACGATAACCACTCATTGTATGCGTACTGTTCATGCCGAACAAAATGCAATTGCACAGGCAGCTCGACGTGGAATTGCCCTCGAAGGCGCAACCATTTATTGCCGAATGACCCCATGCCATACTTGTGCCATGCTTATCATCAATTGCGGCATAAAAAGAGTGGTTTGCGAAAAGAAATATCATGCGGGCCAAGAAAGTGAAAAAATGTTTGCTCAGGCAGGTATTCAACTGGATTATATGAGTGCTGAAATAATGAAATATGACAATCAAAGAGAAGAATAAATACTAACAAATTTTGTATGAAAGAATCAATTGTAATTTTGGCAGGAGGAGGACCTGCTCCTGGCATTAATACTGTAATTGGTACAGTAAGTAAGGTTTTTTTAAAGTCGGGCTACCATGTCATTGGAATACATGAAGGCTATAAAACCTTGTTTTCAGACGAACCCAACATCACCGATATTGATTTTCGATTGGCCGATAACATTTACAAAACTGGAGGATCTTTTTTGCAAATGAGCCGCTACAAGCCCAAAGAAGAAGAATTTAATATGGGGTTTTTTACTAAACATAATGTAAAACTACTGGTTACCATTGGAGGTGACGACACAGCCTCAACGGCCAATAAAATCTCGATGTTTCTTCAAGAAAACCACCTCGATGTAAAAAACATACATGTTCCCAAAACCATTGACAATGATTTACCGCTTCCGGAGGGACAAACTACCTTTGGTTATGAATCAGCTAAGGAAGAAGGAGTGAGGCTGGCTACTACGGTTTATGAAGATGCCCGCACCAGCGGAAATTGGTTCATAGTATCGGCTATGGGACGTGAGGCTGGACATCTGGCCTTCGGAATAGGAGCTTCTTGTCATTATCCCATGATTGTTATCCCAGAAATGTTTAATAAAACCGAGATTACTATTGATAAAATTCTGCGTTTGATTATCTCGGCCATGATAAAAAGAAAACTTTTGGGAATATCCTATGGTGGTGCTATTATCAGCGAGGGTGTGTTTCATTTCTTAAGCGACCAAGAAATTTTAAGCACAGGCATTAATTTTACTTTCGATGAACATGGGCATCCAGAATTGGGCAATGTCAGCAAGGCACATATTTTTAATCTGCTGCTCCAAAAAAGGCTTCGTCAGTTAAATATTTCCATCAAGAGCCGACCAGTGGAGTTGGGTTATGAATTGAGATGTGTTCGGCCCATCGGATTCGACCTCATGTACTGCAACCTTTTGGGAATTGGCGTCAAACGGCTGTTCGATCAGGGTTATTCGGGTTGTATGGTTACTTGCGACGCAAAAGGTGATATCTCTCCACTTTTTTTGAAAGATGTATCCGACGAAAACGGAAGAGTTCAACCTCGCATGGTAAACATTGAATCGGAAAAGGCTAAAATGGTATTCGAATGGAACACTCAATACATCGAACCCGATGATTATGAAGAAGCTAAAAAGTATTTACCCGAACCCGAACTTTACGATTTTAAAAAGATTCTGCATTGGGATTAAACTTCTATCTTGATTAATTAGGTTAAGATTCACTTAATAAATAACTAAATGATGAAAGGAATCATTTTAGCTGGAGGATCGGGTACAAGGCTTCATCCACTTACTTTGGCAGTGAGTAAACAGTTAATGCCTATCTACGACAAACCTATGATTTATTACCCATTGTCAGTGCTCATGATGGCCGATATCAATGAAATTCTCATCATTTCTACGCCCTACGATTTGCCTCTTTTTGAACGTTTGTTGGGTGATGGTTCTCAGATTGGATGTCGGTTTTCGTATGCCGTCCAGGAAATTCCTAATGGCTTAGCACAGGCTTTTGTCATTGGAGAGAAATTTATAGTGTCCGACAAAGTTTGTCTTATTTTGGGCGATAATATTTTTTATGGTAGAGGGTTGCAGGAATTGCTTCTTGCTTCAAACGATCCTGAAGGAGGAATAGTTTTTGCCTATCATGTGAATGATCCTGAGCGCTATGGCGTAGTTGAATTTGATAAAGATTTTAATGCCATTAGCATAGAAGAAAAACCTAAGCTGCCACGCTCGAATTATGCCGTACCAGGATTATATTTTTACGATAATTCGGTAGTTGAAGTGGCTAAAAATATAAAACCAAGTGCAAGAGGTGAATATGAAATTACGGATGTGAATAGATATTATCTCGAGCAAGGAAGGCTGAAGGTAGGCTTGTTGAGTCGTGGCATAGCCTGGCTCGATACAGGAACTTTCGAGTCACTTACTCAGGCCTCTCAATTTGTGGAAGTAATCCAGAATCGTCAGGGTTTATTGATAGGGAGCATTGAAGAGGTAGCTTACCGTCGAGGATTTATTACCAAAGAAGAGCTTTTAAATTTGGCCAAACCCTTGCTCAAGAGTGGCTATGGACGTTATTTGCAACATATCGCCGAAAGTGAATAGAAATTTAGTATAAACTTGAGATGGATACAGAGATCAGAAGTATAGAGCAAATTCATCAATACATTAATCGAGAAATAGAAAGCATTCCATTTAGTGGTTGCCCTTCTAATCTTTATGACCCTATCGCTTACATCATGCATCAGAATGGCAAAAGATTAAGGCCTGTTCTGGCTTTGATTGCCTGCAACATGCTGGGTGGCGATTTGAATAAAATTATACGTCCGGCTATAGGCATAGAGATTTTCCACAATTTTACCTTGGTTCATGACGATATCATGGACCAATCTCCTATACGCCGAAACCATGAAACGGTTTATAAAAAATGGGGAACTAATATAGCTATTCTCGCAGGAGATACCATGTTTGCTCTGGCTTATGAATTTCTTGTGCAAACCGATGAAGACATTTTAGGTGAAATCATACGTTTATTCAATAAAACTGCTATTGAAGTATGCGAAGGCCAACAACTCGATATAGAATTTGAAAATAGAATTGATGTAAGCATCGATGATTATATTGAAATGATACGTAAAAAAACGGCTGTATTACTGGGTACTTCATTAATGACGGGTGCCATTGTGGCGAGAGCTTCGAAAGAACAAGCCGAACACTTATACAAAATAGGGATAATGATGGGGCTTGCTTTTCAATTGATGGACGACATATTGGATGTTTATGCCCAACAAGATAAATTTGGGAAAAGTATTGGTAATGATATCTTGACTAATAAGCGCACTTATTTATTTTTACAGGCATATCATAAAGCCAACCCATCCCAACGTCGGGAACTGGACGAATGTTTTGGAAACCTTTCAATACCCGCTGATGAGAAAATATCGAGAGTAAAACATATTTATGATGATTTGAAAGTGGATGATGATGGTTATGCTATGGCCGATCGATACTATAATGAAGCCCTTCGCCTGCTCAATGAATTGCCAGTTGATAACTACAGAAAAATTCAATTGAAATCACTTATCGAGCGTTTAACTGTTCGTGAGGTCTGATTGCTCGAGCTCTTGAAGTAAAAGATGCAAATCTTCCCATTCTGACATTAAACGTTCAGTCTTTTTTTTCAGATAATCATATCTATCGAAAAAATTTTTACTATAGATTATATCTTTAAATTTATCAGGATGAGCTAATTGAATATTCATTTCGGCTACTTCTTTATCGGTTGCCAATATCTCCTGCTCGCATTTTTCAATTTGTGAAACAATTTTTCTTCGTTTACGTTCGAATGACTTTCGTTTTTCATATTCTATTTTATTCTGGCTTTGACGTTCTGTTTGATTATATTGGTTGATTTCGTTTTCATGATTGGGCTCTTGAAGTGTATCCATTTGCCGTGAGGAGAGGAAATCATAGATATCGCCCAAATATTCTTTGATATGATGTTGTTTGAATTCTATGACTTTAGTAGTGAGTCCCTGTAGAAAATCTCTGTCGTGAGATACGATGATCATTGAACCGGAATAATCCAGCAAGGCAGCTTTCAATATGTCTTTCGAGAGCATATCGAGATGGTTGGTAGGTTCATCCAAAACAAGGAGATTGACAGGTTCTAGGAGCAGTTTAGCTAAAGCAAGTCGGGCTTTTTCGCCTCCCGATAGAACGCCTACTTTTTTCTCTATGGCTTCACCACTAAACAAGAAGCTTCCCAGAATAGATTTCAACCTTGTTCTTATTTCACCCTTTGCCGATTCGTCTAAGGTTTCATAAACGGTTTTGTTTAAGTCGAGCAGTTCCGATTGATTTTGAGCATAATAGCCAATTTTAACATTGTGCCCTAAACGAAAAATACCTTCATGATCGAGGCTTGTGGCAATAATTTTCGATAAGGTGGATTTACCTTCTCCATTTCTGCCTACAAATGCCACCTTTTCGCCTTTCAGAAGGGTAAAATCGATATTCTGTAACACCGCTTTACCCCCGTAACTTTTGCTTAGATTTTTAATTTCTACAACAATTTTTCCACTGGGCGGAGCCTGTGGAAAACGAAAATGAATACTTGCCCGGTCAAGCTCGTCGATTTCAATCTTGTCCATTTTCTCAAGTTGTTTAATACGCGACTGTACCTGACGAGCTTTAGTGGCCTTATACCGAAAACGCTCTATAAACCTTTCAATCTGAGCAATCTGCTTCTGCTGATTCTCATAAGCCGCAAGCTGTTGCTCGAGCTGTTCTTCTCGTTTTATCACATAGTCCGAATAGCTCGATTTAAAATCATAAATTTTCCCATGACTGATTTCAATAGTTCTGTGGGTAATATTGTCGAGGAAAGCCCTATCGTGTGAAACCAGTACTAAAGCCCCCTGATAGTTGTGTATCCATTCTTCGAGCCATGTAATAGATTCTATATCAAGGTGATTGGTGGGTTCATCCAGCAGAATGACCGAAGGATTGCGCAGAAGAATCTTGGCTAATTCGACTCTCATTTGCCAACCGCTGCTAAAAGTATTCATTGGTCGCTCAAAATCTTCTTCTGAGAATCCTAAACCCATGAGTACTCTCTCGGTTTCTCCTTTCATTGTATTTCCACCCCAAAGCTTGAATAAATGATTGCTTTTTTCCAAGCGCTGAATGAGGCGACTGTATGATTCAGATTCATAATCCGTATAAGTCGCCAATTGGTCAGTAAGCTGATCGATTTCTGCCTTCAGTTTCAATATATGGTCGAAAGCCGTTTGAGCTTCTTCTATGATTGTTCGGTCAGAGTAAATAATCATTTCCTGAGGAAGGTGCCCTATACTTGTATTTTGGGAATAAACGATCTGGCCACTATTGGGTGAAATTTCTCGGTTTATTATCTTTAAAAGCGTTGATTTACCAGCTCCATTCTTCCCGACTAAGCCAATACGGTCGTGGTCTCCTATAATAAGAGAGATGTCATCCAATAGGTTTTCACCTGTAAAATGAATAGAAATATGATTGAGCGAAATCATCAGAAATACAAAAGTATTTTTGTTTTGAAAACAAGAGCGGAACAGAATTTTATCAATGTTCCGCCCTTAAAATTATCCTTATGTTTTGTGACCCCGGAGGGATTCAAACCCACGACTTTCAGAACCGGAATCTGACGTTCTATTCAGCTGAACTACGGGGCCATTTCCTTGTGCAAAATTACATCTTAACCAGCTCTATTGCAAATTTTACGATCATTCAGGCTTATAATGCCCCTCTTAAAAAATACATAATACTCGTAAGTTTAAGTGTGATTGGAATGATAATACTCTTGCTCTATAGTAACCACTGCTAGATTAACGAAAGCAATCTTGGTTTTTTATTTTAACATGAATTCTTCAGAGATATAACTTGTTGCGATAAATTTATGGAAACCATCGCTAAGCATAAGGTTCTATTCAATCCTTTTTTAAATTTGCACTATTAACTCATATCAAATTTTCTTAATTATCAAAATCCTTGGGCAAGTGAATTTTTTCTTCCGTTTGTTTTTATCAGCGAGTTGTTTGTTGATGATTGCTCCAAAACCCATTGATGCACAAAGCAATAAGATTCTCGATAGTTTAATAAAAGTGGCTTTAAGCGAGGAGAACAAGTATCAAAAAGTTTTGTATTCGGTAGCCGTTTTACAGCAAACCTCATCTCTTCTTCCCGAACATGCCATTGTTCTTGGCAATGTTCTCGAAAAAAGCATTCATTCGAATGATGACAATCAGGTTCATTTTAATGTACTCATTTCGTTGAGCCAAGCTTACGCAAATGCTGGCAATTATGCCATGGCTTTCCAAAAACTTAATTTGGCGGAAGATTTGACTCGAAATAAAAATTGGATAGTCTCGAAAGATAGCCTATACCAAATGATAGAAAAGGTTAAAGGGGATATTTCAATGCATTCAGGAAAATTGAATGATGCAATCGAACATTATGAAAAGGCTATTAATATTTATAATAATCAACAATGGGAGGGGGTGCAGGAAGAAATATATGGTAGTTTGGCTATGGCTTATGCGAGAAGCGGCAATATAGAAATGACTAATAAATATCTGGAGATTTGCATCAATTATTACAAATCAATAACCGACTATGCAGGTGTTACACGCCAATATATTCAAATAATAAAGGCTTTACCAGCCGAATATTCTGAATATATTGGAGAATCATGGCTGGACGATATGTTGAATTCGGCTCGACAAATTTCGTGCACTAATGATGTACTGGAGGCTCTCTCCTTGTACGTTCAATATTATCCTGAATTGCAGCCAAAAGATACCTACAAAAAGATTAATCTTATTAAAGAAGAGATAGGTTGTAGCGATGAGGGTATCAATCCTTTGTTGATGAGCGAGCTGTATAGAGAATTAGGTGATATTTATAACAGAATGGGTAATTTTTCTGATGCTACGACTAATTATTTACAATGTTCAAATTATTTGAATGAAGCCATAAAAGCAAATCATGCTCAGGAAGTTGCCTTAGCAAATTATTCAGGACAAATGGTTCAACTCATTCAATCACTTCGTTTTCCTTATAGCGGACAAGATTTTTCATTCAATCTTTTTACATCTATTGTGCTTCTGCTCTCATTTGTTCTGTTGATAATTGTTGTTCTTCTTTCGAATCAGATTAAAAAGAGGAAAAAAGCCTTGCGTTTATTAGAAAAGAAGAATAAAGAATTAGAGCTGCAAGAAGAAGAGATTAAACGCCAGAATCAAAGTCTTGAGAAAGTGAATAGGGAACTTCAGGAGGCCAAAATTAAGGCAGAAGAAGCCACAAGGTCGAAGTCTCTATTTCTTGCCAATATGAGCCACGAAATTAGAACGCCTATGAATGGGATCATAGGAATGATAAATTTTCTGAAAAATACGCATTTATCCAAGGAACAAGAAGATGCTATTAACCTTATTATTCAATCGACTGAAAGTTTGTTGAGCATCATTAATGAGATTCTCGACATCACACGTATAGAAGAAGGTAGGCTTCAACTTGAATCTCTCAGTTTCAATTTGCCCACCGAAATAGAAGGAGTTTATAAATTACTCAAGCTAAAAGCGGATGAGAAAAGGCTCGATTTTACCTGCCATCTTTCTCCTTATTTGCCTCAAAATGTGGTTGGCGATCCCACCCGATTAAAACAAATTTTAGTAAATCTGATAGGCAATGCCATAAAGTTTACCGACAAAGGTTTTGTAAGGCTAAATATAAGTGTAATTGATGAGATAAACGATCGTTATATTTTACGTTTCGAAGTCTCTGACAGCGGCATAGGGATTAATCCTGACGAAATGGCTCATTTATTCAAACCGTTTAACCAGAGTGATGTTTCGTTTACGAGACGATTTGGAGGCACTGGTCTCGGTTTAGCCATTTCAAAGAACCTTGTTGAACTTATGGAGGGGAATATTGGAGTATATAGTGAGCCCAATAAGGGTTCTACTTTTTGGTTTGTTATTCCTTTGAAAAAAGATGCTACACAAGCTAATTTAGAGAATAGAGAATCGGGCCAGCATTTACCTAAAGATGTCATATTACAACAAACCAATCAACATGAAGACATTCCCGTTGCATCTTTACTCACATCTGAAAATTCAGCCTCTCCACTTAAAATTTTATTAGCCGAAGACAATTTGGTCAATCAAAAGGTGGTAATGATGCTCATTCAAAAAATGGGTTATAATGCCGATGTTGCCATTAATGGGAAGATTGCAGTAGAAAAATTCATGCAAAACTCCTATGATCTTATTTTAATGGACATTATGATGCCCGAGATGGACGGCATAGAAGCCACTCAAATAATAAGGAAAATCGAGGAGGAACGTAAGGCTGTAAAAAAGGTAAAGATTATTGCCCTTACTGCAAACGCTATGAAAGAAGACAGAGAAAGATGTCTGGCTTCGGGCATAGACGATTATATTAGCAAACCCTTCAAACCTGCCGACTTACAAAGAATTATCGACGAAATTAGATAAAAGGAAACATATTAACTTTTAAAAACTTTTAAACCTCCATAAGTTGAGAAAATATGTCCAAAATTGACAATGCTGCTTAATCCTAACACAAGGCCGAATCCTATGAGTAACAATCCGATAACACGGTTGGTCCATATAATTATGTTTGAATTAAGTTTGTTGCTGATTTTGTCGGCGATGAAACATTTGAGCGAATCGGTTGCAAGCGTTGTAGTGAGTGTGCCTGCAAAAAAATAGTAGATGGCCGGGCTACCTGCCCCATAGGCTGAATTCGCACTTACTACTGCCGTAATCCAAAGAAACCATAAGCCTGGATTGCTTATGTTGAGAATAAATCCTTTCAGAATGTAAACCATCGGCCCAGGAACTTTGAGTTTGATTGGAGGACCTTCTTCATTGGTTTCAGGAACGACTTCAGCACGACGAGTTAAAGTCCATACGCCAAAAACAATTAAAACTATACCTCCCAAAATCTTGAAGTAAATGTTTTGGTTGAGTTCTTGAGTAAAAATCCGCGAAAACCCAGCCAAACATAATCCCAATACACTGGCATCACTTAAAAAAATCCCCAAAGCAATAAACAATCCCGCTTTCATTCCCCTGTGTAAGCTCGTTTGTAATAAAACAAATAGAGCCGGCCCTATCAAAAAAGCCAACGTTATCCCTAATGCAATACCATGAAAATAATAGACCATCCCCTAAAATGATACTTTAATCCATCAATTGCAAAAATAAAACGAAGCCTCCAATTACTTATTTTAACCATCATAACCACCCATTTTCTTAAAGATTTATTTTCGACATTCACTTCATTAAAAACCAACTGTCCATTATTTTTATTTTCTGTTTATATGTATTTTTGATGCTTCAACCTTTTGCCAACTCGAAAGTACTAGAATTATTAAAATCTATTTATTGAAAATTGTTTTATCATGCTACACAGAAAAAATTATTTAATTAGATTCTATCTAATGACGTGTTTCATTGTAACCATCTTTTTATGGGGATGTAATAAACCTTTGGTAAAGGAACATGAGTTTATTGACCAAACATGGAGAAAGTTCGATACAGTTGAATTTAAAATTCCCTCAACATCTAAAAATAAACCTTATCATATTAAGCTTTGCATAAAATATTTTGATTCTTTTCCAACATCCGATCTCCCACTAATGGTCACTATGCAGTCACCTTCTGGTGAAGAAAGGTTTTTTACTAAAAGAATCTGGTTAAAGTCTCTCGATGGCAAGCCCAAAGGGGTGCAAGCTGACGGACATTATGCCTTGGAGGAGATAGTATGGTATGAGTATGAGTTTAAAGAGAAAGGCGAATATCGTTTGATCATAGAAAGCGATCATCCTAACTATCAGATTGATGGGATTATTTCGATGAGCATAGAGGTTATTCCTGGTGCTATAGCTCCTCCCAAACCCGAACCTGGAAATTTTAAAAGATTATGATTTTTTACGAAAGAAAAGAATTTCGGATAAAATGATGAGCAATGTAGTTGAAAATGCACTAACAATAGAACGAAGCAAAGTGATACCGAATTCCTGAAAACTGAAAACTTCCAGAGAGAAGAGCACAACATGCAGTATAAAGGTTAAAATAAGGCAAAAAATAAAAAAACCCTGAAATCCAAAATCATTTATGGAAGGTTCGGTATTTTCGTCGAATTCGCGCGTCGGGAAAAGCAGGCGAATGCTGAATGGACGTAAAAAAGCCACCATAACAGTGGCAGAAGCATTTATGCCAGGACTGTTTTGAAAAATATCTATAGTGCTTCCAAGTAAAAAAGCCAGTATAAGCAATGCCCAGCGAGGTGTTTTCAAAGGTAGCTTAATCAGAAATAAGATATAAATCAGTGGATGAATGTAATAGCCTAAATTCAAATGGTCGATTAAAGCCAGTTGAATCAAGACAAGAATCACGAAACGCAGAATATGTTTGAGGTATATATTCATGCTTTGGCTATTGTATCATCCCTGCACCAACGGTTTCATTGGTATTGTCATCGATCAGGATAAAGCTTCCTGTGCTGCGAATCAGGCGATACGAATCAAAAACCATGGGTCGAGATGTCTTAAGGATAAACCTCCCTATCTCATTCATTTTTAAAGGTTCTTGATTTTCTTCTTCGGTTAGAGAATGAAAATTTAATTTATAATACTGGTTCACGATTTTGCATTTAGCTTCCCATGTGCTTTGTCGTATCGTATAAAGATGATTTACTTGCATAGGAAGGGCATTAAACCAGCAAATCATTGCCTCTATTGTGGAAGAAATTTGTGGAGGTTGATCGGCATGGCAAATAAAATCTCCCCTATCGAGATCAAGGTCATCTTTGAGTGTAAGGGAAATCGACAAGGGAGCATAGGCTTCTTCGAGGAAACTCTGGCCTAAATGAATGGAGGTTATTTCCGTTTGTATTCCCGAGGGTAAAATTAAAATTTTATCTCCTTTATGGATAGTGCCTGATTCTATTCGTCCCGCATATCCTCTATAATCGTGAAACTCTTCACTCAAAGGACGAATGACGTATTGGACTGGAATTCTCAGAGGTCCTTGGTGAGAATGATTATAAATGGGGATAGTTTCGAGTGTTTGCCTCAAAGTTGGGCCAGTATACCATGGCATATTAGAAGAAGGTTCTACTACATTGTCGCCTTTCAAAGCACTGATAGGAATGAAATAGATTTGGCTAACGGGAAATTTCTGATTTGCGCGTTGTAGTTCATCCTGAATTCGAAAATAAGTATCTGAGGAGTAACTCACTAAATCCATTTTATTTACACATACGATGATGCTTCGTATTCCCAGAAGGTAGGCAATATAATAATGCCGGAGGGTCTGTTCTGTGATGCCATTTCTAGCATCTACAAGAATGACGGCAGCATTAGCCGTTGAAGCTCCAGTTACCATATTGCGTGTATATTGTATATGGCCTGGTGTATCGGCTATGATAAATTTACGTTTAGGCGTATTGAAATAACGATAAGCCACATCGATAGTGATTCCTTGTTGACGTTCGGAGCGTAAGCCATCGGTAAAAAGAGCCAAATCGAGGTATCTATCACCTTTCTGCTGACTTGCTTTCTGTACTGCTTCAAGCTGATCTTCGAAAATAGATTTGCTATCGTACAATAAACGTCCAATAAGTGTACTTTTCCCATCATCCACGCTGCCTGCCGTTGTAAAACGCAGCAGTTCCATGTCAAGATAGGTATTATCAGTTTTGTGTTCCATACATGATTGAAATTTAAAAATAACCCTCACGTTTTCTGTCTTCCATAGCTGCTTCAGAGCGTTTGTCATCCCAACGTGAGCCTCTTTCAGTAACTCTCGAAGAGGCAATTTCAGAGATGATATCTTCTATACTGCTGGCTTTGGAAAGAGAGAGTCCTGTACAAGTGACGTCCCCAATAGTTCGACAACGCACTTCGCGTTCTTCCACCTTTTCATTAGGTTTTAGTTTCATAAAAGGGGCATAAGCCAGCCAAACTCCATCACGACAGAAAACTTTTCTTTTATGCGTAAAATACAAACTTGGCATTTCGATGTTTTCGAGATAGATATATTGCCACACATCGAATTCTGTCCAATTGCTGATAGGAAAAACTCTGAAATGTTCTCCCAGATGTTTTTTCCCGTTGAAGATATTCCAAAGTTCGGGTCTTTGGTTTTTGGGGTCCCATTGTCCAAACTCATCACGATGTGAAAATATGCGTTCTTTGGCACGAGCTTTTTCTTCGTCACGTCGTGCTCCACCAATAGCAGCATCAATCTTGTATTTTTCAATGGTATCGAGTAAAGTAACGGTTTGAAGTACGTTGCGGCTAGCATTGTATCCTGATTCTTCCTTAACCCGCCCATTGTCTATGCTGTCCTGAACCGAACCTACAATAAGACGAACCCCGGTTTTTTTTACCAACTCATCTCTATAAACAATCGTTTCTGTGAAATTATGGCCTGTATCGATGTGCAGAAGTGGGAAAGGAAGAGGTGAAGGCCAAAATGCCTTTAAGGCTAAATGAACAACAACAATTGAGTCCTTACCGCCTGAAAAAAGTATCACCGGCCTCTCGAACTGTGCAGCAACTTCACGTATAATATAAATCGCTTCTGCTTCGAGCTCCCTAAGATGATTCATCTTTATCGTTGTTATGGCCTTATTTTCTTCCATGTTAAATTTTAAGATGCAAATTTACGAAAGAAGTAGCCGTTGAAAAGCATTGGCATGAACTGCAACTGCATTAAATAATAATTAAAAATAAGTTAGATGAGCTCCAAACCTAAAATGTCTGAAGTAGAATTAAGGGAAAAATAATCTGCAAAGTGATTTGTAGAAGATGATTTTTTTATTACAATTTATAGAAAATGCCTCTCAATTTTTAAAATCCAAATCTCTTTTTAAAAAAAAGGTGGATAAAATCTGCGGTTTCATTAATTCCAAGAATGGAAGAGTTAATGCAGAGGTGGTATGAATCGGCTACTCCCCAATGCTTATTGGTGAAATAATTGTAATAATCGGCTCTTTTTTTATCCATTTTTTTGATAAAATCTTTGGCCTTTTTTTCATCATAATGATATATTTCCATGATGTTTCTTACTCTGTCTTCATAATTGGCACAGATAAAGACATTTAAACAATATGGATAATCTTTCAATACATAATCTGCACACCGGCCCAGGAAAATGCAAGAGTTCTTTTCTGCCATTTCGCGAATCACTTGGCTTTCGATTACGAATAAAGATTCATTCGTCAAATAGAATTGAGAGTAAATTTCATCAGGTATTGGGCTGCTCATTCCCAGTAAACCTCCAATAAGGCTGTGGCTAGCTTTTTCATCGAATTGTTCGAAAATCTCTTTTCTCAAGCCACTTTTTTTTGAAGCCAGCAGTATAAGTTCTTTATCATAAAGAGGAACACTTAATTTTTGAGCCAAATTCTCGCTAATTTTCTTTCCTCCGCTTCCAATTTGCCGTCCTATGCAGATATAAAATTTTTCAATCATGAGCCTTGGGATTGATTCATTGCAAATTTAAGCAGTAATTTTAGATCTGTTATATTGATTTACAAGCATATAAGCGGCTATTATGCTCGAAAGAAGATCGGCAGCAGGCATACTGTACCACACTCCCTTAAGTCCGAAATGAAAAGGAAGTATTAAGAGAAAAGGTAAAAGAAATAATACTTGTCTAGTAAGCGACATAAAAATAGCTTTCCCAGGCATGCCTATGCTTTGGAAGAAATTGGAAGTAACCATTTGAAAACCTACTATAGGGAAAAATATAAATACTATCCTTAGCCCTTCTACTACTATGTTGATCATTTCTTCATCTCTGGTAAAAATACTTGCAACGGCATGAGGGAAGAATTCGCTAACCAAAAAGCCAATTGTCATTATGCCTGTTGCTAACATGATGGTTTGTTTTAATACTTTGTTTACACGGTCAATTTGTTTAGCTCCAAAATTATATCCTGCTATGGGTTGCATGCCCTGATTCAATCCCACCGCTATCATTACAAACAATGAAGCAGCTCTATTAATGATCCCATAAGCTCCTACGGCTAAATCGCCACCATATTTGATGAGACTTTGATTCACTACAATGACAATGACGCTTGCTGCAGCGTTCATAAGAAAAGGAGCCATTCCAATGCTTAGAGAATCCATCACGATTTTTCTTTTCAGTTTGAAACTGTCTTTTTGCAAATGGATGAAATTTCTCTTGTTGCTGAAAAAACGAATCTGCCATAGCAACAAAAGCGTTTGGGAAATAACGGTCGAAATGGCTGCCCCTTTTATACCCAAATGTAAACCATAAATAAATAAAGGAGTTAGAATTATGTTAATGATAACCGTAGAAATTGTTGCCATCATCGATTTAGTAGGATTTCCAGTAGCTCTCAACATCGAGTTCAAGCCGAAGTAAAGATGTGTTACCACATTGCCTATCGTAATCACCAACATATAATCATGAGCATAAGGAAGCGTAGCTTCACTTGCACCGAAAAAATATAGAATAGGATCAAGAAATAAAAGTACAATCAAGGTGTAGGCTAAACCTAAAGTGATATTCAGTACGAAAACATTGCCTAAGATTTTATTGGCTGAGCTATAGTCTTTTTGGCCTAAACGAAGCGACATCAAAGTTGAAGCGCCTACACCAACCAACGAGCCAAAAGCAGCAGCCAAATTCATTAGTGGAAAACTGATGGCTAATCCTGATAATGCGAGTGCACCAACACCATGTCCAATAAATATGCTTGCCGTAATATTATACAACGACGAGGCCGTCATCGCTATTACCGATGGAATAGAATACTCCAATAGCAAGGGCCAAATACTTTTCGTCCCTAATTCAAGTGGAGAAGCTTTTCGATTCATTTTACTCAATTACATCCATTCTATACTCTGAATCGACTGATTTTGTCAATTTAAAGCTAATTTCTTTAACAAAGTTTAGAATGCAAACTCAAACGGCAAAATTACCATTCTTTTATGGATGAAGTAGCTTGCTTTTTTGTAAATTTTCCCCTCAGCTTGTCCTTGACTCGGCTCTGGCCATATTTTCCAAACTCCAATCCTATTCATCCACCTCCCATTAACATTCACTAAGAGAAAAATAGCGAAGGTTATATTGGTTTCTGATGCATACAGATTAAAGCCCTATAGTAATAAATCTGCCGAGGTTCAATATTTTGCTTAATCATTCATGGAGCAATTTATCGCATCGTCTCTTTTACTTCATTTTCTTCTTTCCCTTGAAATTCGGAGAGAATTTGTATGGCTTTTTGCACGCTTTCGACATGTAGAATAGTAAGATAGAGTTTATCTCTGTTTTGTCTTAGTTGGCATGTCCTCTGATGGGTTTGAATATATTGGAGCACATGGGTAAAATCGTTCGATTTATAGAATGTTGAATCGGGGTCGGCAATGAAATAGCATATCATGTGTTTATTTTTCAGTACTATTTTTTCCATACCGAGGTTTTTCCCCATTTTTCTAAGGCGAATGCTATCGAGCAGGTCGGATACTGGAGTAGGCATAGGGCCAAAGCGGTCTTCGAGTCGAAGTGCAAATTCCTGGAGGTCGTTTTCGTTTTCCATGCCATCGAGCTCTTTATAAAGTGAAAGGCGTTCGGTGATATTGCCGATATATTCAACGGGGATACGCATTTCCAAATCAGTTTCTAGGGTACATTCATTTACATAAGTATTTGATTGCTCCGATGGGAAAAGTTCGGAGAATTCGGTTTCCCTAAGTTCTTGCATAGCTTCATCCAAAATCTTTTGGTAGGTTTCGTAGCCCAAATCGGCTATAAACCCACTTTGTTCGGCTCCCAAAAGATTGCCTGCGCCGCGAATATCAAGATCACGCATGGCAATATTAAAACCGCTGCCCAAGTCGGAAAATTCTTCTATAGCTCTGAGGCGTTTGCGGGCATCATCGCTAAGCGAAGCCAAAGGAGGCGCCAAAAGATAACAAAATGCCTTCTTGTTGCTTCGTCCTACGCGGCCTCGCAATTGGTGTAATTCGCTTAACCCAAAATGATAAGCATCGTTGATGATAATAGTATTTACATTGGAAATATCTAGTCCCGATTCAATAATTGTTGTAGAAACCAGCACATCATAATCTCCTTCAATGAAGTCGAGCATAATCTTCTCCAACTTATGGCCTTCCATTTGTCCATGGGCAACAGCAATTCTTGCGTCAGGAACAAATCTTTGAAGCATACCAGCTACTTCCATGATATTCTGAATGTGATTATGAATAAAAAACACCTGACCCCCTCGTCTTAATTCGTAGTGAATGGCATCACGAATAATTTCCTCACTAAATGAATGTATCTCTGTTTGAACAGGTTGACGATTGGGTGGGGGAGTATTAATGATGGATAAATCTCTGGCTCCCAATAAGGAAAATTGTAAGGTGCGCGGTATAGGTGTAGCCGTCAGCGTAAGCGTATCTACATTCACTCTTAAGGCTTTTAATTTCTCCTTTGCTGCAACCCCAAATTTTTGTTCTTCGTCTATGATAACTAGACCTAAATCCTTAAACTTAACATCTTTGCTTAGAATTCGATGAGTACCAATTATAATATCTATCTTGCCCTTTTCGAGTTCAGCGAGTAAATTTTTCTGTTCAGTGTATGATTTAAAACGGTTCAAATATTCCACTCTGCATGGAAAGTCCTTTAAACGCTCACTAAAAGTATGGTAATGTTGAAGAGCCAAAATGGTGGTAGGCACCAAAACTGCCACTTGTTTGCTGTCGGCTACGGCCTTAAATGCAGCACGTATGGCGACTTCGGTCTTGCCAAAACCAACATCACCACAAATCAAACGATCCATGGGAATAGGCTTTTCCATATCGGATTTGGTGTCTAAGGTTGCTTTGTATTGATCAGGAGTATCTTCATAGATGAAAGAGGCCTCAAGTTCATTTTGCAAATAAGTATCGGGTGAAAATTCGAAACCAGAACTGGCTTTACGTTTTGCATAAAGCTCAATAAGGTCACGGGCAATATCTTTTACTTTTTGTTTGGTGCGTTGTTTCAAATTATTCCAAGCATTGCTTCCTAAACGGTTTAAAACTGGTGGCTTACCGTCCTTTCCAGTATATTTGGCAATGCGATGCAAAGAATGAATGCTAACATAAAGTATATCATTATTTTGATAGAGTAAACGAATTACTTCTTGTTTATGTCCATTATTTTCGATAATCTCGAGTCCTTCGAAACGTCCTATGCCGTGGTCGATATGTGTTACATAATCCCCGGGTTTTAAATTATTCAGTTCTTTTATGGTCAAAGCCTCTTTGCCCGCAAATCCTTCACGAAGTCTATAACGATGATAACGATCGAAAATCTGATGATCGGTGTAACAAACTATTTTGATTTGATGATCAATAAAGCCCTCATGCAAAGAATAGTTTACGCATTGAAATGCGACTGGAGCGAGTTTTTGCGAATGGCTCAAATCGTCAATAATTTGGCGAATGCGTTCTAATTGTCGGGGATTATCTGAAAATATGAATAATAAATAGTTTTGTCGTTCATACGAAAGAAGGTCTGAAAGCAAGAGTTCGAAATTTTTGTTGAAGTTCGACTGAGGTTGAATGTTAAAGTGGATGGAGGTTGAATCGGGTAAAGCCGATGAAGCGGTAAAAATCAAAGGATGTTTCAATAAAGAAGTGGCAAATTCTTCTTGTGTAGTGTATAAATCTCCGGGCGTTTTGTGGGCGATGGGCTCTTTTAAAGAGGCATAAATCTCATTAGCCTTATTGAATTCTTTTTTTATAATATCCAAAGTAAGCTCAAGATTTTCTATCCAAATCACTGCATTTTGAGGTAAATATTCCAGAAGGTTTTCTCTTTTTTCTGATAATAAAAATTCTTCCACATCAGGAAGTAAATCAATACGGGCAATTTTTTGAATAGAAAGTTGAGAAGCGGGGTCAAAGGTTCGAATGGATTCCGCAATATCTCCATCGAATTCTATCCTATAAGGAGATTCATGGCTAAACGAGAAAACATCTACTATACCGCCTCTGATAGCGAACTGTCCTGGTTCAATTACGAAGTCAACGCGTTCGAAGCCGTACTCGAGTAAAAGATCGGTAAAAAAATCTAAGGATATTTCTTCGCCAGCATGTAGAGTAAAAGTATTTTTTTTGAGGCTTGTTTTGGTAATCACTTTTTCGGCCAAGGCTTCGGGATAAGTTACTATGATGAGGTTTCGCCCCCATGTCATGATTTTATTAAGGGTTTCGGCTCTGGCCAACACATTAGCATTGTCAGTTTCTATGATCTCATAAGGTTTTCGCCATGAAGTTGGGAAAAACAAAACTCTACGTTTTTCGAAAGGTTTATCGCGTTCGCCATTTACATTTTCGATGTCATTTAATAGATATGCTGCTCTTTCTTTATCCTCAGCAATTAGCAAATGAACGGCAGAAGTTTGTTTAAAAACGGCCGTGCTAATTAAAGATAAGCATGACGTTTTCATCCCATCAAGGTGGAGACGGGGTATTTCTGAATCTCTCAAAAGGCTGCATATTTCCTCAACGCCTTGATGATTCAAATAAAGATCGACAACTTCGGGTTTTCGCAAACCAATTGCATTAAAAACTTTGGCAAAATTACAATAGATTGCCTTGAGGTGTAGACGATGGTGTATTTATTGAAGCCTTTGAACCAGCCCAAACACTTGCCCCAATAATGCCTGCATGATTTTTTAATTCTGCAGGAACTATTTCGGCTCTTGTTTTCAAATAAGGAGCAAACTGATCGAACTTTTTACTGGCTCCCCCTCCCAGGATAATGAGCTGAGGCGAGAATAAAAACTCTATATAGGCCAGATATTCATTAAAACGCATTGCCCATTGCTTCCAACTTAAGTTTTTCTTGGTTCTAACTGCATCACTGCAATATTTCTCGGCACTCTTACCATACATCTTCAAATGACCTAATTCGGTGTTGGGCACTAATTGTCCATTGATAAAAATAGCAGTTCCTATTCCTGTACCAATGGTTATCATAAAAATAGTTCCTTTTTTGTTTTTGCCTGCACCATAATAAATCTCGGCAAGTCCCGCTGCATCGGCATCATTTATCAAATATACGGGCTGCCCGGTTTTTTGACTAAATAATTTTTCGGCCGGTACATCTATCCAAGTTTTATGAATATTTGCAGCGGTTTTTACCACACCATCCAGAATTAAAGCAGGGAACCCACAGCCTATAGGACCTTTATAATTAAAGCTCTTCACAATTTCATTCAATGTGTCGGCAATAGCTTCAGGCGTAGATGGCTCCGGTGTGGGAATGCGTAATCGCTCGGTCACAAGTTGACCGTTTTCTACCAAAGCCCCTTTTATACCACTTCCGCCAACATCAATCCCTAAAATAGCCATAGAAATAATTTTTCTCCAAATATATTATCTATATGAACTTTATCAAAATTTTTTTTAATAATTCATTTAAGATCTTTTATGTACTATTTCTTCAGGACTTTTAAGGTGTAATTCTGTGTAGAAGAAGTGATTTTTAATAAATAAATTCCCTGGGGTAGTCCTTTTAAACTCATGGTAAATTGATAATGCGAAGCCGTTACTTCCCGCTGATGTGTTTTCAAGATATGGCCTGTGGCACTTATCAACTCAACCTTTACAGTACCTGAAGTAGGCAGTTGCAGCTCTATCTTAATATAATCGGAAGCCGGATTAGGCCAAATATTTATGGAAGGTTTGCTTTCGATAGAGTTGACAGAAAGTCCTCCTGTAGACCAGATTTTAAGAAGTACATCATCGGCTTGAGGGTGTTGAGCGTCGATAACGGCAGAATCCTCAGTATAAAACATTCCAATGGCTTCCGGGATAAGTATATAGATTCCCCAAGGGAGTTTATCGAAGTAAAATTGCCCAAGGGAATCTGAAAAGGTGAAATCTAAGAATTCATTATTGCTATTGAGAAGAAAAACGCAGGTGTTAATAGCTGGATCTCCTGCTGGCAATGAAGGATCGGAGGTAACAATGATTCTTCCATTAATCGAACCAGCGCCTGGTTCAATATAAGGCTTTGGAATTAAATGAACGTCGGCATTAAAAATGTTTTTATTCAATAAAACAGGATTGGCAGTTGACCATATGAGGCTTTGCAGTGCCCAAGTGGGAAAGAATTTATCTGACTGCATGGAATAAGAACTCAATCGGGCTTTTATAAGATATTCTCCTTTAAGTACCGAAGTAAACCAATAATATCCTAAGTTATAAAATGTACCACTACGCCATGGCATCAATACATGTCCGGGATAAATCTTGTATAGTGTAACTAAGGCTGTATCACCTTTAGGATGAGGATTATTGATGGGTAGATTTCGGTCATATACCGATCCCCCCAAGTTAAAATACTCGTAAGTACTAATTGTTTTACAACATTGATCGGTAAGATAATACTTTGGAGGCAAAAAGTCGGTTATTTTTAAACAAACATAGAAATTTTGAACCTGTGGAAAGACATGATCGGGATTGGGTAATGTGGAGCTCGTTCCGTCTCCGAAGGTCCAATACCAAGATTGAATTTGATTGCCTTTAGAATGTTCAAAAAAATGGAATAGGTTAGGTACCAAAGAAATACTGTCGAAAATATAACTAAAATCGGCTTTTGGTTGATGATGAAGAAGAATATGAATCTGTTGCGAACTGGTATCGGAGCAATATTCCGGATAAAAACTATTGCTTACGATGAGTGATACATTATAATAGCCAGTATCAGGGAAAGTATGAATAGGATGTAAAATAGTATCGGTAGAGCCATCTCCAAAATCCCATAGAATATAATTAGGCGAGCCAGAAATATTCGAAGTAAAGGCTATATCTAAGGGTCTTAGGGAATCAGTTGTCCAAGAAAAATCAGCCATACAATTCAGACTACCAGTAGGAACTGTTTTTTCGATTGAATCCATACAAAATTCGGGATGCATTATATTTTTTACTTTAAGCTTCACTTGATAATCCCCTGGCATTGGGAAAGCATGTAAGGGATTAATCTGATGGCTTGTATCCCCATCGCCAAAATCCCATAGAAAATCATTCAATAAGCCATAAGATTGATTAATGAATTTGAATTTCAGAGGATGAATGGAATCCTGCTGCCAAGTATAATTGGCTTCACATTTTGAAAAGTGGATTTTTATATTCTGACAGCTTATATCATTGCAAAAGTTTATATAATTGCCATTCCATACGGTGAGGCAAACTGTAAAAATTCCCGTATCGAGATAGGTATATATGGGATGAGGTTCCATAGAGGTACGTCCATCCCCAAAATCCCAATAATAATGATCGATATTTCCAGTGGCAGTTGGTATAAATTCAACCTCAAACGGATTGATGGATGATGGATAAGCGATAAATGAGGAGATACAAGGTTCGATCTCAATCTTTATCGTATCGCTATAAATACTTTGACACCAAATTGGATTGTGGCGATTACTTGCCGATAGTGTAACAATGAAGGTTCCTGTATCGGCATATACATGAAAAGGATTGGAGAGCGAAGAAGTGTCACCATCACCAAATGACCAAAAAAAGCTGTCGGCATCTTCACCTGGATGACAGACAAATTGAATGGAAAAGGGATTTGCAGAATCGGCCGTCCAGCTGAATGTACTATTGCAATTCGATGGTTTTGGAACTTTCACATTTTTGCATTCTACGTCATAACACACTTTGCTCTCGGATGAAATGGTCAAACAAACCGAATATTGCCCGGGCTGACTATATGCATGATAAGGATTTTGTTCAGAACTTCCCCATCCATCTCCAAAATCCCAATTCCACCAACCAAACGAACCCGTTGATTCATCCACAAAATATACTCCTAAAAAATTCAAGGAATCATAATAATAGCTAAAAGATGCCTGACATTCACTTCTGATGGTGTCCTGTGCAAATAAACTTGTGCTCGAATGAATTAAATAAAGCACTCCCCCCAACATTACAATGGATAACTCGATATGACGGATAAATCCTTTATACATAAACATAAAAAAGAGTCACATCTTATGTGAGATGTTATAAAGCGATTATTAATCAACAAATTTAGTAAAGTATTAATGAAAATGTTACTTTTTTTTAAAAATTATAATTGATGCCTACCTTTATTCCCCACGAATATGGGTTTCCTGCCCCTTCTTGATCTCTCAATGATTTCATGTAATACTGATAAACAGGTTCTAATTCGAGTTTCAGCCTTGGAACGAATAAGTATTGAATATTGAAACCCCCGAAGAAGAAATAATTGAAATCGTAATGCTGAATATTAAAAGGTGTTAATTGTAAACCCGACTTCTCGTAATCGAAAATTACAGGTGAAGGTTCCTTTTTGCTGATTAAGAATTGTAAACCGCAGCCACCATAAACTTCCAAGGTAAATCCTTTGGCTTTAAGGAATTGATAACCTACTTCAAAGGGAATATTCAAATAGTTGTAGGTACCGGTGGTGAAAATATTTTGTTTGTGGGTTATTGAATCGTACAAGGTTTCTTTTGATGTAATTAAAATAACCTGATCGGGATGGGAAGGGTCGGGTACGTAATAATGGACATTATAGGCAAAACCAATGCTATCATAAGATTTGTAAGAGATATCGTAGGGTAAGCGATCAAACATACGACTGAAATTCAATCCGGTTTTTGCAAAGAAATTTCTATGCTCTAATTTCAAATCCAGTCCAACGGCATTCCAGTAATACGAGAAATCTTTTTCTGCATAGGGCAACGTCATCCAATTAAACCACCATCCGGCTCCCAGACTCAACTGATAAGGAAATTTTATAGAATCAATAGGTCCATAGCTAATACTGTCTTTTGTTTTTATGTTTGTCAGGTATAATTTTATGTCAGTTTGGTAAGTGATATAAGATTTATCTTTCGAAATCATTGGAGAAATCGGCATAAATAATCTTTCGATGCGGAGAGTTTCAGGTAAGGATATTTCTTCAGATTCGGTTTTTATTTGCGAAGAAGTAGAAGTGGGAGGTAAAGAAACAGGTGAAGGGGGTAAATGCTTTTGTGAAGGCTCTGTTGACACGGTCCTCATAGAATCGAAGGGTTTTTGTAATATTTTGGAAGAATCTAATGGAGGTGTTGCAGCAGTATCTTCTTTTTTAAGGAGTAGGATTGATTTTTCCTTATGCATTTTATCGACCAACAATATCTGAGTGAACAATCCTGTAAGGATTCCTGCGCCAATGAGAATAGTTGCAGAGATTTGGTAAATATTGGAGGCAAAGTTTGTGAAGTTGAAACGCACGAACTCTTTCCATGCAAGTTTCCCTTTGATTTCTTTCCAAACCTTGTCTGAAGGTTCAGGTTCGAATCCATCGAGGGATTGCTTTATATATTCATCTATATGGTTGCGTTTCTCCTCCATTAATATGAAGAATTTGGTTTGTTAGTAGTTATGCCCTTTTCCATCCACTGAAGAATTTTGTTCTTAAGATGACGTCGGGCTTTAGAGAGTTGAGATTTGCTCGTATTTTCCGATATCTGCAGTATTTGGGCTATTTGTTGGTGAGAGTAACCTTCGAAGACATAAAGGTTGAATACGGTTCGATAGCCCACAGGAAGTTCCTGAATGAATTTCAGAATGGTTTGGCATTGTTGAGGAGAAAGGTTACTGAAAATATCATCCTCGTCTTCCACCTCTTCTTCGGCCACATGTTCTATTTTTTCTACATTGTTATAGCGTAATGGATCCTTTTTGTTTTGTTTCAAATAAGATAAAGTGGAATTGATGACAATACGTTTTAACCATCCTTCGAATGAACCTTGCCCTTTGTAATCACCAATATGAGTAAAAATTTTACAAAACGATTCTTGAAGTATATCTTCAGCTTCCTGCATGTTAACTGCATATCTCAGACAAACACTAAACAAAGAACGTTTATACTTTTCGTACAACTGGTTTTGGAAATACCGTTTTCCGGCTTTGCAGCCTTTAATGATTTCTTCATCGGTATGTTTTGCTAAAACCATTGCTTAGACACTCATTTTTATGTTAGGTTGCCTGAAATGGGGAAATTTTCTTTAAATTCACATTCACAGAACAATTTATAAAATCTAAATTGTCTTCAAATCTACTAATTTTTAGAGAATTTTCATGTCCATATAATTGAAATAAGCCGTTTTTAATCTTCTTTAGTATTATCGTGATGGGGGTTAAGAATGATTTGTTGTCTTCTAATAGATTCATCATGAACTAATTGTAGTAGTTGTTGGAGAAAGTCTTTGTCAAGACCTAATTGACTGCCGCTTTCGAGGCGATCGGCCAGCATTTGACGCCAGCGTTTAATTTGAAGTATGGTTATATGATGCTGATTTTTATAATGTCCAATCTCATCAATCATAGCCATTCTGCGGGATAGAATCTCGAGCATTTCCTGATCGAGTTTATCTACTTCGAGGCGTAAGCGTTCTAAAGTTTCATCGTTTGATTTAGGTGAAGTTGCGCGTATAACCAATTGGTTTATTAAATCATCGAATTGTTGAGGTGTGAGTTGTTGTTCTTTATCAGTTAGAGCCTCATTGGGGTGAATATGAACTTCAATCATCAGCCCATCCATTTCCAGATCGAGGGCTTTTTGAGAAATATCGGGGATGAGTGAAGTTTTTCCACAGATATGGCTAGGATCAACAATAATAGGGAGGCGAGGACAAATACGTTTGAGTTCGATCGGAATCTCCCACATAGGTGCATTACGCCAAGGAGTTTTGCGAAAGAAATAAAATCCACGATGAATAGCTGCAAGTCTTCTAATTCCTGCCTGATGGATTCTTTCGATGGCTCCCATCCATAAATTGAGATCTGGGTTTACCGGATTTTTTATCATCACAGCTATACCCGTTCCTTTGATGGCTTGGGCAATCTCGCTCACCATAAAGGGATTGACGGTTGTTCTCGCTCCAATCCATAATACATCTACTTGATATTTAAGGGCAAGTTCAACATGTTGGGGATTGCCCACTTCGACGGCTGTAAGAAGTCCCGTTTGATTTTTTACATTAAGCAACCATTCGAGGGCTTCTTTTCCCTTGCCTTCGAAACCCGAAGGCCGTGTACGAGGTTTCCACACCCCCGCTCTATAGATCTGTACCTTGCCGCTTGCCAAGAGAGCCTTGGCTGTTTCCATGAGTTGCTCCTCCGACTCTGCACTACATGGACCCGCAATGATTGTTAAACCATCATGATGAACCCATTTTCGAAGAGGTAATATTTCTAAATCTTTACATTCCACCCTGCAAATTTAATCCATGACAACTTATTAGGAGAGACAAATTACAATTCTCCAATCATTTTAGAAGGGTCAACCCATTTATCAAAGTCTTCGGCAGAAACAAGACCTAACTCAATAGCTGCTTGCTTCAGAGTAAGTCCTTCTTTATGGGCTTTTTTAGCAATTTTGGCAGCATTTTCATAGCCAATATGTGGGTTTAAAGCTGTAACCAACATTAATGAATTTTCGAGGTTTTTTTTGATATTGACTAGATTGGGTTCTATGCCGACAGCACAGTGGTCGTTGAAAGATACGCATGCTTCACCAAGTAGAGTAGCCGACTGCAGAAAGTTAGCAATCATCACCGGTTTAAAAACATTCAGCTGGAAATGACCATGTGTACCTGCTAAAGCTATAGCCATGTCATTGCCGATCACCTGACAGCAGACCATGGTTAGAGCTTCGTTTTGCGTTGGATTTACTTTTCCTGGCATGATGGATGAACCGGGTTCATTTTCGGGTAGTTGAAGTTCGCCGATTCCACAGCGTGGGCCACTGGCCGAAAGACGTATGTTGTTTGCAATATGCATGAGGCTAACAGCAAGAGTTTTTAATGCTCCTGAAGCTTCAACTATTGCATCATGAGCCGAAAGAGCCTCGAATTTGTTGGGGGCCGTTTTGAAAGGATATCCCGTAAGCAGGGCAATCTTATCAGCTACTTTTACATCATAACCCTTAGGAGCATTTAATCCTGTACCCACGGCAGTTCCTCCCAATGCAAGCTCTGATAAATGAGGCATTGTAGCTTCGATGTTCTGAATAGCGTAATCTAATTGAGCAGCATATCCTGAAAATTCCTGTCCCAAAGTTAAGGGCGTGGCATCCATCAAATGGGTACGACCAGTTTTTACAATGTTTTTGAATTCATTGGCCTTAAGCTTTAAAGTGTCACGTAATTTCTTAACTCCCGGTAAAGTAATCTCAACAAGAGCCTTATAAGCCGCTATGCTCATGGCAGTGGGGAAAGTGTCATTCGACGATTGCGACTTATTAACGTCATCGTTGGGATGAATAAAGGTTTTCCCTGTGCCCAAGCTCCCTCCTCTTAAAACTTCGGCTCGGTTAGCAATGACTTCGTTCAGATTCATATTACTCTGCGTTCCTGAACCAGTTTGCCATATCACCAGTGGAAACTGATCGTCGAGCTTGCCTTCGAGAATTTCGTCACATACTGCAATTATCAATTTGCATTTCTCTTCGGGCAAAACCCCTAATTCGTAATTGGCCAAAGCAGCTGCCTTTTTCAATATGGCAAATGCTTCTATGATGGGTTTGGGCATAGAGCCTTCAGGGCCAATACGAAAGTTCTGACGTGAACGTTCGGTCTGAGCTCCCCAATATTTGTCTGCAGGCACCTCAACAGGCCCCATGGTGTCGTGTTCTGTTCGTGTTTTCATAATTTTAGAGGTTTATAATTCAAAATCATATTGCTCAAAATTAGAAATTATTTCGTAATAAAACAAAAGGAATAATTATGGCTCTCATTATTTTATCAAGAGCTATCAATATCATCTGAAAGATTGAAAAGATATTTTAGTTTTTTTTACCATATAGGTTTTAGCTTCGAGAGAAGTCTTGTTCATATCATTTTCTTTAGTTTTTTATTCTTTAATTCTTGCAATGGCAATGAAATGCTACAATTACAATTTATTCGCATCAACCAAAACCACTTTGGTGCGCATTGCCTATCTTAGCTCAATTTTTGTAGATACTTATTTCTATTAAATTTTATTGTATGAGAACCAAGATATATTTTTTAATACTTGCCTTAGCTTCGATAGCTTTAATGGGTGTGTCCACCACTGTAATTCATCCAAGCTCTCAACAAACCGAGAAAAACCGGTATTCTGAATACTGGACGCAAATAGATAGTTTGAAAAACATAGGTCAGCCTGCTTCGGCGGCTAAATTAGCTGAAGAACTGCTTTCTATAGCCCTAAACGAAAATAATCCTGCTCAAATTTTAAAAGCACATCTTTATTGTATTAGTTTATGGGCTCAATATGAAGAAGATTATGAGTTGAAAGCCATAGAAACCAGTAAAAAACTCATCAGCAAAACCACAACTCCAGCACGGGAAGTATTGAAAAGTATTACAGCCGAACTCTATTATGTATGGTATAACAACCATCAATGGGAATTGAAAGAGAGAGGGACAATTGGCGAGAGTTCAGAATCGGATTTCCGATTGTGGGATTCCAAAACTTTTGCTGATACGATTGCAGCTTATTATCTTGCTTCAATTTTAGTCCCTGAAAGACTCTACCAAATCAAGGCCAGAGAATTCATCCCCATTTTGGATACGGCTCGGGGCAGCGAGATTTTTATGCCAACCTTACTCGATTTATTATCTCACCGCGCCTTGGAATTTTTTAGCAATGAACCCATTGCTCTGACCCATTCCATAGATGAATTTCAACCCAATCATCCCGATTTCTTTTCTCCAGCCAGTTCTTTTATCAGGGTGAATTTAGACGAAATTCAAGAAAGCGGATTTAAAAAGTCTGCCCTGCAAATTTATAGGCAAATTGCTACATTGCATTTGAAAAATCAAGACATTCCTCCTTTGATATACAATGACTTGGAAAGGATAGAATGGGTGTATCAAAATACGGGATTAAGCGATAAAGATAGTCTTTATGTGAAGTCTTTGATAAATCTCAAAAACATTTATTCCGAAGATCCTCATTCTACTTTGATCGATTATCGCTTGGCTCAATGGTATTACGATAAAGATGAGTTGTTAAAAGCTGCTTCTATCTGTAGAGATGCCATAAAAAAATATCCAGAAACTTTGGGAGCAAAAAATTGTGCTTCTTTGTTGAATGAGCTTTATAAGCCGAATCTTCAGATTTATTGTCAAAACACTTTTCCACCTCAATCACCTATGCTCATTCAATTTCACTACAAAAACACGGATTCTGTTTTCTATCGAATTTACCGCTACGATGAGGGAAAGGCAAGATCTGGAAAGATGAGAAATGAAGATTTGCTGAAGGATTTGATCACTAAAAAGTTTTTACGAAATATTGGCCTGAAGGTGATTGACCCGGGAGATTTAAAGGAACATTCAACTGAAATAATTATAGACGGGCTTGAGAATGGGAGCTATATCATTTTGGCTAGCACAGGCAAAAACTTCGATACCTTAAGAGATATTCTCGTGGTTCAGTCTTTGTGGATTAGTCGCCTAAATGCTGCCACAAGCACTTTACCTGACAAGCGTTCAGTGGTTTATGTGGTTGATCGAATGCAGGGTAATCCGGTTGCTGATGCCACAGTAAGATTATTTGAACAACATTACCAACCTACTACTAGACTATGGGAAAAACGCTTAGTGAACGAGACCAAGACTGATAAGCAAGGTATGGCTTATTTCTCGCTCGAGCGTCATATAGGGCTCAACCAACCCAGTTGTCAGATCATATCTAAAACTGATACACTGTATCTTGAAAATTTTTATCCTCAAACCATTTATAATCCTGTAAAAACACCTATCAAGCGTGTTTATCTTTTCACGGACCGAAAAATTTACCGTCCTGGGCAAACACTTTACTATAAAGGCATTTTAACAGAAACTATTGGAAAACAATATCAACTTCTTGTGAATGAAGACTGCAATTTGCAATTATTTGACGCTAATGGGAAACAGATAGAACAAAAAACACATAAGACTAATCGTTTCGGTTCGTTTAGCGGAAGAATAACCTTACCTTCGGCGGGATTGAATGGTTCATATTCACTTGTCACCCCCTATGGAAGCCTTGTTTTTTCGGTTGAAGAATACAAAAGGCCGAATTTTGAAGTGAGTTTTGAGCTCCCCGATAAAGTTTACAAACTGGGTGAGGAAGTGAGCCTTAAAGGGAAAGCCATCGCTTACAGTGGGTTCCCAATTACTCAAGCTAAAGTAAACTACAGAGTGACAAGGTCGGCCTTTTCTCCTTATCCACGATCGAAATGGTGGTCTCCTTGGATACCATCAGGAAAAACCGAAATATGCAATAGAACCACAACAACAGATGAAAAGGGCTACTTCGATATTGATTTTACGGCCTATCCTGATCCTTCATCGGCAAATGATCCTAAAATAGCTTATCGTTTCGTTATCGAAGCTATTGTGATCGATCTCAACAACGAAACTCATGAAGCCGCGACTTCGTTTTCGATTGGGAATCAGGCAATGATCATTGATGTGGATGTGCCATCTCAGGTCAATAAAAATCATTCAGCAAATTTTCGAATCATTTCGACAAATCTCTCCGGCAAACCTGTGAACTCCACCGGAACCATAAACATCAACCAGATGATTTCTCCTAAAAAAATCTATTACCCTCGACCCTTTGATGCCCCTGACTTGCCTGTCATCTCCATAAACATGTTCCAAACAGCTTTCCCTTATTATCCTTTTCAGAATGAAGATAGATTTGATGAATGGGGAGAAGGAGAAACTATGTTTTCACAAAATTATGATACAAAGAAAGATAGTGTTTTAAAAATTAATGAGCTCGAGAGATGGCCTTCTGGGGTTTACAGGGTTAGTATCCATACGAGGGATACATTCGGCCAGCCAATTGAAAATCAGAGGTATTTTGTTTTGTATAATCCTCAAGATAACAAGCCTCCCTATCCTACGCCTTTTTGGTTTGTTGCCGAACAAACTACTTGCGAACCAGGACAAACGGCTCGTTTCATTTTAGGTTCATCCGAAAAAAATGCAAGAATCTTTGTTCAAGTGGCTCTCCCCGACAGTGTGATGGTTGAGGATTGGATAAAACTAAGCAATCAGCAAAAAATGATCGAAATACCTGTAATGGAAAGTTATAGGGGAAATTTTATCATTAACTTGTTATTTTTTCGGAATAATCATGTATTTTTTGAAACCCAAACTATAGAAGTTCCTTATTCGAATAAGAAGCTCGAATTTGCCCTCCATACTTTTCGTTCGACATTGGAACCAGGAGCTGAGGAGACCTGGCAAATTACCTTGAAAGGGCCCGAAAACAAGCCTGCAATTGCGGAAGTATTGGCCAATATGTACGATGCATCTCTCGATGCATTTCAAAATTCAGCTTGGAATGTTCCCTCTTACTCAGCCAATTCTTTCTTCAGTCGATGGAATATTTATTCTCGAAATAACACGTGGGGGTATTATTTGAACAACATCATTACGCCTCACTTACCTGTATGGGAAATAAATTTCGATAAGATCGATTGGTTTGATTATCCTGTTTATTTACGAAACAAAATATTAAGAGGTGCTGTTTCGATGGAGAAAACTCAGCAATCAACCAATCAGCTGATGATGCAGAACGTTGAGCCAATGGAGTCTGATGAAATAGCGACAATCTACGGCCAAGTGTATGATTCTACAAACCTTGCCAAAATAACGATTCGCAAAGATTTTAGCGAAACTGCCTTTTTTATGCCTCATTTGACTACCGACAGTAATGGACAGCTTCAATTAAGGTTTAAAATGCCTGAATCGCTCACAAGATGGAGATTTCGATTGTTGGCACACACACAGGACATGAAACTTGGATTTATCGAGAAAGAAGTAGTTACCACTAAACAGCTCATGGTAGTCGCGAATGCTCCAAGGTTTATGCGTGAAGGCGACACCCTGATTTTCCCAGCAAAACTCACTAATATGTCCGATACCGATTTGAATGGCATTATTCGTCTTGAACTTTTCGATTTGCTTTCGGATAAACCGCTTCATCTCATTACGAAAGGCGATAGTTCCATCAAGATATTCACAACCAAAGCAGGTCAAAGTGATCAATTCGAATGGAAAATAGCTGTTCCTTCGGGCGCGGGTGTTTTGCGCTATCGCTTGACGGCACAGTGCGAAAGCCATAGCGATGCTGTGGAAGACTTGATTCCTGTGTTGTCTAACCAAATCTGGCTTGGAGATACTTATCCTTTATTTGCCGCTGCTTCTCAAACTACCGATTTGGATATTTCCATCCATCCCGAAATATTACATGATCCTCGGTCACGAATAACCTTCGAGTTTACTACCAATCCCGCATGGATAGTACTTCAAGCCCTGCCTTCCATGTCTTTGCCCGAACGTGAATCGGCGGATGCCTGGTTTACTGTATTTTATGCCAATGCCTTAGGGAAAAACATTATCGAGAAGAATCCTTCTATCCGATCAGTTATTCAAGCGTGGAAAAAATATCAACCATCCGCTCTGCAATCGAATCTTCAGAAAAATGAAGATTTAAAGAATATTGTTCTCACCGAAACTCCCTGGGTAAATGAAGCCGAAACAGAATCTGCCTTTAAAAATCAATTAGCTGATTTTCTCGATGAAAATATGATGAGCAATGATTTACAAACTGCATTTCTGAAGATTAGTCAGATGCAGTTATCCAATGGTGGATTTAGTTGGTTCGAAGGTATGCCCGATTCAAGATTCATTACTTTGGAAATTGTGAAAGGTTTTGGTAGGCTTTTACATCAACAGATTATTCAGATTCAAGATTATGCTGGATTGGACAAACTTCTTTCATCTGCGGTGGATTATCTCGATCAACGTGTGCTGGAGGACTACCAGAAAGAGCTCAAGCACAGAGAAAGAGATAAAAATTATCAAAGCCAACTAAATTTTGTTATGGCTAAATATTTATATGCCAGAAGTTTAATTATTGAGACTTATCCCATTACTCAAAGATATAAAGCTGCATGGGATTATTATATGGGTTTGGCCAGACGCGACTGGATAAAACAATCCTTAGGTACACAGGCCTTGCTGGCTATATCCTTTTTTGAAAACCATGAAGATCAACAGGCCCAGAAAATCTTGAAATCATTAAGAGACAGGGCTCTTTTCGATGAGGAGAAAGGATTATATTGGGCACGAAAAAATAACAGATGGATGGCCGAAGGTGAATTGGAAACCCATGCGTCGATAATAGAAGCTTTTAGCTACGACAAAAATTACCATTCTGATGTAGGGCATATGAAAAAATGGTTGATTTACAAAAAACGAACTCAAAACTGGGGAAACTCCTTAGCTACAACTGAGGCAGTTTATGCTCTGCTCTTGAATGGGAAACCTCTTTTGAATGAGAATAAGCCCGCAAAAATTATGATTAATGGTGAAAATATTTTGGGCAACGAAACGGAAGATATATCCATTGAAGCTGGTAGTGGGTATTTCAGAAAAACATGGATGAATTCTCAGAATACTTCCAACATAATGAAGATTCACATCGAAAATCCTAATGATGTTCCAGTTTGGGGAGGATTATATGTTCAATATTTTAAACCAATAGATGAAGTGGAGGCCTCTAGTGGAGGTTTACGCATAGAGAAGCAATTATTTGTGGAAAGGTTAGCAAAGTCGCAAGGACTTGTTTTAATGCCGATTTCTCCTTCCCAACCACTCGAAGCAGGTGATAAGGTAGTAGTTCGTCTTATCGTCGAAAACGATAACGATTTGAGTTATGTCTATTTGAAGGATTACAGGGCTACGGGTTTTGAGCCTATGGATGTAGTTTCTGGATATCGATGGCAGAATGAAACGGCTTATTATTTTACCACAAATGATATCGCTACACAATTTTTTTTCGAATACCTCCCACGCGGGAAAAGAGTGTATGAATATTCTCTGAGAGTATTCCAAAAAGGATCGTATAGCAGCGGTTTTGCAAGCTTGCAGTGTCTTTATGCTCCAGAATATTCCGCACATTCTGGAAGTATTCATGTAAAAACCGAGTGAGGAAATTAGAGATAGATTAGGCCTTCATTTTATGAATGTTGAAATTTGATAAAGGTCAAAGGCAGATTGTGGGCTTTTTTGAGGTAAGCTCAGGAATTCTTTTCTCTGATTTTATCCAATAATCGGTTGAGCTCGTTCACTTCCTCTAAACTGAGATTTTTCAGCAACTGATCAACATTTTTTTCGCATTCGAACATGGCATCCAGCAGTTTCAAGCCATTATCGGTAATCTGAATCGACTTTTCTCGCCTATCTTTTGGATTCTCTGTTCTGCTTACCAAACCTTTGGCATATAAACGCTCCACAATACGGCTAATATTGGAATCTCGGTCGAGCATGCGTTCTTTCAAAAAACCAATGGTCAAGGGAGCTTGATGCCGAAATCCCCTCAAAACTCTTAAAACATTGTATTGTTGTTCCGTAAGGTTGTAATGTCGTAGAGCCCTCAAAAATTCATAACTTACATAATTTGCCGTGTAGATAAGATTGATTAAGCCCCTATGGTATTCATTCCTGAAATGCCCTTTTAATTCATCATCAATTTTCATTTTTCTTCATTTTGAAGTTTTTCAATAATTCAGAATATTGTCCAGTATTCCTAAAGCACGAGAAGATATTTACAAATCTGAATAATTTATTTCTTTTAAGCCATCTGCTTGGTTCACTGCTAATAATTCAGATAATATCGTTTAGTTAAGATATCATCCAATTTTTAAAAGAGGCAAGATAACATTAAAATGTTATCTTGAATTGAAGCATAATGGGGCTGAAAGTTAAGTTTAATTTACCAACGCAGAAAATTTATTAAATAATCCCCTGCCTGATTGAATCAAGCAGGGGAAATTCGAGCATCATCTTTCATTTGGCTGCATTGGTCTTAACAAGAAGGATGTGCTCAGTCATAATTTTTATCATCAGAATTTGATCATAATGGTATTCAATCCTCCCAAACGAGAACCAGCCATTTGTATGGCCTCATTAATTTGTTCGAGTGGGAAAGATTTTGTTTCAGTAGGTTCGAGGTTTAAGCGGCCTGAAGCTATCAGACTCAGCATTTCATAAACTTCATAAGTATGGAACCAGATAGATCCAGTCAGATTTATTTCGGTACCCAGCAAGAAACCATAAGGAACAGTGAGACTGCCTGTGGCTCCACCTATACAAACTATTGTACCGCCTTTTTTGACAGCAAACAAGTTTTGTTGAGTGGATGAAGTATCGACGTAAGAAAGGCAATCCACATAAGCTTCTACGCCTTTTTCATCGGTAAGTTCTCTTATCTTGCCTGTAGTTTCTCCATCCAGAAGCGATAAAGTTTCTATGATGATTGGGTTGAGTTGTTTTAGTCTTTGAAGCCTGTCTTTTTTATTGGCAACAGCGATTATTTTGGAAGCACCCATAGCCAGTGCAAGCAAAACTGCGCTTGTTCCTATCGTACCGGTGGCTCCATTAATAAGCACTGTCGAACCATAATGAACTCCAGCTCTCTTGAGCGCATGGTAAGCCGTACCCAAATACCCTAAACGTACAGCATGTTCTAATGGAAAATCTTTGGGAAGTTTGGCAATATTAACCGATGGCGCTTTAATATACTGAGCAAAACCCCCTTGATACTCATCCAGCAGTGGAATATTAGCCTCATCGAAGGTAAACATTCCCTGAAATGCCATGGAATCGCTTAAGCCTTCTTGCCCTTTTAAAGCAAATTCATCGGTAGGGTAATAAAGCATAGAATTTACCCATACATATTGTCCAATGCTTAATCCTTTTACGCTTTTTCCTAATTTGGAAATCACTCCTACGGCATCGGAACCTAAAATTGTTGGTAAGCTTGGCCGAATAAAATTTCCACCTAGTTGAGAGATATCCTTCATGGAGGGAGCTACAAAAGTAGCTTTTACTTCTACCAGCACATCATCGTCGTTGAGTTCGGGTATAGGAACTTCGTCTATGACAAGAGGTTTGCCAAGTTCATATAATCTTGCGGCCTTCATTGTTTTATTCATATTCATAATAGATTGAAATTTATTGAATTAGATTTCTGATCACATGACAAATGGTTAAAAAGAATCATCTATCTGATAGAAATCCTCAACTCTATGTTATTTTTGAATAAGTTCGAGAGAAATATTGAGAAATACTTCACGTCCAACCATTGGTGCACCGGAAGGCATTGGGAAATTAAAGGAAGATATTCCGAATTCATCACGATTTAATACTCCTTTGACCATAAATCCAGCTTTTTGGACTTTCATTTGTTCTTCATAAGCCTGCCCGAGATAGGTAACCTCCAGAACAACAGGTTTAGTTACCCCATGCATGGATAGATTGCCAGAGAGCTGATAAATATTACCATAAGCACGTTCTATCTTAGTGCTTACGAAATGGATATCGGGATATTTTTCAACATCGAAGAAATCAGCAGAGCGTAAATGTTCGTCTCTTGGTTGAACATCCGTATTGATACTTGCTGCCTTGATGAGAATGTCGGCTTTTGCATCAGAGAAATCTTCCTTTGAAGCCGTAATGGTTCCGCTAAAATCGTTGAATTCTCCCTCTACGAGAGATATTCCCATGTGAGAAATCTTGAAACCAATATTAGAGTGCATATTGTCGATCACCCATGTATTGGTTTGTGCTTTTACTAAAAACGTTAACGAAATCAGTAAGCTGGATAACAAAACGAGTTTTTTCATAATTCAATGAGGGTTTAGTTAATAATTAAAATTTGGTTAATAATCAAGTTTCAGATTATAAATTTGGTTGATTAATCAGTCTGCTACTGAACCGCCATCAACGGACAGTATGCTTCCTGTGACAAATGAAGCTTTATCAGAAGCCAACCAAATAGCAGCTTCAGCAATTTCGGCTGGGTCGGCTACTCTTTTAATGGGAAGATACCCAGCAACTTCTTTTTCGCTGGGAGCTCCTTCTATCAAGTCTTTCGTCATGCCGGTGCGCGTCATTCCTGGGGCAATAGCATTGATTCTGATATTCTTATCGGCAAACTCAATGGCCGCGAGTTTGGTTATTCCCACAATGCCATGTTTTGCGGCAATATAAGCAGGATTAAGGCCGGGAAGTGCAATTAATCCTGCATCCGAAGATGTGTTTACAATTGCCCCGTGTCCTTGCGCGAGCATCTGTATAATTTCATGTTTCATACATAGCCAAGTTCCTTTAAGGTTGATATTCATCAAGCGGTCCCAATCGGCGGAGTCATAGTCGATAGTTGTTTTGCCCAGTTTTCCTGGAATAGCAGCATTATTGAAAGCACAATCGAGATGGCCATAAAGTTGGACAACTTTATGAATCATGTCAATCACTTCCGACTCATTCGAAATATCTGTTTTCAGAAAAACAGCTTCGCCATTTTCAGTCTTAATCATAGCAACGGTTTCATTGCCGCCATTTTCATTGACATCGACTACTATAACCTTTGCTCCTTCACGCGCAAAACCGAGAGCAGCTGCTCTTCCTATTCCTGAACCGGCTCCGGTTACAAGAACTACCTTGTTTTCAAATAGTTTATTCATTTTTTTAATAATTTTTTGGTAAATGTTTTTTAATAATTAGAAGAGAAGCCCCACAGGGCATGAGGCTTCCCGGAAATTTTTAGTTTAATTGAACGCTCAAGCTCATGGCATCGGCCAAAGCTGCACCTGTATTACGAGGAGCTGCAGCATCGCCAATAACATACACATTTTGCAGTTTATTCCTCAACTGGTTATAAAGAGAATTATTAGCCACTTTCATCCCTGCCATTACAATAGCTTCTATGCCTTCTATGGTTGAGGTAGTATTAAAATAGGGATTCAGAAGGGTTGCACGACCGTTTTCGAAATTAATCATTACTGACATGGGATGGAGAATAACTTTTTTCTTACCTAATCGGTTATAGATTGGAAGTAGCACGGTTGAAACCTCATTATCTTGTCCATTGAAAAACACAGGAGTCGCCCAATGAACGGTTTTGCCTTGATTGGCCAAATATTCTACGGCTCCAGTTCCTTCAATATTAGCGTCAAAATCCATTACAAGAATGGTTTCGCCTTTCACTTTATTGTTGATCACATCCTCGACGGAATAGGTTCCTTCGCTATTGGTAATTTGAGCTCCAGTAGCGATTATGGTTATGTCGGGTTTTTCGGTCAGGATATCGGCTTCGGTGGCCAATTTGTTAAGTCTTACATCGACCTTGAGTTTTTTAAGGGCATACTTTAGGTATCTGGCTGTTCCGGCCATTTCTTCCTTGTGTGGAAGACTGCTTTCTAAGTTTACTCTGCCGCCCAGCTCGTTATTCTGTTCAAAAAGAACTACTTGGTGTCCTTTTCTGGCTGCTATCTCGGCTGCTTTCATTCCAGCCGGCCCACCACCAACTACTACAACCTTCTTAAGCGTACTGGATTTGCTGAAGAGCTTTTCTCGAGAAAATTCTTCCTCAAATCCTGCCGCAGGATTAACCACACAGCTAATGGCACGGTTTTGCAAGAGACGACCTATGCACTTCTGGTTGCAACCAATGCATTCTACAATCTCTTCTGCATCACCGGCTTCAATTTTCTTCACCCAATAGGGTTCAGCAATTAGTTCCCTTGCCATACCAACTAAATCGCCAACACCATCCAGCAATACCTTTTCAGCCATTTCGGGATGTATGATTCTCCCACTGGCAATTACTGGAACGTCGACAGCCTTTTTTATTTGTGCAATGGACTTAAGATGAAGCCCTTGTTCATAATTCAATGAAGCTATGGTTTTGTCCATGCTTTCCCAATTCCCATAGTCAGAATTGATATAGTCTACGTAGGGATTGACGAGTTTTGCATACTCGATTCCGTCATTAATGGAGTATCCTTTCGGAATAAATTCGTCAATGCACAGTCTGATGCCAAGAGGTTTATCTCCTATATTTTTTCTAATTTCCTGAAGTACTTCAATGACGATGCGTGCTCTTTTCTGCAAAGTACCACCATACTCATCATTTCTGACATTGGTGGCTGGTGAAAGAAATTGCCTCAAAATGCCATCATGTGCTACTTTGATTTCAAATCCATCGAAATTAGCTTCAAGTAGTAATTTAGCGGCTTCTCCAAAGGCTTTTACTAAAGTATGAATTTCATCTATAGTCATTTCCTTTGGAATTTCCCTTACAGTCATATCTGGTATGGCAGAGGGCGCCCATGTGGCTTGAAGTGTTTCCACACTCTTGGTTTGATTGCCATAGTGGCTCAATTGTGCAAAGATTTTCGTCCCATAACTATGAACCACATCAGTAATTTCCTTTAAGCCTGGAATGCTTTCTTTCTTTGCTGCTACTTGGCAGGAATAGAATCCTGTAGGATGGACACCAAGACTGGGTACAACGATAAGGCCAACGCCTCCTTTGGCTCTTTCTTCGTAGTAATACCTTTGTTTTTTTGTTGGAAGATGGTATTCTGAGCCAAAGTACATTTCGTGAGGTAGAAAAACCACACGATTTTTTAGTTCCACTCCTTTAATTTGAAAAGGGGTGAGCAAGCTCTGATAAGCAGTTTTTGTTTCCATGAAATTAGCTACTGAATTCTAGTTAATAATTAATAAATGGTATTAAAGCTTCAATAAAGCCATCGAATTTTTCAATATGAGGTAAATGGCCTACATTCTCGAGCTCAACCAGTTTTGCTCCTGGAATTTTACTAGCTGTAATCTTACCTAAGTCTTTGTAATTACCCATTTTACTTGCGATTTCGTTACTTACCAATTGTTTCCCAAGCGCAGTTTTATCTCTTGTCCCAATGATTAATAAGGTGGGGCATTTAATGTTTCCAAATTCATACAACACAGGCTGAGTAAAAATCATATCAAAGGTTAAAGCAGCATCCCAGGCTATTCTGGGGTAATCGGAATTAAGTATCCACCCCGCCTGTAATGCAACCCATTCTTCATATTCGGGTTTCCAATGTCCATCGTAATAATTATCGAGTTGATATGATTTTATTTTATCGTAAGTCTGGTTCAATTCTATCTGATACCACCAATCTATAGGCTTATACGGGACCACTAATTTCCAGTCTTCCAAGCCAATGGGATTTTCGAGTATTAATTTTTCAACAGTTTCAGGATACATTAGTGCAAAACGCGTTGCAAGCATTCCACCCATAGAGTGCCCCAGAACAATGGCCTTTCGTACTCCAATGCGATCTAATAATTCTTTTGTATTGATGGATAACTGCTGAAAAGTATAATTAAAATTTTGGGGTTTTGACGATTTACCAAATCCCACCTGATCAGGAACAATTACTCTAAATCCTTCCTTGCTAAGTCTTTCGATGGTAGTTCTCCAATAGGCTCCATTGAAATTTTTCCCATGTAAAAGAACTATATTTTTACCATTAGAATTTTCAGGTATTACATCCATATAAGCCATCTTTAAGTCCTGTTGCTGGACATTCAAGTTAAAATAATGAACTTCATAAGGATATTCATAATTATTTAACATGATGTCCATCCACTTCTGTCCATCCTGGGAGTAAATAGAAAGTGCCGAACCTAATAAAGCAAGTAGGAGATTAATTTTCATTTTCATGATTCAACTTCATTTTTTGGTGTTATATATAAGCCTTCGGATTTAGCAAACAGTTTTTGATTTTCGTCGAATATCTGGCCCGTGATAAAAGTTTTCCTTTTTTCCGTTTTCAAGAGATGAGATTCTACATAAAATATAGCTTCGACAGTTAAGGGGGATATATAATCTATTTTAAGGCTAGCCGTATATGCAGGCTGATTGTTATTTAGAGTAATAGCTCCCATACATTCATCAAATACGGCGGCAATTGCACCTCCGTGAACAATACCTGGTCTGCCCTGTGCGCCTTCCAGAAACCTGACCCTTGCATAAAAGCTTTGATCATCTTTAGAGTCTTTGAAGTATTGAATTTCTATATTGTTTTGTTGTGCTCCCGAAACAAAAGATTCGGTAAACAAATGCATATCAAATGGCGTCATCAACTCGATTTGGTTTATTGTTTTCATGCAGAATTATTTGGTAGATATAACAAACATGGTATAAATTCAAAGAATAATTTTAATCATAGAGAACAACCCTCAGGGCCACATACTCCTTGTTTATCCGATGGAAATTCTATGATTTCAGGTATTTTATGATCTGCAAAAGCTTTGTGTAGAGTCTGCAGGAAAACATCTTCGTTTTGAGCTCCCGATACTGCATACTTATTGTCGAAAAGAAAATAGGGTACTCCCGAAATTTCAAGCTGTTTGGCATGGGCTATATCATGTTTCACTTCGTCAGAATAGGCATCGGATTGTAAAACCTCTCTTACTTCTTTTCTGTCTAAGCCTGAGAAATTTGCAATCTCAAGCAGGGTTTCATCATCGTCAATATTCTGTCCTTGAGTAAAATAGGCCGCAAAAATATTTTCTTCGAGCTCGTTCTGTTTATTGTGTCTTTTTGCTAAATGTAAAAGCCGATGAGCCTTGAATGAATTTACAACCAAAGTTTTATCGAGATGGTAGTCGAGCCCTACCTCCTTAGCCATTTCATTAATATAACCGATATAATCGTTGATGCGGTTGCTGGGTAAGCCTTTTTCTTCTACCATCATTTGCAGTGTAGTCTTGTTAGGATGGGTTACAGCAAATGGGTCGAGTTGATAACTTCTCCAAATTACCTCTACCTGATCACGATAAGGGAATTGCTGCATTGCTCTTTCTAAACGTCGTTTTCCTATATAACAAAATGGGCACACTACATCGCTCCATATTTCTACTATTATCGAGTTATTATCATTTTTTGTTTCCATAATCATATAAGCTTCAACAGTAATTTCAATTAATAATTCCTTTCACCTCGTATCGACGTATAAATCTTAATACATTTTCTAAGGCATGCTGAGTACCCAAATGCAAAGCTTCGGCAACCATAGCCGAATTGTGTGGTGATCCCAACAGATTTGGAAGCTCAAAGAAAGGGTAATGGAGTTCAAATCTGTTATCTTTAAATGGTTCAACCCACCAAGCATCAATACCAGCATAAAAATCAGGATGTGTTGATAGGTGATTATAAAGTGCTTGTTCGTCAATCAGACCACCTCTGGCAACATTTACTAAAACTGCATCATCCTTCATGAGTTCAAGTCTTTGTTTGTTGAGCAAACCCATGGTTTCTTTATTCAAAGCAATAGTTAGTATAAGATTATCTGCATTTTTCAGAACATAGTCTAAATCGGCCAGAGTACCAATAAATTCCACTTCTTGGTCGGTTTTACCCGATGTATTGATGGCCATCAAACGAACGCCGAAAGGTTTTAAAAGCCGAGCTGTGGCCTTGCCTATAGAACCAAATCCAATGATTCCGACTACCGAACCCTTTAAGAATCTCGTTAGGCTTTTTAATTGGTCAAAATGTCCTTCGGCCATTTGTTTGTGATAAATAGGTAAGCGTTTATTCAATGCCAGCAACATTGCCACTACGTGCTCGGCCATTGGCTCTGCATAAGCCCCTTGGTTGGCAGCTATTTTAAGAGCGGTCGGAAAATCTTCGAGTTGAACATGATCATACCCAGCCGATAAAAGCTGCATAAATTTAACATGATTTAAAGATAGCTTATTCTTATTTATTCCTTCTCGGCTTGGATTCCATGATAATAGAACATCTGCCTGCTGAATAAGATTAGTCGCTTCTTTATCAGAATATTCATCTATGAAGTATACTGTGGCTTCATTGCTAAGGGTGTTTTTGATGAATTCTTTTTCTTTGTCTGAAGTTTTATAAGTCACTACAACTTTCATCATAAATTAAAGTGTTTAAATTTTTATTGTAAATTAACGTATTTGTTGAAACCATTCCAGAAGAATGTTATAGGGTTGTGCCCCTGTGAGTTTGTATTTCTGATTGGCAATAAGTGTAGGTACCGAATTAATTTTGTATTGATAAGCACGATATTGATCATCGTCGAGCATTTGTCTTACTTTGTGACTTTCGAAGTCTTTTCCCCATTGTGTAACATTTAAGCCTATATCGTTGGCACATTGTAGAAGAATTTCGAAATCATTAATATTGAGGCATTCAGTAAGATGAGCTTTTTGTAAGCGGTTAAACATTTTGGCATGCATAGCATTTCCACCTTGTAATTCTGCTGCTTTGCATGCTAAAAGAGCCGGTGTGGAATAAGGATAATCGAATTGTCGAGTAGCCATTAATTCAACATTTATCCGATGCTCATCGTCATTTTGATTGGCAGCACGCCAATGCTTCAGAATCTCCTTCTTGCCTTGTTCTTTCGACCCAAAAATTTGGGAGATGCTGTTGGGCTCAGGCGCCAGTGCAAAAGAACGATGAATTATTTCAACTTTATCGCCAAAAGCATCTTTTAATTTTTCTATACGGGGTGAGAGAGCATAACACCAGGCACAAAGTACATCATGAAAAAATTCTATTGTAATCTTATTTGTATCCATACTTCAATGTGAGATTTTTTAACCAAATTTAAATGCCGAAATACTAGCCCTTAGTAAAATTCCCGAATAATCTCTGTAACCCATATCGTTGCCAGCAGCCCCAGCAGCCACAAATAAAGGCACCAGATGTTCACTTCTTGGATGAGATTCTCTTGCAGCTGGTGCTTTCAACCAGTTGATTAATTTTTTATTCCTTTCTTCGGCATTTCTCGATTCAATTGATGCTGTGAGCCATTCATCAAAATGCTTCGAATCTTCTCCAACATATTTACTACCTGTCATGAGTGCATGCAGATTATGATAGCTCATACCGGAACAAATGATGAGAACTTTTTGTGAGCGTAATGGTTCGATAGCCTTGCCCAATGCAATATGAAGTGCTGGATCAAGGCCTTTAACCAATGAGAGTTGAGCCGTGGGGATCTTTGCCTCCGGAAATGCAATCATCATTGGAACAAAAGTTCCATGATCGTAACCTCTTTCGGTTTCGCGTTCGGTTTGAAATCCTGCTTGTTTCATTATCTGTTCGATGTAAGCTGCAAGTTCAGGATTACCGGGTGCAGGCCAGCGTAAACGATACGTAAAATCGGGGAAGCCATAATAATCGTAAAACATGGAAGGTTTGCCCCCAAAATGTATAGTGGGTGAGGGTTCTTCCCAATGAGCAGAGACAATCAAAAGTGAATCGATTTTCTCTCGATATTCTTTCCCAAGTTTTTCGAGATAATTTTTAAGCATTCCATATCCCTCAGGATCGCCCATGTAATCTTCCATGACGTGCCATGGCCCTCCTCCGTGAGGGATATAGAATACCGGTAATTTCTCAGTAGAGTTCATGGTTTATTTTCTGATCGTCTTCAGAGCTTCGCCCCAGGCCACTAATTGGTCGATCATCGTATTAAGATAAGTTTCATGCATTGGCGCCGGCTTAAAAGTGCTGAAATTTTCAAAATCAGTGAAAAGTGATAGAGAGACTTGAGCACGTACATCGGCAATTTGTAGTTCAGCCATAATCTGGCGTAATTGTTCTACTGCACGAACTCCCCCCATCGATCCATAACTTACAAATCCAGCTGACTTGTTATTCCATTCGGTGTAGATATAATCGAGCGCATTTTTCAAAGCGGCACTTGGCGCATGATTGTACTCAGGAGTAACAAAAATGAATGCATCCAACGAGCCAATCTTTTCGGCCCATCTACGAGTATATTCATGTTCGTACTGGCCCATAGAAGGCGGAATGGATTCATTAAGTAAAGGGAAATTATAATCCTTTATATCTACAAGCTCGAAAATGGCATCATTTCTTTTGCTTGCAATCTCATAAACCCACTTGGCAACTGCCTCAGAGTTGCGCCCAGGTCGTGTACTTCCAATAATAATTCCAACTTTTATCATAATTATGCTTGTTTCTAGTGTTATTTAATTGGCTAAATATTAGTTATTTGAATCTTATGGTTGTTTTGTTTCAACTTTTGAAATTCGCTTTTAAAAACTTTTGCAAATATATGTATATACAAATAAAGTTATAACATCTAATGTTAAATTTTTGTTAAGTTTTTAAAATTTTTTATTGAATTTATTAATTTGCAGGTTATTACAAAATCTAAGTTGCCTTACATCGAATCACCAAGCAGCTTTAGGTGTATAAACAAATATTCATTGAAAATGTTCTATTGCTTCATTAGAAAACTGAATTTGCAATACCTTCTAAGGAGTTTCTTAGAAATAATTCAATGAGCATGAGTTAAGACTGAATCGATAGTCAATGAGATTCGTCTAAAGCTGAAGGAACAGGGCGATTGAAGTATGATTTATTGTATAAAGGATGAATCTTAATCGAGTTTTAGTTAGCTAAGGGTTCAGATTTACTAATTGACTGCATTACCAGAATCAGGAAATTTGTAGAAAAAGGCTTTCAACATAGAGTTCAATGTTGATTCAGATATTTGCTTTTCCAGACGGGGTCGCTTAGTTTTTCCAATTCTTTATCGAACGAATCTAATTTTTTATAATAGAGGGGGTCGTCGAGAATTTCTTGAGCTTCCTGGTTTTCTCCTTTTACTTCGGAGGTGAGTATATTCTTACGGAAGTTATCGTAGTGGTCGCGTATAGAGCAAGGCATGAGCCAGTTATTTGGTGCTTTTTGATTGCTTAAACCATATTCTTGTTGCCATTTTCGGCCGTTTTTCATGAAATCGGATTGAAGGGCGTAAGTTAGATCCTTACCAGAATTGTACAAATCGATGATATTATGTTGATAGTAAGGAACGAATACACAGGGCATAATGTTTCCATTCCAGTCGATATAAAGGTAACCACGATTTCCGCCATAGGCAATACAACCGCAAGTGAGCACTCCGCTGTTCCAGAAATCGGCTATGCAATGTTTTTTCTCGGTTATTTGTTTTTCCCACATCTCGTAAAGTTTGAGACGATCGGCGGGGTTTAACATGAGGTCGAATTGTTCCTTGCCCCTGCCAATTGGGAAGAAATGAAATTGCCACATGTAGGTTGCACCTTGTTGGTCGAAATAATATTCGTAAAATTTATCTTGAAGGAGGGTTTGTATATTATTGTTGGAAGCAGTAACTGAAATTCCGAAGGGTACACCCTCTTTACGGAGATTGTCAAAGGCTTCGAGGATTCTTCTATGAACGTTATTGCCACGTCTTTCATTGGTTTCCTTTTCAAAACCTTCCACTGAGATGGCTGGTGTAGCATTACCCACCCTTGCCAGCTCATGTGCTAATTCCCGAGTAATCAATGTGCCATTGGTATAAATGAGGAAGAACATGTCTTTGTATTTATCGAATAAATCGATTAAAGTATGTCCTTCACTTTGATAAAGAAAAGGTTCACCTCCGCTAATGGTGATAAACCGGCTTCCAAAAGAAGTGTGAACTTCGCTGATTAAACGGTCGACGACAGAGTATGCAAGAGTGGCTTTTGCATGGGGATCGGAGCTTGCATAGCAGCCTGTGCATTTTAAATTGCAAGCCTGAGTGGGCGAAAGTGTAATAAAACTCGGTGCATCATAACCATATTTATTCTTAAAAGCATCTTTAGCTTGTTTCATCTCTTCTGGAGCCTTAAAAAAGGCATTTTCAACTAATACCTCGTTGAGCCTTTGAATGGCATAAGTAGAAATACGCCCTTTCCTTACATTCTTCATGGCTGAATGCATCATGGCAGAAATGAAATGGTACTTTCTCATTTTCACCGAATGAAGATTTCGCTTGTCGTCTTCCACAATGATTGTGTAAAGATGACTATCGACCCTCTTGAGCATATAGCGCTGAATGAAGGGGAATTTCGACATTCTTAATAGCTGAGTGGTAATCGACAAATTTTCCATGATCTATATTCTTTTAAAACCCTTTAATTCAATCATTTTACGCATAAAACATGGTGCAAATTCTTTATTTCATTTTTTTCAAAAGATAGGATTGCAAATGTAATAAACTATGAAAAGAAGAACATAAAATTACTGAGATAATTTAAAAATTAATATTAAAAAATGAATAATCGTTTTTAAATGTAATGTTTATTAGAGTTGATTAGAAATCATAAAAAACATATAATTAATAGAATAAATATGCCATTTTGAGAAAATGAATCAGTATTTCTTTCTCTTAAAGCTTGCTTCTTATAAAGCTCAGTATGGGGCTTGAAATTTTTTTTGACAGCTATGAAGAAGAAATTTAAAGATTATTATTAATTGAGATAATTAAATTTTATATATTGAAATTTAATGTTTCGGATTAATAATAAGAAGATAACTTGCTAACAGTAATATTAGTTAAAATGATTTAAAGATTGCAATCAAAGCATTTTATATAATTTTGTTACGCAATAGGTTTTTAAAACAATTTACGAATGAAAGGGAGAAAATATGGATGCAAGAGAGCTTTTAATTGATGCAGCCGACAAGTACGGAAGGAAGACAGCTTATATTTATCAGGACAAGGAATACGATTTTCAGTCGTTGAGAGATAATTCATTTCGATTGGCCAATAGTTTGCTCGATCTGGGTTTCAGAAAAAATGACAGAATTGCTATTTATCTTCCCAATTGTATCGAATATATTTATTCTTATTTTGCCGTGTATTCATTGGGATGTACTGTGGTGCCTATTGATTTTGCCCTAAGTCTCAATGAAATTATTTCCATATCAAACCATTGTGGTTTGAAGGGCATTATCACTACTGCAGATGTGAAATTTAGTCTTTTTGAGTTGAAAAGTCGGATCAGCTCCTTGAAAGAGATTATTACAATAGAAGATGACTCACGATATATTTCATTTTGGAGTTTAGTAGAAAATGGGAAGAATGATTTGGCAGATCAGGAAATAGACCCTCAAATGATTTCGAGTATCTTTTATACTTCTGGTACTATGGGCAAACCTAAGGGTGCATTGTGGAATTATGAGCATATTCATTTAGGTGCCGAGCAGTTAAAATATTTTACTACTTATGATTATTTGAAAACTATATTAAGGATAGATGAAAGCGAGCGTACCATAGCCGCAGTTCCTCTATCTCATTCAGCAGGAATCTTATTTGTAATGACAACGGTAAAATATGGGATGAGTCATGTAATTATGCCTCGTTTTTCACCTTTGGATTTCATTAGAATGGTTGACAAATGGAAAGTAACGGGAGTATTTATGGTTCCACCTATGTATTATGCCATATTATATTTAAAGGAAGTGGAATCGTATTCTTTGGAAAGTCTTCGTTGGGCAGATGTATTTGGTGCACCATCGTCATATGATTTGATGATGCGTTTTCAGAAACTTTGTCCGAATGCTGTAATATTAAATGGTTGGGGAATGACGGAGGTTATTCCACCTATATCTGCTTCTTCGCCCGATAACATTAGATCGGTAGGTAAACCTGTTCCTAATGTAGAATTGAAAATTTTCGATTCCAAAGGCAACGAAATGCCTCAAGGTGAGATTGGTGAGTTAGTAGCCAGAGGTAAATCGGTATTTTGTGGATACTACAACGAACCCGAATTGAATATGGAAGCCTTTAAGAATGGATGGTTTTATACGGGCGATCTCGGTCGCTTCGATGAACATGGAAACTTATATATTATTGGGAAATCAAAAGATACGATTAAAGTAGGAGGCGAGTTGGTTTGGGCAGCCGAAATTGAAGAGGTTTTATTGAAGCATCCTTGCATTAAAGAGGCTGCAGCGGTTGGTGTCCCTGATGAATTAAGAGGTGAAGTAGTGAAATGTTTTATAGTATTGAAAGAAGGGATTGTATTACCTAAAAAATATGTGATGGAATATCTTAGGGAACAACTCTCTAGATTCAAGCTGCCTCGGCACATCGAATATCTGGAGGAGCTACCCAAAACAGGTTCGGGAAAGATTAACAAGGCGGCACTCATCAATCATCATGAATAATGGCTACAAATAACAATTCTTTTCAGAAATTGGCGGGACGATTTTTTTTAAAGCTGTTGTTGGCTCTCACTAAAATTTTACCCAAAACTCTTTTTAGAGCCCTCGTTCATGCATTAACTAAATTTTCCATTTCCAATAAGTTCAAAGATAGAGCCAAAACGAGCCTGAGAATTCTTTATGGGGATGCTATGGATGATAAAACTTTGGATGGTAAGGCCAAAGAAATGATTGGGTTTTTCCTGAATCAGGCCGTTGATCTGGCATATTATTGCAAAAAAGGTAGTATGCCAGTTTATGAAGATTTTATTGAAGGCATTAGTGGAAAAGAATATTTAGAAGAGGCCTTAATGCAACACAAAGGCGTTATTGCTCTTACGGCTCATATTGGAAATTTTACTATGCTTACTCATACGCTTACCCTCGCTGGATTTCCTAATTGTGCCACCATCATGAGAGAGCAAAATGATGAAAAAACAGAACAACTCTTTACAGAGCTCAGAAATATGATTGGTATAAAATGGATAAAAGAGAATGAATCGAAGAGTAATGTACTCGCTCTTATCAAATTCTTGAAAAACAACGGTATTTTAATAATGTTGAGTGACCAGAGACTGATAGGAGGAGTAAGAGTGAAATTTTTAGGACGAGAAAAACTTACAGCCAAAGGCCCTGCAGCTTTGGCTCTGAGAGTAGGATGCCCAGTATTACCTATTTATAGTTTAGCAACAGCCAACGGCAAAAACCATCTTATGATTAAACCTCCTATACCATTGAAAAAAACAGGCGATTTAGAAAAAGACATCTTCGAAAACACACAGATTTTTATGGACGAGATTGGTAATATCATAAAGCAGCATCCCGAACAATGGTTTGCTTTCAGCCGCTGGTGGAGAGTTTGAGAAACCCACCTAAAGGCGGCGGCATATTCCATACAAGGAAGTGGATAAGGAGAACAAGTATGAAAAGCTCTAAAATTTTATCATTGGTGAGTTTTTTCGCAGCATTATATGGGTTTCATTATGACGTGGCATTAATAAAGTTGGAGACATGGAAAGTAGAATTATATATTAAAGTTAAGCGACAACATTAGGGCTAAATTATCTGAAAGTCTTGGTAAACTGTAAGTTCCATAACGCCATGCTGTTCCTATACCTAAATTATAGAATCCAAAATCGATCAATCGATGAATAAGCAAGCCTGATTCGAAGTATCCTTCTTCGGCTGTTTTCATTGAAATGCCTTCATGATATTCTGGATGCCGAAGGTTGCTAAACAAAACCGAAGAAAAAAGCTCCAGTTCGGGTTGAAATTTTCCAGACCTAAATAATAAATGGCCAAAGTTGTGCTGAGCGAAAAAGGCTATAAAACGATCGGAATAGAATTCATTCATTCGCATGGTTGTAAAGCTTCCAGGAGAAAACAGCGTAAAATCGGCATGGTTGGCACGCGCATTGAATAATTTACTACTCGGAAGATTCGAAGATGCCATACCAGCATTCAAACGTAAGGAGGTTTTACCAATGAAAGGGGTATAGAAGGAATAAGTTACATCCAAGAAGGTGCGGAAATAGTCGAAGTCTCCTCCTGGCAAAAAGTCGAGTCCTTTATTAAACTGAAACCAAACTACGGGAAATTTCGTTCCCAGCGAGACCTTGCCTTTTGTAGTACGAATGAACTTTTCTCCATAAGCCCAGCGAAACGAGGCCGATAACTCTGAAAAATTAAATATTTCGTTATTTCCGAATTCATGATATATAAATCTGTAATCGTAAGCGGGGTTGAATTCTGCTATGGACAAGGCTAACCAAACATTTGTATATTCGAATATACGGGTTGAAAAGCTGAGTTGATGTTCATTGAGGGCATCCATCCTGTTGATTTGATAATTTCGATAGGTATAAGGATCAAATCCTGAAAAATTTCGACCTGTAAATTCTATTACTCCGCTTTCTTGTTTATCGAATTGATAATCGTAGCGAAAATAGGAATCATGCGTGTTAGGAAGATTGAGTTGAAGAAATGCTCCCCATTTAGCGGTTTTGTCCTTCAATCCATAACCCCAATAGGCCCCAGTTTGCCAGCGGCGTGAAAAAAGATCGTTGGTTTCTAATCCCAAACCAGCATAAAACCCTTCGTGACCGTTATAACGCATGAGTTTTTCTATGTCAAGATTTACTTTTTTGATTGCAATTTTTCCTTTCATAAAAGCATCGAGCGTATAGGTAAATCGGTCGAGATTATGAGCGGCTCCTAAGCTATCTATCACCCTGTAGGTTTCCTTTTCTCTTTCGTCTATAGGAACTGCTCTTATTCTCTGCCAATAATCTTCGTCTCTATGGATAGCCTCGGGTATTACATCTATTTCAATATGTGAGAAAATGTCTTTGGTTGGAATATCTATAAGTTTAAAATTTTCTATATAAGTTTTTCCACTTGCGATGATTCGAAATGGCGTAGGTTGGTTACCCGCATTTATCTGAACAATATTCATGATTAAATCTATGTTTAATTGGCGTGGAAACCATATCCCATTGGAGTCCTGTTCATATAGTTGCTGAACCTTTATCTCGAAGTTCTCGTCTTTTTGGTAGGGTTCGGCCGTAACCGACGAAACCGCCCAACCATTGCTATTAATATGCAAAACACCTTTTAGTCCATCGAAATTCTTTCCCTTCCATGGTCGGTAAAAAATGATGTAAGTGGTGTCATGGCCACTGATAATAGTGTCTTCGAGTTGATAAAAATATTTTTCTATACTGTTTTCGGCCAAAGGATTAATAAAGTTTTGGCCACCAATGCTAAAAACGTCTTCATAAAATGTACTCGATTGAAGTTGGCTAAGCAGAAATACGAAAATAGGGTCTTTTAAACCAGAAACTTTTGTGGCAACTACTTTTTCGATATTCTTGTTTGGTGATTGGAATTGACGGTCAATATAATTTTCAATGACCAACAGATGCTGTCGGTTGATGAATTCTCTTAAACGCCTTAGGTTGGTATCCAGCGAGTTGGTATCTGCTAACAAAAGTGAATCGGCCTTGATGCTAAATACAGTCTTTTCGTATGCATTGTACGAAAAACCAGGTAAATTTTCTATATTGTTGCGTTTACGATTATTTATGGCATTCCGAATGATACGTAATGCTGGGTTTTGTCCTGGATATATGGTAACCTCTTTTAATTCTATTTCTGTTTTTCTGAGCTTAACCGTAATTTTTTGTTTTAAGGAAGATCGTTCTAATACAAGAGTTTCATAACCTATATACGAGAACTGCAATTTATCGATGGGCTGTGATGAGGAAAAGTGAAAATTACCATCTATATCGCTTACTGTGCCTATCATTTTATCGTTTACCTGAATATTTACAAAGGCAAGGGGAGATCCATTTCGGGCATCCACTACTTTACCAGAAATAGTATAAAGAACCTGAGCATGAACCTTTGATAGGTTTAGGATGAAACCTGCCATTAAAAAAAGGGGAATCAGCTTAATGAAGCTTTTAAAATTATGAATATGAAAACCTAAAAAATTCATACGCAAACGAAGGCTTTTCAACGCTCCTTGATTTCAATTTTTTAAAGGAAAGGGGAAAAGATTATTCTCATCCAGAATCAGAAATAGTGATGAGGTTTTATTTTTTCAATTTAGGGTTATTCTTGTGGCGCAGTGCATCACGTGTAGTTTTCTTTACGAGATTCGCGAGGAAGGCCTCGGTAAGGTTTGTTCCTGTTTGGTTGGCCAGGCATATCAGGACGAACAAAACATCGGCAAACTCATCGGCCAGATTATCGGCTATTTCCTCTGGCTTAGCCATCTGTTGACCATATTTTCTCGCCATGATGCGAGCTACTTCTCCTACTTCTTCCATCAGCAGCGCCAAATTGGTCAATTCGTCGAAATAATTTACCCCAATGGTTTTTATCCATTGATCTACATCTTGTTGCGCTTTATTTAAAGTAATTTCCATGAGCCTTTTGTTTAGTTTGATTAGAATCGTCAAAATAAGCTATTTTATAACAAATCACTGTATGGTTTGTTATTTGCCCAAAATTTGAAAGCATGCCTAAATACTTAAATCTATGGGAATGTCGTATTGAAAATGAAATTTTTATTGATTTTTCATCAATAGATTATTTCTGTTCGATTCGGTATAAAATTAGTGGTGTGATTAACTCTTTTAATAATTAATATAACTTACTTTTGCATTTATTTAACATAACTAGGTATATGGAATTTACTGCCCATGAATTAGCTGCCCTGCTCAATGCCGAGGTAGAAGGAGATCCTGATATCAAGATCAATAATTTAGCAAAAATTGAAGAGGCGAGTCCGGGGACGTTAACATTTCTGGCCAATCCCAAATATATTCCTTTCATTTATACTACTAAAGCTTCTATGGTTCTTGTAAGTAAAGATTTCATACCCGAACATCCTGTTAAACCCATATTGCTGCGTGTAGAGAATCCTTATGTCGCATTTGCTTTTTTACTCGAAAAATTCAATCAGATTTTTCTAAATCGGAAGGGAATATCGCCTCAGGCTTTCATACATCCCAATGCTCATATTGGCCAAAACGTGTATATTGGTGAGTTTGCTTATATTGGTGAAGATACCGAAATAGGCGATGAGGCCAAGATCTATCCTTTAACTTACGTGGGTGATCATTGCAAGATAGGTGAAAAATCCACATTGTTTGCAGGTGTCAAAGTCTACAGTATGAATATTATAGGCAAGGAGTGCACTTTGCATTCGGGTGTAGTGATTGGGGCGGATGGTTTTGGATTTGCTCCTCAAGGCAACGATTACCAGAAAGTACCACAAATTGGGAATGTTATTATAGAAGATCATGTTGAAATTGGAGCTAATACAACTATTGACAGAGCGACCTTAGGAAGTACTGTTGTACATAAAGGAGTTAAACTGGATAATTTAATTCAAGTGGCTCATAATGTTGAGATTGGAGAAAATACGGTGATAGCTTCTCAAACTGGGATCTCTGGTTCCACAAAAATTGGAGCTAATTGTATGATAGGAGGCCAGGTAGGAATAATTGGGCATATCACTATTGCCGATGAAGTAAAAATAGCTGCCCAATCGGGAATAGGTAGCTCTATTACACAGAAAGGTGCTATAGTGCAAGGTAGTCCAGCCTTCGAATATAAAAAGTACCAAAAATCTTATGTACATTTCAGAAATCTTCATCAATTATATGAAAAAATAAATCAATTAGAGGAACGCCTAAAAGAGCTGGAAGAGCGTAGAAGCGATGCTTAGCCTATAATTCTTCAGTTTTCGCATAATATCTACTTTTGCAAAACACATTCTAATTTAATGAGAAATGCCATTGATAAATGATCCTCAAAAAACGATAGCTTCTCCTATAACTATTTCTGGTACCGGTCTGCACACAGGTGAGTTTGTTACCCTCACCCTGAAGCCAGCACCTGTAAACCACGGTTATAAATTCATTCGTATAGATTTAGATGGCCATCCTCAAATTGAGGCCATAGTCGATAATGTACAAAATACCGATAGAAGTACTAATTTGCAAAGAGATAATATCTTTATCAGCACAGTTGAGCATTTGCTGGCAGCTATATATGGTAGTGGGGTCGACAATATAATAATTGAAATGGATGGGAATGAAGTGCCTATTCTTGACGGTAGCTCGGCTCCCTGGATAGATTCGATGCAAAAAGTCGGAATAGTTGACCAGGAGGCTCAACGTATATATTTTGAGCTCAAACATAATTTAATTTATACTCAATCTAATCGTAACTCTGAAATTATTGCCATTCCTTCCGATGTTCAACGTTTTTGGGTGATGATTCAGTTTAACTCGAAGGTTCTTGATACCCAATTTGCTACTCTTGACAACATGGCTAAGTTTAAGGATGAAATAGCTCCCTGTCGTACCTTTGTTTTTATTCATGAACTCGAACAATTGATACAACATAATCTTATTAAAGGAGGCGATATTAACAACGCCATTGTATTGGTGGATAAAATTTTATCTGAAGAAGAATTAAAAAGACTGGCCAATTATTTCAATCGACCCGAAGTAAAGGTACTCCAAGAAGGTATTTTGAATAACTTAGAGTTGCATTATATGAATGAGCCTGCTCGCCATAAACTTTTGGATCTTGTCGGCGATTTAGCGCTAACTGGGTTTAGATTTAAGGCTCATGTGTTGGCAACGCGTCCTGGTCACGAAGTCAATATTGCCTTTGCCCGAAAAATGAGAGAGGCTTATTTAAAAGAACATCGAAAAACAGAGTGTGCACCCCAGTATGATCCTAATCAACCGGCTGTGCTCGATATCAACGGTATAAAAAAATTGCTTCCCCACAGGCCTCCTTTTTTATTAATAGATAAGATATTGGAGATGAGCAATTCGCATGTAGTAGGCCTAAAAAATGTGACTATGAACGAAGCATTTTTTACTGGACATTTCCCCGATGAGCCTGTAATGCCTGGAGTAATGCAAATTGAGGCCATGGCGCAAACAGGTGGTGTTCTGGTCATGAGCACTGTTCCCGACCCTGAGAACTATCTCACTTATTTTATGAAGATTAATGAAGTAAAATTCCGACATAAAGTAGTTCCAGGGGATACCCTCATTTTTTCACTCGAGCTTGTTTCACCCATTCGTCGGGGTTTATGCCACATGAGAGGTAAAGCCTTTGTAGGCGATAAAGTGGTGATGGAAGCCGAGATGTTAGCTCAAATCTCCAGAAAAACATCTCCTTCAAATGCATAACGAAAACTAACTTTTGGAAAATATATTTTACTCGTTGCTTCACTACAAAATAAACTCTCAAAAATGAATCAAGCTTTTACGAGTATTCATCCCGAAGCCAAACTTCACCCATCAGTGGTAGTTGAACCTTTTACTTGCATTCATAATAACGTTGAGATAGATGAAGGAACTTGGATTGGTCCCAATGTAACTATTCTAGAAGGTGCACGTATCGGTAAAAACTGTCGTATTTTTCCTGGTGCAGTTATTTCAGCAATTCCCCAAGATTTAAAGTTTAATGGAGAGGATTCAATAGTAAAAATTGGCGATAACACAACAATCAGAGAATTTGTCACTGTAAATCGTGGCACTAAGGCCAGTGGGGAAACTGTGGTCGGAAACGACTGCCTGATCATGGCTTATGTGCATATTGCTCATGATTGCCATATACACGACCATGTAGTTTTGGCCAATGCAGTCAATTTGGCTGGGCATATCGAGATTTTCGACTGGGCTATAGTGGGAGGAATGTCGGCCGTACACCAGTTTGTTCGTATTGGTGCTCATTCTATGATAGGTGGAGGTTCGTTGGTTAGAAAAGATGTTCCTCCCTATATCAAAGCCGCACGTGAACCTCTGATATTTACCGGAGTCAACTCCATAGGGCTTTCACGCCGTGGATTTTCCCTCGAAACCATACGACACATAGAAAAGATTTATCATATCATTTATTTAAAAGGATTGAATGTATCTCACGCCCTTCAAACTCTTCAAGAACAAATTCCTCCTTCACCTGAACTACAAAATATAGTAGAATTCATTAAAAGTTCATCACGTGGCTTGATTAAAGGCCCTGGAAACAATCTCCTGCCTCAGTCGGATGAAGATTTTTGAATTCATTCTAATAAAAATAAATAGATTTAAAAATTTTTTGTAATTTTGCAAGCTTGTTTTTCGTAAACAAGAGACCCTATAACATTTTAAAACATTAAAAATTTATGGCTGTTAGAATGAGATTGCAACGATTTGGTAAAAAAGGTCAACCTTTTTACCATATTGTCGTAGCCGATGGTCGTGCACCACGCGATGGACGTTTTATCGAAAAATTGGGAACTTATAATCCCTTGACCAATCCTGCAGATATTAAAATTGATATGGATAGGGCGATTTACTGGTTGAATGTGGGCGCTCAACCCACCGATACGGTAAAAGCTCTGTTATCTTATAAGGGTGTGCTTTTGAGAAGACACTTATTGAGAGGTGTCGAAAAAGGTGCCCTTACCTCCGAACAGGCAGAAGCTAAATTTCAAGAATGGATGGAAGCTAAAGAAACTCGAATTAAAGCCAAAATTTCGCAAAAGGTAAATCTTAGGAGAGAGCATTTGAAAAACCAACAGGAAGCCGAACGTAAAATTGCTGAGGAAAGAGCTCAACAAATTGCCAAAAAACGTAGCGCAAACGCTCCTTCTATTGAGGCTGAGGCGCCTCATTCTGAAGAAACTGAAAATTTACCCGCCTCTGTTGAATAACCTCCTTTTTGTTTTCTTTTTAGACCCGGCGCTCTATGCCGGGTTTTTTGTTATTTTAGAGCGCTAAATCTCCATATTGATGATCAAAAGAGAAGATTATATCGAAACCGGTCAAATACTGCGATCTTATGGCATTTCAGGCGCACTTGCCATATCTATCAACCTAAACTATAATCCTTTCGAAAATTATCAAATAGACTATATCTTTATTGATATAGATGGCAGTTTTGTCCCATTCCATATTCAGGAATTGCAAGCTGGCTCTGGCGAGCGATGGATTATTCAGCTGGAAGATATCTCTGATCCCAAAAAAGCTGCTCTCCTTTGCAAACGAACTTATTATGTTCATAAAGACTTTTTCCCATCATCATGGCAAGTTCAGTCTTCTATAAAACAGATAGAGGGATTTAAAATTGTTGATATTTACAAGGGTGAATTGGGTATAGTTCAAAGTCTTGGCGGTACGGCCGATAATCCTTTGGTCGTGTTCAAATTTGATGAAATGGAAGTTTTGTTGCCAGTTAACGAGCAGTTTATAAAGAATATCGATTTCAAGCATAAAATTATAAAAACAATTATCCCCGACGATCTGCTTTACTTGAATCCATGAATTTGTAACATTTATATGTGAGTTTTTTTGAAATACAAGAAGGATGTTCATTTTCAAATTTCAAAAACCTACCATCGCAATTTATAATCGTTCGTATTTGATGTGTAATGTTTTCGAATCATGTTTAGCTTTAAGCAGTTTGTGATTGAGGATGATCGAAGCACGATGAAAGTGAGTACTGATTCGGTTATTTTGGGTGCCTGGGCTAATGTGGGCGCTGCAAAGCGAATTCTGGATGTAGGAACTGGTTGTGGAGTGCTTGCATTGATGTGTGCGCAAAGAAGTTGTGCTTGTATTACAGGCATAGATATTCATTTGCCTTCAATTGTGCAGGCTAATGAAAATTTTCGCAAGAGTCCTTGGGATGATAGATTGGAGGCAAAACATGCTGCTTTAGAGGATTATAAAGATGAATCCTTTGATTATATTATTACCAACCCTCCATTTTTTATTAATAGTCTTAAAGTAAAAAATCCAACCAGAAATCTTGCCAGGCATACAGATGAATTTCAGCATCAACTTTTATTATTTCACTGCAAAAAATTATTGAGTCAGATAGGCACTTTAGGCATTTTATTGCCTGCATTCGAAGCCCAACGTTTTGATAAAAAGGCTATACATTATGGTTTCTTCCCCAAACGAAAGCTTTTTGTATCGAGTAGAGAGGAAAGTGACTTTTATATTGTTGCTATAGAATATTCCTTTTATGATGAACCTTGCCTTAGTGAATCTCTAATTATCTATGCCAATGAAACAAATGCCTACACTTCAGAATATTGCTGGCTTACAAAAGATTTTTATCTAAATTTTTAAAAATTAAGTATGGGAAATCTTATCTCTATTGATACGGGGGTAAAACTTGGCATTGCTATTTATAATTTTCGAGTTGAGTTAATTTATTATGGTTCTCATAATTATGGAGATAAAAATCGTTTAAAAAGAAACATACCTGAAATTTTGAGAAGATATGAACCGGTAGAAATGATTGTTTTGGAAGGTGGAGGGAAGATGGCAGGAATCTGGGAACAAGAAGCCGCAAAACACAACATCGAAGTTTTTGTAATTCAAGCTCAGCAATGGCGGGAACTATTTTTTAATTCTGCGGCTTCGCTTCATAGTTATGAGGCTAAAAGAAAAGCAATAGAACTGGCCAGAATCGTTGTAACGTCATGTGCTAGAAAGGTTTCGTGGCGTCTTAGTGACAACACTGCCGAGGCTATCCTGGCTGGCATTTACGCTATGAAATTAAGACAGAAAAATCTGGTTTTCCCACCAGAAATTGAAAAGTTGATGCGTTTTTAGCGGTCGAAATAGATATTTTTTGAGCGAATGCTCAGAGGAATTCCCAAGAGCACTTTTACATCCGGCTCAGCTAAACCCATATACAAAGCCGTTTTTCCAATAGAATACATTACTCTATTATCGACGTGATGCTGAGCTGCCACAGTTACTGCAGAACCTATAGCTATGCCTAAATCGATATTGTTATAAGCACAAGGGATATTGGGATTCAGGTTTTTCTCATCACAATTTTTGAATCCACAAAACCCACATTCTTTCAACTTGAGTGCTTCGATTCGGGAACCAATAAGTACAAGCGCATCCGATTGCAATAGGTTTTGAGCATCACGAGCAAAAAATGGTGTTTCCCATTTTTTGGCTAACTGTATCATGGTTGTTGCAATTTTTTGGATATCTTCATCATGAGCTAAAGCGATAAATAAGGTATCGCGGCCTCGGCCTTTTGGCGCTGTACGCGCAGCTGCCATCATCAAACGGGCTGTGTCTTCGGCTGTCTTTTTGCGTAATTGGTCTTCTTTTAACATGCTTCCAATGTGTTGATTAATAAATAGATCAAACAAAATGGCAGAATTTCTTATTTTTGACGCAAGTTATAATAAAAAATGGTGGATGTTGGCCATGTAAATAAGAAAAGGAAGAAAAACCCACAAGATATGGGGTTTTGGGAACATCTGGAAGAATTACGCTGGCATCTGGTGCGCTCGTTTATTGCCATAGCCTTAGGTGCTGTCTTTGCTTTTATGAAACGTGACTTTATTTTCGATACCATACTACTTGGGCCTAAAACCAACGATTTTCTCACAATCAGGCTTTTATGCAATTTGGGGGAGAAATTTGGAATCAATGCTTTATGCCTAGATAATAGCCAGCTGACACTTATCAATATTACCATGTCAGGACAATTTACCCAGCATATTTATATCTCTTTGGTAGCTGGCCTTATCATTGCATCACCTTATGTCTTCTATGAGCTTTGGCGATTCATTAAACCTGCTTTACGCGAAGAAGAACTCCGTTATTCGAGCATTGCCATCACTATCGTAAGTATATTGTTTATCATTGGCATATTGTTCAGTTATTTTCTTATTGTTCCCCTAACGATTAATTTCTTAGGTAATTATCAGGTAAGTGAAATGGTAAAAAATCAAATTTCATTATCATCATACATCAGCACTGTGGTGGGAGTTATCTTGTCGGTAGGAATTGTATTCGAACTGCCTGCTTTGGCTTGGATGCTTTCACGCTTGGGAATCATTACTGATAAATGGATGCGTAAATATAGAAAAGTAATGATAGTAATGATTTTTATCGTAGCAGCCATTATTACTCCGCCAGATATGTTTAGTCAAATTCTGGTGGCAGTTCCATTATTGATTTTATATGAGATAAGCATCTACGTTGCTGCAATAGCGACTAAGAAGAGAGAACAAAATTGAAAATCTAAATTTAAGGAAGCTCGACGAAGGTGGGGAAGGGCTTTTTTTAAATCATTAAAATTTATTTCCTTTGTAGGTGTAATGAAAATACCATGATGGAATTTTCTACGTTGATTTCTTCGTTAGCCTTAAGAAAAGAGTTGATGCCAAGCAGGTTTAATTATAAAACTATCATACGAGCGATATTTTTTTTATTGCTTATTTTTATATTACAAGGTTATTTAAATGAAACTCTTGCTCAATCAAAAAGATATGGAAAAAATAAGATATATGAAGATTTGAAGCGTAATTGGTCGGTTCAATGGAATATGGGAGGTGGCTTATATTTTGGAGATTTGAGCCAATACGACAACGACCCACTCAATAAAATATTCAAGGAAAGTAAATTGAGTAGCAGTTTGGTCATCAGTAATAAATTCATATCCTTTCTGGCCTTGCAGGGACGTTTCATTTTTAATCAATATCAAACCAGCAACGAAATTTTCAACAGAAAACTCCAAGGTTATTCTTATGTAATAGGAACCAATTTACAATTCGATTTAGTGAATTTTATGGCATTTCCTAACGAACCCCACCCTGATATTTATGTTTACCTGCTTTTTGGAATAGGCACTACTAAAATGTGTCCCAAAATCTATAATCTCGAAAGTGGAGACCAAATAGAACTCAATACGATTCAAAAAAAGATGGAATTTATGATATATTATGGCTTGGGAGCCAATGTTTATTTGTACAAAAACTGGGATTTAACCTTGGAAACTATCATCCAAAATATTGGCACAGACAAGCTAGATGGGATAATTGTGGGCCAACCCGACGATTTCCTTATATATACAAGTATAGGCATTAAATATAATTTTCCCTATTTAGGTTCGGGGAATAAATATTTATATCGTTCCAAAAGAACTTTATTGCGCCGATGAGTAGGTTTACGAATTAAGAAACTGCCATGTTTGCTCGAAGAATTCCTGAGGATTATCGGCATGTAGCCAATGACCTGCATTGTGAATGATGACTTCTTTTAGAAGTGGAAAATGTTCATAAAGAATGCTTATATCGTTGTCGGTTACGTAATTCGAAAATTCTCCCTTCAACAATAAAGTAGGGCCTGTATAATAAGAGGGTAATTCTAAATTTCCCGCCAAAGCATTCAAATTTTGTTGAAAGGCTTTCAGATTGGGTTTCCAATAGTATCTTCCTTCGGAATTTTTCCCAATATTTTTCAATATTAAATCGATAACCCCGGGCTGTGAGAAGGACTTTTGTAGTCTTTTAGCTATTTCATTTCGTTTTTTCAAGTTTGTTAAATCGAGGCTCATCATCATTTCAACTATGGTTTGATGAAGGTTGTATCCGGGAGTTGGGCCTGGGCCAATATCGGCAATTATTAATTTAGTGATCAACTCAGGATGCTGCGTAGCAACAAGCATAGCTACCTTTCCTCCCATCGAATGGCCAATAATGCTACATTCATCGATTTGGTGAAGTTCGAAAAATTCAATTATATCGTTGGCCATTGCTATATAGCTCATTTCAGGATGATGGGGCGATTGGCCATGATTTCTCAAATCAGGTATCCATACAGTAAAAGTTTCGGCATATCTACGCCCTAAACTGACCCAATTATCAGAAAGCCCAAATAAACCATGCAGAATGATTAAATTCGGCCCCTGTCCAAAACCCCGATAAAACAAATGCATAATTCTTTAACCCTTAATCAATAAAACAATGTTAAACACCGATAACCATCGAAATGTTTTAATTTTGCCCATGATAAACTTCTTTGATTGAGTTTTATTTTCATTTCATTGTTCAGCTTAAAATATAACTTTAGAGTAATTTGAATACCTACTTATGAAAAATAAAAGAATTTTGATTCTGGTTATTATTATTTTGCTGGCTGTAGTAGCTATATGGCTGGCTTATGATCGCTCAAACTCAACTTTCAGTAAAAATGAAGGAGATTTTGCAGTGGAAGATACGGCTCGCATTACAAGAATCTTGCTTGCCGACAAGCGAAATAACATAGTGGTGTTAGAACGAAAGGAAGATGGGAAATGGGTGGTGAATGAAGAATACCCGGCCTCTAAGCCTATTCTAGATATGTTCTTGCAAACTTTGAAGAATATTCGGGTAAAGGAGCCCGTTCCGTTAAGCCAGCAAAAACATATCATCAGTCTTTTGGCGGCAAATGCCGTTAAAGTGGAAATTTATCAATACTTGCCCCGTATTCGCTTGTTTGGTAAAGAAGCATGGTTCAGAGAAAAAAGAACTCGGGTATATTATGTTGGAGACGCCACACCCGACCTCAGAGGCTCTTATATGCTTAAAGAAGGTGCCGATATCCCTTTTATTGTCGATTTACCCGGTTTGAGAGGTTTCGTCTCACCCAGATATTCCACCAGACTGGAAGACTGGCGTGATCATACTATTTTTCATCACCGCCTGGCCAACATACATGAGGTTACCGTCGAAATCCCTGAAATGCCCGACCAATCTTATAAAGTGATTCGACATGACGATAATCGCCTCGAAGTTATTTCGCTGGTGACTCAGCAAACTGTTTCAGGTTATGATACACTAAAAGTGCTTGCCTTTATGAATTCTTTCAACAATATAAAATTCGAATCCTTCCTTAATAAAGTCGAAGATTTGAATATCGACTCTGTTCGGTCATCACAACCTTTTTTTGTGATTACACTAAAAGATAATAGTGGTGAAACCATTAAGGTAAGAACATTTCACAAAAAAGCGGAACGGGAAGTGAGAGATGAAAACGGTGAACTCTTTCCTTGGGATGTAGATAGGCTTTACGTCGAAATAAATGATGGCAAGGACATCGTTTTGGCACAATTCTTTACTTTTGATAAGATTCTCAGACCATTGGGTTACTTTTATATAAAACCTTCTGAAGCCTATAAACTTCAATAAAAGCACCAGCTTTAGCTCATAGAGAGGCGATTTCGGCTACCATCCTTTGCATGGAGAAGTTATTATGCAATCTCGTTGAAATCGAGATATTTTGGGAATCATAATTTATTGGAGATTCTACAATATTATGTTGTGTACGTAAACTCAAAAGCTAAAAGGGTGTTTATTCATTGTTATCGCATAGGCGCAAATATTTCGTGATTTTTATGGATGAATACCTAAAATCAATTACGATTTCATTAGAAAATTTGCTTACAAAACAGTCTCTCAATATGAAGATTTATTCAGAAATAGGCTAGAGCAATTCTGAGGCAAGATTTGCCAGTTCCGAACGTTCTCCCTTTTCGAGTTTTACATGAGCATAAATGGGATGGTTATGAATTTTATCAACCAGATAAGATAAACCATTAGATTGAGAATCGAGGTAAGGAGTATCAATTTGATAGATATCGCCTGTAAAAATGATTTTTGTGCCTTCACCTGCCCGTGTAATAATGGTTTTCACCTCGTGAGGTGTAAGATTTTGAGATTCATCCACTATGAAACAAATATTCGAAAGACTTCTTCCACGGATAAAAGCTAAAGGGGCAATGACCATTTTACCGTTTTCGAGCATTTCATCGAAAAGCTTATATTCTCTTTCCTTTTCGGAATATTGATTCTTGATAAACTTCAGGTTATCGTATAAAGGCTCCATGTAAGGACTAATCTTTTCTTCGGCGCTGCCAGGCAAAAAGCCAATATCTTTATTGCTGAGGGGTACAATAGGTCTGGCAAGATAAATCTGCTTATAGAGTCTCCGCTGTTCCAATGCACCTGCTAAGGCCAGGAGGGTTTTCCCTGTTCCCGCAATTCCCATCAAGGTAACTAACTTTATGTTGGGATTAATGATGGCATGAAGTGCAAAAGCCTGTTCTGGATTACGTGGCATAATGCGCTGTACAGGCTGAGGATCGATGCGTTCTATATTGCCTGATAGAGGATTATAAAAGCCTAAAGTTGGATTTTCATGCTCATTCTGAATTAAGTAATAGTAATTGGGAATAGGTTCATTTTCACCTATTTCTGCGGGAGAACATTGCCCCGTCGTCCAGAGTTTCGATAATATTTGGGGTTCGATATGAGTAATGACTTTTTTCCCAGGATCGAGGCTTTCAACATCCTTAATCTTCCCCGTTTCAAAATCTTCAGCTTGAAGATTGAGAGCCTTGGCCTTTATTCTCAAATTAATGTCTTTCGAAACCAAGATTACCTTCCGATTAGGGTACATCTCTTTTAAGGTGAGAGCAGCATTAAGAATGCGATGATCGTTTTTATAACCTCCAAAGATTTGTTGAACCTTTTGTTCGTGAGGTACATCTAAAACTACTCTGAAACTTCCCCCTTTGTTATTGTCGATAGGAACCCAATCAGTAAGATTTTTTTTATGTGATAATCTATCAATAATACGGATAAATTCTCTGGCTTCGAAGTTTTTGATTTCATTCCCCTTCTTGAAATTATCCAGTTCTTCCAATACCGTAATAGGTATGGCAATGTCATTATCATCGAAAGAATAGAATGAAGAATGATTATATAGGATAACCGATGTGTCCAAAACGAATATCTTTTTTGAAGCTGATTTTTTAGTAGATTTATTTTTAGATGATTGAGGAATGGTATCATTTTTTGTATTCATGACCAATATAATTTAAAACGACTTGTTTGTGTTTGCGAAGATAGGGCTTTTTACAAGAAATGGCTAATTTCATCAGAGACTTTTGAGAGCGGACTTGAGAATTAAAGCTATGCCTTGAGATGCATTTTGTGATTAATAGCCTGATATCAGTCGGCTGAGATTTTCAAACTTTCTATTGTAATCCTTCATAGAGCGAACGATGAGATCTCGAGCCTCCTCGGCATCATAAACATGCGTTATTTCGGCATTTCTTTTGTCTTGTCCTGGCATGTCTTTGTATGTCAAGAAGTAATGTTTGATTCTTTCGATGACTAAAGTAGGCAAATCTTCTATGTTTTTAAAATCTCCGTATATGAGATCGTTTTCGAGAACGGCAATAATTTTATCGTCGGCATTGCTATTGTCGATCATTCTTAGGCCTCCGATTGGGATGGCAGAAACTAGGATATCTCCATGGCTAATCACCTTTTCGGTAAGTATACAAATATCGAGCGGATCACCATCGCCTTGTATATTTTCTCTGCCAGTTTTCATTAAGCTTAAGGCTGCTACCTCGTCTCCACAGAAAGTTTGAGGAATAAATCCATAGAGTGCAGGCACCATGCTCGAATATCGATGAGGCCTGTCTATTCTGAGATAGCCTGTCGCCTTGTCCACTTCGTATTTTACAGTATCAGTTGGCACCATTTCGATATAGGCAGTTACTATCTCAGGTGCTTATTCTCCTATTTCAACCCCATGCCATGGATGCGATTTATACCTTAATCCCATGAGCTCCATTAACGATGTTGCTATTTGCATAATTGCGTATTGAATTTATGTGTAGGAACGCGAAGTCTCATAATCTTTCTTTTTAAAGAATAAATTTATAGATGAATTTGGTTGTTTCATAAAAAAATATATTACTTTTGTGCAGAATAACATTAGACATCTTATATCATAGAGAGGTCGAGTTTATTTGTACAAAACTACTCTATATAGAACAATAAAAACCCTCATACCGGGTTAAAACAACAGCCAAATTAATGTAATACATAAACACTCAAGAATGAAAAAAGGTTTCGTCAAATCTAAGGGCATTATCCTTCCAGTTCTTATTTTGTCGGTAATGATGATTTCATGTGTGCCTCAGAAAAAGATTAGATATTTTCAATCGCTCGCCAAAGAAGATACACTCAATATTTTTGAATTTGCTCCCAAGCCCGATTATAAACTGAAAGTGGGCGATAACCTTTATATTAAAGTGCAAAGCTTGGATGAAAAAACTTATAAGTTCTTCAATTATGAAGACATCAGTAGAACAGGTAATATAGGTTATAGTGATGCAAACATATATCTTACAAGTTATACAGTTAATGATTCTGGTTTTATTCAGTTCCCTTTCGTGGGCAAAATCTTTGTTTTAGGACTAACTGTTGATGAAATATCAAATAAATTACAAAAAATTATCGAGCAATACTTGGTGGAGACAACCGTTATCGTCAAATTGGTCAACTTTAAGATTACCATTTTGGGAGAAGTACAACAGCCTGGGACATATCTAATCTATCAAGATAGAATTAATATTTATGAAGCATTGGCCAAGGCAGGTGATCTTACTGTATTTAGCGACCGAAATAAAGTTGTACTGGTAAGGCAAGGCCAAGATGGAGCAGAATTGCATCGCCTCGATCTGACCCAAAAGAATTTTCTCGAATCGCCTTATCTTTATTTACTGCCTAATGATATTGTTTATGTTGAGCCTTTAAGAGCCAAACAATATGCTTTTGCTACCTTTCCTTACAACCTCCTTTTCTCTACAATCACAACAACCTTGCTTATTCTCAATTATTTTAATTAAATAGAATCTAAAAAGTGTCTAAAAAGTGGATAACAACGTCAATTTACCCGATTATCAGCAACATGAAGAAAATATCGATCTCAAACAGATATTATTCAAGTTTTTGAGATATTGGTATTTATTTGCTCTCGCCATATTTATTGCCTTGGTGATAGCTTTCTTATTTAACAAATACACTACTCCTATATATGAAGTTTCCGCTACTGTGCTGATACAGGATAAAGGAAATAAGGAAGTGAATGCGCAAGCATTGATGGGCCTCGGTTTTATAAATTCCCAACAAAACGTACAAAATGAACTGGGAATCCTTAATAGCTATACACTTACCGCAGAGGCTGTAAAAGCTCTGAATGTAGATGTTACCTACTATTCCGAAAACAACTTCATCATAAAAGAACTCTATAAAAAATCTCCCTTTACCGTATTCTATGATTCCACTCATCCTCAACCCGTTAATTTGAGGTTTTATATTACTATTCTTAATAATAGACAATTTAAACTCGAAACCCAAGGTGAGAATGTTAAACTCTATAATTTCGAGAATAATAAATTTATCGATGAACAACAAGGTGGTGAATCTTCCTTCAAGACTATTAACCTGAACCAGGTGTATGATTTTGGAACGACCATTTCAAGCCCTTATTATAAATTCAGGGTTTTACTCAATTACAACTTCAATTCGAAAGAACACGCAAATAAAACTCTGTTCTTTACTTTTAACGACCTGCCCAGTTTGGTAAGAGAATTTCGTAATATGACGATAGAGCCAATAAATCGTGAGGCTTCTATCTTGGAGATTAAAGCTAAAGGCAGTCATGTAGAGAAAACCGTAGATTTTTTAAATACACTCACTAGCAAATATCTTGAGCGTGATCTGAATCAAAAAAATCTCATTACTACAAAAACTATTGAATTTATCGATCGTGAACTCATTGGCATTCGTGATAGCCTCTCTGAGGCCGAATCTCAGCTCGAAGGATTTAAAAAAGAAGCCAAGATCATGGAGCTCGATTTCGAATCACAGCAGGTATTTGAATATATGAAAGAACTCGACAAGCAAAAAGCAGAGCTATTGGTGAAAAACAAATATTATAATTATTTGAAAGATTACCTGCAGACGAAAAACGAGATGACAGATATCATCGTGCCATCGGCCATGGGAATTGAAGATCCAGTGCTGGCCGAGCTCATCAAGAACCTTACGAACCTTTATGAAGAACGCTCGGGCTTGTTATTAAGTTCTACTCCACGAAATCCTGCAATTATTCAAATTGAAAGCAAAATTGCCAATACAAAGGCCAACCTGGTTGAAAATATCAACAATATAGTTAATACTTCGAAAATTGCTTTGGATGATATTGAGGGGCGTGTTCAAGATTTGAATCAGCAAATCAGCCAATTACCTACAAGCCAGAGACGTTTGCTCAATTTCGAAAGGGAATTTAACCTCCAGAACACCTTATTTACTTTTCTCTTGCAAAAACGTGCTGAAGCCCAAATTACCAGGGCCTCCAATCTGCCCGACAATCAGATAATAGATGTGGCTCGGGCTGAAGGCAAATCTCCCATCTACCCTAAAAAGGGTATTAATTATCTCATTGCACTCGCATTGGGCCTCGTTATTCCTGGAGGTTATGTTTACCTCAAAGATTACTTCAACGATAAGATTATCGATAAAAAAGACATAGAAAAACTTACCAGCTTGCCTATTATTGGATATGTGACTCACAGTACTAAAGAAATCAAAATGGTTGTGGCTGAGTGGCCCAAATCGAGCATTGCCGAGTCCTTTAGATCTGTTAGAACTAATCTTATATTCCAAGCACAAGGAAAAGGAAAACAGACCATATTAGTTACTTCCGATATTGTTGGCGCTGGGAAAACCTTTATTTCAATTAATTTAGCTACTGTTTTTGCTATTAACGACAAAAAAACGCTCTTAGTAGGAGTCGACCTTCGTAAACCTAAGCTTCATCAAGATTTCGGACTGGCTAATACGGATGGAATTACTTCATTTATCATTGGCAAACACAAAATAGAAGAAATCATCCATCCTACTAAAATCGAAAATCTCGACGTAGTATTGGCAGGTCCTGTTCCTCCTAATCCTGCCGAATTACTTGCTTCGCCCAAAGCCGACGAATTATTCAACTATCTGAAAGAACATTACGATTATATTATTTTGGATACTCCTCCCGTAAGTTTGGTTACCGATGCCTTCCTCCTCATGAAATATTCCGACCAGAATATCTTTGTCGTTCGACAAGGGGTGACAAATAAAAAAGTATTCGGTGCTATTATCAACGACATCGAAAGCCGTAATTTGTCCAATTTTTCTATTCTAGTGAATGATATTAAAATGGCTAAGAATATTTACGGTTATGGTTATGGTTACGGCTACGGCTATGGTTATGGCTATAGTTACGGATACGGCTACGGATATGGCTACGGATATTATTCCGATGATAAGGAAGTTGAAAAGGAATCGGTTTGGAAACGTATCTTTAAAAAATCATGATGATGGTTGGAGGATGGAGAATGGTAGCTCGTGGCTGGTGCCTTATGCTTGATGATTGAAGAAAAGTGGTTGGAATTGATAAATGAGAAATGGAAAATAGAAAAAAGTATAGAGAGATGTAAGGGAAGGGATATAGGAATTGTTTTAATATAAGATATCGGTTTTTAATGATTCCTATGAATTTTTCAATTTTATAAAAAAAGTCCTACAAAGGGGGTTACCTTTTTACCTTAAAAATGATTAATGTATATCAAGGGACGAGAAAAGTATCCCCGCACTTTTTGTAACCCTTTTTATTCAAAACATGTACAACTCAATAATTATTAAGGCCCTATGAAATACAACTCTTCCTTTTTAGCATGGCTAATGGCAGGATTCCTTCTTGCTTTCGTTCATTTAAACGGTTTTGCCCAATACACGATTCAGGGTAATGTTCTTTATCACAATAATCCCAACAAGCCCATTCCCAATGTAGAAGTTACTCTTTCCAACCCTTCGGGGTCATTCACACTTACTACTTCCACTAATAATCAAGGATTTTACTCCTTTATGAATGTTCCTGCAGGTACTTATCAATTATCTGCAAGCACTAACATACCAGCCGGCGGAGTTAATTTACAGGATTCTTATCTTATTTTACTCCACATCCTCGGCATTTACAATTTTACACCGATTCAAGAATTAGCTGCAGATGTTACAGGCGATGGACAAGTGAATATGGATGATTACTTTACCGTTGTATTCGGCTGGTTCCTTTATGGCTATCCATTCCCCGTTGGTACTTGGGTTTTTGAAGAAGCGACAATTACCGCGGGATTAAAAGAAGGGAATACATCAATTGGAGGTTCTTCCTCGGCTGATGTGAATGGAACTTATTCGCCTAACATCACCAAACTGGATGAAATAGTTGCTATAGAAACCGACCAAAATATTCAAATTAGCGAAAATGAATATGCTACTGTACCCATATACTTAAAAAATAGCGAGAATTTAGAAGGTTTTGCTCTATATCTCGAATACCCTTCTGAAGGCATTCAGGTTGAAGGAATAGAATCACAGCTCGATGGACTCAATTACTATGTAACCGACAATGAAATTCGAGTCGTATGGAATGACGCTACGGTGAAGGGCAAAGCCATACAAGCTGAAGCTCCTCTATTTAACATCAACATAAAAACTCTACCCGGGTTCAAAGATTTAAACAGTGTTCATTTCAACCCCATTTACGGTAGTCATGCCATTAAAGCTGATGGGAACCTTGCAGAACTGAAACTGGGAAGCATTGAAATGAATTATGTCAATCCCTCCAATGAAATTTTCAGCATCTTCCCTAATCCTATCAATAGGAATACCATCGCTAAAATCAACCTCAATCAAAATGGGAAAGCAAAACTCGAAATCTTCAATACAGAAGGTAAGATCGTGAATGTACCATTTGATAATTTCTTTTCGGAAGGCATACACACCATACCTTTAGGCGATCTTCCAATGGGCAAGGGAATATACCTATACCGTCTTACCATTCAGTACGATAAAACAATTAAAACCCTCCAGGGAAAAATTTTAAAATAAAAAATTTAAAGTCATCTCTTTGCATAAAAGGCCCTCATGGAGGGCTTTTTTTGATTCTCTAAAGCATGTAATGCCTCACTTGTATTGAAACCGACGAATTATAAAACTAATTTTTTCAATTATTCAATTTTTTTTCACTAAATCCTCAAACTTGGCAAGTTTTTTATAAGATTTTTCTGAAATTTGAATAATAATGGTCTGTATTACAGATGTTTGGATTGTATGATATGCAAATGTTAAAAAATATTTCATTGAATTGCTCTTTTCATGTCTTATGGATTTTTATTTTTGCACGACACTTAGCCATATATTTTTTAATTCATAAATGAGGTCAGCATCATGCACAGGGAGTCATCGCCAAAGTTATACTTCATTTCAATAGCCCTTACATTTTTAATCGTAATGTCAGCTTTCTTACAGATAGATAGAAAGGACAAGACATCTAATATGAGCTACGCCGTAAATGGCAATCTATACTATCACCAAGCTTTGGCAGAGAGACTCAATGGGAAACCCGACTCCGCAATTTTTAAACTGCAAAAGGCATATCACGCTTTTCTTTCGGAACAGAATACGAAAGATGCTGTGAAGTCTTTGCTCGTAATGGCCGACATAGCCAAAGACAAGAGAGATTCTCACCAAATGTCGTATTACCTCCATCTTGCAGATAGTTTATTTCAGTATGGGCAATTGGCAGACGATTCACTCAGGGCAGAACTTTCTCATCAATTCGGGGTATTACACCTCATTAAAGGAGAATATGAGGCTGCCCAACAAAACTTTATGCAGTCTTATCACCTAAAAACTCGACTTTATGGTGAAAAGGATACCTCACTGGCCGTAACCTATAATAATTTAGGAATTTGTGCTTATAGAATAGGAAGAGTCAATGAGGCGCTTGCATATTACCAAAAGGCCATTGAAAGAGCGAGAACCATGCAAAGTTCACCTAATATTTTGCTGGCTCGATGTATAGAAAATGCCGCCATAATGTATGGTGAAATAGGCAATTATAACGATGCATTGAAAAACTTTGCCGATGCTCTTCACATTAAATTGTTAGCGTCGGACGAAAATTCTCAGGATGTAGGAAGGGCTTATATGAATATTGCCAACCTCGAAATTGATCTGAGTGATTATGATAATGCCCTAATGCACCTTCAAAAAGCTGAAAAGATTTTCCTTAATTTATATGGAAATGATTTTGGCGACTTCGATGCTATCTATCAAAATATGGGGAAAATATATAACTCGAGGGGAGACTATGAAAAAGCACTCAATTATTATAACAAAGCCATAGAATATTTAAAACGAAAAAACCCCGAACATCCCGGTATCAGAGATATTTATTTGAATATTGGGTATATTTATTTTGTTAGAGACGACTATGAAAAAGCTTTGAGCTACTATCGCAAGAGTTATAGTAGCACCTCCCCCAATCTTCAAACCATAAAATATTACCGAAATCTTGCGCGATGTTATCAAAGTATGGGAAAGGCTGATTCTGCCATATACTACTATGAGAAAAGTATTCAACTATCTAAAACAGATGAAGCAAACAATTACGAATTAGCTACTAGTTATTTGTATTTAGGAGAATTTTATAAAAGAAAAAATGAATATAGCCAAGCTCTATTTCATTTTCACGAAGCTCAAAAACTTTTAAAGACAAATTTTGGAAATAAAAATCGTGATTTAGGGAATTGTTACATTAAAATTGGAGAAGTTGAAAGAGATATTGGGAATTACGAGTCGGCTCTCAGGTATTTTCAGCAGGCAATAGTTACTTTGATTCCGGGATATGATGATGAAAATTCATACAGCATACCTGTAGTTTTACCTCAAACGCCTGATTATTATTTGCCCTCTGCATTAGAAAGCAAAGCGCTTACTTTGTATAGAATGTGGGAGAGGACGAAGGATACTTCTTACCTTTTGAGCAGTAGCTCGCATTATATTTTAGCAAGTCAATCTTTAGACCGCATAAGAAGTTTCTATACTTCAGAGGAAAGCATCATTCAACTTTCGGGCAACATCAGAAGGGTGTTACAGGAAGGAATGCGAACACATATTACCCTTTACAAGGTTTTAAACCGACAAGAATTTCTCGAAGAAGCCCTTCGCTTTAGTGAAAAAAGTAAATCAGCCATTTTATGGTTGGCTTTTCGCGATATTGAAGAATCTTCCCTTGGCAATATTCCTACGACTTATCTACAGGAGGAAAGAAATTTGAAAAATAAGATCACAGGTTATAAAAAATTAATTTATAATGAACAGCTCGCAAAGAATCCGATAAATTCGAAAGTTGATCTTTGGAATGCCGAGATCTTTAAGCTCGAACGGCAGCTCGACTCTCTTCTTCAAAAAATCCAGAAAGAATATCCTCGTTATTATGCTAATAAATATGAAGGCAAGGGATTGCAAATAAAAGAACTTCAGTCGAGGCTTAACAATGAAGTAATAGTAGAATATGCATTTTGCGATACTAACATGTACACATTTTTGGTGGCCCCTCATAGTTTTCGCATTTTTGAGGCTTCCGTAGATTCATCATTTTACAAGGCTATACCAATATTATTATCCATCATTAAGAGAGGACCCATAGATGATGCTCAAATACAATTCGAAAACTTTACCCAAGCTTCTTATTTATTATATGATAATTTATGGAAACCTATTGAAAATTCTATCATAGACCAAAAAGTCATTATTGTACCCGATGGTTTGCTGGGTTATATTCCATTTGAAACGCTTTTGAGGCAATTACCCAATTCCAAACTGCCAGAGTATGCTCAATTAGATTATTTGATGAATTCGTTTAGAATTAGGTATGCCTATTTGGCCTCCAATCTGCTGTCGAAAGAAGAAATAAATCAAAACTTGAAAACAATGGCAAGCTATGCACCTGTGGAGTTTAAACCTTCGAATAAACAAAAAGCATTCGAAAACTTTGCAGAATATCCATCTAATCTAATGGCTTTACCTGCTAGCTTTGAGGAAATAAAGAAAATCAGCAAGATATGGAAAGGTGATATTTTTTCACATAACGATGCCAGTGAGGCAAAATTCAAGACAACGGCGAATTTGTATAAGATAATTCACCTTGCCACTCATTCAATTGTAGACAGTATTAATCCTGCTTTTAGTAAATTTGTGATGTACGATACAGCCGATAGCATTGAAGACAATCTTTTAAATGCCTATGAGATTCCTTCCATTAAGATGGAAGCTCAGTTGGTTGTTTTAAACACCTGTAATTCGGGAAGTGGGAAGATGTTTAGAGGGGAAGGAATCTATACTCTGGCAAGAGCATTTATTTATGCAGGAATACCTTCAGTTGTTACTACCTTATGGGAAATTGATGACGATATTGGAAGCAATATTGTTCAAAGATTTTATAAAAAATTAAGAAAAGGGATACCGGTAGATGAGGCTTTATTAGAAGCAAAGCTCGACTATTTGAAATCGTCGAATCGAATGCAAGCTCATCCTTATTTTTGGTCGTCGTATATTGCTATGGGGAATAGTGATAATCTTATCACAGAAAACCCGGCCATCAATAAACTCCTTATATGGATTATAAATGGTTTATTTATTCTGTTGGCCGGGTTTGCGCTTATCAAATTTTTGCGCAAATAAAACTATTGGAGCTTGCTAAGGATTTGGGCAGCCTTATCGTTATAAAGATTTTGGGAATGAGCAATACGTGAAAAAACGTCTATGGCTTCTTGTTTTTTATTATTCATTAAATAACAAAGTCCAAGATACCACTGAGCCTGATCATAGAATAGATCGGAAGGATTGGAGGCAATAAAAGAAAGTATGGACTCGGCATTATTATACTGCCCAATCTCCATGTAAGAAATTGCAGCATAAAAACGCGCAGCTGGATTGGATGAATATTTGATAAGGCGTCGTGAGGCTTCGTCGTAATTACCATCGGAGTATATTTGCATATCGCGATTGAAAGTATCACCTGGGAAATTAGCTCCAGAACGTACAATCTTGATGGGTTTAGGAGTTTGGTAATAGACCTTGAAGATATCTTCGGGTCTGGATTGATTGTTTAGGATTAAAAATGCCGAAGCTCCTGAAGCCAGGGCAACAGTAATTGATGCCGCTGCTATGTACCATTTTCGTTTCATGGGAAGACTCATTTTCTGTTTTTTCGATTCTCGAGAAAGCTTTGCTAAATTTATTCTAAAATCAATAACTTCTTTATCTTCTTTTATAACATTATCTATTAATTCTCGCAATTCTTTCTCTTTAGTAAGTTTGGGGTTTTTCTGCAACTCCTCCCTTATCTGCTTTGCATCATCCTCCGAAAGTTCTCCGGAGATGAATTCTTCCAGTTTTTTTTCTATTTTATTCATCATGGAAGTAAATTTTAAATAAAGGATCTTTTTTAATCATTTCAATAAGCATCTCTTTGCATTCGTACTTTCTTTTTTTAACGAATTTTTCCGTTACACCCATATTTTCAGCTATCTTTCGATAAGACATACCCTGAGCATAGAGTTGTAAAATCTTTTGACAACCTTCACCCAGTTTAAGAAAATACTTCTGAATAAACCTTCTCGAAGCATTTTCGTCTATACTTTGAAACATATCCTCTGTTATGCGAAATACATCCTCATCCCCGCTTGAGTATATTTGTATTTCTTCAGATAGTTTCTTTTGCTGAAGTTGCTGAAGCCATAAATGACGGCATATGGCAAAAAAGAAAGTTTTAAAAGAACTAGTAAGTACAAGCTCTCCAAAACGTATCTTCTGATATATAATAACCAGAGCTTCTTGGAAAACATCCTCGGCATCGGCCTCTGTCCCATTGTTGCGTCTGATATATTGATATACCTTATCATAAAACGTTTTGTAGATGTACTGAAGAACCTGAGGATCATTTCTTCGAATACCTTCGAGTATTTCTGAATTTAAATGGTTTCTCACAGTTCTATATTTATTAATCAATTTTTGGAGTAAAATGTAACCCCCTAATTTGAGAAAATTTTAATTTTTTTATCAACAATACAACAGAACCTCGATTTAAAATGCATAAATAATTGATTTAAAATGTCATATAAATTTATTGGGTTTTGTTAGCTCATTGTTTTACTGATTCCATTGTTTAAAATGATAGCCTCATAAAAGTAATACTCATTTCACGATGGAACAAGTTCTATGAATGAGATAAAGAAATTAGTTGGGCAAATTTAGCCAAAACCTTAATTTTGCCCCAGTATGACTCCCAACTTTTTTCAAAAGATTATTTTAGTTCTTTCGGTTGCCGTATTTATGCAGATATCTGCGTGTTACGGACAGAATGCTGTAATTCCTGGTGCATGGAGAACCGAAAATTATTTCCCCTTCTTACGTCAACATTTATCAATTGGAGTAGTTGCGAATGCTTCTTCTACCATAGGGCAAAAACATCTGGTCGATAGTTTGCTTTCAGCAGGTATAAAGGTAAAAAAGATTTTTGCTCCTGAACATGGATTTAGAGGAGAGGCTGAAGCCGGAGAATTTATTCAGAATAAAATTGATGAAAAAACAAGATTACCAATTATTTCTCTGTATGGCTTCCAGAAAAAACCTTCAAGTATGCAAATGAGTGGTTTGGATGTCATGGTGTTTGATATTCAAGATGTAGGGGTTAGATTTTTTACTTACATCTCAACTCTATATTATATAATGGAAGCCTGTGCCGAAGAAGCTATCCCATTGTTAGTTCTCGATAGGCCCAATCCTAATGGAGATTATATCGATGGTCCTATGCTTGATTTATCCTTCCGTTCATTCGTCGGAATAGTTTCTATTCCAATTGTTTATGGCATGACCATTGGCGAACTGGCCAGAATGATCAACGAAGAAGGATGGTTAAAGAACGGAATGAGATGTGAACTCACTGTAATTCCTTTAGATGGATACACCCATGCCACACCAGTAATTCTCGATCATAATCCCAGTCCCAATCTTCCTAATATACAAAGTATACGCCTCTACCCCAGCCTTTGCCTATTCGAAGCCACTGATATTTCAGTAGGTAGGGGAACTGATTTTCCATTTCAGGTTATAGGTTTCCCCGATCTAAAATTTGGCAGCTTTATATTTGTGCCTCATTCCATTCCAGGGAAATCTCTTCATCCTCTGCATGAAGGAGACACCTGCTATGGTATAGATCTTCGATGGGATACTTTACACACCCGATTCACACTGAAATTTGTCTTAGATTATTATCATTTATCAAATTGGGGGGAGAAATTTTTCAAAAATTCGAAATTTTTCGACAAACTTGCTGGAACGTCATTATTAAGATCTCAGATTCTGGACGGTCTTAATGAAGACCAGATACGTGAAAGCTGGCAGCCTCAGCTACAAGAATTTATGCTTAAACGTAAACCCTATTTGTTATATCCATAATCGTCTATGAGCCCTGCTTTAGTTTTTGGAATTCTTGCAGCCTATTTCGCCATATTGATGATTGTAGCTGCGTTAACTTCAAAAAATACTTCTAATGCCACTTTTTTCATTGGGAACCATAAATCACCATGGATTTTAGTAGCTTATGGGATGATTGGGGCCTCTCTTTCTGGTGTTTCGTTAATTTCAGTACCCGGTGAAGTAGGCAATAATGGATTTTCTTATTTTCAGTTTGTTCTTGGTTATCCTTTGGGTTATTTATTTATTGCTCTGATATTGATGCCCATATATTATCGTCTTGGGCTCATTTCTATATATTCCTATCTCCATCAACGCTTTGGGAATGTATCTTATCATACTGGGGCAGCCTTATTCTTTATATCTCAATCATTAGGAGCTTCACTTCGTCTTTTTTTAGCAGCTTCAGTATTGCAAATGGCTTTTTTCGATGCCTTTGGCATTCCTTTTTTTGTAACTGTCATTATTATTCTTGCTCTTATTTGGGCTTATACCTATCGATCGGGTATTCGCACCATTGTTTGGACAGATACGCTTCAAACTACTCTGATGTTGGCAGCGGTTTTCTTTTCGGTTATAGCTATCGGTAAAGAAATGAATCTCGATTTACCTGGCCTAACTAGAACCATAGCCGAAAGCGATTATTCGAAAATATTTAATTGGGATTGGCGCTCCAGCCAAAACTTCTTCAAACAATTCTTTTCGGGAGCCTTTATTTGTATTGTAATGACTGGCCTCGACCAGAATATGATGCAAAAAAACCTTACTTGCCCTAATATCAAGGATGCCCAGAAAAACATGATAACTTATAGCTTCATACTGATCCCTGTAAATTTGATTTTCTTATCTCTTGGTGCTCTTTTATTCCAATATGTTAATAGTAAAGGTTTGAATTTTCAAGATCCCTCTGGATTTTATTTCGATAAGGCAAGCGGCATCTATCGCAATACTGATCAACTTTATCCTATGTTGGCTTTAAAATATTTCCCCAAGATCATCGGTATTAGCTTTCTATTAGGAATAGTTGCTGCTGCTCTTTCATCGGCCGATTCAGCTATTACTGCTTTAACCACCTCATTTTGTGTCGATTTTTTAAAAATAAAAGGAGAAGAAAACATTGCCACACGCCGTTGGGTACACCTTGGCGTATCGGCCTTAATGCTTGCTATCATAATGGCCTTTAAGGCCCTCAATGACAAAACAGTCATTAATGCTATCTATACAATTGCCGGTTATACTTACGGCCCTCTTCTGGGTTTGTTCATGTTCGGCCTTTTTACTCGCCGTAAACTAAAAGATGGGGTGAGCCCTTATATTGCCATTCTTATCCCTACCCTTTGCTATTTCATTAGCTCTAATTCAGTAAGATGGCTCAATGGATATACATTCGGTTATGAATTGCTGCTCCTCAATGGATTGCTTACTTTCTTTGCGCTCTGGATATTTTCAGAATCAGCCACTCATAACAAAAGTATCGTCCAACATAGTACTAAATTCTCATAACTAAACTAACCTAACAGTTTAGTTTTTCAATCGATGCTTTTCCTCCATCACTCAAAGAAATATTTATCAGTGTGAAACGGATAAATAATATTTCAAATCAAAATATATTTCGAAAAACAACCATCTTGACTAACCATTTTTTAAAAAATAATATTTGAAAACATTTTCTAAATATTGATGAAGAAAATGACGTAGAATAAAAACTCCATTTTGAAAAACAAATGATAAGTCTATTCTAAAATTCTTATATTTTCGATGCTTATTCGAACGATGGCCAACATTCCACTTCAATATTTCAACAGGAAATAAATAATGGCCTGAATTATTTACCCAACTGAGGAAATTCGATTAAACTTTCATTAGGCAATAAAAAAAGTTAGAATTCCATCAATAAGCTAAAATATTGATACAATTAATCTTAAGAAAAATAATTAAATTTTTCTTAAGAAAATGACTTTCATTTGATAAAATTTCATTTCTTTACAGAAAAATCAACCTCGAATATCAGACCATCAAAACCTAAACCTATTATGCATTCAAAATTATTATTTTTCATGGCCACATCATTAGTGGCCTGTACGAGTATTATGGCTCAGAACATCGATAAGCCAAAAGCAATATCATCGACCTACGACAGAAGTTCTCTAACCTGTTTGTACATGAAATTTCCTGGCGAAAATCATGCAACGGAAATCGCCTCAAAATTCCCACAAATCGCTTTCTCGGATAAATATTACAACAACAACCTCCAAAACTTAATTATAGAGGCGCCCTATTCCAGAACCAACACCGAAATTGTACCCGAAGAAGCCATTAAGGATTATCTAACAAAGCAAAAATTAGCCAAATCCATTATTAGCGAATGGTATAATCGGAAAGAAGATGGAACCATGTCAATGGATCTTATCTTCGAAAGAGGCATGTTCAATGCGACTGATGCCGAATACATTAAGGCACAAACAACAAAAAGAGGTAATGCTTTATTGCAAGATTACGGCAACAGGCTTATCCAGCGTAGTTATATTTTAGTATTCGACTATGCCAATGTTAAAACCATGAGTGAAGCCAAAGTAACAGATCAACACGGCTGGCAAGCAACGGTTACTGCTTATTTATATAAGATCGATTTCAACGAAGAAATTCAAGCTGCTTTGTATGATTGTTGGATTTATCCTGAAGATAGTCCAGAAGTGAAAGCCGAAAAACTCCAAAAATTCGAACAACTCGAAATACCCATCGAATTTGTCGCAAAAACCACTCATTCGCTTAGTGCGTCGCAAGCTAACCCAAATACCCAACTGGGTAAACTTACCAAACAAAAATCGGATGATGAACTTTTGATGGAACTCGTTCAAAGCGGCTACGATGAAACCTTGTATTACCTCGAAAAAAAATACGAGGATTTTATGGTTAAGGCCACCATTTACAAGGTCAAACCTATTCAGGTCAAAATTGGAAAGAAAGAAGGGCTTAAGTGCGATCACCGCTATTTTGTTTATGAATATGTATTTGATGAAAAAACTAATTCCATTAAACCCGTTTACCGAGGAGTAATTAGAGCCACTTCTAAAATTGCAGATAACCGTCAGGTTGCTACTGGCGAAATGCCTTCTTCTACTTTTTATCAAACTGCTGGACGAAAACTTCAAACGGGTTATTTGGTCCGACAACAAAATGATATTGGAATAGAAATTTTAGCTGGATACGAAATGGGAGAAATTGGTGGACCTTATGGAAGGCTCGATTTCAGACTTGGCCGATTCATTGGTCTTAGAGCCTTCTTTATCTATTTAGAAGGTGGTGGCCAACAAAAGGAATATGAATATTATTATCCATCTTATAGCTGGTCAACCACGGAAGATGTTACTTTCTTACGTTATGGTGTGGGACTAGCCCAAGGATTGATGCTTACCAGAAATACTGAATTACGGCCTTATATTGGAATTGGTTTAGAATCAGCTTCGAGCGATGAAATTGATAATGCTGATAAAGGTAACCTCTCGACCATGTATCTGAAATTTGGAGGAAATTTGGCCATCAACGTTCGACACAACATTCAACTAACGGGTGGGATAAGTTATTATGCACTCATCGGTAATGCAGGCAATAAGAATAATAGCGACCTCGGAATAAAATGGGATGAAATATTTCAAGACAGAAAAGGTCTCTCAGGTCTTGTAGGACTTAAAATCATGTTCTAACATAAATATAAACGGATAATGCTTATGAAAACAAAAACTCTTGCATTAATAGCCTTGGCCAGTTTGATGGTTATTACTGCCAATGCTCAATCGCGTAAGGAGCGTAAAATTCTTTACAGCAGCCAATACAATTACGAAATTGAACCTGTTGGAGTTGGACAGGATGGTACAAAAGTATTTAAAGTATGGGGTTATGGGAAAGATGTTAATGCAGCGGTGATGAATGCCAAAGAAGCAGCAGTTGCTGCCTGTATTTTCAAAGGCTTGCCAGGTGGAGCCGGTTCGGCACCTACACCCGCAATTTGCTCACAACCTAATGCTGAGGTTACTTATGCCGATTATTTCGATGAATTTTTCAAAATAGGAGGTAAATATCTTCAATACATTGCAGTAACCAACGACGGAGACCCTGCAGCCGAAGACCGCATAAAACTCAAAAAAGGATACAAGGTTGCCATCTATGTACAAGTAATGTACGATGCACTGCGCAAACAATTAGAAGCCGACGGTATTGCCCGCCGATTAGATTCTGGATTTTAAAATCAAGATTGCCCTATGAAAAAATTAACATTCACTTTTATTTTCATTCTCTTCGTTCTCACTGGATTTGGACAAGCAAAAAAACCAGTACTCATGGTGGTTCCCAGCGATCAATACTGCATTAGCCGGGGATATAAAATGGTTTTTCAGAACCAAGGCATGACACAAACTCTTCCAGATTACAAAACAGCTATGCAATCAGACCCAGATTTGAGATTAGTTATTACCAAGATGGGCCAGATAATGGCCGATAGAGGATTCCCATTAAAAGATCTGGAACAGGAACTAAAAAATCTGGAACAGGAACGTGCCGAATCTTCTATGCTTACAAGCTCAAGCTCGGGTTCGGAAATGGCCGAAAGTCCAATAGATGCATTGAAACGTGTGGCTAAAGCCGATATCATTCTTGATCTTGATTTCGATATTAAACGTCAAGGTCCTCAGAAATATATCGTATTCAATCTTAGGGGTTTGGATGCTTATACTGCTAAACAAGTGGCTGGTGTAGCAGGGGCAGGAAATCCTTCGGCAGCGGCCTCACCCGAACTTTTGCTCGAAGAAGCCGTCTTAAGTCACATGGATAATTTTAATGCTGGCCTTCAACGTCATTTCGACGATATGTTCGCCAATGGCCGTGAAGTTAAGGTGATGATTAGGGTTTGGGCTAATTGGGGACAAAATCTCGAATCAGAATTCGGCCCAGAATCAAAAGAATTATCCGAAATCATCGATGACTGGTTCTTCGATAACTGCGTCCAAAGTCGTTTTAATCTTTCTGATGCTAGTGAAAACTTCATGAGATTTGAACAGGTAAGAATACCTATGATGCGGACAGACGAAAGAGGCCGTGAACGTGCTGTAGATACTCGTTCATTCGTGAGCGATTTACGTAAGTATCTCAGCGGAATGGGTATTACTTCCAAACTTTACCTCAGAGGTTTAGGAGAAGCATGGCTTATATTAGGAGAGAAATAAATAGTGATAAACCTACCTGAAAATGACTCCACATAAAAAAGAATTTATCAGAATGGTATTTAAACCCTTTACAGGATAACAAATAACGATATATAATGAAACGAACAATCTTTATGATGATAGCATTCTACGGGCTTACTTTTAGCCTGAATGCACAAAATAATCTGGGAAAAACTGACGATTTGGGTAGATTGGCTATTGCAGCTATTGTTCCCGCTCAGGCAGAAGGAATACCCCCATCAGCCCATCAGCTTCTAGTCAACAAAATGGGACAAATTGCCGTCCAGAATGGATTAGGTGCTACGCCAGTTAATCCCAGATTTTGCATGATTCCTCTGGTTAATGTGCTTGAAAAAGAAATTACGCCTACCGCCCCCCCTATGCAAGCTTTAACCCTCGATATTACATTTTATATAGTGGATGCGCTTAGCCAAAATATCTTTAGTCAAACTAGTATTCAGGCAAAAGGAGTAGGGCAAACCGAAGACAAAGCTTATATACAAGCCATTCGTGAGATCAATATAAAATCAGGTCAGTTCAAGGGCTTTGTGGAAAGAGGAAAGGAAAAGATCATCGAATTCTACAATTCACAGTGTGACGTTATACTTAAAAATGCACAAGCCTTAGCAGGACAAAAGCAATACGAAGAAGCTCTTTTCATTCTTCTCTCTGTTCCTGATGTTTGCCGTGAATGCTATGACAAATGTATGGACCTTTCTATCGACATCTACCAACAATATGCTGACTATAAATGTACTGAATACTTGTCGGGTGCACGAGCTTCGTGGGCTAATATGGACGTAGATAGAGCCGCTGAATACCTTGGAAAAATAACACCTGACATGCAATGCTACAAAGAAGCTTCACAATTAGTCGACCAAATAACCCAGAAACAAATTGCCGATGGCGCAAATGTTTGGCAATTCAAAATGAAAAAATATGACGACTCCATAGAAAAAGACAAAATGATGATTCAAGCCGTTAAAGAAGTGGCCAAAAGCTGGGCTTATTGGGGCGCAGCACCCTATTTTAACTGGGACTGGAGCTGGATTTACACAAAAAAATAACCTTTATTTATATAATCAATTTATCAACTAACAATTCACATTAAACTTAACAACTATGAAAATGAAAAGTACGATTTTAGTGGCCGGTGTATTTCTTTTTGCCCTAACACTGGCCGGATGCAAGAGTTCCAAAAAAGCTGTAGATTCTACATTTGGCAAGGAAGTTACAGTTCCTTGTAGCGATGAAGAGTTTCATACCGATTCCAAATACTTTAGGGGTACAGGCAATGGCATCAGCATTGATCTGAGTACGGCACGCAACAAAGCCAAAATGGACGCCAACACCAACCTGGCCCAAAGTATAAATACTACACTTAAATCCGTGTCAGAAAGATATGTAAACGAACGCCAATTTGATGCTAGTTCAGAGTTCGAACAAAAATTCGAACAGCTAACGCGCGAAGTAGTGAATCAGCAACTGAACAATGTAGAGGTGGCTTGCCATAAAACTACTCAGATGAAAGATGGCAAGTTTCAGGTATTCACTGCAGTTCAGGTTTCCAAAGATGAAGTTCTGAATAATATTGCTAACAGAATATCGAAGGATAAAAAACTTCAGGTTGACTACGACAAAATGAAATTCGAACAAATCTTCAATGAAGAAATGAGCAAACTTGAAAGTGAGCGTCCCTAAACCACTTTAAAACACCGAAAATCAGCAACTCACCCTGGGTTGCTGATTTTCCATTTTTATTTTTAGTTGGAAATTATATTTTGTTTGATTGTCGAAAATTAAATCTTCTATGAAAAAAATTCTATTTTTAGGGGCAACATTAATGATATTCATCTTATCCTCGTATGCGCAGGACAAGGTTATAGAAAAAAGTGGCAAAAAGCCCAAATGGGTCAATGGACTTGTAAAAGATTATATCATTGTTTCGGGTACTGGCGCCGACTTACAGTCTGCCCAACAAAATGCGCTTACTATAATAAAACAACAAATCGTTTCTGCAGTTGCCGAAAATGTTAAGTCAACTTCCACCCTGCACACAGAAGAAGCCAACTACAACAATAACGTAAATATCTTTCTTGAGAAATATGCCTCGACTACTAATACTCAATCGGGGAAAGTACCTTTCTTACAGGGTATTTCACTGTCAAAGGCCGAAGAATATTATTGGGAAAAGCTTAAACGACCCAATAAAACTATCACCTATATCTATCATATTAAATACCCTTTCTCTGAATTCGAGCTTAAAAAACTGGTGAGCGATTTTAGAATGTACGATAGAAAATTGACTTTTCAACTCGAAAGACTTTTGCAACAAATAGATTCGGTACAAACCGTTGAACAAATAGAAGGCAACATGGCCCAATTGGCCAGCTTAAAAGATTACTTCATGGATGCACGTCAGGATCAGTGTAATCTGGGAATCTCCCAATATCGCTCACTTTTGAATTCCATCGAATTGGTAGAACTGGAAAGCCAACTGAGCGAATTGAAGTATTACCTGCGCTTAGGCAATCGACCCATCTCAACCTCTAAAAAACCAATAGTGAGATCAGAATGTGCAAGAATTGGTTCGATTATAAATAATGCCGACAATGTCATTATTCAATACGATTACGAGAATTGCTACGAAGACCCTGAAAATAGCATACTCGTAAAATACCACTTTGGAACAACCGACGTGCAAAAACTATTTTATTTTGATGTAACCGCCAGCAAAACTTCTATTTTCCTAAGCGATCCTTTGCATTTTAAAAGCATCCTTAAAGACGATAATACAGTTACTAAAGCCGTGCTCGATCTTACACTTCAATCTAAATATGATTCTCCCTTTGCCATTGAGAAAGTTGTTATAGAATGGAAAGGCTTGTCTCCCATTATCATCGACAACATACAACAAAATTTTAAAGGTAAAGGCAGCCATAATTTAAGACTGAATATTAATCAGCCCATTAGCATAAAGGAAACCTCGGCATTAGGGAAAACTCTTCCGGTGGTCTCGGGCTATATTTACTACAGGTCGTCTGCTAATGGCGAATTAATGAGCTACCGTATATACAACCAAAGCTACACAACCGACTGGTAGCTACTGTTCGATAATATTTCTTTTTATTGTTTACTCATTTGCAGTTTTAATAGAAATTCGACTGAAATTCTATCTTTTACTATGCCTTTGTCTTTATAAAATAGGAAAGCCTCAAATGTCTTGAAGAGAAATGTAAATGTATTAGTTTAGTGAAACATTCATAAGTTTGCTAATCCTTGACCCATTTAAAAATGAATGAGAAGAAAAATCGAATGCTTGCGATCATTTTATTGGGAATTTTTGCAATAATAACTATACTCATAGCATTTTTATCGCCAGGGCTCGGAGGAGAAAGTGATTCATATACTCATTATTTTATTGCAAGACATGCTGCCAGTGATCCAAAATGGCTTCTCGATCTTTGGGGAAGGCCACTCTTTACTCTTTTGGCCACTCCTTTTGCACAGTTCGGATATGCAGGCATGAAAGTTTTTTCGATTCTTGTGGCTTTAATTACTGCCTATCTGGGATATCTGATAGCAAATAAAATAGCATTCCTACATCCATGGATGGCTATCCCGTTTATTATTCTTACTCCATTGTATTTCAATCAAATATTTTCTCCACTCACCGAACTCGTCATGGCCATGTTTTTAATGGCAGGCATCTTTACGTATATAAAAAAGAAGTATATCCTTTCCGCTATTCTCTTCAGCTTGCTTCCTTTTGTTCGGCTCGAAGCCTTCGTTATTCTACCTATAGTTGCAATAGTATTTTTTATCGATAAAAAATACCCTCATATTCTCCTTCTTTTGACCGGTTACCTTATTTTTAGCTGTATTGGATATTTCGTTTTCAAGGATTTTTTATGGGTTTATCATAAAAATCCTTATTTGTCAGGTTCAAAAATTTATGGCTCAGGCAGTTTGTTTCATTTCGTTCGCAATACGAACTTGATACAAGGCTACCTAATGGCAGTCCTTTTCTTAATAGGATTGATAGGATGGGGGCTTGTAGTTTTAAAGAAAAAAAAGAAGCATCTTACGGCCGAAAATTATTTAGGGGTTTATATACTTGCTGGAGGAAGCTTCCTGATTTATTATGCAGCTCATAGTTATTCATGGTGGTCGGGCAAGGGCAATAGTCTTGGATTATTACGTGTTATTACTGCCGTATTGCCTGCTGCTGCCATAATTAGCCATGCAGGATATTCCTTAATCTGCAATTATCTAAAAAAATTAAAGATCCCTACCGCAATTATTATTCTTGTGGTTCTGATTCTTTTAGTTCACTCTGCAATGATTTATCGGTATCCAATTGCCCCCTATGCCGAAGAAAAAGTAATTTCCCAAGCCTCGAAATGGATAAAAGACAATGGGCTGGCCAACAAAAAATTATATTATTACCATAATTTATTTGCTCTGTTTCTCAACAAAGATCCTATGAACGAAGACGAAGGGAAAATGATGATACATTTCACCTCTATAAAGCCCGATCAAATTCCAATAGGAGCATTGCTAGCATGGGATGCTCATTTTGGCCCTAACGAAGGAGGTATACCCATTGAAACTATCCTTTCCGATTCAACTTTCAAACTGTTAAAAATATTCGAACCCGAAACTCCTTTCAAGGTATTGGGTGGCCATGATTTCAAAGTCTATCTTTTCGAAAAACATTCCCAGCAACAGCTTCCGCTTATCATTGATTCCATCAGCAGAGAAGTATTATTGATGCGGCTTGATTTTGAAAACCACGATGCTTTCGATAAATGGCATTCTCAAGAAGAGGCATACTCAGGCAGATTTTCTCTAAACATGAAATCGTCGGATGAATTTATCGAACTACTCAACACCAATTGCTGTCGTATTCCCTTTCAAGATTCTCTTGCAACGAGAGAAGTAAAAGCATGGCTAAAAGAAATTAATCCAAAATCAAAAAATGTGACCCGCTTAGTTATCCATGCTACCAAAGACAATGATCAGATTTATCTGCCTCTTATACCTGATACTATATCTCAAGAGAAAAACACCTGGAAACAAATCCACGGAAAAGTCAGCCTGAAAAAGTTCTTACCCGACGGCCATCTTACAATTTACTTCTGGAAAACCAATTCCAAAGAAAATGCATTTATAGATGATGTTAGTATCATACTGCCTACAAATGAAAATTAAAATTCTTTCAAGAATGATGGAGACTTTAAATTACGATTCGCCTTCGAGTATATAAGTTGATTTCTTTACTTTAAGTGTTTGTGTGCCCCCTTTGAAAATTATCACATGAATTTAATAAATTTTTTATACACCTACCAATTAATATATGCAAACGATGAAAAAGATAATTTTTTCTAATGAAGCCCCCAAGGCTATAGGACCTTATAGTCAGGCAAATGAAGCAAACGGCTTCCTATTCATTTCAGGTCAAATACCAATAGATCCTTCATCTGGCCAGTTAGTAGATGGAGGAATTAAAGAACAAACGCATCAGGTTATGAAGAACATTGGTGCCATTTTAAAAGAAGCAGGTTTGGATTATAAGGATGTAGTAAAATGTACTTGTTTATTGAGCAATATGGAACATTTTTCGGAAATGAACTTAGTTTATGCTCAATATTTTACAATCGATGCTCCAGCCAGAGCGGCTTATGGTGTAGTAAAACTGCCTATGGGAGCCCTTATAGAGATTGAATGTATTGCTGTTCGCTGAACAAAAAGAAAAGCTGTATCTTCATTTACGGAAGGTACAGCTAGTGATAGATTAACCAAAAACCTGATTTAGAACTTGAATCCGAGAGTCATCAGCAGGCTATTGCCTGTAAAGTCAGTATTTGCTGCTGGTGAAGGATCTCCATTCATGGGATCATAGAGATAATATTTTTCGGAAGATTTGGTCTGTACAAAGCCAAGGTCTACAAAGAAATTATCTGATCTGTATCCAACTCCCAAAGAACCTGATTTTCTTTCTCCATCATTAATATTATTATCGAATGGGCTACTGTAGAATCCATAGCCTCCTCTAACACTAAAGGGCCCAAACCGCCATTCTGTTCCCACTCTAATAATATTTTGAGAAGTGTAGCTCGACTGAATAACATCGTTAACATCTGCAAAATCGCCAGTTGGATGAAGGCGTGCATCACGATAATCAACAAACTGGTAATCGGCACTAATCAATCCAATTTTACCAATTTGAAATGCCACCGACCCAATCACTTTCATAGGTGTAGTGAGCTCATATTCGAATTCACCCAAAGGTGATCCTACCGTTTTATTAGGAACTTCTTTATCGAAATAAGATTCGATGTAGCTATCCCAAACGTCGTTCATATCGGTAAAGAACATGGGCGAATGATAAGCTACACCTAAACGTAGCCAATCTAAAGGCCGAACAATGACACCAGCCTTCAGATTAAATCCTGTACTTGTGGTTTCCAATTGTTGCCTCAAAGTAAAAGAACGGAAAAATTCATTCCTGTCTTCTATATCCTTTTCTGAATAGAGTGATGATTCATAATAGCGAAAATAAGGGAAACCAAAGGTCAATCCAACATAGAGTTTATCGGCATAGTTAGCTGCAGCTGATAACACTACCTCGTTCATCGAACCCTCGGTACTTATGGATTTTCGCTGCAAAACGCCTCCATCGGGCATATCGCAATAATAACGTTGGGTGGCTTCATCATAAAAAATCAAGTTGGCTCTTTCGGCAAGTTCTTCTGGACTATTTCTCTCTATGCCATATTGATTGGCATATTCCACATAACTCGTCAAAAGGGAATTATCATTATTAAATCCTTCTATCATGATACGGTTATGGAAATCAAGCAAACGATTTACGCCGAATCCAAACTGGACATAACGCCAGTGTGGAGTTTCAAGCTGCCCAGGAAATTGAAATGTTAAGACGGCTCCCATATTGCTGAAGGCAAAATTATATCGCTCATCTTCAGTCTTATTAGCCCAGTAACTCGATTTGGTTTGCCCTTGGTAAATTAAAGGGGTAAAAGTTACTTCTGAGCTTTTGTATAAACCTAAGCCCGCCGGATTGGTGCTCAATACTGAAAAATCGGCTCCAACCGCTCCAAATGCACCACCCATCGACATAAAACGTGTAGTACCAAAATAATTGACCGATGAATAACGCAAGGCGTCCGTAGCATTCTGTCCAAAAACCATCACTGTAGCGAACAGTAAAAATCCCATTAAACTTATTTTTCTCATAGATTTTTTCTTTTTGATTATAGTTTCGATTTTTATAGGGTTTATATGGTTTCGAGTGATTTGTATAAAATGGTTACATAAAAACGATTATTTGTTCCTCCTCTTGGACTGTTCTATACTGATTACCTTCTACGTCCACTACCACCCGAAGATGTTCCTCCTCCTCCACTGGAGCTCGAACGAGAAGGCGAACTAAATGAAGGTGAGGAATTGCTTTGGTGTGAAGGTGAGCTATAGGAAGGTCTGCTCGAATTCTGATAAGAATTGGAGGGAGTTATTGAACGAGAATTCGAAGGAGGTGTATAATTCGATGAATTTTGATTATCGCGTTTTTGCTGTTGGTTGGGTTGAGAAGGTTGTTCTCTCTGCTGTGGAACAGTTATACGGCGGGGGCTTGTATACTCGTCACTGCTTCTGGGACGTGAATAGGTAGGAGGAGTGTAAGTGCGAACCGGCATATCGTTGTCATTCCCTTGTATTTTGGGGCGAGCAAGCTGTTCACGATTAGTGGAAGGGGCAGTTTTGCGGTAACGATTATAATCGTAACGTTGTTGATTGGCAGGAGCAGTTTGTGGTTTTGCAAAATTTTCCTGCTCCTGACGCAAGCGAGAACCCTGTGTTTTATTTTGTTCACTTGCCTGATTCTGATTTGGCGAAATCCTTCTATTTGAAACATTTACCTCACTTTGCTCACTGGAAGGTTTTGGAGCTGCAAGATTTTCATTGCCAGATTGAATACGTGAAGATGTTGTAACGTTTTGATCGGGTTTTGTTGTAATTTGTGATGATTCGCCGGCTGAAATTCGGCGTTCGTTTAGGGATTTTTTATCTAAGCTTTTTTCTTCGCTTGGTTTCACATTAACTGCTTGCTGGTTAACTCCGGCGGCCTGGATTCTTCTTTGAGTCAATGAAGTTTCTTGCCCTTGGCCCGAAACATTTCCTGTTACCTGAGAACCATATTCTCCTCTTCTCTGGCCATTTACATAATTTTCGTAATATTCTCCAAAAGTTCCACCCCCTCTGGCGCCATTAGTTTCATGACGTGACATGCGTCGACCATAATAGTAAGAATTAGGGTCATAGCTATTATAATAATGGCCAAACCAAAAACCATCCCACCAGCCTATGGCATAAGGATATCCTCCCCAACCATAATACCAAGGATACCACGGATAATGATAAAAGAAGTGAGGATAATAATACCAGCCAGAATATGGAGATCCCCAATGCCAGCCAATGCCACCCCATCCCCAATTATATCCAAGGGAAAAATAAGGACCACCATACCAATCCCACCACCACCAGTCATATCCGAGATATACACTCATTCCCCATACCCAAGGGTCGTATGTATACCAATATAAATTAGTGTAACGGTCGTCAAAATAACCTGCACCGTATATGGGACGATGAAATCGGTTTATCCTTACACTATAAGCATAATCATAATAATCGTCGAATTCGAAGCCATCGTTTTCGTCATAATATTCATCATAGACTATGCGATCGGGTGAGGAAACAATCTCATTTCCTTCTACATTTTGAGTGGAATATTGCTGATCAGCAGATGAATAATCTGGTGCATTCGCAGAAACATCTGAAAGATTCTCTTGCTGCTGTATTTTCGTGGCTGAAGGTGCAGGTTGAGATTCAGATGGAGTGGTTTTGGTAGATTGAGATTTGATGCTGCTTGCTTGAATATCATAGACCTCATCAAAAGGTGTATTAGCAAGATAAGCGGTTGAACAGGCCGTAAGCCCTCCCACTATGGTCAATAATGGTAATAATCTGAAAATCTTTTTCATAAGGCCCTCCTATTAGGTATTTATCATTGTCAGGAAGTTATTTTCTTAATTTTGTGCGGCTCTCTTTTAAGCATTTTCCTTATAGAGAGACCTCGTAATTATATTCAAATATTATACCATAACACAAGGAAATGGCTAAAGATTTCACTAAACGTGATGAAAATTATTCTCAATGGTACAATGAGCTTGTTGTTAAAGCCGATCTGGCAGAGAATTCAGCCGTGAGAGGTTGCATGGTAATAAAACCTTATGGTTATGCCATTTGGGAAAAGATGCAACAGGCGCTGGACAAAATGTTTAAAGATACGGGGCATGTAAATGCATATTTCCCATTATTTATTCCCAAGTCGTTTTTTAGCAAAGAAGCCAGCCATGTAGAAGGTTTTGCAAAGGAATGTGCAGTGGTTACACATTATCGTCTGAAAACCGATCCAGATGGGAAAGGAGTGGTGGTTGATCCTGAAGCAAAACTGGAAGAAGAACTCATTGTGAGACCGACCAGCGAAACAATTATATGGGATACTTATAGAGGTTGGATACAATCATATCGTGATCTGCCCTTGTTGATTAATCAATGGGCGAATGTAGTGAGGTGGGAAATGCGTACTCGACTATTTTTACGAACTGCTGAGTTTTTATGGCAGGAAGGGCATACAGCTCATGAAACACGAGAGGAAGCCTTTGCCGAAGCTCGCAAAATGTTGGATGTTTATGCCGATTTTGCAGAAAATTATATGGCCATGCCTGTTTTAAAAGGAGTAAAAAGCCCGAATGAGCGCTTTGCCGGAGCCGAAGAAACATTTTGTATCGAAGCCTTGATGCAAGATGGGAAGGCCTTGCAGGCCGGCACTTCTCATTTTCTTGGTCAAAACTTTGCTAAAGCCTTCGAAGTTCAATTTTTAAACCGCGAAAATAAGTTGGAATACGTTTGGGCAACTTCCTGGGGTGTTTCAACAAGATTGATGGGAGCCCTCATTATGTGCCATTCCGATGATAATGGCCTGGTTTTGCCCCCTAAATTAGCACCTTACCAGGTCGTAATCGTTCCTATTTATAAAAATCCTGAACAATTGGAGCAAATCAGTAGTAAGGCCAATCAAATCAGGGAGTCATTATTAAAAATTGGCATAAGCGTAAAATATGATAATAGGGATAATTTTACTCCTGGTTGGAAATTCAATGAATATGAATTTAAAGGTTTTCCGATTCGCATTGCTATTGGCCCACGGGATTTAGAAAATCAAACTGTAGAAATTGCTCGTCGTGATACTTTAGAAAAGTTTATCCTGACTATAGATGGTCTTGAACTAAAAATAAATGACCTGCTCGATGATATTCAAAAAAATCTTTACCGCAGAGCTCTAACTTTTAGAGAAGAAAACACATTTACAGTTGATACATGGGAAGATTTTTGTGAAAGGATAGAAAAAGGAGGTTTTGTTTTAGCACATTGGGATGGTACAACCGAAACGGAAGAAAAAATCAAGGAAGCCACAAAAGCCACTATACGTCTTATTCCTATTAATCCACAAGTGGAAGCTGGAAGATGTATTTATTCAGGGAAACCCTCGTCTTATAGGGTTGTATTTGCCAAAGCCTATTAAGCTTTTGAATTTTAAGCAATATATATTTTTACAGGTCGTTTTACCATCACATCGAATGGGCCCTCATGGCTAAAAAACGTGTCATCGTCTCGGTTATCAACGATCTTGCCACCGATCAACGAGTGAGTAGGAGTTGCAGCTTACTTTTCGAAATGGGTTATGAGGTTTGGCTCATAGGCAGACTTTTACCTCATTCACCTCCTTTGCCCTCGCATCCATGGAAAATGCATAGAATGCACCTATTATTCAGGCGTGGAGCAATGTTCTATGCTGAATTTAACTTTCGACTTTTTCTTTATTTGATTTTTCATCCTGCTGATTTACTCCTAGCTAACGATCTCGATACTTTATTACCCAACTATTTGATTCATGTTCTTCGAAAAACCCCCTTAGTGTATGATAGTCATGAATTTTTCACCGAAACACCCGAAGTTATTCATCGGCCTTTAGTGAGAGGAGTTTGGCTTACTATAGAACGAAACATCCTTCCACATCTTGAAATGATGATTACTGTGAATCAATCATTAGCTGAGATATTCCATCATAAATACCGAATACATGCTGTGGCTGTAAGAAATGTTCCTGTTATAAGACACGTTGATGAAAAGATAGATAGAGCAAGTCTTGGGCTGTCAGCCGAAAAGGATATTCTTATATTACAAGGTAGTGGTATTAATATTCACAGAGGGGCAGAAGAACTCGTTGCATCTCTAAAATTTCTCGACAATGTTCTTTTGTTTATCGTTGGAGGAGGGGATGTCATTCCTCAGCTGAAAATAATGGCAAAAAATTTAAGAGTAGAGGATAAGATTGAATTCTTCAATAGAATGCCGGCCGAAGAACTTCGAAAATTTACTATGGTAGCTGATATTGGATTGAGTATCGATAAAGACATTTGTCCGAATTATCATTTTAGCCTGCCCAATAAATTGTTCGATTACATACATGCAAGCCTGCCTATATTGGCCAGCCCTTTACCCGAAATTCGGAAAATTATCGAGCATTATCAGGTAGGTAGAATCATTCATAGCCATCAACCCGAAATCTTGGCCCACGATATTCAAGACATGCTCAACGATAAGGATGCTCTTGCCTTTTACAGGCATAATTGCCTTAAGGCTAAAGAAGAGCTTAATTGGGAAAAAGAAAAACAGATTTTAATCCCCATTTATGCAAAATACCTACAATAATATTCTTCACATCGTTTCTTTCGATACACCCTATCCTCCAAATTATGGAGGAGTAATCGATGTGTTTTATAAAATCAAGGCATTCAAAAGGGCTGGAGCAAAACTAATTTTACACATTTTTGGACAGGGGCAAGAACTATTGGATGAGCTAAAAGAATATTACGAACAGATTTATATTTATGAAAGAAATACTGGTATGGGTTCTCAGTTATCCACCATCCCATACATTGTTAATAGCCGCCGTCAACCCGATTTGTTGAAAAACTTGATGAACGACGATTGGCCAATTGTTTTCGAAGGACTTCATACTACGTATTATCTGGATCATCCTTTCTTGAAGAACCATTTGAAAATTTATCGCGAAAGCAATATTGAACATCATTATTATTGGCAATTGGCTTTGGCAAGCCGAAAAATAATAGATAAAATTTTTTTTAGTATAGAGGCTGCTCGACTATATCAATGGCAGAATCAATTAAAATATGCTGATCTTATCCTTACGGTTTCAGAAAATGATTCCCAGTATTTAAAAAAGAAGTTTCCCCATCAGCAAATCGAATGTATACCAAGTTTTCATGGGAACCAAGAAGTGAGTAGCAAGATTGGATTTGGGGATTATGCACTTTATCATGGTAAACTTTCAGTACCCGAAAATAATCAAGCGGCACGCTTTCTTATTCAAAAGGTATTTGCCGAACTTCCTTATCGATTTGTGGTAGCAGGAATGAATCCCGAGAAAGGGCTAATCAAGCTTGCTCAGAATTATCCAAATGTTGAGTTGATTGCCAATCCTTCTTCGCAAGAAATGGACAAACTCATCGAAGAGGCTCAAGTTAATGTATTGATTACACAACAAGCAACAGGATTGAAACTAAAGTTACTGAACACCTTGTTCAAGGGTAGGCATTGTCTTGTTAATGAGAAGATGCTTACCGGAACCAACTTGCATCCACTTTGCCATATTGCCTATCATAAAAAGTCGCTGAAAGAAAAAATTATAGAATTATTCCAAATACCTTTTTCAGCCGACGAAATTGAAAAACGCATGCATCATTTGAATCATTTCTATTCGGATGATGAAAATGCGAAAAAAATTCTGGATCTGATTTTCAAATAAATTTAAATAACAAAACCAGAGAAAACCGATTTCTTTGAATGGTCTTTTGTAAATGTTACGACTAAAGTAATTCTTGATTCCTTTTCACCGGTTCATCCTTTCGAAAGATAGGCTAAAATTCTTGCTTTCGAGTTCGAAGATAAACTTCATCTTTCAAAAATAACAAAACAATGAATCCCATTATAAAAGACTGAAAGTTCGCACATGGTTTATGTTTTTGTTAATCCATATTCTATCGTTAGTTTTTACACAAAACATAAACCATCTAATATCAAAAGTGCTGACGGAGATAAAGTCGATAATTCAAGAAGCTACAACATTATTGATAAAAAGTATCATCCTTCACAGGATTGTCAAAAATGATTAATATTCAGAATGTTATAAATAGAATTAAATTTGATATGAGACAAAATTTTTATAGAGGGATATTGCCATGTTTTTTGGGGGGATTTTTTTTGCTTTTGGAATTAGTCATATCGAGGGCTTGGATTAAACGAAAACGGGTTTGTTTAGGCATAATGATTTCGTCTATATAACCTAGGCCAGCAGCCTTATAAGGCGTTGCAAAGGTTTTTTTATATTCTTCTACGGCGTTTTGATATTGTAATGGGTCAAGTTTATTTTTGTAAATAATATTTACTGCTCCTTCAGGGCCCATGACAGCAATTTCGGCCGAAGGCCAAGCATAGTTAATATCTGCACCAATATGTTTGCTCGACATGACATCGTAAGCGCCACCATAAGCCTTACGGGTTATCACAGTAATTTTTGGGACTGTAGCTTCAGCAAAAGCGTACAAGAGTTTAGCTCCATGTCGGATAATTCCACCAAATTCCTGTTCTGTTCCTGGAAGAAACCCTGGAACATCGACGAATGTAATTAAAGGGATATTGAACGCATCACAGAATCTAACAAAGCGGGCTGCTTTACTTGATGCATTGATATCGAGTACGCCGGCAAGAAATTCGGGTTGATTTGCCACAATGCCTACAGGTCTTCCATTAAGACGTGCAAAACCCACAATTATATTTTCGGCAAAATAGGGTTGAATCTCGAAAAAATAATGCTCATCAACTACAGTGAGCAAAATATCCTTCATATTATATGGTTTATTGGGGTCGGCAGGAATAATTTCTTGCAAATTTTCATCTTGACGGCTAATGGGATCGGAACATATTCTAAAAGGAGGGTCTTCGAGATTATTAGAAGGTAAAAAACTCAGTAGTTCACGAATCATCATCATGGCATGTACATCATCATCGGCCATCAAATGGGCAACCCCACTACGACTATTATGGGTAAAAGCCCCACCCAGTTCTTCTTTGGTTACTTCCTCATGTGTAACGGTTTTTATTACTTCTGGACCTGTAACAAACATATAACTATTTTCTTTCACCATGATGATAAAATCGGTAATGGCAGGTGAATAAACGGCACCTCCTGCGCATGGGCCAAGAATAGCAGAAATTTGAGGGATCACTCCAGAGCTTTTTACATTACGATAAAAAATATCGGCATAACCTCCTAAACTTTCCACTCCTTCCTGTATGCGTGCACCGCCTGAATCATTCAGCCCAATCAATGGAGCACCCATGCTCATGGCCAAATCCATTACCTTTACGATTTTATCGGCATTTGCTCTACTGAGCGATCCTCCAAAAACCGTAAAATCCTGGGCAAATACATAGACCAAACGACCATCAATCTTTCCATAACCGCTTACTACTCCATCACCTAAAATTTTCGACTTTTCCATCCCAAAATCAGTACATCTGTGGGTAACAAACTTATCGAGCTCGACGAATGTGTCTTTGTCTAATAGATCATCTATTCTTTCTCTTGCGGTTTTTCTCCCGGCTGAATGCTGTTTTTCAATGCGCTCCTGTCCACCACCAATTTCTGCCTCTAAATTGTTTTTCTCGAGTTCTCTGTATTTATCGTCCATCATCATTTCTAATCATTTAATCTATAAGAATTAGAACTTGTTTGCTATCGACTTTATCTCCCTCCTTAACTAATATATGCTTCACAGTACCCGAAGTCTTGGCTTTATATTCGCTGTCCATTTTCATGGCCGAAATAATGAGTAGGGTCTGCCCAGGTTCAACTGCTTGTCCATCCTGCACCAATATCTTCACAACTTTTCCCGGCATAGGAGCGATGATATTCTTCTCGTTTGCAAATACCGACGCATTATTTCTGTTTCGGTATTTGGCTTCGGCATCAATGATTTGTATGTCGTAAGAATAGAGATAGGTGTTCACTTTAAAGCTTTTAGCTTCTTGTCCTTCCACCACTTCTACATTATATGACAAACCATTCAAAAGCAAAGAATAGATGCCTTTTTCCGTTTCGACCATATCGATTGTATAAGTTTTTCCATCTACTATTAAAGTGGCAAACCTTCCTTGGCGAGAAACTAGCTCAACATTTGCCATTCGATCATTTAACTTGATTTCCATTCAAATTACATTTAGATGTTATGAATCACTTATATTTTTTTGTTGTTACCTATTCTTATGACATAACATTTTATAAACCAACTAATTAATATATATTAGCACCTTTAATAGAAACAATCCTACCGAAATCTTTCCAAGGGGATGAAGCGGTTTTATTGGCTATATGATTTGATTGAGCCTTGAGCTGATCTAAATAATGTATATATGCAGCCATAATAGCAACATCTTCACAAATTTCATCGCAGGAATCGGTGCTTAGAAGAAATGGGAGGTTATTCTCGATAAAATGGGTGTTGTAGTTTCCTTTGATAAAAACGGGTGATTCCATAATACGTTTAAGGAAGGGGATGGAGGTAGTAATGCCAGTAATCTTATAAGCCAGGAGTGCTCTTCGCATTCTGGTTATTGCTTCCTGACGGCTTTGGCCCCAAACAATAAGTTTAGAAATTAGAGGGTCGTATTCTATGGGAATTTCGTAACCTGAGTAAACATAACCATCATGGCGAATTCCAAGGCCAAGTGGTTCGCTGATATGCAATATTTTACCAGGAGAAGGGATAAAATTCTGATAGGGATCCTCGGCATATATTCTACATTCGATGGCATGGCCAAATTGTCGAAGACCATCTTGTTGAAAAGGCAAAGCCAATCCTTCGGCTATTTTTATTTGTAATTTCACGAGGTCTATCCCAACCACGCGCTCGGTGATAGGATGTTCTACTTGAAGCCTGGTATTCATTTCGAGGAAATAATAATGAGATTCGTCATCCATTATAAACTCTATAGTACCAGCGCCATAATAGCCAACGGCTTTAGCAGCCCTAACCGCATAAGCTCCCATTTCAGCTCTGATCTCAGGAGTAATATTAGGACTCGGAGTTTCTTCCACTACTTTTTGATGCCTGCGTTGCACGCTGCATTCCCTTTCGAAAAGATGAACAACATTTCCCAGCTGATCCCCGAATATTTGAAATTCAATATGATGCGGAGATTCAATATATTTTTCAATATATACGGAATCATCACCAAAAGCCGACAAAGCTTCGGAACGCGCCATACCTAAAGCTGATTTTACATCTTCTTTTTGATGCACCAAGCGCATTCCTTTGCCTCCTCCGCCAGCAGAAGCCTTAATCATCACTGGAAGGCCAATTTCATCAACAATTTTTAAGGCTTCATCTTCGGTAGTAATTTTATTGGTGGTTCCTGGAACTACCGGTACCCCAGCAGCGATCATGGTTTTACGGGCTGTAATCTTATCACCCATCAAGGCAATGGCTTCAGGTGAGGGCCCAATAAATATTATTCCTGCTTCTATGCATTTTCTTGCAAATTCGGCATTTTCCGATAAAAACCCATATCCTGGATGTATGGCATCTACTCCCGTTTCTAAAGCAACTTCGATAATTTTGTCCATATTCAAATAGCTTTCGGCTGAGGGAGCAGGCCCTATACAATACGCCTCATCAGCATAACGAACATGTAGTGATTTTCTGTCGGCTTCAGAGAACACCGCTACCGACCTGATATTCATTTCTCTACATGATCTCATGACACGAATGGCTATTTCACCCCTATTGGCTACAAGTACCTTATGAATCATAACATTGGGCAATTTGAGATTCACAAATATATATCTATTTATATAAAGTTAAATTTTATTGAAAATCGAACTCATGTAGGAGGATTTTTCCGTTTTGGATTCTCATTTATAGCCCTTAACCAACAAAAATCTCGAGCTTTTGTTTAATCTCGATGTTTATTATTGCCTCACATAAATTTTTTCAATAGTCGTGCTGGTCGTATTGAGAAAATATATGCGATCATTAGTCAACATAATTAATTATTTTGATCTGGCTGATTCTTTTTTGCTAATCAAGTTCAATTTTTCCCTCCTTGATTTTCACTCCACTAAAGTTGGTGTGCCTAAATCTGCGCGAAAATCTGAGTTTATCTGGGAGAATTTTTTTCACTATTCAAGCTGATTGTTATCTACATAAAACTGTGAGAACTTTCAACGTTTGCTTATTTTCAAGAAGCTTATGGGGTGGATTGTTCTCTCGTTCGTTTCAAAAAAACAATAAGTTATTTACGGAGAAGAGATCTTTATCTATCTGCATATTCAATAAAATCATATAAATTTGTAATATAAAATAGAAGAAAGATGAAAAACCGCCAAGTTAAAATCAACTATTTCATGCGGGTAATTATCATCATATTTGTAACAGAGCAGATCATATTCATGGGCCTGGTAATTTATAATAAAGGAACAGCAATCATAGATTATTTGAGCCAGTTTTTTTCATCCTTATTTTGAGCTTTATCTTCTATCATTATTCCTGATTCTCGGTTTGTAGGGTGAGTTCCTTTCTTTCTTCTTCTCATCCTCTTTATTTCTCTCAGTTACTTCTTATCCTTTCCGCATCTCTGCCGAAGTAAAATATTGGGAGGCATCTTTATAATTTTTTGAGTATTAGTGGATAATCCTTGAATTTTCGTTGAGCCTTTACAACTTCTTTGAAATTACTCCATTCATCAGCTTGGTAAATTCTTTTATTGTAAGAGGCCGTTTGAGAAATAGTAATTTGGTTATCTTGAATTTGCATAGAAGCTTTTATAGTGGCTGCGTCGCCTATGATGTTGATGTAGTAAGTTGGTTCAATAGCTGAGTATCCAGTTGGAATTTCGATGGTTTCTACCAGTTGTAATTTACGTGAACAGCGGTCGCGGAAAGGATAGGCACGTTCTTCCACATCTAAATTCATACCAAGCTGAGCTTGAGCCCTTTGAAAAATACCAGAAGCCAGCAATGGTTGAAAAATTATGTTTGAATCTCCTAAAAGGACATAATGAGGGATACGATATACGATACGGATGGTAATAGGTTGTTGCAAATAAAGGTCGGGATTAGAATAATATTTTTCTATGATTTGAGCCCTGGGATGCATTCTCAGTAGCTCATTTTCGAGGCTTTTCTCCCATTCGCTTCGGGCGACTCCCGTAAAAACACTTCGAATAGCTGCCTCCGATTGTCCCTCTCCTGTAATCTCGAACCAGCCTTCGAGCGTTCCGTCGGTAAGGATTTTGGAGTTTCCTTTAATAATTACCGGGTGATTACCGGCAGGTGAGATAGGAGTATATTGTAAATCGGCACCTTCGGGTATTCCCATCAGATACCCCTGTTGTTGTTCGAGGCTCGACCAAAGTTCTCGAATAAAGGGGACCCAAGTAGGATCAAGTAGCATATAATCGCCATTACGGCGTTTTACTACTGTTACTGAATGATTGAACTGATCGGCAGGGATTCTTTCGATGCGTTCACCTGCCATGGTCATGGCTGCATACGATTCAAAACCGGCTGCTCTTAATAATGTGATGAGCATACCTGCTTTATCTTTACAAACCCCACAGCGATCGGCAAATGTCATTGCTCCTTTATGCAAGGTATATCCTTCGCCTTCACCCATTGATAGTCCTGAATATCTTATTTCATCGGCCGCCCAATGGGTGAGTAAACTTATAGAATCGAGTTCATTACGTGCTGGGCGTAATATTTCACTGACTTTAGCCGAGATCTCAGGAGTAGTTTCAAAACTACCATAATCTTCGTTTACCTTATAAAACCATAAAGATTTTGCTTTCCAATCGGGGCTTGTAGAAAGTAACAGTTTGGGTGCCACATCTGACCAAGCTACCATGTTAGGTTCAGCCTTCATTGGCCAAATATCAGTTTTAGTAAAAGTATAGATCATTTCTTCACCATCACGAATCACCGATGAACGTATCTCTCCATTGTAAAATTCATATTGAAGGTTTTTATCTATGGGTATTCTAACAATGTAAGTCTTTTCTTTGACGGGGTCGGCCGACCAAAAGGGGACGATATCATAGAAATGTCCTCTCATTGGTGGGATGTATCTTTCATCTTCAGGTTCATTATTCAGCAAGGCATAAGTAAAGCCTTTGCGAAACATCTTTATTTCTATAGCATCTTCGGGTTCGAGATATCCAATTTCTATCATCTTTTCACGTGCCCCCCAATAAATTGCCCTCGCTGGAGCTGGATAGTCCTTAATCAATGAAGTATCAATGGAAATGATTTCGCCATTTTTCTTATAAATAGTAGCAGACAGGATTTTTACATAAGCCGACAAAGGGTCATATCCAACTTTAATGACTCGTTTATCGAGTATTCCCTTAGAATTAAGCACCTTGAATAACTGATGAATGTTTACTTTGGCTAAACCATTTTCGGCCACTTCTACTTTAGTACTGTCAAAAACTACAAGTACATTAGCATTGGGATATTTTGCAGCGTTTCCGCTATTGCGCAATGCTTGACGAACGGCATCATCTGCATGAATGCTCAAAGTGCTGATTAAGAAAACGAAAAATAGAATCTTTTTCACTTTTATTAGAATTTTAATGCCTGGTCAAAAATAAGAATTAATTGCATTTTTATGTTTACAGGCTGGATTTTTAGGAAGTGGGAATAGATGTTAAAAGAACTGCTATTATATTAAGAGAAGGGTAGGGAAGGAGGCAGACCATTATTCTCTTTTAATTGCCTAAGTTGTTGAACCGATAATCCCGTAGGGGTATTTCCTGCCTGACGACACATTAAATAAATTTTAGCTGCTTTAGCAATCAATTCCATTTGATCGCATGCGCTAGATGGACTAGTTCCTAATGCAAGCGCACCATGTTTTTCCCAGATTACCGAAGAATGATGTTTCGTTTCGTCCAAAGTTTTACGTGCAAGCTCTTGACTCCCCGGAAGCAAAAAAGGCACATAACCTACTCCTTCTGGCAAAAAAAGAATAGTCTCGGGATGCATGGATAAAAGAATCTTATTTAAAGAATTTTTATTATTGAGATGAGGCAAATGATTCAAGGCGATGATGTCAGTGATGTGGGCATGTAATAAGGTTTGATAGGGTAAATTTTCCTCTTTCATTTGTTGGTGAATAGCTAAATGAACAAGCAGCTCTGAAGAAGGTTGCAAATGAGAGGTATGATTAGCCAATGGAATGATGGAGTAACTACTTCCATCGTATGATATATGGATTAACATCATATATTTATGCGGAAATCTTGCTAATTCTCTCATTCGGCTGTCTGTAGCGCTTATTAGCAGCATTTGTTCCGATAGATTAGGAAAAAGGAAAGGAAGTCGGTGTTGGATTTGTTTTTTATCGCTTATAAAATCAATGGTTTGGATATATGAAGTAACATTCACAGAAATGTTACCAGCATTGCGTTCGGCCCAACCCTGCTGCCAAACATTAAAGGCAACCTCTGATATCTCCTTTAGTATAGGTTTTAACTTCGGAATTAGTATTTTCATTTTGCTCGAGAAAATAAAATTTGTTTTGCAAATTCATGCGAAATATAGTTTTCGTAGTGGCTACATGTATCAGCCGCAAAGGATGAAGCCACCGAAAGAATTTCAGCCCATTCGCAAGAGGCAATCTTATGCAGGTTTTCGGGCATAATTTGGCGACGAAATAGTTCATAAATTAAGCCTGCATTAAATGCATCACCTGCTCCAATTGTGCTTATAATTTCGGCAGGAGCAGCTGCAATCCGTGTTTGTATGCCCTCTTTGAATAAAGTAATTTCTTCACCCCCGTGCGTAATAATGAGTAACTGACCACCCAAAGATTGAATCTTTTCGAAGATTTGAGAATAAGAATTCAACCCGAAAATATTTTGAAAGTCCTCGTAGCTGCCTCTGATGATATGGCTGAATTTTATATTTTCCTGTATGAATGGCAGTGATTGTAAGAGCGAGGCAAGATGGTTCTTGCGGTAATTGGGGTCGTAAATAATTAAAGAATTCTTGGCTTTGGCCTGGTTAAGAATCTTAATCATTTGCGGTCTGATTGCCGGATCGATGGAAAAAAATGAACCAAACAGCACGAAATCTCCGGGTTCGAAATTAGGCATTGTAATTTGAAAACGTTGGGGAGGATAATTTTTGTAAAAGGTGTAAGTGGCATTACCATCTGAATCTATATTGGCTATTGAAATAGAAGTATTCCCTTTATCATAGGTCTTACAAAATGAAGTATTCACCTCATTACTGATGAGAAAATTCTGGATAATTTCACCTGGGCCATCTTCTCCCCATTCACTCAGTAGAAAAATCGGTTGATGCAGTCTGCTCAGGCTCACGGCGGTATTCAACATAGCACCTCCTGCCATGGCAGTTTCTATTTGGCCGTTACGAAATATGATATCTAAAACCGTTTCACCAATTGTATAAATTCTATTCATCTTTTGTGGTGATAAGACAGAAAGAAATCAATGACAAAAGGATATTGTATGGGTTATAAAACTTACGCAAGGAAATTATTCTCATGCGGTTATTATTTTTCATAATTTGAAAAATGGAACATGCAACGATTTTGCGTACATTCCTTGTTTAAATCGTGGAAATGGCAAACAATGTTGGTGTTCAAAGGGAGTTTTATTTGAAAAAGTTCTTCGAGGAAATCTCTAGCAATTCTTAGTGCGATAAATGTATCTCTTTTGCAGCATCGAGGGCCTCCAGCTTTTGCAATAGCTTCGAGTGTACGAGCCGTGGCTAAGTTGGAGAGTTGCCATTCTTTTTCCGACAGCCAATGGGTTTGTGTAATAATGCTAATAAACGTACCGACAGCAATGGCCGCCCCACAAGTGCCATGAGTCCAGCAAAAACCACCTAGAATCATTTCAGAGCGTCGCTTTATTTCGGTGAGAAATTCTTCTTTTTTGTCATCTTGATGGGTAAAATTAAGATATGCCGTAGTTAGCGCCGCGGGTATTAAAAAATGATGTTCTGGCCCATGTATAGGAACCCCAAGCTGATCGAATGCTTGCATGACAATTTCGTTAGGGTCGCTCAAATTGGTTTCCAAACAAAAGGCGAATATCTTTTCATTGACGGGTTTATTAGCACAATTTGGACAGATGTAATGTCCATGGATGCAGGTTTTATTCACCTGATTTTCCGTTTTACAATAGTAACAGGTGGCAGTATGAAAATTTTCAGTTTCTTCTAATTGATCCCCACAAATTGAACAGGTTTCTTTCAGCATTGAAATAAAAGATTTTAAGCAAACCTATATTTTTTCTCTCGATTATCGAAATTAAAAATAAGAAAAACTAAAAGATTGCCTTTTGGCTATATTGATGAATATAACTCGAATTCTTCGAAACTATTGTTTTTAATGGTATTAGATATGAAAGAATAACATTAAAGGTTTGAGAAATGAATGGATAGCAATGCAGGCAAGGTTAGAATAACAGTGTTATGGATATTGGTTTGTTTAAATGATGTCGTGTCGGTGTGCATCGAGTTTGATAAAAACAAACAGTAAGATACTGAAAGCCAGTATAGAAGATCCACCATAACTCACAAAAGGCAAAGGAATTCCGATGACAGGAAGCAGACCTATGGTCATTCCGATGTTTATAGCAAAATGAGCAAAAATGAGTGAAGCTACTCCATATCCATATATTCTTGAAAACGCAGACCGTTGTCGTTCGGCCAGTTGTAATATTCTGAGCATCAATCCCACATAAAGCCCAATAACGACTAAACTACCCATAAAACCCCATTCTTCGCCAATGGTACAAAAGATAAAGTCAGTGCTTTGTTTTGGAACATAATTGTATTTGGTTTGTGTGCCTTTTAAAAATCCCTTTCCCCAGAAGCCTCCACTTCCAATGGCAATCATGCTTTGGTAAACATTATATCCGGCTCCCTTTTTATCGGTTTCTTTTCCTAATAATACGTTTATTCTAATTCGCTGATGGGGTTGTAATACATTGTGAAATACATAATCTACACTAAAGATCAAAGAGGAAGCCGCTATAAATATTCCTATGGTTATCCGAATAAGTTTTTTCCTGTTTCTCTGGCTAAGGTAAAACAGGATTAAAATAAGGGCACATAATCCAATAAGTATGTATTTATTGATGACCAGTGCCAGAACGAAAAGCACGGCAATGATGGCTGCAGCGATGAGCACCTTTACTGAAAGGCCTTCACGGAAGAGCACAAAGATGAAACTTAAAAAAACCAAAGCTGAACCTGTTTCATTTTGAGCTAAAATAATTAGAGCCGGAATAAGGATGATGGAAGCGGCTACGATTTTCACACTTGTCTTGCTAAAATTACGTTTTATATTTCCAAGATAAGAAGCCAAGGCTAAACAAGTAGCGAACTTAGCAAATTCACCCGGCTGAAGGGATAATGAACCAATTTGCAACCACGATTTCGAACCCGAAATTTCTTTACCAATGAATAAGACAAGAATAAGTAAAAACAAGAATATTCCATAAATGAGAAATGCAAATGAGTTAAAAATTTTAACGTCGGTGAGCAAAATCATTATAGCAATGACAAACGATGCCGCAATCCATATCATTTGCCTTCCATAATTGGTTTGCAAATCGAATAAATTATGATGAGTCTCATCGTAAACCGCTGCATAAATGTTCATCCATCCAAAGATGACCAGTATGAAATAGATCCACAAAAGAATTTTATCGGTTTGCGCAAAGGGATTATGATATTTGCTTTGGGTAGAGTTCATAAGAGATTGGCTTGGCTCATTCTTGTTTCTAGTTCTGTACGACTTATTATTCCGGTAAGATATTTTTCTATCATTAAAGAAGCAATAGGTACGGCCCATGTTGCTCCAAAACCCGCATTTTCCACCACTACCGCAATGGCAATCTTTGGATTATTGGCAGGGGCAAATGCTATGCAAAGGCTATGATCCTTTCCGTGTGGATTTTGCACTGTGCCTGTCTTGCCACATATTGCAATGCTGTCTAATTTATACCATCGCCCTGTCCCAGATTCTCCTTGGAATACTCTATACATACCTTTAATAATTGTTTCGAAATGTTGGGGATGAATACTGCTTTGATTTCTCTCCCATTGTGTGGGTCTACCCTGAATAGATTTTACGACATGAGGAGGGTAATAATAACCTTTGTTGGCGATGGTTGCAGCCTGATTAGCCAACTGCAGCGGAGTAACCAGAATCTCGCCTTGGCCAATAGCCAGTGAACGAATTGTCAAAGCTTTCCAGCCATTTTTCCCAAAATAATGATCATAATATTGAGGGCTTGGAATGTTTCCTCTTACTTGATTGGGGATATCGGTGTTGAAATAATTACCAAATCCGAGACTCATAACATTTTGCCTCCATATATTGTAGCCTTTGTGAATATCCCCCTTCCCTGATTTTTCTAAAGTAGTTCTGAAAACTCCCCAAAAATAAGGGTTACACGATTGTTCTATGGCTCCAATCAATTCTAAAGGTGAATAATGGCTGTGCGTGCAGGCAATTGGAACGCTGGCTTTACCATTACAGCTAAATCTTGTTTCAGGAGTAATAGCCCCAATTTCTAAACCCACTAAACCATTCACCAGTTTAAAAGTGCTTCCTGGGGAGTAGGTGGCTTGTATGGCTCTGTTAAATAGGGGATTCATAACATCCTGACTTAAGCGTTTGAAATTCTCTCCTCTTACTCTCCCTACTAAAAGATTTGGATCATAAGAAGGGGATGAAATAATAGCCAATATTTCACCCGTGGATGGTTCTATAGCAACTATACTCCCTCTCTTATTTTGCATGAGTTTTTCACCTAGTAATTGTAAATCGAGATCCAGAGTGGTTGTAAGATCCTGACCAGCCACCTGTGGCTTATCATATAAACCATTTTCGAATGAACCTTTTTCTCGATTGAATACGTCTACCAGTACAATCTTTTCTCCCTTCACCCCTCTGAGCTCTTTCTCATAATATTTTTCTATTCCGCTTTTCCCAATATAGTCTCCCATTTTGTAATATGGATCATTCTCTATCTCCTTCTGATTAACCTCCCCAACATATCCAAGCGTATGAGCTGCAATGGGATATAGATAAGTGCGGAGTGTGCGAGGTTGTACAAAAAAGCCAGGAAAACGATAAAGTTTTTCTTGTAAGTATCCATAAGTGGTTTTCGAAATTTGTTCTACAAAGGGAGATGCTCTATAAGGGCTATATTGCCTTGCCTTGTTCATGCGACTGATGAAACTTTGTTTATCTATTTCGAGTAATTGGCAAAGCTCATTTGTATCGATATTATTCACCTGTCGTGGGACTACCATAAGGTCATAGGCTTCTTCATTCGATACTATTTTTCTGCCTTTCCTGTCGTAAATTATACCTCTGGCTGGATATATGGTTACTATCCGACGTACGTTGCTCTCCGACAAAACTTTGTACTTGTCGCTAATCACTTGCATATAAAATAATTTCACAACAAAAATGGCAGCAACGGTTATGATAATGCCCGAAACTACATACCTTTTCTGCGAATGATGTCCAAGCTGTGCCATATTGCAAATTTATCGGGTATTTCACGATTTTTCATAAATACTTTTCTTCACTCCCTGAATTAAATTTTAATTCATAAATTTTTAAGTTGAACATTCAGAGGTTTTGGCTTAAATTTTATCCTAAATGAAAAATGTTATTCTTAACAAAACTTTGAACCATCCGTTAGGATCAGCTTTATTATGATAGATTGTTCTTAAAAATATCATCCTTCGAAAACTTAGCCTAATTCATTTCATCCTAATATCGCTATAAAATATTTGACATAACTTCGAAATTAAGGTGAATAGCTGAGGTCTTTCATTAAAGCTCAATAAGTTTTAATTTTGTTTTCGAAGATGGTTTCCATAAGATGAATATTTTAGAAACTCCCATAGAGTACTTAAAAGGCGTAGGTCCGGTTCGCGGAGAGCTTTTACGAAAAGAACTACAGATTTTCACATTTAAAGATCTGCTTTATGATTTTCCATTTCGGTATGAAGATAGAACAATTATTTATAAAATTAAGGAGTTGGATCCTTTGATGACTTATGTTCAAGTTATCGGGAAAGTCGAAAATATGGAAACTTTGGGAACAGGTAGAAGCATGCGCTTGCACGTATACATTAATGATGGAACTGGAAGGTTGGAGCTGATATGGTTTCAAGGGCTTAAGTGGGCAAAACAGTTGTTTAAATCAGGTGTTACTTATCTCATTTATGGTAAACTGAATTATTTTAATGGTATTTTAAGTATTCCACATCCTGAGGTTGAGATTTATGATCCTGCAAACGAGGATGATATTAAGACTTTGTATCCTGTTTATTCGTCTACCGAAAAATTAAAAAGTCATGGTTTGGGCAGTAAAGGTATTTCAAAACTTGTCAAAACCCTTTTGCCAATGCTTGAAGGACACCTTGAGGAAACTCTCGATGAGCTGGTTATCAATGAAATGAAGCTGATTGCTTTATCAAAGGCTCTATCGCAGATTCATTTCCCACCCGATCGATTTTCTTTGCAAAGTGCACGTTTACGACTTAAATTTGAGGAATTGTTCTATGCCCAATTGTCGGTTTTATATTTGAAACATCAGAGAAAATCTTTCAGCCAAGGACATTCCTTTCAAAGGGTAGGTAAGTACTTTAATGAATTTTACCAACATTATCTACCATTTTCTTTAACCACTGCTCAAAAACGAGTAATTCGTGAAATAAGAGCCGATTTGCGTGGGCCTCGGCAAATGAATCGTTTATTGCAAGGTGATGTTGGCAGTGGAAAAACTCTTGTTGCCTTGATGACCATGCTCATTGCCTTGGATAATGATTATCAAACCTGCTTGATGGCACCCACTGAGATTCTTGCGCAACAACATTACCAAACCTTTCGCAAAATGTTGTCAGGCATGGATATTGAAATTCGTCTGCTCACAGGAAGCACTCGACCAAGCGAACGTCAAGAGATATTGGAGGGGCTTTTGGAAAATAAGGTTCAAATTCTGATAGGCACTCATGCTTTGATAGAAGAACAGGTTCAATTTGCAAATTTGGGTTTAGTGGTTATTGATGAACAACATCGTTTTGGGGTGGAGCAGCGTGCAAGATTATGGGTTAAGAATGATATTCCCCCTCATATTTTGGTGATGACCGCTACGCCAATTCCACGAACATTGGCCATGACCCTTTATGGAGATCTCGATTATTCAGTTATCGATGAAATGCCGCCTGGTCGTAAACCCGTCAAAACTTTTCTTTTTACGGATTCTGATCGCTTAAAGGTTTTTTCGTTTATGAAACATCAAATTGCTCGGGGTCGGCAAGTTTATGTGGTCTATCCAATGATTAACGAGTCAGATAAGCTCGAATTGAAATATTTGGAAGATGGCTATATCAGCATTACGCGTGAATTTCCTTTACCCCAATATGCCGTAAGTAAGGTTCATGGGCAAATGAAACCTCAGGATAAAGAATATGAGATGCAGCGTTTCCAAAAAGGTGAAGCACAAATTATGGTTTCCACATCTGTCATAGAAGTCGGTGTGGATATTCCCAATGCAACAGTGATGGTCATAGAAAATGCAGAAAGGTTTGGGTTATCACAGTTGCATCAGTTGAGAGGACGAGTAGGAAGAGGTGCCGATGAATCATATTGTATTTTAATGACAAGTGATAAAATTACGGCCGATGCCCGTGCTCGTTTAAATACTATGGTAAAAACTCATGATGGATTCAAAATTGCCGATGTTGATCTTAAATTACGTGGACCTGGCGATTTAAACGGAACCCGTCAAAGTGGCATCATGCAATTTCGTTTAGCCGACCTTTCGGAAGATAAAGAATTGCTTGACTTAGCCAAAAATATAGCCGATAAAATATTAAGTCATGATCCAATGTTGAATCGCCCCGAACACACTATTATTGCCCAACAGCTCAAAGGAAAATATAAGGACTTCATGCCTCTGAGTATGATTAGTTAGGCATTTTTCTCTATTTTTGCGAGTTTTTATCTTTATGCATATCTTTTAGATGTTCTGTTTGTAATATGAAAATATCTACTAAGTGGCTGCGACGCTACATTGAAACTTCTCTTGATCCTTTTGAAATTTCTGAAATACTTACCGAAAGCGGCCTTGAGGTCGAATCCATAGAAACGGTTGAAACCATAAAAGGTGGACTGAAGGGGGTAGTTATTGGTCAAGTTGTTGCTTGTCAAAAACTTCCCGATAGCGATCATCTCTACCTTACTCAGGTAAATATTGGCAAGGAAATACCTTTATCGGTAGTGTGCGGAGCACCAAATGTTGCCGAAGGCCAAAAGGTATTGCTTGCTACAGTGGGAACCACTTTGTATTTTAAAAATGAGCCCTTGTTTATCAAAAAGGCAAAAATACGTGGAGCCATTTCAGAGGGAATGATATGTGCCGAAGATGAATTGGGACTGGGAACTTCACATGATGGGATTATGATACTTCCACCCGATGCTCCTATAGGCATGCCAGCAGCCCAATATTTTCATTTGGATGAAGATGTAGTTTTCGAAATTGGTTTAACCCCTAATCGTACCGATGCAACTTCGCATATAGGTGTTGCCCGCGATTTACATGCCAGCATATTAGCTCGTCGGCCTGATGTGCATTCTCGTTTTCAAAAACCATCAGTAGCTCAGTTTAAAACAGACAATTATGATTATGAGATCGATATAGAAATTTCCGATCCTCACGCCTGCATTCGTTATTCGGGAATTACTTTATCCAATGTTCATGTGGGTGAATCTCCATCCTGGTTAAAAGAACTTTTACAATCGGTTGGCATTAGGCCTATTAATAATGTAGTAGATATTACTAATTTCGTTTTAATGGAAATGGGCCAACCCTTGCATGCTTTCGATGCTGATAAGATTAAAGGCAGAAAGGTGATTGTGAAAACATTGCCAGAAGGAACATCATTTACAACTCTCGATGGAATAGAGCGAAAACTCGACTCCTCCGACCTAATGATCTGTAATGTTAAAGAGGGAATGTGCATAGCGGGTGTTTTCGGTGGCTTAGATTCAGGCATTTCTCCTTCAACCAGAAATGTTTTTATCGAAAGCGCCTGTTTCAACCCTTCCTTTATCAGAAAAACTTCAAGACGTCATCAGTTATTTACAGATGCTTCTTTTCGATACGAAAGAGGGAGTGATCCCGATATTACTATTTATGCCTTGAAACGGGCTGCAATTCTTCTTCAGGAAATTACTGATGCTAAGGTTTCGTCCGAGATTAAGGATGTTTATCCTTCACCAATTCGACCTGCAGAAATCAATCTACGCTACTCTCAAGTCGATCGTCTTGTGGGCCAGAATATTGCCAAAGAACAGATCCGGTCTATTCTTCAAAATTTAGAATATCAGATATTACAGGAATTACCTCAGGCATTACGTGTAAGCGTACCTACCTGTCGCATAGATGTTACTCGCGAAGCCGATGTCATCGAAGATGTTTTACGCATTTATGGATATAATAATGTAAGCTTTCGCGAAGAAATCCATACTTCATTGTCGTATTTCTCCTATCCTAACGACGAGCAGATTAAGTGGGAAATAGCTGGTATGCTCGTGGGAAATGGATTCTACGAGGTTAAAAACAATAGCCTGAGTTTCTCACAACATTATAGTTTATGGTCTGATGAGCGACAAGCCACACTAGTAAAATTGTTTAATCCTTTGAGTCGCGAATTGGATGTGATGCGTGGAGATATGCTGCCTGGACTACTCGAAAACCTTGCTTTTAATTTGAACCATCAAATAAGCAATTTAAAAATTTTTGAATTCGGAAAGATTTATCGTTTTGATGAAAAGGTAGATTTTAATGCAGAAGTAAGTATTAGATATCCTGAAAAACAGCAGCTTGCTTTAGTGGTGACCGGTTTGCGGGAAAATGAGAGCTGGGAAAAAGATCAGCGCAAAGCCGATTTTTATTACCTGCATGCCATCCTCAGAAAAATCTTTCAACGTACGGGTTTCAATATGCGTATGCTAAAAATTATTGAGGCACAAAATCCGTTTTACGAGCAGGGAGTGAATCTGTTATACAAAAATGAAGTTTTAGCCTGGTTAGGTATAGTCTCAAAAAAGATGCTTCAAAAATTCGATATCCATCAGGAAGTTGTGGCTGCTATTATAGATTGGGATAAATTAACATCTTTGTCTATGCAATCTTCAATAGAGTATCGTGAAATTCCACGTTTCCCTGAAGTACGACGCGATTTGGCTTTGCTTGTCGATAATAGGGTAAAGTTTGCCGAAATTGAAACCTTGGCTTGGCAAACTGAAAATCGTCTACTTCGTCAGGTCAATTTATTCGATATTTATGTAGGCGAAAAAATTGGAATGGGTAAAAAATCTTATGCTATTAGTTTCATCCTTCAGGACAAAGAAAAAACTTTAACCGATGAAACGATTGAGAAAACAATGGCAAAACTGATCAAAGCATTCGAACAGAAATTAGGTGCTCAACTTCGTTAGAAATTATGGAGATCCATAACCAGACGTTAAAATGATGTAATGAAAACTGAATTTTTAGGTAATTTATTGCTTTTTAATCGTTTAACTATAAAGCTTCCTTTTCCATATTAAAGTTTTTTAATTAATCTCTTTGACGGTTTTCCATTTTTATCTACTTTGGCGGCTTTAATTTCAAAGCGCAATTTTCAAATAAATAACAAATGAATATGGAAAACAACAAAAACCTTATTTATTCTATTAGCCCTTTGGGCGAGAAGTTTGCTTTACCCTTAGAGAGCGATTATATTATCGAGAGAAAACGTATTGAATCATTAGTGGATAAGGCAAGAAGCGAAGGTAAAGAGATTGTAGTGGTGATGGGATTGGGTTTTGTGGGAGCCGTAATGGCTGCAATAGTTGCCGATACTCGTGATAAAAAGGGAAGACATTCGAAATTTGTGATGGGTTGTCAGCGTCCGAGTAAAAGAAGTTATTGGAAGATTCCGGTTTTAAATACAGGAGTTTCGCCGGTTAAAGCCGATGATCCCGAGGTGGATGAATTAATTCATCGTACGGTTAAGGAAAAGCAAACGCTTACGGCTACTTTCAATGATGATTGTTTGGAATTTGCCGATGTTGTGGTGGTTGATGTACAATGTGATTTTACGAAGTTCGAATTAGGGAATATGCGCTCAGGCACTGCCGATATGGCTGCGCTGGAAGCAACTATGAAAACCATAGGAGAAAAAATACCACCCCAATGTCTTGTGCTTATTGAAACAACTGTAGCACCTGGTACTACTGAATTCGTGGCGTGGCCTATTTTGAAAAAGGCTTTCGCAAAACGTGGCATATCATCTCAGCCCCTATTATCTCACAGTTTTGAGCGTGTAATGCCTGGGAAAGAATATATTGCCAGTATTCGAGATTTTTGGAGGGTGGCCGCTGGATGCAACCTTGAGGCTCGGCAAAGAGTCGAAAAGTTTCTTAGAGAAGTCATCAATACCGAAAAATTTCCATTAACAATCATGGATAGACCCATTGAATCGGAAACTACTAAAATCGTCGAAAATTCTTATCGAGCTACTATTCTTGCTTACCTCAACGAATGGAGTCTTTTTGCCGAGCGCAATGGAGTAGACTTGATCAAAGTAATCAATGCTATTAAAATGCGGCCTACCCATAGCAATATTATTTTCCCCGGTCCAGGTATTGGAGGTTACTGTTTGCCAAAAGATGGAGGATTGGGCTATTGGGCGTATAAACATATTTTAGGATTCGATGACGCAGATAAACTTTTTCGCATTACTCCTGAAGCTATCGATATCAACGACACAAGAAGCTTACATGTGGCTGAACTGACTCGCGATGCCTTGCGCAATATGGGGCGTTATATAGCTGGTTCAGAAGTGCTGGTTTGTGGTGCTTCTTATAGACAGGATGTGGGTGATACCCGTTATAGTGGAAGTGAAATTATAGTGAGAAAACTTACCGAGATGGGTGCCGATATTCGCGTGCACGATCCATTTGTGGATGTCTGGTATGAATTTGTCAATCAGGATGAAAACGAACATTCATGGAAACGCTTTTTCCATTATCAAGATAGTTTGAAAAATTTACAAGTACTCAAGGATCTCCCTAAGGCTATGGAAGGTGTTGAAGCGCTCGTTTTAGCCGTACCCCACGCACCATACAAAAACCTTTCGCCAGATGATGTGGTAAAATGGGCAGGCGGTAAAATTGCTGTTGTCGATTGTTTTGGCATTCTTCCTGACGATACAATTCGACGTTATTTTGAGTTGGGTTGTGAGGTAAAAGCCTTAGGAAGAGGCCACATTCAAAGAATTAAGCGTGAAGTCAAGGGAATGGAATAATTTGATTCGAATTTCCATTGTGGAAAGTTTTATTGATGTTAGTGTACACTACGGGTTGAATTATTTTTGAGGTAATGTGGAGGAGCTGAATAAAATATTGAACAACTTTTCGATGTTGAATGGTTTTCGCATAGGAGAGTTGTAGAGGAATTTTATACTTGAGATTTGCGGCCGCGGCATAGCCGCGGCCGCATTTACCCTTTAAAAATCAAAAACTATCTTCCTAAAGATATCTACCTCAATCTTTTATAATTTTTCCTAAGTTTCTTAAATTTGTAACAATTTTCCTAAAAATTTACCCTATGAAACTTAGTTTTTTCATTATGATTAATCTTATTCTATTTTCAAACATGGTATTCGCTCAAAATTACCAAAGTGATACCTTCGAAACTAAAAATCATGGACAATTGACCATTACTTTCGTTAAACACGCAAGCTTGATGATCAATTTCGATAATTATATTATTCAAATCGATCCTACAAGTATGTTTGCCGATTATTCCACTTTTCCAAAAGCCGACCTGATCCTGATTACACATGAACACGCCGATCACCTCGATGCTAAAGCCATCGGCGCCTTAACAAAAACTAACACTATGCTGGTGATGAATGAATCTAGCTATAAAATACTCGGTACTGGAAAAGGAAGAATAATGAAAAATGGCGACAAACTCGAAGTTAACAGTAAAATTTCCATTGAAGCCGTTCCTGCGTATAATATCACCAAGGGTCATGAAGATTTTCATCCCCGACATCGTGATAACGGTTATGTTTTAACCATTGATGGTTTAAGGATATATATTTCTGGTGATACTGAAGATATCCCAGAGATGAAAAATTTAAAGGATATCGACATTGCCTTTTTGCCTGTAAATCAGCCTTATAGCATGACGGTGGCACAAGCCATAAATGCCGCCAAAATGATTTCACCTAAAGTGCTTTATCCCTACCATTTTGGTAAAACTGATGTAAAACAAATCCAGGAAGGATTGAAGAATAGTGGAATTGAAGTGAGACTGAGAGAAATGCAATGAATTCATTTCATAAAATCATAAATGCTTGTTCTTCGAACGAATTTTATCAGTCATACAACATCGATGTTTGATTAATTGCGGATAAAAATCATCCAATTTTAGATATTCAGAAAAGTTTTCTTATTGCAATGACATTTGAATTAGAGAAGAATTTTTTACTTAATTTTGTACGAAATTAAATAGTAATATATGAAAAATATTGTAATATTAGGAGGAGGTACGGCAGGCACGATAATGGCCAATAAATTGCGTCAGGCATTAGAAAAGGATGAATGGAACATTGTGTTGATTGATAAAGAAAAAACGCACTATTATCAGCCTGGGCTTTTGTTCATCCCTTTTGATATTTATAAGAAACAAGACGTAATCAAACCCAAGATGAACTTTTTCCCTTCGGGAGTAGATGTGATTTTTTCTGAAATAGAGAGGATAGAGCCCGACATGAATCAAGTCGTTTTAGTCGATGACAAACATATTAAATACGATATTTTGATCATTGCTTCGGGAACAAGTATTCGGCCTGAGCAAACACCTGGGCTAATGGATAACCTATGGTATAATAAGATATTTGACTTTTATTCTTTGGAAGGAGCATTAGCGTTAAGGGATTTCTTGCGAAAATGGGAAGGGGGTACAATGTTGATCAATATTGTAGATTTACCTTATAAATGCCCTGTTGCCCCTTTAGAATTTGCATTTCTAGCTGACGAATATTTTACTAAAAAGGGAATACGCGATAAAGTTAAAATTAAATATGTAACTCCTTTATCAGGCGCTTTTACGAAGCCACGTGCTAACAAAATGCTAAGTGGTTTATTGGAAGAAAAAAACATCGAAATTATACCTGACTACTATATTGAACGTGTAGATAATGAACATTCCAGCATAGTTTCTTATGATAATAGAGAACTGAATTTCGATTTGCTTGCCATTGTTCCTCTCAACATGGGTAGCGATATGATAGAAAGAAGTGGGATAGGAGATGATTTGAACTATGTACCTACTAATAAGAGTACTCTTCAAAGTGAAAAATTCGAAAATATTTTCGTAATTGGTGATGCAGCCAATCTTCCTACTTCTAAAGCAGGGTCGGTAGCGCATTTTGCTTCTGATATACTATTTGAAAATATTTTAAGTTTTATAGAAAATAGACCTTTAAAAGCTCATTTCGATGGACATGCCAATTGTTATATAGAAACGGGATTTGGAAAGGGCTCTTTAATTGATTTTAATTATGATACTGAACCACTACCAGGAACCTTCCCTTTGCCCGGTATTGGACCTTTTGGATTATTGAAAAATACAAAAATGAATCATTATGGAAAAATAATGTTTCGCTGGATGTATTGGCATTTGCTGCTCCCAGGGAAAGAATTACCTATAGAACCCCTTATGAGTATGGCTGGTAAATGTGAAAAATGTTGACCTATGGAAGAATTATCACTGCAATCTCAAATTGATAAGCTAAATAGAAAACTCGATATTTTACTCGAAAGTGCTCTTACTCTTCAAAAGAAGAACGAAGTCATTGATGATTTTATTGATGATGCCTACCGAGTAGGCATAGATGCCTTTAAAACCAGCGTGAAAGAATTCGATGAGAACAGCGTTCAGTTAAATACAGACGAAGTAAAGATCTTGTTTTTCAAACTATTGAAAAATATCGAAACTTTCAATACTCTAATAAGTCTTTTGGAAAGTACGGTAGATTTTATTAAAGATGCTACCCCTTTAGCCCGCGAAATGATTATTGACCTTAGCTATCAACTCGATAAACTCGACAAAAATCAAACAATCCCATCTATCAAAACCATTCTTAAAAATTTTTCACAACCGGAATTTTTACAATCCATAGCAAATATTTCGACTGCCGTTGCTACTGTGAAACCAGATAAAAATTTGGACAATATTTCTCTTTTTAAACTGTTTAAAATGCTCAACTCATCTGAAGTAAAAAGCAGTTTAGCTTATATGTTACGAATTCTGCAAAATATTAATACTTGTAACACTACCCAAAAATAAAAATGATATGGCAACTAAAGTTTATGTAAACAAAGAAGTAAATGTAAATGATGAAGGATTTCTAACTGATCCTTCACAATGGAGCGTTGATATAGCACGTGAAATTGCGAAAGAAGAAGGAATTCTCCTTACTCCTAAACACTTGGAAGTTATTAATTATATTAGAGAGAGAGTGCTTAAGGGAGAAACCATTTCCATGCGGTCCATCAATAAATCGGGGATTGTAAATGTGAAGGAGCTTTATGAATTATTTCCAAATACTCCATTGAAATTGGCTTGTAAAATTGCAGGAGTTTCAAAACCTGCTTCTTGCGTTTAACCAAAAAATCAGAGGATATGGAAAAAGAAGAATTCCCATTGAAAAAAGTTTGCATCATCTGCTCAAAGGGAACAATAGAAAGTATTTATCCTGCCTTAATATTGGCAAATGGTGCACTGATGGAGGGTATTCAGGCCAAATTGTTTTTTACCTTTTTTGGCCTTGATGCCGTCACTAAAAAATTTATCAAAAAGATCCATACACCTGTGGTGGGCAACCCTTCCTTACGTTTACCTGGTAATATTCCCTTCCCTACGCTCTTGGGTATACTTCCCGGTATGGAGGCCTTAGCTACTTCAATGATGAAAAGCCAGATGGAAAAATTAGATATACCCACTATACCTGAGTTCATGGAATATATTGTTGCCGGTGGAGGCGAAATCTTTGCCTGCAAACTGGCTATGGATATGTTCGGCCTCAAAAAGGAAGATTTGATAGATGATGTAAAAGATATTTTGACGGTGGGAGAATTTTATGCCCTTTGTGGAGGTCAGGGAACTCAAATTCTCTTTATATAAAAAGCTTGCTGATTGAGGATTTTTTTGCCTTTGGTTTAATCTTCAAAGTATAGTATATTTATATTTGCAGATAAATTTTAAATCAACCATGTATGCTATCAACAAGCCATTTACATCCAATGATTGTGCATTTTCCCATTGCATTGGTTATGATGGGATTCCTTTTTGAATTGCTATCGGTTTTCTTTAAGAAGCAAGTATGCTGGTATTTTGCCAGTTTTTGGCTTCTTATTTTTGGAGCCCTTGCCGCTATTGCAGCCGTTGTAAGTGGAGACCTCTTTACTTCCGAAATGTCGGGAGCTGCCGCTTTGGTAAGACATACACATGAGCTCATGGCAGACATAACCCTTGTACTTCTTATTGTGAATTCTATTTTAAGGCTTTATATGAAAACTTCACAAAGAGAGTATAACACTTTAAAATGGATTTCATTTACTCTTTATGCAATTACCGCCATTACCGTTTCTATTACGGGTTTTTATGGTGGAAATCTTGTTTATTCTTATATGTTACCACTTTAATAATTCACTTAAATAAAACTTCAATTATGAAAACTATGATGAAAAACCTAATGTTGTTCGTTTTTGTCAGCTCTGTAGCCCTTTTGGGGTGCAAAAGTTCAACCCCAACCAAAACCATTGAAAATTTAAAGGCTGGGATAAAAGGTGAAACAACTGCAAGCGCAAAGTATGCTGCTTTTGCACAAAAAGCCATGGAAGAAGGCTATGATACTATAGCCAAACTCTTTGAAGCTGTTTCAAAAGCTGAAGCCATTCATGCCGATAATCACAGAAAGGCTCTTGAGGATCTTGGTCAGAAAATGGAAGATTTTACCCCTACTTTTGATGTGAAATCAACTGCCGAAAACCTTCAAGCAGCTATTGATGGTGAAACCTACGAAACTGAAACCATGTATGTTCAGTTCCTTGAAGATGCCAATACCGAAAAGGTTGAGCAAGCTATTAAATCTTTTACTTGGGCTTTTGATACAGAGAAAAAACATCTGGATTTCTATACAAAAGCCTTGGAAGCTCTAAAACTGAATAAGGAAAATGCTTTGCCTTCGAGTTATGCGGTTTGCCCAGTTTGTGGCAATACTTACGACAATGCCAGTGTTGATCAGAACTGCGCTTTTTGCCAAGCCCCTAAAGAAAAATTCATTGTCATTAATTGAAAGTAAATAGCTCGTTTGAGCCTTTTTACCCTAAAACAAAATTTTTTTCATTGCCTTATAGCTTTGAAAAGTTAAATGAGCCTGGTCCAACCAGGCTTTTTCGTAAGCTTTTTTTAAAAGTTTTCCAACTGACTTTCAGCCAAGATGAAGGGATGAAATAATCGAACCTTTTTCACGGGTTATCAAGATAGAAAGGGATGGCTTTTTAACCTTTTAGTAAAATTTTGTATTAGATTGTTCAAAAGGTATTATCTTTGTAAGACTTCAGTCTATAGAGTTTTCTTTATATGCGAAATTTTACAGAACAATCTTTTATACAAGTTTTCACATCATTGAGCATAGAAAATCAGAATTCGATTGAAGGCCGTAAAATTTTTTACATTATCACTTATCATTAATTTTTCAAAGAAAAGAAATCAGTAAAATTGAATATGGATATAGAATCCATTAAACAAAGATTTGGCATTATTGGGAATTCGCCCTTATTGAACAGGGCTATTGACGTTGCGCGTCAAGTGGCATCAACCGATCTTACTGTTTTAGTTACAGGTGAAAGTGGAACGGGCAAGGAGTTTTTTCCTCAAATTATACATCAGCTAAGTCCAAGAAAGCATGGGCCATATATTGCGGTAAACTGTGGAGCAATACCTGAAGGAACCATTGATTCTGAACTTTTTGGACATGAAAAGGGTTCTTTTACCGGAGCATTCGATTCGCGTAAAGGATATTTCGAGGTGGTGGATGGTGGAACGATTTTTTTGGATGAGGTGGCCGAACTTCCTCTTTCTACTCAGGTTAGGTTGTTGCGTGTGCTCGAGACAGGCGAATTTATTAGAGTGGGCTCTTCGAAAGTTTTGAAAACTGACGTTAGAGTTGTAGCCGCAACCAATATTAATATTCTCGAAGCTATCGAAAGGGGAAAATTTCGGCAAGATTTGTATTACCGTTTAAATTCGGTTCCTATTTTCGTTCCTGCTTTGCGAGAGCGTAAAGAAGATATTTATCTCCTATTTCGAAAATTCGCTCTCGATTTCGCCGAAAAATATCGTATGCCTCCTATTCAGCTCGATGAGGAAGCCCAGCAAATGTTGATAAATTATTACTGGCCAGGCAATATACGTCAATTGAAAAACATCACCGAACAAATCAGTATTATTGAAGAGGATAGATTAATTACTGCCAATATATTGAAAAAATATCTGCCCGAGCTTAATAACCAAGGTTTGCCAGTGCCTTATCACAAAGAATCTTTTTCAGCTTCAAATAGCTACGAGCGCGACCTGTTGTTTAAGGTTTTATTCGAAATGAAAAATGATCTTAATGACTTGAAGAGACTGCTTTATGAGATTATTAACCAGAATGCTTTTGCCTCAGAAATTAAACAAAACAGTACACCCACAATCAATAAATTAGTAAAAGATTTTAAGGAAGATTCCAAATTCCTCCCTCCTGCGGTTCCAGTTGAAGATATACATTACGAAATGCCAGCTAAGAATGAAGAACCTCTTGTTGAGCCAGAAGTTATTGACGATTCTCTCTCTCTTCAAAAAAAGGAAATTGAACTTATTAAGCGGGCTTTGGCCAAACATAATGGTAAAAGAAAGGGTGCTGCTGCAGAACTTGGTATTTCAGAGCGCACCCTCTATCGCAAAATCAAAGAATTTAATCTTGAATAATTTTCCCTGGAATTGCTTTATGTCCTGGTTTGTTTTGCATGTTTATTAAACCATACGCATTTACCATAAAAACCTTACACTAATTCCTCGAAATCCGATTTGGGCGAACCACATACAGGGCACTCCCAGTCATCGGGTAAATCCTCGAAACGAATGCCTTCTTTGGCTTCGTCGTAAATATAGTTACAGTTGAGGCAAATATATTTTTTATATCCAGCCATGTTGTTGCTATTTGGACCATATTGCTTTTCGATTTTTTCTCCTATATAAGTAGGTGCATTTTTAGGTGCAAGCCCTTTTTTAACCTTGTGATAATAATCATAAGTAATTGGCTCTTTATCTGTATCAAGGCATTCTGCATGCTCAAGGTTGCAAATAAACATCCAGTGTGTACCCACATCGACCTTATCGATAAGCGTCATCTCAAGATAGGCTATACCGGAATTTAAAACAATAGGTACTCCTGTTTTACCGTACATTACTTTCATCTTCTTCAGCTTATCAGTATCACGGCCACTTTTATATCCAAAAGTGCCAAAAATCTCCGTAGGTGTGTCTTCGGCAAGAATAGTCACTGAAAGCACCTTGTAATTCTCGATCATTTCAGCTGAATAATTGTTCTTACTGCAACAAACAACAAATCTTGGCGGAACGGCCGTAACCTGAAAAACCGTGTTACTTATAAAACCATTCCCCCCTTTTTTATCTCCTGTACAAACGATATATAAACCATAGGTTATTTTAAAAAGTGCATTTTGATCAATCATCGCAGATTATATTTACAAGGTTAATTAGGCTTTTTTCTGACCAAATTCATTACAAAGAGTAATCACTTCTATTTGATCTCCTTTTTTTATGTCTGGAAGTTTAATTTCAGACACCTGAGAAGAGGTAGAGGTTTGTTTGTCGAGTTGAAGGGTCTTTACTTCTTCCCCACTCAATTTCACTACAAACTGATCAATATAAGGCTTATTGGCATTTCTTACTCTGTGAAGGGCTTCAATCTTCAGCTTCCCATCCTGATAAGTAAGATTGATTTTTTTAGGTGCATCGGCTTTTGCAACGGCATTGCCAAATATTAACGCCACAATCAATAAAGATAACTTTTTCATTGTTTTAAAATTTAAATTAAATTATATAAAGAAATAAAAATAAAGCTACTGCAGGGATAGTGTCGTTTGCTAAAAAGGGTTGGCTCAGCGAATTCTGCGCCTTCCTATGAAATGCTATATGCAAACCATGAAAGCAAAACTTAACTTCCGTATATGCAATAAATTTAGTTTGATATAGATGTAGTTTAATAAAATGTATTGCTTGTATTACTGCCTTAATTTAAGTTATAGATGAAACCTACTTATCCAATTATATAATTATTTCGAATGCAATAATAGTTGTTTTAAACAAACTGAGAATACTTTTCAGTAATTTATATTTAGTCTAATTATTAATAGATAATAAATTCCCTCATGGCATTATATTTATGATGGTGAGAAAATTTTGAGTAAAGAAAATGGAAAGATATTTTTATAATAGTTAGCCTCATAAAGATGATAAATTTTGAGCCATTTAATTGATGTATAATTACTTATGAATTATTATAGAAATTAATATCTTTAACCAGGCCTACTAGTTTTTATTTTTTGGCAGATTTTGTTTACCTTCGCTTCAAACTTAAAAACATAGACTTATGAAAAACAAAAGCATTACTAGTTCGCACAGTGCGTTAATAAGAGGCCTAATCGCTATAATAATAGGTGGTTTGGCTACTTTTATTCCAGGACTAACACTCGAAGGCATTATCTTTTTTGCCGGCCTATGTATTTTAATTGGAGGTCTTGTCTCCTTAATTTTTGCTCTTAGAGAAAAAAGTCAGGGGGCCAAAAATATTCTGATATTTCAAACGGTATTCAATTTAATTGTTGGGATATTATTTATTGCTTTTCCTACAAAAATAGTAGAGGTCTTCGTTATCATTCTTGGAATCGGTCTTCTGCTTATAGGTGCATTTCAATTAGTTATCGGATTAAGCGTTAGAGGCCGATATGGGTTTTCATGGTTTTATTTTGTTGTTTCTATTATCGTTATTATTGCGGGTATCATCATGCTGAATAATCCATTTAAGGGTGCCGAGGCTATTCTTATCTTTTTAGGAATATTGCTGATGCTTTATGGCATTTCTGAATTGTATATGGCGTGGCATTTGCGTAAAGAATTGAAAACCAGTGAAGAAGCTGACGTTGTTGAACCAAAATAGGAAAGTCTTATCGGTAGTGTAAACTTTCTCCACAGCGATAAATTTATTAACAACTTGCTTATCGTTCATGCCAAAACCATGAAACTTACATTTTACGACAGATAAACCATCTGGAAGTTATTCCCGCAGGGGGGAATAAAGTCTAATTTTTTAGGGTTGTGAGTGGATCAGGTGGCAATACTTTTAGATTTTTCAAGTGATATATTAGAAAATACATCGCAGTGTCATGGTTTCGAATAATGGGCAAAGTATCTGTTGGGATTATAGATGACCAGCAGTCTTCGCAAAGTTGTGAGGGGTCTTTATAGTCTCTTCCTGAAACTATGTACCATGCATCCATTCCTTGATGAAAACCACCGCGGTAGTGGTTTATCCATGCGTAATGATGAATTCGTTCGAGATTGCCCATGGCTAAAACATAAGTTTGATTAGGCTGGGCCGCGTAGTAGTCGAGGTTGGCAGCTGGGAACCATCGAAAGCTGATGATAGGTGCATTAGGTTCTATTTTTCTAAGTTTTTCATCTCTTTGTTTAATATCAGAAAAGCTTTCCCCTAATTGTCTCCAACCGTACATATCGAGTGAGAAATCTTTTTTCCCTCTGAAAATGCCTTTTTGTACGTCGGGTTTTATTAATAAACCAAATTGAATCTGAGCAACTCCTACTATCAAAACCAATATCAAAAAAGATAGTGCTATCCGAAGATGAAAAGGAATTTTTTTTAGCCCTTTCGTTTTGCGCTTCCATGCCAGCCAGCATCCACCCACCAGGATAAGTGCATAATATCCTGGCCCACTCCAGTGAGGTAGTGTCGCCCTGAAGGTTGAAACCAAAATAAATGTAAAAATGATAGGGAATGAGATTAAAAGTAAAAAATTGCCATCAGACCTGTTTAGAAAATGTTTGCCTTTCAAGAAACTGATAGCAGCCATAAATACTGTTATTACAACGAATGGATTATTATAGAGGAATTGCCCTCCCAATTCGCTCATCAAATAATCAATGCGAAATCTTCCTTTCGAGAAATCGACTCTCTCTCCATGGTAAGTGAAACTGATCCAATCGTTTTGAATGTTCCAGAGGATTACTGGTAAAAAAAATAAGGCTGAGATGAGGATGGAGATATATAATTCTTTCGATTTCAGCCATTTACGGTTGAAGAAAAGGATATAAGTTACTGCACCTACCCATAAGAAGGCCGAAGTATATTTGGAAAGCAAGGCCATTCCTGTGAATATGCCTGCCGCTAGCAGCCATGAACGAGAGGATTTGTTCAGTTCGGATGATGTAATACTCTTAAGAAAGGCAAAGACTGCCAGCAGCCAAAAAGTGCTTTGAGGGGTATCGGGCAGAATGAATAAACCTGAAATAACAAAACAATAGATAGAAGATGTATAAAGGAGGGCAGCATATAGGCCTGATTCTTTGTCCTTCAATGATTTACCAATTACATAAATTAGATAAGTATTGAATGTTCCCAGAACTACCGAAGTTAATCGTACTGCCCATTCACCCTGCAGCAAAAGATTGAACGAAAAAACTCGAATAAACCATCCCACCATGGGAGGGTGGTCGAAATATGACCAAGCAGGATAAAGTGCATAGGTATAGTAATACACTTCGTCGTTGCCAAGTTCTAACCAGAACGAGAGTAAAAATCTTATTAGAAATGAACTCCCTATCAAAAAGAAAAGTATATTTCGTTCATTGTTTTTCATGTGTTTACTTGAAATGATGTTTCCTGATTAAGAATCCTCCAATAAAAACAAGAATAAACCCTCCACATCCCCATAATATATAATGTGTGAGGCTGGCGTGTTGATTGATAGCATAACGAATGGGCCAGGCAATCGTGCCACCATGATAACGAAAAACAGGATTTAAGAAGATTACATCCTGAGAAGGGAAACTTATTTCGGTCCGAATATAGGTATCGGTGGGTTTTATTATGTAGTAAGCTGCATTGGTTTCTTTTACATTTTGGAGAATTTTTCCGTTTTGACCTATAAACCTAAATTCCGATGCAAATGTTGATACTTTTATTTTTAAGGTATCGTTAGAAAGGGCTACTTCTTCTAAAGAAGGCAATTCGAGAGCATGTTGTTGTTTTTCTTTTAAGGTTTCGCCTTCCTTATAGGCTATTCTTATGCCATAAGCTCTGCCTTTTTTCAATGCTTCCAGTATATGTTGGGCATCCAGGGTATCTGTCTGTATAAAAGTAGCAAATCTACCAATTTCATAGGGATTGTTTACATTGTGCGCATCGTCGTTAGCAAGAAGGAAAGCAGGGTAACCCGAACTGAGGGCGCTGTCCCAATGAGCAAGGCTGGTTCTCGCCCGATTAAATACCTCCATCAATTGATAACCCGATAAATATTTCATTTCTTCTTTTAGGTATCCATCTCTTAAATCGGGATGGGCAATTACGACGATTTCGTTTTGGCTGCCAAGGCAATGCAAGATGTGTTGTTTATGGTTCAGGCTTTGATATAATGGGTAATCGCGCCAAAGAACCCTTTTGCTACCCAAGCAGATTTGATGTGTTTTATGAATTCCATAACCATGTTCGTAGGTTGGAATATAGGATGGTTTTTGAATTCCGAAACGATTAATTTTTTGGTAATCGGAAATAACAATGATGTCGTAAGATAAACTAGTATAAATCTCTTGAATGCTCTCATTAGAGTTGCCTCTCCCTGAAGTAATCCCTCCCCAGGCTCTGGACTGAACCTGAAAATTGCCTTTCCACCATGTTTTTCCTAAAATATTCGTGTAGGGGTTATATAAACTGTCACCTTTAAATGAGCTTGGAGGAGAAAAGGTATAAACCGGGCAACTTGCATAATACCATGCCATAATGATTAACAAAACGGCAATGAGAGCCAACATTAGATATAAACATATTCTGCTTAATTTTCTCATTAACTTAATGACTTTATGAGGTCTTCTTTTTGCTACAATCTACAAAATTAGTAATAAGGGAAAATGTGGGCTATTAAAGTTGAGCTATTAAAACCAATAGTGAGATCAGCAAAGTGGATAGGCTAACTATAATACCAGGTTTAAAGAAATCCATGAATGATATTTTAATACCTTTATTTTGGGCTGATTCTATTACGATAAGATTGGCCATTGCACCAATCATAGTAGCATTCCCAGCCAAGGTAGTAGCCGAAGCCAGCCCAAGCCACAAAATTTCGTTACCGGCAGTTTTCATCAAAGGCAGCATTATTACTGTCAAAGGCACATTGCTGATTAACTGTGAGAGAAATAAACTGATAACATGGATGAAGGCTAAGCTTTTAGCGTTCCCTAAAAGTAGATTCGCCGTGATAACCCGATCGAAAAGGCCTACTTTTTCTACTCCATGAACTACAACGAATAAAGAAGCAAAGAAAAGTAGAAGAACCCAGTCAATTTGTTTTATCACTTTGGATGGTTTGACTTTCCCAAAAATCAAGATTAGTGCTGCTCCAGTTAATGATATCAATGGAATACTGAGATGAATTAGATGATGAATGAAAAACATTATAACAACACCAGCCAGAATAATGACTGACCATTGCATTGAACGAAAATTATATTGGAATGCATTTTTATCGAAAGTGAGATTATTTTTTTGTGAAAAGGTTTTATTGTATAATAATCTGATAACCAATATAATAATAACAAGGCCTAATAGTGAAATTGGTATGAGGCGAAGCAAGAATTCGGCATAAGGGATTCCAGAGTTAATACCGATAAGCATATTTTGTGGGTTACCTGTCATGGTCATCAAACTCCCAGTGTTAGCTGCTAATATTTCGGCGATAAGAAAAGGGATAGGGTTAAGCTGGCCACTTTTGCACAAGCTGATAATTAATGGGGTGATAAACAGAACAACAGCGTCGTTTACTAAAAAAGCACTTGTTATACCTGTAAACAGCGTGATGGCGATGAGTAATTTGAAGGGAGTTTGGGCGATTCTAATTGTTTGGGAGGCAAGGAAAGCGAAAAAGCCATCTAACTGAAGGGTAGCAATGATAATCATCATACCCAATAACAATCCGATGGTATTGAAATCGATGGCCGATATGGCTTCGTCGAAGCTCAGGATGCCAAAGAGAATCATGGCAATTGCGCCAAAGAAGGCTGCCGAAGGTCTGTCGATATTTACTCCCGGCAAACGTGTAAAAATAATGCCGATATAAGTAAGTATAAAGATGATGAGTGCAATATAATGAGGTTCCATCCGCCTTATAAGGATAATTCTGTAAAATTACACATCCATGTTTAAATAAAAGGAAGGAAATTTCATAAAGCAACAACAGGATTTCTGTTTTTCAAGCATTGCCACAGCTATCAAGCCATGAGGGGAATGAATAATTGTAAAAAAATGGGAATATAGGGGAAGGTATGCCAATGAATTAAAAAAAACTGCTCTTTTGCGCGTAGCGAAAGAGCAGTTATAAGATAGTGAACAATCAACGATTAGTACATATCACCCATACCGCCAGGCATACCACCGCCCATTTGTGCAGGTTTTTCTTCTTTTATTTCAGAAACTACACATTCGGTAGTAAGAAGCATTCCGGCGATAGAGGCAGCATTTTGGAGGGCAATGCGGGCTACTTTAGTTGGATCGATTACGCCCGTTTCCATGAGGTTTTCATACTGCTCAGAACGAACGTTATAGCCAAAATCATTCTTGCCCTCACGAACTTTTTGAACGACCACAGAACCTTCGAGGCCAGCATTTTCGATGATTTGGCGCAAAGGCTCTTCAAGAGCGCGGATAATGATTTTTATTCCAACGTTTTCGTCTTCATTTTCTCCTTTCAGGTCGCGGATGTCTTCGATAGCACGTATGAAAGCTACACCACCACCTGGCACGATTCCTTCCTCTATAGCAGCTCTTGTGGCATGCAAAGCATCATCAAAGCGGTCTTTGCGTTCTTTCATTTCAACTTCGCTGGCTGCACCTACCTGGATTACAGCTACACCTCCTGCCAGTTTGGCAAGACGTTCCTGAAGTTTTTCTTTATCGTAATCGCTTGTGGTGGTTTTTATCTGAGCCTTTATTTGATTGATACGTGCTTCAATTTGTTTCTTTTCCCCTGCGCCGCTTACAATAGTGGTGTTATCTTTATCAATGCTAATACGAGCTGCCTGTCCTAAATAAGACAAATCGGCATCTTCAAGCTTATAGCCTTTTTCTTCGCTAATTACGGTTCCCCCTGTCAAGATCGCAATGTCTTCTAGCATTTCTTTTCTGCGATCGCCAAAACCAGGAGCTTTAACAGCAACTACCTTCAGAGTGCCCCTCAAACGGTTAACTACTAAAGTTGCTAAGGCTTCGCCTTCTAAATCTTCGGCAATTACTAGTAATGGACGGCCTGTTTGAATTACTTTTTCCAATATAGGCAGGAAGTCTTTCATGGCACTAATCTTCTTGTCATAGATCAGTATCCATGGATTTTCATAATCCACCTCCATTTTTTCCGTGTTAGTAACAAAATACGGAGAAATATAACCACGGTCAAATTGCATTCCTTCTACTACTTTGACACTGGTTTCTATTCCTTTAGCTTCTTCGATGGTAATAACTCCCTCTTTGCCTACTTTACTCATCGCTTCGGCAATGAGTTTACCTATGGAAAGGTCATTATTGGCCGAAACGGCTGCAACTTGCTCAATTTTTTCGAGACTGTCTCCAATTTGTCGAGTTTGGCGTTGGAGAGATTTTATTACTTCTGCCACAGCTTTGTCAATACCGCGTTTTATGTCCATGGGATTGGAACCTGCGGTCACATTTTTCAAGCCGTTCACATAAATAGCTTGTGCCAAAAGAGTGGCAGTAGTGGTTCCATCTCCTGCATTTTCGTTGGTTTTGGAAGCAACTTCTTTCACCATTTGAGCTCCCATATTCTCAACCTTGTCTGGTAATTCAATTTCCTTAGCTACTGTTACCCCGTCTTTTGTAATGACTGGGGCTCCAAACGACTTTTCAAGCACTACATTGCGTCCTTTAGGACCAAGAGTAACTTTCACTGCGTCGGCAAGAGCGTTTACACCTCTTTTTAATGCCTCGCGTGCTTCAAAGCCATATACGATTTCTTTTGCTGCCATATTTTAAATGAATTTAATGATTAATTTGTTAAAATTTATTGTTATGAGTTTTCATCAAAGAATAGCCAAAATATCTGATTCTCTCATAATCAGATAATCTTTCCCATCAATATTGATTTCGGTGCCTGCATACTTACCGTATAAGACTTCGTCACCTACTTTTACAGTAAGAGGTTCGTCTTTTTTACCATTGCCAACGGCAACTACAGTTCCTTTTTGTGGTTTTTCCTTGGCAGTATCGGGTATAATTATCCCCCCCGCTGTCTTTTGTTCGGCTTCTGCTGGTTCTACCAGCACTCTGTCTGCTAAAGGTTTTAAATTAATTTTTGCCATAATACTTTCGTGTTTTTTAAATTCCTGTTGCCCCAGAAGTCAAATTTTATGCCATGGGGATTTTATCGCTTAAGGACCATTTAGTGAAATACTAGATCAATCGTTTATTCTTTTAAATCATTATCTTTTAGCAATTTATATTTCTGTGTGAAACAAAAAAAGTGTCAGACTTAAATGACAGTTTGACACTTTTCTAAAGCTCCTCAAATAATTTTTATTCTTCTTCAGGTTGTTCGGGCTGGTTGAAATTTTCCATTCCTGGTGCTGGTTGATAATCGATTTGTTTTTTGGCAGCCTCTTGCTGAGCTTTCAATGCTTCAGATGTTATGTTTTCAGTGCTCTTGCTCTGTACATTTCGAGGAATTACAGCAACAGAGAAAAGACTAAGCACTAATAAAGCTACAGCAAGCGTCCATGTACTCTTTTCAATAAAATCGGTCGTACGTCGTACACCTAAATATTGATTTGATCCAGCAAAATTAGAGGCTAAACCTCCTCCCTTACTGTTTTGTACCAAAACAACCAGTGTTAAAAGCAAACAAACAATCAGGATAAGTACAGCAACTACGATATAAGTGCCCATTATTTAATCTTTTTCAAGGTTTTGAATCTGGTTTGCAAAATAAGCACTTTTTTCGGGATATAGCAAATTCAGTTTTTGATAAATTTCAATAGCCTTTTCTTTTTTCCCTTGTTGAAGATAGATTTTTGCAAGAGTTTCGCTAACAATGTCTTCTGAATATGTATTGCTTTTTTCCGACAGATCATCGGGATTGAAAAAGCCAGTCCGTTTGCGTTCAATATGGGGTTGTTCACGAATAAACCGATCTATAAGCTCCATTTTCGTTTGTAATCCTTTATCTTGCGATAATATCCTTTCCTTATCGTCCTCTGTAGAAGAATAAGGATGAGTTTGGAGGCTTTCCTCTTCTTCATTTTCGTTGGTCAATCCTTGGCTAATATTTGATTGTAATTCTTCAGAAAGAAAAGGTGAATTGGAGGTTGATGCAGGTGGATAAGGTTGAGATTTTTCGCCATAACTTAATGCTTCACTGGCAAGCTTATTGGCTTGTAATTTAGATTGTCTAATTTCCTCGAGTTTGCGTTCGATACTTGCCAAAAGAGCTTGTTTTTTATCGTCGGCAGTAAGGAATGGTTGCAAAGTTTCTCCTTCTAATGGGGACGCTTGATGTAAAAGGTTTGGATTGGCCTTCTCCTGATTAAGTAAAGGATTCATTCCTGCAAGCTGGCCTTCATTTAAGTTGGGTTCAAAAGGTGAAGGTAAGGAGGATTCGATGATGGAGATAAGTCTTCTTAACACTGAACGGTCGTTGGCATAGGCAGCCGATACTTTTAATCGGTTGTAATAACGAAGGTCGTTTTTTGCTTTAAGCGAAGCAATCAGCAGCATTTGAGCCGTTTGACAATAGGGATAAAGACCCGTTAGTTCTGAAAGCTCATTTATATTCGATAAGCTTATTTTTTCGGGAGTATGAAGGTATTCTATGAATTCTGAGCGGGTCATAGGATATGGTTTACCAATTCACTACGGCTTTATTGAAGATATCATCTACAAGTGCTTCGACTATGAGTTGAATCAAATTATCTTGAATCGCGTTTAGGTTGGCTGTAAAAGGATAATCTTCGAAACGTGTAAAAGTTTGTTCGAAGTTCTGCTTTTCATCATATTTATTGGTGAATTTGACCCGAACGCTGATAGTCAATCGGTTAAAAGCAGCTTGTTCGGTACTTTGTATAGCAACAGGCTGAGTAGTATAACTAATTATGTTTCCTTCGATGTTCAGATCTCCGTTTCTTTGAACCAATTGCAAGGGCGTTTGTGAAGTAAAACGATCTCTCAAGGTTTCGGTCAAGGTTTGGCTAAGAGTAGGTATAACTATAGAAGCCTGATTGGGGAAATAATCAATGCTGATAGTTTTAGCTTGGGGTGGTATAGAAGCACCAGTAAAAGAGTAGCTCATTCTGCATGCAGAGAAGGCAAAAGCAATTAAAAATAATATAATGGTTTTTTTTATTGGCATAGAAGATTTTGAGAAGAAAATTTTCACAAAGGACTTTTTAGGTCTTGGGTATCTGATGAGGCATTAGGTAAGGATAATTTTTCTGACTTGGTATAATATAAATCGAGGGCTACGATCATGGCATAGAATGCCCAAAACGGAACGCTTAATTTGTCAGTATCCAGGAAATTATTCATGAAGCCATGAATATAATAAGTGATGAGGCCAATGATAAGACCGATGGCCAATTGGCGGTGATGGCGAGAAGTTGCCTTGTAGTAAACTCTAAACCCATAGTAAATAGAAAAAGAGAACAATAGGATAATAATCAAAGTTCCAGGTAGTCCTCTTTCGGCGAGGGGCCCGATATATTCACTGTGAGAACTGCCTTTATCACCGGCGTTGGTCGAAATAATCGTTTTCTCTTTAGAGAGTTGATAAGGAGCATAAGTAAATTGATAAGTTCCTGGTCCCCAACCAACTATGGGACGTTCTTTAAATAAACGAATAGCTGCTTGCCAACGATTGATGCGTTCTAGGTTAGAAGCATCTGTACGGATATTGGATATGGATTTCACATGTTCTACAAAGTTGGCCGAAGACTCTTGTTTGTTTTTTTCGAGGCGATCGATGATTTGTTGCTGAAATGCAAAAAAGACTCCAATGACGATGACCAGGGTGGTTAATATCCAGCGAAAAGGTATTTTCAATAATACCAGAATAAATACAATGGCACCACCTAAGAACCCAATCCATGCTGCACGGCTAAATGAAAGATATAAGCCGATAGAAAGTAAGATAGTAGAAATAATGGCAAACCATTGCCAAAAACGCCCATGGCTCTTGTCGAATGAAAGAGCTATACTCACAGGTATTAATAAAGAAGTAATGGCCCCATAAGCCGTATGATCGTTGTAAAAAGGATACATCACCCAATGTCCGATTTCTTCGTCGAAACCTACTTTTGCATGACGAATAGTTGTATAGACGATGACAATGAGAAGGGAAGCAATGTACGCTCTCAGGAATCTTCGAATGTTTTTGTCGTGTTTAAAATAGAGGATACCCATAAAATAAATAGGTATGATGAACCACATCTGTGAAAGCAGATATTTAAACGAAACCAGAGGTAATTCGCTTGTTATGCAGGTAAGGAACATCCAAGCTAAATGAATGATAATGAGAATGCTTAAAGGATGTCGAAAGAATGAAAAGTCGATATCACGATCGTAAAATAGTTTTACTATAAAAAAGAGAAGTAATCCAATAAGTAGAATTTCTGATGGAATAGAAAGGCTAATCCCTATGTCCATATCGCGTAATACCACTGATAAAGGGGTTGCTGCAGCAACTAACAAAATAACGACGTCGAAAGCAAAAACAAAAAGAAGAGCCAAAGCGAGAACAACAGGAATGGCAATAGCCCAATAAGTATTTTTCGAAATAAGATAAGAATTTAAAATGATGAAAGCGGTCATAACGAGGTATAACCACTTTATCTTGTATTTTTCGATGGTATGTATCTTATGAAAAGAAACTGACATGCTCAGACATTCTCCTTTTTGAGGCGAGTATTTTCAATAATGCCAATTACTAAAATAGATAAAAGCAAAACGCTTAAAGTAGAAACCAGTACAATGATCCATCTGACGGGAGTTGCTTTTTTATCGGGCACTTGGGGGGCGGAAATGATATTCGAATAGGTAAATCTACGGTCGTGATCCATGTAGGCTCGGTCATAATCCCTTTTAATTACTGCATAATTTGCGGCTTCTTGTCTGATTAATTCTTGAAGCATAATTAAATCTCCTCCTTTCTCTTCCATGTTTTTACGAATACGTTGCACCTCGTTCGAATTAATTCTTCCCCCACCGTTATCGGTTGTTCCCAGATAACCCTTTACAACCTGCTGAGTTTGAAAGCTATAGTCGAGAAGGTTGTAGTTAACTCCTAAATCGCGCAGCAGAGCTTTTAGAGAATCGAGTTCATGCGATTTACGAACAAGATAACGTTCGTACATCGCGACGACTTCGTTGAATTTTTCATTGTGCAGGCTGGCAATTTTATGGTTATAAATATTAATGATAGCATTCACCATATCTCTTGCTTGGTAGGGATCAAAATCGAAAACCTCGATAAGAACTGCTTCGTATTGAGTCTTGTTTATTTTGACGTTGCGGCTATAGTTCCAGTATAGATTCGACCTCCAATATTTCTTGGTCGTGTCGATCTTATAATGCTCAATAAGGTTGAATTCTTGAATCAAACTGTCGCGTATATCGGTGGATTGCATAATCTGCAACATCTGCTCAGTGAGGCTTTCATCCGAATATTCCCTGATATTGGAGGGATACAATACGGCTGAGGATTTATATCTTGGTTTGATGAAAGATGGCCCTGAGAAGATTCCCGAAAGCACAATAGTAGCAACTACTAATATAATTAGATGCCATTTCCATTTGGTCAGAATTTCAATCAATTTAATGTTCCTAAAATAATTTTCCATGGTAAGCAAGTTAAAGGTAATTGGTTCAGGCAGAAGATTTTTTAAATTAATGTAAAGATTTTGAGTTTTATTGTGTAGATTAGCATTAAAATTTAAGGGGAAGGTGTTAACGGGTTTAAAATTTTTTTTTTCGTCTTAAAGGATGAAAAATTTTCTATGATAATAATAACGATAATTGCGAGGAACAGAGAAGAAAGGACGGTGATTGTAACGATAAGCCAGCGAATGGGATATGATTTTTTTTCAGCTTTATAGGCAGTAGTAACAACGAATTTTTGTGGAAGGGATTCGAAAGCATCAACCCGGGCTTCTTCGTATTTTGCCTTAAGGTCGCTCAATTGTTTTTTTTCGAATTCGAGTTGATTGCGTATGGATACATAAGCCCCGCCGTAGCGTGCAAGAATATCGAGTTGAGCCTGAAGAGCCTCAATTCCTCGCTTATTTCCTTTGGCAATTTCTACAGCTAATTGCTGATTAATCATCTCGGTTTGTGATTCGTAATCAAAAATCCCTAATTCTCTGAGTTTAACCAGAGAATCTTCCATTTGCTGAATTTCGGCTTGTTTTTTTAGATATTCTCCTTCTACAATATGAAAGGCTTTCAAGGCTCTTTCGCGCTGCATAGCAGTTTTGGTGCTGTCGAACAAGTCGGCAATATCATTAGCTATATCAGCAGCTATCTGTGGATCATGATCGAGAACGGAAACCTTAATGGCCATGTTTTCCGTCCTTCGAAAAGTAATATTGTTCTCGTATTCCTTGTAGAGTTTAGTAAGCCTGTATTTTTCGTTGGGTTTAATGCCATAATGATTGGCTAAATCGTATTTGGCAATGATTCTGTCTCGAATCAAATTGGAGTTGAGAATCTGTAACATTTGTTCGGCTTGTTCTTCGGCTCCAAATTCGAGCACATCCTGCTGCACACCATAAGTGCTAGAAAGTAAAGCTTTTGAAATACTGCTAGTGGAAACCGGATACATGATCAAAGTTGATTTGTACTTGGGTTTTATAAAGTAGGATGAAGAAAATATTACCGAAGCTAAAAACGCAATAATGGCTATTATAATTAATGGCTTTCCCCACACACTTATAAATAGTAATAATTTTTCAGAACTGTATTCTTCTTTTACTCTTGTTGTATCTTCAGTCATGTTGGCCTAAAATTGGCAAAATATTTTAGGGTTCAAAGATAGAAAAAAGTGTAAAATCCAAATAACATATCAACACTTATATATTATCTGACTTTTCAGTGAGTGTTTTCACCAGCAAATTCACATTAATCAGTTTTAGGCTTATTGCCGAAATCAAGCCAATGATCCATATAATACATATTCCTTGAATCCATGAAATCCCTAATTGTTTGATAATGAAACCCGATAAAAGTGCGATAATTGTAAAAATAAGCAGTGCGCTTAAATAACGTTTATCTGTTTTTATCTTGAAAATTTTGATTACCACAACTATTTGTGCCATTGTTGAAAAGGTTTGTGCTGAAAGGCTTGCAATGGCCGAACCCGTTGCCATAATATGAGGAATCAGTAATAAATTAATGGAAAGATTTATAACTACACACATTGCTGCAATGATGTTTAAATGTTTTAAATTCCCGTTGGCTGTCAATAAAGTTCCAAAAACGTAAGATGAAGATATAGAAATGAAAGCAAACATCAAGAGCGTAAATACAAGTGAAGATTGATTCAGCCGTGTTTGGAATTCAATCGAACTTTCGTCGGAGTGCTGAGGATACATCAAGGTCATTAGCTCAGATGAATAATAAAGTGCAGTAAAGGCTATCAGAATTGAAAATACAAATAAGGTAGAAAATGAGAACTTGATGAAGGGGAGTATGTTCCCTTTTTGTTTGATTAATGCAGCAAAAGTAGGTAATAGAAACACTGAAAAAAGATAGGCCACCATATTGAAAGCGTCGAGCAAACGATAGGCGGCTGCATATATTCCTACTTGATAGTTGCCCTGAGGATCGGGTATGAGCCTTTCAAGTATTACCGGATCGATTCGATTATAAGTTGACATTAACAAAGTCAATATCGCAAAAGGAATACTCTGCTTGATAATCATCACTAAAAAGGGGAAATTCCAATGAAGTTTAATTTTTCCTGCTTTTTTCCATACTATTATCAAAGCAATTATACAAGTAATGATATAGGCTAAGGTTTGGGTATAAACAAACCATTCGATGCGGAAATGTAATTTAAAATGCTGGTTAAGCAACAAATAACCCACAAAAATGATCATCAAAAATCTGTCGAGTACCGAGAGAATGCTGTCGGTACGAAACATAAGCAAACCAGAAATATTACTTCGTAAATATAAGATTAGGGCAAGCAAGAATTGGTTGAATCCAACTATTGCCAATAAGTTCATCTGTCGTTTGTCGTATCCTAAGATTATTCCGGTAAGCATGATCACAACAAAGTAAATAGCTGCAAGAATAAACCTCAGCACCAGAATATTGGAAAAGTGTTTACTTAGCAGATGTTGGTATTGTGCAATGTTTCTGTTGTTATAATTTGTAATGCCAAAGTCGAGCAATATGTTGAATAGGAAAGAAAAATTCAAAATAGTAGTATAAAAGCCATATTCTCCAAAACCAACAAGATTCTGAACGCTTCTATCTACTCCTAATATCCAGAAAGGTTTGATTAGAAGATTAAGAAAAAGTAAGAGCCAAAGGTTAGAAATAAATTTTTTTTGCATTGCTGCAAAAGTAGAAAATCCAGCATCGTCATCAGAAAATTGGCTAAAATAATAGAACTCTCTATTTTTGCAAAAATGTATCACGTTTGCGTATCTTAGTTAATACAAGATTGTTGTTATATAATAAACTCGATGGGATTGGATGGTTTATTTTTGAAACTCTTCAACGTATTACCGCCCTTCATCCCGAGCATGAATTCATCTTCGTATTCGACAGGCCTTTTTATCCTGAATTTGTTTTCTCATCCAATGTAAAACCTATAGTGGCTCCACCTCCTACAAGGCATCCTGTTCTGATATTCCTGTGGTTCGAGCTAAGTATCCCTATACTTTTACATAAGTATCATCCTGATCTGTTTCTTTCTCCCGATGGTTTCCTTTCGCTATCGACTAAAGTTAAATCTCTACCTGTTATTCACGATTTAAATTTTGAGCATCATCCAAAGGATTTGCCATGGGAATACCGACTCTTATATCATTCCTTGTTTAAACATTATGCCAGAAAAGCATGTCGCATTGCAACGGTTTCAGAATTCTCGGCTAATGATATCAGCCAATGTTATTCTATCCCCAGTGACAAAATTGATGTGGTTTACAGTGGGGTTGATGAAGGATTTAAACCGCTCAATTCTGTAAGAATCGAGGAAATTCGACGAAAGTATGCTGATGGGAAACCTTATTTTATTTTTGTTGGTTCTATCCAACCTCGAAAAAATATTACTAACCTATTTAAGGCATTCGATTTATTCAGGCAGCAGACCTCTTGCGAAATGAAACTGTTAATTGTAGGGAAGAAGCAATGGTGGAATTCTTCTATGGAAAAAGTTTATCGGCAAATGAAATACCGCAAGGATGTAGTTTTTACTGGGAGATTAAACGATGAAGATCATCGGCAAGTAATAGCATCAGCTTTTGCCTTAACCCATGTATCTTTTTTTGAGGGTTTTGGAGTTCCTTTACTCGAAGCCATGAAGTGCAATGTCCCTGTTATTACTTCGAATGTTACAGCTCTGCCAGAAATTGCTGGTGATGCTGCTTTGTTGGTCGATCCTAATCGTCCCGAAGAAATTGCTGAAGCCATGAACCAACTTGTCAGCAATGAGCAATTACGTAACAAGCTCATCGAAAAAGGAGCCATAAGATGTAAGAATTTTTCATGGGATCGTTCGGCCGAGCTTTTATGGCAAAGTATTTTAAAAACCATTCATCAAACTGGATAATTTCATGGTTAATGTTTTGATTATAGGTTCGGGGGGCCGAGAACATGCTTTGGCATGGAAAATTGCTCAAAGTTCAATGATCGGAAGTTTATATATTGCACCTGGCAACCCCGGCACCAGTCTTTGCGGTATCAATGTCCCTATTTTAGCAACGGACTTTAAAAGTATTGCCAATTTTATAGTTGAAAATTCGGTTGATTTAATTGTAATTGGACCAGAGGCTCCACTGGCGGGCGGAATCACCGATTTTCTTCAGTCTGATTCCCGATTACAACAATTATTGATTATTGGGCCATCGCGAAAAGGAGCTCTGCTCGAATCATCGAAAGATTTTGCAAAGAGTTTCATGATGAGGAATCATATTCCTACTGCTCAATACAAAACTTTTCAAAAGGATGAATGGAATGTAGCATTGCAATATTTAAAATCCTTGGATCCTCCGTATGTATTAAAGGCCGACGGCTTGGCAGCTGGCAAAGGTGTAGTGATTTGTTCCACTCTTGCTGAAGCCACCCAAGAACTCGAAAAAATGCTTTTATGGGAAAGATTTGGACAAGCTTCGCAAAAGGTAGTAATCGAGGAATTTTTAAACGGCATTGAATTGTCGGTTTTTGTAGTCTCCGATGGAAAAGAATATTGTATGTTGCCAGAAGCCAAAGATTATAAAAGAATAGCAGAGGGAGATACAGGTCCCAATACTGGCGGAATGGGTGCGGTTTCGCCGGTTTCTTTTGCCACTCCTGAATTTATGAAAAAAGTGGAACAACGCGTCATACAACCAACCATTGAAGGTTTAAATAGGGAAAAAATTCCTTATCTCGGATTTATTTTCTTTGGATTGATGAATGTAAAAGGCGATCCTTATGTGGTGGAGTATAATGTAAGGTTGGGTGATCCCGAGGCGGAAGTCATACTGCCACGTTTACATTCTGATCTTATTGAACTCTTATTGGCCGCAGCCCATCACCAACTATCGGATTTTCATCTCGAAATATCCTCTCAAACCGCTATTACAGTCATGCTGGCTTCGGGAGGTTATCCCAGTGAGTATAAAACACATCTTCCTATCGAAGGGATCGAAAATCTTTCCAATGCTCTCGTATTTCATGCTGGAACCATACTCGAACACGAAAAACTTTATACGGCTGGAGGTCGCGTATTGGCGATTACCGCAATGGGAAATTCATTAGAAGAGGCTGTTCAAATTGCCTATCAAGAGGCAAATAAAATTTTCTTTCCTAATATATTCTTTCGCAAAGATATTGGAAAAGACCTCTTGCCGTTATGAAAATATGATAAGATATCTCAAGAATGATGAAATTAATAAACAAAGCTGGGATGCTTGCATACAAAAAGCATTCAATGGGAATATTTATGCGTATTCGTGGTATCTCGATGCTGTAGCTTATGGGTGGGAAGCTCTCGTTGATGGTGAGTATGAAACGGTATTTCCTTTACCTGTAAGAAGAAAATTTGGGATTGCTTATTTGTATCAACCTTTGTTTGTTCAGCAACTCGGAATTTTTTCAATATCTAAGCTTAATCCTCGAATTGTTCAAAACTTTTTCGAAACATTGCCTTCTCAGATTAAGTATGGGCGCATTCAACTCAATTATCACAATAAACTCGAATCCACTCCTACCCTCAATGTTCAATATAAGCCCAATATAGAACTTGCACTCACACAATCTATCGAGCAAATCAGAAAACATTACAGCGAGAATACGCGTCGTAACATTCACAAGGCACAAAATTCAAATTTAACGGTTATAGAAAATCAGCCACCCGATTTCATCGTTAAGATGTTTCGTGAAAATCATGTGAAGCATAATATTGCATGGTCGGATGGGGATTACAAAAAGCTTACTCATTTATTATATCTATTGATACATAAAGGATATGGACTAACAAGAGGTGTTTTTGACCGAAACAATAGTTGGTTGGGAGGGGCTTTTTTTGCCTTTTCGCATCAACGCGTCATTTTATTGCTATCGGCAGTTACTGAAGGAGGACGTCAAACTGGAGCCATGCATTTTCTTATTGACGATACAATATCCAGATATATGGAAAATGTTTTAATTTTTGACTTCGAGGGAAGTACCGATCCCAATCTTGCTCGTTTTTACAATAGTTTTGGCTCTGCTACTTATTATTACCCACTTGTAGAACTGAACCGCCTGCCTCATTTAATCTCGAAATTATACAAAAAGCTAAGGAAGTTAGATTGAAATAAAACCCTATTACATCGTGAAAAAATAGTTACTTTTACCGCAAACTCCACAATTATGGTCGTTGTCTTAGGGAATCAGGATTCGGTGTTGAATCAGTTTATTTATGAAATGCGCGATGCTTCCATACAAAGCGATAGCTTGCGTTTCCGTGTCAATATGGAAAGAGCCTCGATGGTTTTTGCCTACGAGATTAGTAAAAAACTTAAATACAAAACGATAGAAGTTACTACTGTATTAGGGACTGCCGAAGTATCTGTTCCAATCGATACTTTGGTTATCGCAAGCATACTGAGAGCCGGTTTGTCTATGCACAATGGAATGCTCCAAGTTTTCGATCATGCCGAAAATGCCTTTATTTCTGCTTATCGTAAATATGAGCATGATGGAGGCTTCCATATCGATGTTGAGTATGTTTCATCGCCTGATTTAACACAGAAAGTTCTTATTCTTTGTGACCCGATGTTAGCCACTGGATCGAGCATGGTACTATGCTATAAGGAGTTGCTTAATCATGGCAAACCTATACATACTCATTTGGTTTCAATTATATCGAGTGCAGAAGGGATTGAATATCTGAAGCAGCAAATTCCGCCTGAAAATTATACCCTATGGACTGGAGCCGTTGATGATGAGCTCACCGCCCAGGCTTATATTGTACCAGGTCTAGGCGACGCTGGAGATTTAGCCTTCGGCAAGAAAGTAAATTAATCGAGAAAATTTCGCCCCAAGCATGCAGTTAAAAAATGTAGTATTCATAGAAAACATTCGGCTTGCTCTATCATCTATGCACAGCCATCTTCTTCGCTTTATTCTTACTATGAGCATTATTGCATTTGGAATAATGGCTTTAGTGGGCATTCTGACGTCAATAGATGCTATTAAGAATTTTTACGAAGAAAATTTTATGCGCATGGGTGCTAATACATTTACTATACGAAATTTGAGAATACAATCCGAAAGCGAGAAAGGAGGTAGAATTGGAGAACCTATTCGCTACACTCATGCCGTAGATTTCAAGGAAAGATTTGAATACCCAGCTGTGGTTTCTATCTCGGTGAATGCTTCATTTAATACAACCGCCAAATACAATAACATAAAAACTCATCCCAATCTCAGAGTATTAGGTATAGATGAAAATTATTTGGTTACATCAGGTGAAGAACTCAAGGTGGGAAGAAGTTTTACTAGCAATGAGGTACAGTCGGGGAGCTTTGTATGTATTGTTGGATACGAAATTGCTAAAAACCTTTTTAAAGAAAAAAACGACCCTACAGGTGAGATTATTACAATAGGTCCGGGAAAATACAGAATAGTTGGAGTGCTCTCTAAAAGTGGTTCGAGCTTTGGCTTTTCAGGCGATCGAAATATCTATCTGCCTCTTAATAACGTGCGACAGCGCTATTCATTAAATAATACTTCTTATTTAATAAATGTATGGGTTAATAATACCACCGAACTCGATGCTGCAATTGGAGAAGCTACTGGCTTTTTCCGCCAAATACGTAATCTTAGACTATCCGAAGACAATAATTTCGAGATAGTTCGTAGTGATACTTTTGTCAATATGATGCTTGAGAATACACGACTTATTTCCCTCGCCGCTACTATCATTGGCCTTATTACTTTATTTGGAGCAGCTATTGGTTTGATGAATATCATGCTGGTATCGGTTACGGAACGAACCCGTGAAATTGGCATTCGCAAAGCGATTGGAGCGAATAAAAAAACCATACGCAATCAATTTTTGGCCGAAGCAATTGTTATTGGCCAATTGGGTGGTTTGCTTGGGATTATACTTGGTATTGCTGTTGGTAATTTAGTGGCCATGATTGTGGGATCTAAATTCATCATTCCATGGATATGGATTTTCTTAGGCGTATTCCTATGTTTTGTCGTTGGTATCCTTTCGGGATATTTCCCTGCCAACCGTGCAGCCGAACTCGATCCAATTGAATCCTTACGATACGAATGAATCTTTATCTGAAAATTTATAATGCCATATCTTCTTGTCACATTTTGATTATCAAATACATGAAAGATAGATAAGCTATTTTTGGAGTGCCTTAACTTATGATAATTTCAATCGCGTAAAAAGTTTTTCCTTCCTCCAAAAGTACGTTTTCGTAAATTTCTTATACGTTCAAAATATATTAAATGGCGTTTATTTAATTATTACCTACGTATATCATTAAAAATACACTTGCTAATGCGGTAATCAATATTTTAATTTTGTAAGTTGTTTAAAAAAGGCACATGGCTTAAGTGAAAATTTTAAAGTTACTTTTTAAGTAACTTTGGCTAAGTGGGTTAAACATTTGGTTTGGTACAGCAAGAGTCCCGGAATTCCGGGACTTTGTTGTAATGCTCATGCATGGTAATAAATTGCAGATTATTCAGGCAGCTTTTATTGAATAAAGTTCAAAATGGTTTTAATAAGGTTCTCGGCTCCAAGAGCTATCTCACTGATTCTTGAGTTTAACATATAACAGGGAGTAGTAAAGATTTTATTAACTCTGTCTGAAACTACTTCTGCTATAGAAGATTCGATGTGATGACCTCCCATTTTTTCAAGATCACGTGCTGTGGAAGCATCTGTCCCAATAGTAGTAGTAACTTGCCCTAAAACTCTCGTTATTAATACCGGACTGATACACATGGCCCCTATGGGTTTACCTGCTTTATGCATGTCTTTGATGGCTTTTTCGACAACGGGATTCACACTACATTTTATCCCATCGAAAGCATAAGTACAGAAATTTTTTGCCACACCAAATCCTCCCGGGAAAATCAATGCATCATATTTTCCAGCATCAAATTCTGATGCGTTCTTGATTTTACCCCTGGCTATTCGCGCAGCCTCAACCAATACATTACGTTTTTCATTGCTTACTTCTCCTGTAAGATGATTGATTACATGAGCTTGTGGGATATCCGGCGCAAAAATGTCATATATACAATCGAATTTATCAACAGCCAACATCGTCATTACTGCCTCATGAATTTCGGCGCCATCTGATACTCCACAACCAGATAGAAAAATTGCAAATTTTTTCATAATATTTTCCTTTATCATTTGTTCAGCTCCAAAGTTAGTGAATTTTGTCGAGAAAGTACTTACCAAACTCTTGCTTTTCAAAAAAATTAATATTATCTCTTGAGAGATCATTGATGACAATCTGCAGAGATTTCTTTGGCCATGATGAAGCAATGCTTGTTTCAATTCGATTAGAATTTTAATATGCCATAAGCATAGTTGGCCGAAATAAATGGCATTGATGGCTTAAAATTATGAAGGGAATTGAACATTTCTGAGGCAAAGAAGTTTGTAGGTTAAAACTTGTTTTATATGGAATTGGATTTGGGACCAATGCGGAGGCAATACTTAAATGGCCAATTGAACGAAGCTGATGTTAAAGCCAATCCTATCGAACAATTCATGATTTGGTTCAACGAAGCAATTTCTTGCGAAGAATTCGATGCAAGCGCTTTTGTTTTATCTACAGTAAGCAGTGAATCAATGCCATCAGGGCGGGTAGTGCTTCTGAAAGGCATTCTAAACGAAGGATTTTTATTTTTTACAAATTATTTGAGCCAAAAAGGGAAGGAAATTGAGAATAATCCTTTTGTTGCGATGACATTTTTTTGGCCAAAATCCGAACGTCAGGTTAGAGTGAAAGGCAAGGTGGAAAAATTAGATAAAGTTCGAAGTTTGGTGTACTTTCATTCTCGACCTCGGGATAGTCAAATAGCTTCTTTTATATCTCCTCAGAGTCAGGTAATTGAATCACGTCAAGTCATCGAAGAGGCTTTTTACAGAGCGCAGCAGCAATTTTCGGATAAAATTCCTTTGCCAGAATTTTGGGGAGGCTTCATCATTTGCCCTCTGATAATCGAATTTTGGCAGGGAAGAGAGAATCGCCTCAACGACCGTTTGCAATATACCCTTATTGATAAGCAATGGATTATTCAACGGCTGGCACCTTGATTTTTTAATTGAAAAGATCAGATGATCTGTTGAAATGTAGAATTCTAAACAAGAATATGTGAGAGTAAAATTTTAGTTCCAATAGCAATCAAAATGATTCCGCCCACCATCACCATTTTCTTTCCTAGATGAGGACCGGTTTTTTTACCTATCAAGATTCCAAGCATAGCTGCAATAAATGTAACCGAACCTATTGAAATGACTGTGATTGCAAGATTGGTTTCAACCAATGCCATGCTAAAACCCACAAAAAGTGCATCAATGCTTGTGGCTACCGAAAGCCCCATAATCGTTGGTAAACTCATGGGATTGAAAGGTTTTAGGGGTTTTTCTTTCCTAAAACTCGTAACAATCATTCTTCCACCTAAAAAACATAATAGCGAAAAAGCTATCCAATGATCGTAATCTTTGAGGATTTGCTCGAGAGAATCGCCTATAATCCATCCTATAAGCGGCATTATGGCTTGTACGAGTGCAAAAGGAAGGCTCACCTTTATGGCATTTTGGAAAGAAATTTGAGGCAGGCATAATCCGCAAGAAATGGCAACGGCAAAAGTGTCGAACGAGAGGCTGATAGCCAATAGAATGATGTAAATAAAGGCCATCCATGCAGATTTGGCTGGCAAAATTATGTAAATACTCTCATATTTTAAGCTATAACAATAAAAACTCTCGAGAGGGTAATTTTAAAATGTATATCCCTAAAAAATATCTTTAATATAAGAATAATCTTACTTATTGCCAGGTAGAAGGTAGTATGATGTAGTTTCGCTTTACGCAATATTCTTATTTAATAAAGTTTATTTACCTGAAACAAGGGATTTTCATACGAGTTTTGCTGATTTTTGAGGAAAGGGAAATATTTACACGAAGGTTCATTGCTTCAGCCTTCGAAACCCGCGAATTTTATGGATGAAGTGGAATGTTTTGTAGAAATTTTGTAGATGAAATAGTTAATAGTTAAAAGAAGCAATGAAAGTAATTGATGAAATTATAGATGGAGTTTGCTTTAATAATATTGCTTACATAGTATTGAGGTTATAAGAAAGTTTATTCAACAGAACGTAGTTGAAGTTAGATTCCAACCTGATTCAAGTTTTGGCAAAAAATGAAATTCTATACTTTTGTTTCATTAACAAAACTTCATTCTATGAGAATAGGAATTCTTAAAGAACAACAGCCAGAAAACAGGGTAGTGCTCTTACCCGAGGCGGCTGCCACTTTAATAAAGCTTCAGGTTGAGGTTTTAGTAGAGCAGGGAGCTGGGATGCATGCTTATGCTGATGATGCTATGTATGAGGCTATTGGAGCAAAGATTGTTTCACATAAGGAAGTAATCGAGCTTTCTGATGTATTATTAATGATCAATGCTTTATCGTCGGATGATATTTTACTTTTAAGTAGAGGAAAGGTTATCATTGGTGCATTAAATCCCTATTATGAGAAAGATTATGTAAAGACTCTTGCGCGTACGGGAGTAACGGCGTTTAGCATGGATGTTATTCCACGAACCACAAGAGCTCAAGCCATGGATATACTCTCATCCATGGCCACAGTGTCTGGCTACAAGGCGGTTTTGCGGGCTGCCAACGAACTGCCAAAGTTTTTCCCCATGCTTATGACAGCAGCAGGTACTATATCACCGGCGAAAGTTTTAATATTGGGGGCTGGAGTAGCCGGATTACAGGCCATAGCTACTTCGCGTAAGTTAGGCGCTGTAGTTGAAGCCTTCGATGTTCGAACGGCAGCCAAAGAAGAAGTGCTTGGTTTAGGTGCAAAATTTGTGGAAGTAGAAGGTGCCATAGAAGATAAATCGGCAGGAGGTTATGCTATCGAACAAACTGAAGAATTTAAACAGCGTCAGGCACAAGCTGTTCACGACCACGCCATCAAGTCCGATGTTATTATTGGCACAGCTCAGATACCTGGGAAACGGGCTCCTCTTTTAATCAGAACCGAAACCGTCGAAGCCATGCGCCCAGGTAGCATTATTATCGATTTGGCTGCTTCTACCGGAGGAAATTGCGAATTAACTCAAAACAATAAAACTATTGTGCACCATGGAGTTAAAATCATTGGCCATTCATTTTTCCCGAGCGAAATGCCTACCGATGCCTCGCGTATGTTAGGCAAAAATTATATCAACTTTATCAAATTGCTCATTACAAAAGATGGTGGCCTCAACCTTAATTGGGACGATGATATAGTGAAAGGTACTGTGGTTACCCATGAAGGTGAAATTGTTCATGAAAGAGTGAAATCATTTATCAATAGTTAATAACCCTTAAAAACAAATTTTATGGATGGTGTATTAAGATTTATTTATGAATATAAGGATGCGATTTTTATCATCATTCTTTCCATTTTTCTTGGGATTGAAGTTATATCGCATGTTCCTGCCGTTTTGCATACTCCCTTGATGTCGGGCGCAAACGCTATTCATGGCGTGGTAATTATTGGTTCTATTATAGTGATGGGCCATGCTCACGAGACTCTTCCCTTGGTTCTGGGTTTCATTGCCGTAATACTCGGAACCCTGAATGTTGTAGGTGGTTTTGTGGTCACTGACCGTATGCTCGAAATGTTTAAAAAGAAGAAAGACAAAAAATAGGGGGGCAAACCATGGAACAAATTACAAAAGTCATAGAGTATTCCCAGCAATTTTCGATTCTCGAGATTTCTTATATTATTGCCTCCGTTTTGTATATCATAGGATTAAAACGCTTGAGCAGTCCCGCTACAGCCCGAGGTGGAAATTTATGGGCTGCCGCGGGCATGTTTCTGGCTATTTTGTTCACCATTGTGTTTCACAAAGTTAAGCAAGATGATGGAACTTATGAAGGGATTCAAAATATTCCTTTAATTATGTTAGCTATTGTGTTGGGAGGTATAATTGGGTGGACAGCTGCCAGAAAAGTTAAGATGACGGCAATGCCCCAAATGGTTTCATTATTCAATGGAATGGGAGGAGCATGCGCAGCATTGATTTCACTGATGGAATTTCCCCATGTACCTGCCGAACTGGTCGAATACCATGGAATGCTGAATGGCTACACCCTGTCAGTAATTCTTGGGTTAATGATAGGCTCAGTATCTTTTGCAGGCAGTATGATTGCATTTGGAAAACTCGACGGGAAAATAGGTGACATCAAGGCGAGCTGGCTAAGATATCTGAACATGATTATTCTGGCTGGATTGCTCATTTTTGTTATTTATATCCTTCAACTCGACAATAAACCTTCTATGGGTTTGGTTTACATCTTTGCATTTTTGGCTTTGTTTTATGGAGTCAGTTTTGTAATGCCTATTGGAGGAGCCGATATGCCAGTAGTTATTTCCCTTTTAAACTCTTTTACTGGGGTTGCTGCTGCCATGGGGGGATTTCTTTATGATAACCGAGCAATGCTCACTGGTGGGATTCTCGTTGGTTCGGCCGGTACCATTCTTACTATTTTAATGTGTAAAGCCATGAATCGTTCTCTTTTAAATGTGATTATAGGCGCATTTGGAGGTAAAAGCAAAGAAGGAGCTGCCGACATTGATAAAACCACTAGAGAAGTCACATTAAGTGATGCTGCTATACTCTTAAGTTATTCCCAAAAGGTTTATATAGTGCCAGGTTATGGTTTAGCCGTAGCTCAGGCTCAACATCTTTGCCACGAACTCGACGTTTTGCTATCCAGCAAAGGTGTGGAAGTTAAATATGGAATCCATCCTGTTGCAGGGCGTATGCCCGGACATATGAATGTTTTGTTGGCTGAGGCAGATGTTCCATATGAAAAATTGGTCGAAGCTGAAGATGCTAATAAAGAAATGCCCAATACAGATGTTGTTATTGTGATAGGAGCAAATGATGTTGTAAATCCTGCAGCCGAAGAAGATCCATCGAGTCCCATCTATGGAATGCCTGTAGTTAGGGTTTGGGAAGCAAAAAATGTCATCGTTATGAAACGTTCTATGGCTAAGGGATATGCCGCTATAGAAAATAATCTTTTTTATCATCCTCGCACTCGAATGCTTTTTGGAGATGCCAAAATTACCTTGCAAAAACTCATCGCTGAGATTAAAAGCCTTTAAATTTTAGGCTTCAAACAAAAAGCCGGCTTAGTTAGTCGGCTTTTTGTATTTAATTCGATTACAACAAAGTATTTATATAGAATTGATGCCCATAGATTTCTTCTTAAATTTTGATGGTATAATATCAGATGACCGCTTCGCTTTTGTATATTTTAGAATATTTTTGTGAAAAAAAATTATGAACATCGAGAAAATATTTCAATATCTTGATTTACGGGAACACATGGAGGATTATGCAACTGTTCATCAAGAAATAGATAAGGGAGCGACGTTTCGTGGTACAAATATGTGGATACTTGCATGTGCAATTATGGTGGCTTCGGTAGGTTTAAACATGAATAGTACGGCAGTAATTATTGGTGCCATGTTAATTTCGCCACTTATGGGACCTATCAATGGAATTGGATATAGCATTGCAATTTACGATTTCGCCTTGTTACGTAAATCGCTTAAGAATTTTGGTTTTGCTGTATTAGCTGGTCTACTAGTCTCGGGTTTGTATTTTTTTATAAGCCCACTTTCTTCCGCACATTCAGAACTTTTAGCTCGCACAAGCCCCTCTATTTATGATGTATTGATTGCTTTTTTTGGGGGGTTGGCTGGCATTATAGCCGTAAGCTCACGTATAAAGGGTACTGTTATTCCAGGTGTTGCTATTGCCACAGCTTTAATGCCTCCCCTGTGTACTGCTGGTTATGGCTTAGCTACACTTCAGCCTACTTTCTTTTTTGGTGCTTTATATCTTTTTACCATCAATACTGTCTTCATTGCTCTTGCCGCTTTATTGATTTCACGAATTTTAAAGTTTCCAATTCGGGAAGATGTAAGCCCTGAAAAGGCTAAAATTATTCGTCGTTATATATACATTATCATTGCCGTGACGCTTATACCGAGTATTTATTTTGGATATTTGCTTGCACAAAAGGAAAGATTCATAGAAAGTAGTAATAAATATATAAATAATGTCAGAATTTTTGAGGGGAGTTATTTACTCGATTCAGAGGTCGATCCTCGAAAAAAGATTATTAATCTCACTTATGGAGGATTGGCTCTTGATGAGGAGGCAAAACGAGTTATTCAACAAAAGGCCAATGATTTCGGCATTAAGGCAAAAATTGAAATAAGCCAAGGCTTTGCTTACCAAATGCCTGAACAAGAAACTGACGATAGAACCAAATTGCTTTTACGTATTAATGCACTCGAAGCCGAACTAAATAAAAGCAAGACTCGGCTCGATAGTATTAATAAACGACCCATGTTGGCTCGCGACCTCCTTGATGAATTAAAAATCTTGAATCAAAACGTTGCCTCATGTGCATTAGCCGATACTTATGTGATAGAATCAGACACCTCTTCTAGGAAAATAACTGTTGTAATGATTGGATACATAGGAGAAAAATTGTCACAAGATGACGAAGATAAATTAAGACTATGGCTTGAAGTGCGTTTAAAAACTTCTGAGCTGTTAGTGTTTTTCAATGAGGTGCTTTCTCAATAAAATATAAGAGGATTTCAAAATATAAGTTTTTATATTTGCCCTGAGAATTTCGTAGCAAATAGAAATGTAATCAAATTCTCATTAGATAAATGGGATTATTCTCAGCGAATGATGTCTGATGTATTGAAATTATACGGGCTCAATATACGCATCCCTTTAAGGGTTAATGTTTTACAATTTAGAGACTCACTTCAGAAATGGAGGCTAAAAAAAATTTCTGACCGTCGGTTGGTCAATATTCTGGGGGTTATTATAGGCTTTTTGAGTGGTTTGAGTGCTATTATCCTGAAAAATACCGTTTATTATACGCATGCCTTTATTACGAGTGATTTTGGCTTTGGCAGTAATAGCTTCCTTTTGTTTTTTTTACCTTTAATAGGGATATTGCTAACAGTACTTTTCATTCGTTATTTTATAAAAGACGATATATCTCATGGAATAAGCAGGGTGTTATATGCTATTTCGAGGAATAGCAGTTTATTGAAGCCGCATAATACTTTTTCTTCGATGATAGCCAGCACTTTAACCATTGCCTTTGGAGGTTCGGTGGGTGCTGAAGCTCCTATAGTGCTCACAGGTGCTTCCATAGGAAGTAATTTGGGACGAATAGCTAAAGTTTCATATAAACATCGAACTTTACTTATTGGATGTGGTGCCGCTGGAGCCATTGCCGGCATTTTTAAGGCTCCCATTGCCGGTATTGTTTTTACTATCGAGGTCATCATGATTGATTTGACCATGGCCACTTTAATTCCTCTTCTCTTATCGGCCATCACGGCTTCTGTCATTTCTTTTTTCTTTCTTGGCGATGAAGTATTGTTTTCATTTACCCTCGAAAGTTCTTTCGAGCTCTCACGTTTGCCATTCTATGCTATTTTAGGCTTGTTTTGTGGCTTTGTTTCCTTATATTTTATAAGGGCTTCCGATTATACGGAATCCAAACTCAAGCGCATTAGTAATCCTTTTCATCGACTTTTGGTAGGAGGTGTTATATTGGGAGTTTTTATTTATATATTTCCTTCGCTTTATGGGGAAGGATATGATGCTTTGATGCTGATGCTCAATGGCCATGGCACCGAGGTGGTCAATCAGAGTTTATTTGGCAACCTTCAGATGTCGTCCTTTATGTTTCCTGTCATCTTGCTTATCATCATGTTAACAAAAGTAATAGCTATGGCTCTTACCAATGCTGCAGGTGGTATTGGTGGAGTTTTTGCCCCCTCTCTATTTATGGGAGGCTTGAGTGGCTTGTTTTTCACTCGTACACTCGATCTTCTTACAGGAATTCGAATGCCCGAAAATAACTTCGTTCTGGTGGGAATGGCTGGTGTGATGGCAGGAGTAATGCACGCTCCTCTTACGGCTATATTTCTAATAGCCGAAATTACTGGAGGTTATCAGTTGCTTACCCCTTTAATGCTAACTTCTGCTATTTCTTTCATCACTATACAATATTTCGAACCTCATTCCATCTATACAAAAAAACTTGCCGAACGTGGTGAATTGATTACACATCATAAAGATAAAGCCGTACTCTCGATGATGAAGGTTACCGATTTGCTCGAAACTAATTTCAAGACTGTTTCTCCTGATGCAACCTTGGGAGATTTCGTAAAAATAGTAGCAAGTTCCGAGCGTAATGTTTTCCCGGTCGTAGATCACGAAAATAATTTTCTAGGTGTAGTTTTCATCAATGATATCCGACATATTTTGTTTCAACAAGAACTCTATAATAAAATTTTCGTAAGAGATTTGATGTTTATGCCCGATGTGAGAGTAAGTCCCAATGATACCATGGAAGACGTAGCTAAATTGTTTCAACAAACTGCTCATTATAACATTCCTGTGATAAAAGATGGAAAATATATCGGTTTTGTTTCCAGAGCCAATGTCTTTTCGAACTATCGTAAATTGCTCAAAGAATTTTCAGAAGATTAAATCTCCTTTTTTTTGGCAGATCTGATTTTTCTATTTTTAAAAACAATGTATATTTGCGGCCAAAGCGAAAGAATGTTTCATTAAATAACAAAGATTATGTTTAAAAATCATCCCAAAGGATTATTGGTTTTAGCGATCACCAACATGGGAGAGCGCTTTGGCTACTACACCATGTTGGCTATTCTTACTTTGTATATGCAAGCCAAGTTTGGTTTAACTTCGGCTACAACTAGCATGATTTATGGAACCTTTCTGGCTCTAGTTTATTTCCTCCCCATTTTAGGAGGTGTTGTAGCAGATAAGGCTCTGGGTTATGGGAAAACGATTCTCTTAGGCATAATGGTCATGTTTATCGGGTATCTGTTGCTTGCCATTCCGCTCGAAAGCAATGCGGTAGGCATGGCCATGATGATTTTTTCACTGGTTCTTATTTCTCTGGGTACCGGTTTTTTTAAAGGAAACCTACAGGCTCTCGTTGGCAAGCTCTATGACGATCCACGCTATGGCAAGAATAGAGATATTGCTTTTTCGATTTTTTATATGTTTATTAATATTGGAGCCTTTTTTGCACCCAGTGCAGCAAATTATATCAATAAGACGGTATTGAGATCGTCTGACTTTACTTATGATGCTTCAGTACCTAAAAACTATGTCATTCTCAATGACGAAAAAAATGCCATTGATAAAAAAACTTTTGTTTTAGAATATTTGAGTCCTGAAGACCAAAAGTTACCAGAAAGGGAATTTGAAGCCGTTTTGAATAAGGCAAAAAAAGAACATAAAGCAGTCTTCACCGATGATATCGAAAATGCTTTATTTAGACTAAAAGCCGCAGGTCTTTATCAATATACTCAATCGGGTAAGATTACCGATTCATCCATGATGATCAGTAGTTATGAATACGAGTTATTGCAGAGTCGTGATCCGAAAGAGGCTCAAACTAAAGCTGATGTAATAGCAAGAATACAGGCAGTTCATGTAACAGACCCGAATTTAGGCGGTGGTCCTAAGCCTGATGATTTTGCCCGAAATTTTGGTAAGCATTATGTTAGTCAATCACTGTCTATCTCTTATAATCTAGCCTTTGGCGTAGCTTGTATTAGTTTGATTATTTCAGTTCTAATCTTCCTCCTCTTTAAGAAAACATGGAAAGCGGTTGACAAAACGGTAAAACAAGAAATCGCTGAGGCTAAGGTAACAGGCAAAGAGATAAAGATGATGCCAAAAGAAGAAGTGAGAGAACGCATGATTGCTCTATTTCTGGTATTCTTCGTGGTTATCTTCTTCTGGATGTCTTTCCATCAGAATGGATTAACACTTACCTTTTTTGCACGTGATTACACAATGAGCACTATACCGGCAGGATGGACTATGCTGTTTAATCTCTTCCCATTGCTGTCATTGATTGTATTCCTATATGGCATCTACCTTTCAACTATAGGATTGCTGGGCAGCCAACGCAATAGAAAGATCGGAATTTTACTCGTTATTTTAGGCATTGCGGGTTTGGCAGGTTATTACTTTACTAGTATTTATGGTATTGATAATATGACCAAAATAACCCCTCAGATCTTCCAGCAATTCAATCCAATGTTTATCATCATTCTTACACCACTAACGGTTGCACTGTTTAGTTATCTGGCCAATAAAGGGAAGGAGCCATCTGCGCCGCGAAAAATTGGCATTGGAATGTTTTTGGCTGCTCTCGGTTATGCCATTATGTTGTTTGGTTCTATTGGCTTACCCGCCCCTGCCGAGATTTCCGGAATATCCGATAAACTGGTTTCTCCCTCATGGCTCATCAGCACTTATTTTGTACTTACTATAGCCGAATTATTTCTCAGCCCAATGGGTTTGTCTTTTGTTTCGAAAGTTGCTCCTCCGCAGTATAGTGGGATAATGCAAGGAGGATGGCTGGCAGCTACGGCAATCGGAAACCTTTTGGTTGGTGTAGTGGGTACCTTCTGGGAAAAACTTCCTTTGGTGGGCTTCTGGTCAATTTTGATCATTTGCTGCGTACTCTCAGGTATATTCATTTTTTCCATTATGAAGAAACTCGAGGCAGCAACTAAATAAACTATTCTAAATCTATGTTCTGTATCTAATGAATTCCAAGAAGTCAGAAAAACTGGGATTCGTAAAAAATGGTTATGAAATATCCATGGGCCGACGAAAAACCCTATTATACTTATTCAACTTATTTTAAGAGGCTGTTTGGCCGAAGAATTCAAAAACTTTCTATTGATGCAGGTTTTACTTGCCCTAATCGTGATGGTACGAAAGGGATAGGAGGATGTTATTATTGTAATAATGATGCCTTCAATCCTTCCTATTGTCGCCCTGATAAAAGTATCACTCAGCAGATTACAGACGGAATAGCTTTTCATTCATGGAGATACAGAAGGGTTACTCGGTATTTGGCATATTTTCAGGCTTTTTCGAACACTTACGGGTCTTTGTCGTATTTAAAGAGGGTATATGCCGAAGCATTGAGCCATCCCGAAGTGATAGGCCTAGTCATTTCTACTCGACCCGATTGCCTGCCTGATGAAACTTTAGATTATTTATCGGAATTATCCAAGAAGAATTACATACAAGTAGAAATTGGGATAGAATCATGCTACGATGAGACTTTAAGGAAGCTCAACCGCGGACATAGTTTTGCTGAGACCGTAAAAGCCTTAGAAACTCTTTCGAGGAGAAGAATACCTAGTGGAGGCCATCTTATTTTTGGCCTGCCAGGCGAAACTCTTGATATGATGTTGAACGAGGCTCAAATAATATCGCAATTACCTTTAACTAGCATTAAGCTTCACCAGCTGCAAATTATAAAAGGTACGGCCTGGGCAGCCGAGTATAGTTTGCATCCTGATAATTTCAAACTTTTCGAGCGTAATGAATATGCCGATTTTGTAATAAGATTTATTGAAAGGCTTAGGCCAGATATGGTAGTAGAACGACTATCAGCCGAAGCTCCTCCACTTATGGTGGTTGCCCCCAATTGGGGCTTGGAACGTGCTGATGCATTTCAGCAAGACATTCAGAAAAAAATGATTAGCTTGCAAACCTATCAGGGGAAATATTTCAAATTCAATGAAAAATAGGCAAGAAAATAAAATTTTCTTAAATATTTTGTGGAATATGAAAAATATATTAAGTTTGTAACCGCATTCATAAGTATAACTAAAATCTAAAACTATGAAAAAATTGTATTCTTTTATCCTTGCAATGTTCCTGATTTTAGGAGCATTTGCTCAAACCCCGCCTTATAGCGATGATTTCGAATCTTATACCTTAGGCGGGTATCTTGCAGCTCAAAATCCCGATTGGTGGACTACTTGGACTAACAACCCAGGTTCGGGTGAAGACGGTATCATTTCGAATACGCATGCTAACTCAGGAGCTCAATCGGTTCTCGTTGACGAAACTGGTGGTGCTACTGACCTGATTTTAAAACTGGGGAATAAAACTGCCGGTTCATATAACTTGGGTTGGTATATGTTTGTCGATAATGGCAAAGCTGGTTATTACAACATCCAGCACTTTCAATCTCCTGGCACTGAATGGGCTTTCGAGATTTATTTCAATACCGATGGCAGTGGTACTCTTAATGCAGGAGGCAATACTATTAACTTTACCTATCCTAAAGCTACTTGGTTTAAGGTGTATCATGAAATTGACATTGATAACGACCTGATAAAACTTTATGTCAACGGAGTGCTCGTTCATCAGTGGCCATTTAGTTATCAGGCAAGCTCAACCACTGGTACAAACCAATTGGGAGGGGTTGACTTTTTTGCAGGTGCTCAAACAGGTGAAACTCCACAATATTGGTTTGATGATGTTACATTCGAAGTTGCTCCTACAATTCTTTACAGCCAAAACTTCGATGCTTGGACAGTAGGAAGTTATGTTGCCGTAAATGATCCCGAGTGGTTTACAACTTGGAGCAATGCCCCAGGAACGGGTGAAGATGCTTTAGTGGACAATGCTTTTGCCAATAGCCCTGCCAATTCTGCTCGGGTAGATGAAACAGGTGGCCCAACTGACCTTATTTTAAAGCTTGGCAATAAAACAACAGGTCATTACAACCTTTCATGGTATATGTATGTTGAGAATGAGAAGGCTGGTTATTACAATATTCAACACTTCCAGTCTCCTGGCACTGAATGGGCTTTCGAGGTATATTTCAATGCCGATGGCAGTGGTTCGCTTGAGTACGGAGGCAACACCGTTACGTTTACTTATCCTAAGGCTGCTTGGTTTAAAGTTGAACATGATATTGACATCGATAATGACTGGATTAAACTTTGGGTGAATAATGTGTTGTTGGGCGAATGGCCTTTTAGCTATCAAGCAAGTTCTACTACTGGAACTAACCAACTTGGAGGTGTAGACTTTTTTGCGGGTGCCCAAACAGGTGAGACGCCTAAATATTTCTTCGATGATGTTGTTTTTGCTGCTTATGGTTCAATTCCAGAAGCCAATATCGAAGTTAATCCCACTTCCTTAAACGCTTATTTGGAACCCAATACCACCATTACTCAACAGATTACCATAACTAACAGTGGTACGCTCGATTTGAATTTCGATGCATTAGTAATTTTAAATTCAGGTAAAGTCTCTGGTAAAGTATCCGAAATTCAACAATCAGCTGTATTGAGCAATGCCATTGCTGGCCCTGTATTGAATGGAGGAGCTCCTGCCACCGATGCCTCTGTCGTATTGCATTATGATGGAGATAATGCCTCTGCTATAGGTTGGAGCAGTGCACCTGTAACCGTTACAGTAGCTGCCATGTTCCCGTATACTATGACTTCACCCTATGCTGGCATGGAACTTACTTCGGTAGATGTTTATATCAACGATCTGAATCCTAGTGGCAGTAATGAGATGACAGTGAGAATCTATGGAATGGGAACAACCTACGAGCCCGGCCCTCTTATCTATTCTCAAACTTTCACTCCAATGGGTGGTGGATGGGAACATATCATTCTGACTACTCCAGTACTAATTACAGGTGAAGATATTTGGGTAGGGTATCAATTTACGCAAAATACAACTGATATTTTTATTCCAGGCACCGATGCCGGTCCAAATCATCCTTACGGCGATTTCCTTAGCACTGGTGTTGGTTGGAGCCACTTAAGCAGTAATCCTTCGCTGCCTTATAATTGGAATATACGTGCAAATCTCGAGGGCGAATCTTTCAATCAATGGCTTAGCGTAGCTCCTACTACTGGAACTATTGCTCCTTCAGGTTCTCAAACTCTCGATGTTACCTTCGATGCTACCGACCAGCCTTCGGGTATTTATGAGGGAATTGTACGCATTCTGAGCAATGACCCCGATTCTCCTTCAGTTGATGTGCCCTGTGCTCTTTCGGTATCAGTAGGCATAAACGATATGAATAAATTGGCCGTGTTAACCTATCCTAACCCAGCTCAGGATTATATCAATGTAATCACTAACCATCAAATCACTGAGATTAGGATTATGAATATTGCAGGTCAATTGCTCTACAAAGGCATTGAAAAACGTATCAATGTTAGTGATTTGCCTCAAGGAATCTATTATTTGCAAACTATTACCCCTGAGGGGATTTCCAACATCAAATTCATTAAAAGGTAGGATTCTTTTATCCGAACTATAATTTACCGCCCCTGCTTTTATATAGGGGCGGTTTTTTTGTACTTTTTAACTAAACTTTAGCATTTCTATTTGTAATACTTTTAACGCCATCCCGTTTTTCTTTATACATTTGCAAATGTTAAACTTCTGACTGACTTATTTGTTGGTGAAGATATTCTTAATCAATTTTTTTCTTAATAAGATGAAATACCTTAAATCAGTAATTTTAATCGTATTACTTATTTCGATACTACCGGGTTGTAGGGCTCAGGTCGACGAGCAGAAAAAGAATCTTGTTTTGATGGACTTGCTCAAACGCTCGGTAGAAGAAGGCCATTTCAACCCTGTCGATATTGACGATGAATATTCGAAGAAAGTTTATAATTTATTCATCGAACAACTCGATCCTTTAAAAAGATTCTTCACCGAAGAAGACATGGCCGAGATGAAAAAATATGAACTTCAACTGGATAATGAGTTTAAGGATTATAATACCAACTTTTTTGAACTGGCTTATCATATTCTTCAGAAACGCTTGCAACAGATTGAGGATTTTTATCCTGATATTTTGAAACAACCTTTTAGCTTCGAGGAGGAAGAATATATCGAGATGGATCCTGATAAACGTCAATATCCCAAGAATGATGAGGAGCTGAGAAAGGCCTGGGAGCAAATGTTAAAATATGAGGTACTCAACTGGCTCACCGATAAAATGGAGCAGCAAGAAAAAGCAATAGCCCGTGCCGATACCAGTTTTACTCCTAAAACTCTCGATCAATTGGAAACCGAGGCCAGAGAAAAAATTAATAAAAGATATGCAGATTGGTTTCACGAAATGAACAAGCTCGAAAAAGCCGACCGCTTTGCCGACTATTTGAATTGTCTTGTCAGTGTTTTCGATCCACATACAAATTATTTTCCTCCCAAGGATAAGGAAGATTTCGACATTCAATTTTCTGGTCAACTCGAAGGCATTGGAGCTACACTGCAATCGAAAGACGGGTATATTACAGTAGTAAGTATAGTACCAGGAGGTCCTGCATGGAAACAGGGCGAGCTCGAGGTGAATGATAAGATTATCAAAGTGGCTCAAGAAAGTGGTGAACCTGTTGATATTACCGATTGGCGGGTAGATAAGGCTGTACAACTTATCCGAGGGAAAAAGGGCACTATTGTAAAGCTTACTGTACGGAAATTGAATGGAGTCGAAAAAGAAATTGCTATCCAACGCGATATAGTAATTATAGAGGAAACTTATGCCAAATCGGCTATAGTTGAGGATACGCTTACTGGAGGCAAAGTCGGTTATATTTTCTTGCCTTCTTTTTATGCCAATTTTGAGGATCCTAATGGTCGAAGCTCTTCACGTGATATGCTTCAGGAAGTTGAAAAGTTAAAGAATGTTGGTGTGCAAGGAATTATTATTGACCTTAGAGGCAATGGAGGTGGTTCACTCCAAGATGCTATAGAGATTGCCGGTATTTTTATCGATCAGGGACCAGTTGTTCAGGTAAAAGGTCGCATGGGTAACCCAAGAGTATATGGAGATCCGCAGCCTGGTATCGTTTATGAAGGGCCATTAGTCATTATGGTTAATCCTATAAGTGCATCGGCTTCCGAAATTTTAGCAGCAGCACTACAAGATTATCATCGAGCTATTATTACAGGAACTTCAAAGACCTTCGGGAAAGGAACAGTTCAACGATTTTTTAATCTCGATGATTTGGCACGCGGTTTCGACGAAGTAAAACCCCTCGGCTCACTTAAACTTACAATACAGAAATTCTACCGCATCGATGGGGGTTCTACTCAACTCAAAGGTGTTACACCCGACATCATTATGAGTGATCCTTATACTTATCTCGAAATAGGAGAAAGTGAACTGAAATATCCTATGGAATGGACACAAGTGAATGCCGCTAATTATTCTACGTTTAGTAATGAATATCTTTTTACCAGTTTGAAAAAGAGAAGCAATGACAGAATAAAAAATGACAAACGCTTTCAAATGCTCGATGAACATGCCAGGCAAATTAAAACGCGTAGAGATAAAACTCTGATTCCATTGAAGATGGAAGATTTTAAACGTCAGAATGATGAAAACCTTGAACAATCAAAGGCTTTCGATAAACTGATGAAAGATACCTTAAGCCTGAAATCTACTCCACTTTCTGTTGATTTGCAAAGAATTGGCTCTGATACTACTAAAATCAATATTTTGAAAAAATGGACGAAGGGCTTACGCACTGACCCTTATCTGCTCGAATCAGTACGGATTGTTCGCGATTGGAATGCCGCAATCGTCCAAAAGAGATAATCTATATCGATTTATCTCCCTTAGTTTTAAAAAGCAAAGATTTTTAAGCCTTTTCACATATATTTGCATTTAAAATGTGTTCATGTGAAAGCCTCTGCCTTTTCTAAAATTATTTTATTTCCTGTATTCTTTTTTATTTTTATTTACTCAAAAGCTCAGGTAGAAGTGAGTGTGGGATATAATGCCAATGAGTTAGTTCAAATGCTGCTGGGGCAAGGAGTAACCATAAGCAATATAACGGGAAGTGGACTGCAATCGTCAAGCAATCCTAATATCTGGCAGGCTGGAAAATTTAATGGAGGTTTACCCGATATTGGCATCGATAGTGGAATCGTTCTTACCAGTGGGAATGCTCTTTTAGCTCAAGGCCCTAATAATAATTCAGGTGCAGGTTATGGTGCAGGCAACCCTGGCGATCCTATGCTTACCAGTCTTGCAGGCGTGAATACTAATGACGCCTGTATCATAGAATTCGATTTCACTCCATATTATGATACCATAGTTTTTAGATATGTCTTTGGCTCGGAAGAATATCATCAATATGTTACTTCATACAATGATATTTTTGCCTTCTTTATTAGCGGTCCAAATCCTATGGGAGGAAGTTATAATAACGAAAACATCGCTCTTATTCCAGGTACTAATTTAGCAGTGAGCATGTATAACATCAATTTTGGGAATGATTATGGTGATTGTCCCAAGGGGAATTCCTGTATAAATTGTGAATATCTGATTGATAATTGCGAATCGGGTACGAGTATAGAATATGATGCTTATACTGTTGTTTTTACGGCAATGGCTGTTGTAGTTCCTTGTCAGACTTATCACCTCAAATTGGCTATTGCCGATGCCTTGGATAGTTCACTGGATACAGGTGTTTTTCTTGAGGCAGGTAGTTTTAGCAGTCCAGGTATAACCATTACCCCACAATATTCTACTGCTGCGGGACAGGCAGTGGCAGTAGAAGGCTGTTCGTTTGTTGATTTAGTGGTTTCCCTCCCTATGGTGCAGCCCGATACTGTTTGGCTTGTATTTGATAGCATAAGGGGCACAGCTACCAACGGAGTTGATTGCAATTTTATTAGTGACAGTATATTTATCCCACCCGGTGAACTCTCTAATTTTATCCATATCGTTCCAGTGTATGATGGAGAAATAGAACCCCTCGAAAATTTTATTTTTTATTTTTCTTCTACCTCTTGCTCGGGGACTCAGGTTGATTCGGTGAGAGTGGATATTGCTGACTGGAACCCTGTGGATATTGGAAGTGATACCATAATTTGTGAAGGTCAATTTATTACATTTGATGCAGGTGAGGGTTATCGTACTTATCTATGGCAGGATGGAAGTAGCCAAAGATATTTTACAACAAATCAGGCCGGAACTATCTCAGTTACTGTGTATGATGTTTATCAATGCCCATCCTTTGATGCATTGCAGCTCAACGTCGCACCATTACCCCAACCCTTGATGATAAAACACAATTGAGGCAAGAATTTCTGTAGACTCAAGTCAATGAAGAAGAATTTTATTTTTTTAGACTAAGGACGACAACACTTTCTATATGAGGGGTTTGCGGAAACATGTCGATAGGTTGAATTTCTTCAATTTCATATTTTGATATAAGCATTTGAAGGTCACGAGCCAGAGCCTGAGGATTGCAACTCACATAAATGATCTTCTCGGGTGATTCGGATAAGAGTATTTTTTTTATCTCGATAAGTGTACCTGAGCGAGGAGGGTCGAGAATGACCACATTGGGATGCCCATATTTTTTAATGAAGTCAAGAGTTAAGGTAGACAATACATCTCCCTGAACGAAAGTGCAATTATGAACTCCATTCAGGATAGCATTTTCTTTGGCGTCTTCTACAGCTGCTGGCGAAAACTCTATCCCTATTACTTTTTTGGCTTGTTTTGCCAAAAAAATTCCTAAAATCCCCGTTCCACAATATAAGTCATAAACCGTATCATCTGTTTTCACTTCGGCTTTCTGCATCACATAACGGAAAAGTTTTGGCGCTATAAAACGATTGGTTTGAAAAAAACTTTGGGGACTTACCCTGAAGCTAAATCCATCGATATTATTTATTCTAAGAAGTCGATCTTTGCCATCAAAACAATGAACCTCCATTTCACCAAAAGCCTTGAAAGGATTGGAATAGACCTTCCAGAATACCGATTTCACACCTGGCATATTTGTTAACAGATGTTCGAGAAAACGAAAAGCTGCTTCATCGGGCTGAGAGGCAAAACCAATCATTACTATCACATTTTGCGTACTATCTTGCAGGATTTCAAGAGTACGGAGCGTACCACTTCCATTCTTGAAATTAAAAAATGAAATATTTAAGTCTTGAGCTATTTTTTTCGCTTGTCGTGCTATGGAAACGGAAGGTTCTGGTTGGAGGTAACACTCGGTAATATCTACAATTCTATTGCTTAGTTGTGCAACATTGAAGCCAACTGCTAGTCGCTCTTTTGCATCATCAATCTTCCCTTCTTCATCATAGAACCATCTTTGTGATGAGAATGAGAATGTTAGCTGATTCCTATAAAAGAATTCATTTTCTGAGGGAATTATTGGTTTAATTTCTTTAAAGGGTATTCCCTTATAATTCAAGGCTTCGTCAAGGATTTGACTTTTCAATTGCAATTGATATGGATATTGAATATGCTGCCATAAACATCCGCCACAAAGCTTGAAATGTTTACAAACAGGTTCTTGCCTGTAGGGGTGCTGTTTTTCTATTTCTATTAGATTTCCGCTTAAAAATTCCGAACCTCCATATACAATCTCTCCCGAAATGATTTCGCCAGTTATGGTGTTTGGGATAAAAACCTTCCTCCCTTGAAATAATGTCCAACCTTTTCCTGAAGGATGTATGCCCATTATTTCCAAATGGCGTGCAATTTTTCGTTTCTTCTGTTTACGGCTCATGGAATTTCAAAAATATAACAAACCACCTTAGCATGTATAGCTATAGGTGGTTTGTCAGAATGTTGATACAGTTTAGTTTGATTTGTTAACTAAACCACTAAACCATAGTTTCTATATTCCAGACGAAGGCATGTATACCTTGAGTTTCTGCTATTTTATTGATTTGTTCGACTAAATTGAGCAGAGTTTTAACTTTTTCGTCTTCTAAAACGATAAGAATACCTGAATTTAGGGCCGGCCAAGTATGAGAACCCAAGTGAGGCTCACCTTCATTAGAACCCGAGCCAGCCATTTCGTTCCATTTACTAAAGCCTTTAATTTGAGCTAATTCTAAGGCATTCTCCACTTTATCGGTAATTGCCTGATTAAAAACGATAAATACTGCTTTCATTTTTTTTATTTTTTAATGAGAAAAGGTGTCAGTGCTCGAAAAATAAGCACCAACACCTGAAATTAGACTTTATTCGGAAGGGAGGAATAATTCCTGGGCGGCTTTATTGTTTTCTTCTCTTCTCTTTTTCGCATGAGCAAATAAACTGTAAATTACTGGCACGATGATCAGAGAGATAAGCATAGAGAAAAACAATCCTCCGATAATAGAAATTCCTAATGGACGCCAGATTTCAGAACCCTCACCTTGAGAAATAGCGAGAGGAAGCATACCCAGAAGGGTGGTAAATGAAGTCATTAGAATAGGTCTTAACCTTGATCTTCCACCAGCTATAATGGCGTCTTTTATGGAATATCCTCTGCTAACGAGCAAATTGATGAAATCGACCAATACGATGGAGTTTTTCACTGCAATTCCGACTAGCGTTACTATCCCAATACCCGAAATGATATTGATACTGGTGTTTGTAATGGCCAATGCGATTAATACACCTGTAATAGCAAATGGTATTGAAAACATGATAATAAAAGGTTCGCGCATCGACTCAAACTGAGAGGCCATTACAATATATGTGAGCACCATGATAAGAATGAACAAAAGCCCCAAATCTCTAAAAGTATCGGCCATATCTTTGGCGGCACCACTTATTTCGACAAAAATCTCAGGAGGGATGTCGAGAGTCTTCAGTCGAGAATTGATCATATTGGTAGCTTTTCCAAGGTCAGTGCCACTGAGCGAGGCTTCGACTCTAACTACACGGGTTTTATTTTCATGTTCGATATTTGGTGTAGTATAAACCTCCCTAACTTCGGCTACGTCGTTTACTCTGACCAAATTGCCCTGGGGTCCTCTAAAAGTGATATTTCGTATATCATCGATCGAAACCAGGTTATCATCGTTATATTTAACAATAACATCGTATTCATTTCCTTCTTCTCTATATTTTGTAGCCGTAAATCCTAACACCCTATTTCTAATAGCGCTCGATAACATGGCTGTATTCATACCCAATTGGGCCAGTTTAGTTCGATCGGGTATTACCTGGATTTCGAGGCGGTCCTTATCGCGGGAAATGGTAACGTCTCTGAAACCGGGCTGTGTTTTCATATAGCTTGAGATTTGATCGGCTATATAGTTAGTTTTATTAATATCGTAGCCAAAAATATTTACCACTACATTATTACCTCCACCACCCATAGCTGTGGCTGCCATTTGATTTCTTGAACCACCAACACTAACATAAGAAGAAGCTATGATGGGATATTTGGTTAAATCGTTGCGCAAACTATCGACTATTTCAAAAACACTACGTGAACGTTCTTCTACACTACTTAATCTAATGGTCATGGTAATAATGTAAGAACCAGCCTTCTGAATGGCACTGGCCATAGAACCTTCTTCATCTATGCCGATACTGGTTGAAATTAATTCGATTTCGGGGTATTTTTGTCTTATAACATTCTCAAAATCCCGAGCTAGCTTCTTAGATTCATCAATTCTGACTCCCTGAGGAATTTCAATATTTATACCTATTCTGCCATTATCTTGTTCAGGCATAAATTCGGACCTAATAAAATTGAGTAAGAATAAGCTTCCAACAAAGAGAACAAATCCAGCAGAAAGGATAAGTTTTTTATGTCGAAGGGCATAACTTAGAGATTTTGCATACCAATTGTCGAACCTCCCCCAAAATCGTGTTACAGCATTTAAAAGTTTATTAGGATGGTAGTTATAATAGAGGTTGCTTTTCAAAATACGAGAAGATAGCATGGGAGTTAGCGATAATGCGGCTAATGTTGAAATTGTGATAGTTATGCTGACTATCCAACCCAATTGTCTGAATACGACTCCAGTAAGGCCTGTCATTAAAGTCAATGGGAAAAATACTGCTACAATAACTAAGGTACTTGCTACAACGGCTAAACCTACTTCTCTTGTTGCAAATACTGCCGCTTCCATAGGATTACTACCTCGCTCTATATGTTTAGTAATGTTTTCCAACACTACAATAGCATCATCCACAACCATACCTATGGCAATGGCAAGTGCAGAAAGTGAAATGATATTCAGTGTTCCACCGATGGCGTAAAGGAAGATAAATGCTGCGATAAGTGAAACTGGAATAGTGAGTAGGATGATGAAGGTTGAACGCCATCTGCCCAAGAAAATAAATACAACTAAAGTAACAAAAATAAAGGCATATAAAAGAGTTTCGGAAAGATTGTTGATAGAACTCTGAATGAATTCGGATGTATCGATGATATTTACTATTTTTACATCACTAGGGAGTTCCTTGCTGAGTTCATCCATTCTTTCACGCACCAAATTAGCAATTTGAACGGTATTTGCTCCACTTTGCTTCTGTACCATCAATCTTACTCCAACTTCCCCATCGATGCGTTCATCTACATAAATATGTTTAAGTGTATCCTTAACTTGGGCAACATCTCTTAAATACACTAAACCCGCACTCGATTTCGAAACCACAATATCTTTCACAACATCGCTGTTTTTGAATTCACCATTGGTTCTAATTGGGAACTCCATTTGTCCGACTTCCATTCTTCCGGCTGGTAATGCAAGATTCTCTGCACCAATCGCATTACCTACCTGCTCGAGGGTAAGACCATAAGAATCTAATTTGCGAGGATCAACCCTCACATCTACAATACGTATGGGTTTTCCCATTACGGTTACTGCACCTACCCCGTCTATACGACTTAATCTTTCAGTAATTCGTTCATCAATGATTTTTTCTAGCGCAGGATAACTTTCTTTTGCTGTAACCCCGTAAATTACTACAGGTATCATCGAAGAATTGAATTTGAACAAGGTAGGCTTTTCAGCGTCTTCGGGTAAAGTGTTCTCTACCAAACTAAGTAAATCTCTTACATCATTACTCGACTGATCCATGTTAGTACCATATTCAAATTCAATTAGTATGAACGAAATATTATCCTTACTGGTAGAAGTTACCTTTTTCAAGTTTTGAAGTGAATTTAATTGATTTTCAAGTGGTTTTGTCACATTCACCTCTATATCTTCTGCACTGGCTCCTGGGTAAAAAGTAATTACACTCATCGCCGGAATATCCATGTCAGGCATTAAATCAATGGGTAAATTCACAAGTGAGAATACTCCCAATACGATAACAGCCACAAAAATCATGATGGTGGTTACCGGCTTTCTTACAGATTCACTATATATACTCATATTTTTTTCCTATTTAAAAAGTTTAGCTTATCTGGTCAATGCTTACTTCGACACACGATTGACACTCTGTCCATCTTTTACAGCCATTTGACCTTCGATAATTAATTCATCTCCTGGATTCAATCCACTTACAATTTCAACTTTATCATCAAAAACATCACCCACTTCTATCGACTTACGTATTGCTTTACCATCTTCATAAATAAACACAAAGCGTTCGTTGGTTCCCGATTGTTTTTGAATGATAAATGATGGTATAACCAAAGCTTCGTCTTTTCCAATATCTATGGAGGCAGTGGCAAATAAACCAGGTCTGAGAATGTGGCCTTGATTATTGATGATTACCTCAACCGTAAATGTCTTACTCATATTATCAACTGTCGGATATATTTTGTCGATACTTCCTGTAAAAACTTTCCCAGGATAAATCTCGGAAGTTATATCTACTTTCATACCTCTTTTAATGTTGGGAAGATACTTCGAGGATACACCTACCAGCATCTTCAATCGGTTCAACTGCATGATTGATACAATGGCAGGTTTACCGATGCCGGGTGCCGGACTCATGGTGAACATCTCTCCGTCGTTAAGATATTTACCTGTAACTTCTCCATCGATGGGTGATTTCAAAGTAGTGTTATCTTCCAAAAATTCTAGATTGGTCTTGGCAATATCATATTGCATTTTCACCTGATCGTATTGTTGAGGAGCAATAGCCCCGACTTTCAGAAGCGAGTCCATGCGCATCAAATCTAAAAGTATTTTTTGGTATTGAATATAAGCTTGTTGGTAATTTGTTCTGTCCAGTTGGGCCACTACCTGCCCGGTTTTTACCGGATCGCCAATATCTACAAGAATTTTTTCTACTCTCCCAGCAGTAGCTGGAGCAAGATGATTTTCTTTATAGGCAAGTATAGTAACAGGATACCTGATAATCCTCTCGATGCTGGAAAGTTCAACGGTGGATGTCACCACATTAGGAGTTTGTTGAACTGTAGTTTCGGAGCTTTTACTATTGCTGCATGAAATCAAAAAGGCTAAGTTCATAAGCAGCACTATTGCTAAGAAATTTTTATTTTTCATAGTTGTATGTATGTTTTAATTTAAAATGATTCTTGTTGAATTACATTGTTTTGCCAATAATCTTTTGATATTCATTACGGGCATTTAGATATTCCGAACGAGCTTGAATGAGGTTGAGTCTGGCTTGCATCATAGCATTTTCGGCATCATTCAGCTCAACCAGTGTGGCTTGACCAGTATTATATCGTGTTTGTGCGATCTTATATCCTTTTTGTGAGAGTTCTACATTGCCCGAGGCGGCATTTACCTTCTTTATAGCTGTGTAAATGGCATTCTTTGCATTTTGTATTTGGGCCTCAAGATTATTGCGTGTATAAGCTTCTTGAAGATCGAGCTGACGCAAGCCAATTTCAGCCTGGCTTAACTGCCTGCGCACAGAAAAGCCTTTAAAAATGGGTATATTAAGTTGTAAACCCACCGCAGAGGAGGCAATCCATTGATAATCGCTAAATTTGAAATCATTGGCCTGAGTTTGATAAGTATAATTACCAAAAGCTGCCAGCGTGGGTATGCTACTGTTTCTTATCATTTTCTTTTGAATATCTAATAATTGACGATTAATACCGAATTGTCTCAAGGTGGGATTATCGTTATACCAGTTTGAAGGTATAGTATCGAGTTCTTCCAGTTGAACTTTTATTAATTCATTTTCATCAAGTGTTATGGGAGTCGTGGTTTCAATATTTAAAATAATTTTAAAGATATTCATGAGATTCTCATGCATATTTTCGGCCTGTAAAAGATTGGGATAAAGATTATCTACCTGAACCTTTGCTCTTATGGCATCATATTCCGAAACCAAACCATTGGCCTGCATTTGTTGGATGTTTTTTAAATTTTCAGTCGCGTTCTGGTAACTTCTTTGATAAACTTCAACGGTTTGTTGAAGTAAGAGGACATTATAATAAGTGTTTCTAACTGTAGCAGCCAGATTAATACGATTTTCCCTTTCTTTTTCTGTACTCATTTCAACATCCTTTTTCCCTAATTTGATAGATTCATAAATATTCATGGCAAATAAAGGGAGTGAAAAACTTAATGAGCCATTATAGGCATTGTCAGAACCTATTTCGAGGGTAGGACCAAAAGGTGATTCGGGTGGCATGAAAATAACGGGTTTCTTGATGTTCCGCGTATAACTTCCATTACCTTGAATGGTTGGATATAAGGCTGCCATGTATTCCTGAACCTTAACTTGTTTCCTCTCGATTTCAAGTGCTGAAACCTGTTGCATAAGGTTTTGCTCTATTGCTCTATCAACAGCCTGTTGAAGTGTGATAAACAAAGTATCATTCTGGCTCTTTGCTTCTATACTGCAAAATAAAAAGAAGCTGATGAATAGGCTTCCTAATAATGTCATTCTTAATTTGATTTTCATATTTTAAAGATTATTACTTTTTGAATCTTGCAATTGGATACTCTTTTTTGAAATGGTTTAATCTGTTAAACGATGCTTGCTATAATAATAGTCTATGAGCTCAATCCCTTCTTTTGTGGCCATCCCTCGTATGAAATTGATGGAAATATGCTCGAATACTTCTGCTGGTGAAAAATAATGCATTGAAAATATCTTTTCTCCATTCTCCATCAACAGTTGCAATTGTTCGAATAAAATGAGGGTTGCTAATTCTACATTAACTTCGGGCCTAAAAATATTTTCTTCCTTCCCTTTTTCAATAAAATTTTTTATCCCTTCTTTGATTCTCGATTCGAATTCTGTTGTCTTGCAATAAATACTGCTCGGATAGAGCTGCCTTAAGTCTTTTATAAATAGATAGTTGGTTTGACGTAATTCCTGAATATGACTCCACATAAATAAAAGATAGGTTTCAATAATATGTGAGCTATTTTGAGTGATGGCAGTATCTTTTTCTATTAACCTATTTAACTCCGCTTGTACACAAGTCTCGACCAATTCATCCTTCGTCTTGAAATGTTCATACAAAGTACGTTTCGAAATCCCGATTTCATCTGCTATCATTTCCATGGTGACATTGCGTATGCCCATACTCCTAAATAGCCCGATAGAATTACTTATAATGTTGTCTTTTAGCATTTTTATCTCTTCAAAAACTTTAAAAACTATTTAAGTTTTCAGCGTGCAAATGTATAACAATTGATTTTATATTTTGTTCGTTGACTAAATATTTATGAAAACTTAATACTACTGTTGCTGTATATAACTCCTTACGTAAGTGTAGCTGTTCTTGGTTATATAGATTGATTTCTCATTCGTGAAATTTATTGAAACATCATATTTTCATTTATGTTCAAATGGATTGGTACTAGTTTGAATTTGGTGGTTAAAGGTTTTTGTTGGCGATTGAGTGTTCTTGGAAAAAAGCAGAAATAGCTTTGCAAACAATTTTGATCTTTCTTTTCGAGAGTCGAGGATAAAATGGAGGACGAATAATGGTAGCCGAAAATTTTTCGGTATTTGGTAGAACTCGTCCATCATGGCGGGAAGCAAAATATGGGCTTTTATGAAGGGGTAAATAATGAAATACGGCTTGTATGCCTTTGTTTTGTAAATATTTAAGCAATTCTTCTCGAGTCGAAGCGTCGTTTACCCTGAAATAGAAAAAATTTCCATTCACGCTGGCATATTCAGGAACTACAGGCAGGCGTATAAATCCTTTTTCTTCTAATGGCTCAAGATATTCATAATATAATGTCCATACTTTTTTACGAAGTTTTTGGATGCGTTCGAACTTGCTTAATTGGGCATAAAGAAATGCAGCCACCATTTCGGCCGGCAAAAATGAAGAACCAATATCTACCCATTCATACTTGTTGACTTCTTTACGTTGGAAGGCAGCTCTATTCGTACCTTTTTCCCATATAATTTCCGCTCGTTTGATGAATCTTTCATCATTTACTACCAACATACCACCTTCTCCTGAGATGATGTTTTTTGTTTCGTGAAATGAAAAGGCTGCCATATTACCAAAACTTCCTAAGGGTTTTCCTTTATAATATGAATCGATGGAGTGAGCAGCATCTTCGATCAATAGTAATCTATATTTTTTTGTCAAACGCTCGATAGCCTCCATGTTGCAAGCTATGCCGCAGTAATGAACCACGACAATAACACGAGTTTTTGGCGTGATGAGGTTTTCTATGGCTTCGGGATCTATGTTGGGTATATCAGCTAAGGTATCGGCGAAGATGATTTTGGCACCCCTCAGTAAAAACGCATTGGCGGTTGAAGGGAATGTAAACGAAGGCATGATGACTTCATCTCCTGGCCCAACTTCAGAAAGAATGGCTGCCATTTCCAAAGCATCACTGCATGAGGTGGTAAGTAAAGTCTTTGCAAAATGGAATCTGTTTTCGAAAAATAGTTGGCTTTTTCGGGTGTATTTCCCATTTCCTGAAAATTGACCACTTAGTGCAACATTAAGCGTAGCAAGAGCTTCTCGCAGTCCAAAATAGGGTTTGTTAAAAGGAATATGCACCTTTGTTAGATTGATGATTCAGGCTGCGAAATTACATATTCTTGGGCTGGAGTCGAAATCCTTATCTTCGCATACGATTTATGGCAAAACATAGTCTTATTAGAGATATTAGCGGAGTGCTGGGCAGCAATATTCTGGCCATGGCCAGTACATTGGGTATAAGCATTCTGCTTTCCCGAATTCTTGGACCCCGAGGATATGGCCTCTATACTTCCTTATATGTTGTCCCTCAAGTAGTAATGGGTTTGGTGCAACTGGGCATGAGCCGTTCGGCTGTATATCATCTAGGCCATAAAAAATTCGACGAAAGCCAAACTATTTCATCCATCTACGTCATGTTGAGTTTGACTTCTACTGTTGGAATCATTGCATCGGCTATCGCTTATATCATATTGAATAATCCCTTGCTTGAAACGAATTGGATTTTATTGGCTCTGTGCATCATTCCATTCGCATTAGGCAATATCTATACCTCGGGAATATTTATTGGCAAAGAAGATATTCAAACATCCAATAAAATTTACTGGATTCCAGTTACTCTTAATTTAATATTGACGGCTATTACGGTTGGCATTTTTCGAATGGGCATTACAGGAGCGCTTATAGCCAATTTATTAGCCACGGCCACCTTATTTTTCGTATTCCTCTTGCGCATTCACCATCAGCATGCTCTTAGATGGCATTTCGATGCCGAAATCCTCAAAAGCCTCGCTAGTAAAGGTTTTGGTTTTGCTCTGGCTTTCGTGATGCTCCAATTAAATTATAAAATGGATATTCTTTTACTTCAGAAATTAGCCAAACCTTCTGAAATTGGATATTATGCTCTTGGAGTTTCTGTGGCCGAACAGTTATGGTTATTGCCCTACGCTATTGGAGTTGTTTTAATGAGCCGAACAGCCAATGCGGCTAATGAAAGAATGATGGCCAGAACCACAGCCCTGATGATGCGTCTTTGTTTACCTGCATCATTAATTGCGGCTTTGGTTCTTGTTGTACTTACTCCTCCTTTACTTCCATTAATTTTTGGAAAATCCTTCCTTCCGAGTATTCGGGTCGTTCAAACCATATTACCAGGTATTGTCATTTTTATGATTTATAGAATTATTGAAAGTTATTTCGCTGGTTTAGGGAAACCCATGCTTAGCGTTAAAACGCTTATCCCTTCACTTGTGTTGAATATTATCCTAAACTTGCTCTGGATACCTCGATATGGCATTATTGGCTCGGCAATGGCTACTAATCTTAGTTATGCTTTCGCTACACTTATTTTTCTTATTGTTTTTCAGAAATATAGTAGGCTTTCATTCAAAGAATTCCTTATCCTGAGACCCTCCGATTTGCATCAGCTTAAAAAGACATAAAGCCAAGCCTCTCAATGAGAAAATTAAAATTAAGAAAAGATTAACTAAATTTCACTATTCACTGGCCACGAAGCACACACCTCATTCTCTAATCACCATTCACCATCCATTATCCACGATAAATTAACCCCCATTAATTTTTTCAAAAAATTGTATAACTTTGCAGCCCTATTTATTTAACTAATCATTTAAAGCGAGGTATTTATTATGATCATTGTTCCTGTTAAAGAAGGCGACAACATCGACAGAGCGTTGAAGAAATTCAAACGGAAGTTCGAAAAAACCGGCGCAATGCGTGAACTGCGTGAACGCCAGAAATATACAAAACCTTCCGTCAAAAAACGCGAAGTGAAGACTCGAGCCATCTTTATTCAGAAACTCAGGAATCAAGAACTTAGTTGAGATTGCTGAGCATACAGGATGAAAACTTTTCCGGATAGAAATTTTTTTCTATCCGGATTTGTTGTAATTTTACTTAAGTAAATCATCAAAGTGATTGAAACTTTTATAACATATTTGGAAAAAGAGAAAAGATACTCTAAACATACCTGCAAGTCTTATTTATCTGATTTACAGCAGTTTGCATTGTATTGCCAGTTGCAATATGATGATTCCAATATTGATAGGGCAAGTACGGAAATTATACGTAGTTATATAGTATGGCTAATGGATAAGCATTATTCAGCCAAAAGCATTCATCGAAAGATCATTTCATTGCGTCAATACTATAAGTACTTAATTAAAGCTGGGGTTATTCAGAGCAATCCGGCTCAAGGGATTCCATTGCCAAAAATTCCCCAGCGTATTCCGGTTTATGTGAACGAAGATAGCATGAAATCCATAGGAAGTGCTGATGGCCATGATATTGAAAATTACGAAGCCATAAGAGATGAAGCGATCATTGAGATGCTATATGTTACTGGGATGCGATTGTCGGAACTGATACATTTAAAGATAGCCGATGTAAATTTTGAGGCTATGAATATTAAAGTAATGGGTAAAAGAAGCAAGGAGAGGTTGATTCCGATGGGGCAGAAATTAGCCGAACATCTTCAACAATATCTTGACTATCGTCAGCGTTTTAAATTTGAAAATTCACCCGATTCGTGGTTATTTTTAACTCGAAAAGGACAAATCATGTATCCCTTGTTAGTATATAGAATTGTCAATAAATTTTTAAGTGAAGTAACCACTTTGGAGAAGCGAAGTCCGCATATTCTTAGGCATAGTTTTGCGACGCATTTGTTGAATGCAGGAGCAGATATGAATGCCATCAAAGAATTGTTAGGACATTCGAGCTTAGCTTCCACTCAAATCTATACTCATTCTGACTTCGAAACTTTAAAGAAAATATATCAAAAATCTCACCCTAAAGCTTAAAAGAAAGGAGTAAACTATGAATGTAACAATTAACGCGGTACATTTTAAAACAGATAAGAAACTGGAGACATTTATTACTGAGAAGGTTGGGAAGTTAAATCAATACTTCGACGGGATTATTGGGAGCGAAGTAATTTTAAAATTGGAAAACACCGATACACCTGAGAATAAAGTTGCCGAGATAAGGCTTCAGATTCCGGGTAATGATTTATATGCCCGAAAGCAGTGTAATACTTTTGAGGAGGCCACGGGAGAAGCAGTTGATGCCCTAAAGATTCAACTCAAAAAATACAAGGCTAAACTTAAGGGAAGTTAAAAATTTTATTAAAAAAGTTTTGTTTGTAACGGAATATGATTTACTTTTGCAGTCCCATTTTTGGGACTGTTTTTTTGTTGGCAAAGATAGAAGACTATTGATGAATGCATTGAAACGAGGGGAGATACCAGAGCGGTCAAATGGGGCAGACTGTAAATCTGTTGGCGATGCCTTCGGAGGTTCGAATCCTCCTCTCCCCACATTGCAAGACCAAGCGGAAGTAGCTCATTTGGCAGAGCGAAAGCCTTCCAAGCTTTAGGTAGCGGGTTCGAATCCCGTCTTCCGCTCCTTGAAAAGCCGATGTAGCTCAGCGGTAGAGCACTTCCTTGGTAAGGAAGGGGTCACGAGTCCAATTCTCGTCATCGGCTCCAAATATTGATTTTATTATTCATCTTTGATAACTTTTTTCAATTAATACATTTTCTCTATGGCAAAAGAAAAATTCGATCGTTCCAAACCTCATGTAAATATTGGAACAATTGGTCATATCGACCATGGTAAAACTACCTTAACCGCTGCCATCACCAAGGTTCTTGCCCAAGCAGGTCTTTCCGAATTCCGTTCATTCGATTCGATTGATAATGCTCCGGAAGAAAAAGCGCGTGGTATAACCATTAATACATCTCATATTGAATACCAAACGGCCAATCGGCACTATGCTCATGTGGATTGCCCTGGCCATGCCGACTATATCAAGAATATGATTACTGGAGCAGCCCAAATGGATGGTGCTATTTTGGTTGTTGCAGCTACGGATGGTCCTATGCCTCAAACACGTGAACATATTCTTCTGGCAAGACAAGTTGGAGTTCCTCGTTTGGTTGTCTACATGAATAAAGTTGACTTGGTCGACGACCCCGAACTACTTGACTTGGTTGAAATGGAAACCCGTGACCTTTTGAATTTTTATGGTTTCGATGGCGACAATACACCTATTATTCGTGGATCGGCTTTGGGTGCTTTGAACGATGATCCTAAGGGCGTTGAATCAGTCAAGGAACTCATGAAAGCCGTTGACGAATGGATTCCTTTGCCTCAACGCGATGTGGAAAAACCCTTCCTAATGCCCGTAGAAGACGTTTTCTCCATTACCGGCCGTGGTACAGTTGCTACTGGAAGAATTGAAACCGGAATTATCAGAACAGGAGATCCTGTTGAGATTGTTGGGTTAGGAGCAGAAAAACTGAAATCTGTAGTCACTGGTGTAGAAATGTTCCGTAAAATACTTGATGAAGGAAAAGCTGGCGATAATGCAGGTTTATTACTTCGAGGCATAGATAAAGATGAAATTCGTCGTGGCATGGTTGTTGCTGCACCTGGAAGTATTAAGCCTCATAAACATTTCAAAGCCCAAGTTTACATCCTCAAGAAAGAAGAAGGAGGACGTCATACTCCATTTCATAATAAATACAGACCCCAGTTCTATTTTCGTACCACTGATGTAACGGGCGAAATTATCCTTCCCGATGGTGTTGAAATGGTTATGCCCGGCGACAACCTCGAAATCGAAGTGAACTTAATATATGAAATAGCTATGAACCTTAACCTTCGTTTTGCTATACGTGAAGGTGGCAGAACAGTTGGCGCAGGTCAGGTTATTGAGATATTAGACTAGTTCATTTTTTATCCCTTAAAACTATTCGTAATCCTTTTTTAAAAGGATTTGATAAGTGAAGAAGAAGATGAACGGGTGTAGCTCAATTGGTAGAGTGGTGGTCTCCAAAACCATAGGCTGGGAGTTCGAGTCTCTCCACCCGTGCAAACTTGCATAAAATTATGGCAAAGTCAAATAAGGTTGTAAGATACGTCAAAGAAAGCTACGACGAGTTGATGCACAAAGTAACGTGGCCTTCTTGGAGTGAATTGCAAAATAGCGCTGTGGTAGTATCTATTGCTTCCCTGATCATAGCCCTTGTGGTTTTTCTGATAGATATTGCCTTCGAAAATATCTTGAAATTTTTCTACGGCTTATTTATGTAGATGAGAATGTTTGCGAAAGCGCTGAGAATTACCGAATCTATTCCTAAAATAAAGGAGTGTGTATGAGTGAAGAAAAGAAATGGTATGTAATTCGAGCCATCAGTGGTGGCGAAAAAAAGGTGAAGCAATATCTTGAAAATGAAATTAAGAGGCTTCATTTAGAGGATTATATCTCACAAGTGCTCATACCCACAGAAAAAGTTTATCAAATACGTAATGGGAAGAAAGTTTGTAAAGAAAGAAACTATTTCCCGGGTTACATACTCATTGAAGCTGTATTAACAGGAGAAATTCCTGGTATCATCCTGAATATTCCTGGAGTATTAGGTTTCCTTGGGTCAAAAGATAAACCTCAACCTTTACGCAAGTCAGAAGTGAACCGTTTATTAGGTAAAGTTGATGAACTTGCCGAAGCAGGTGAGGAAGTCAATATCCCTTTTATAGTGGGAGAAACCGTAACGGTGATAGATGGTCCATTCAACAGTTTTAGTGGAGTGATTGAAGAAATCAATGAAGAGAAGAAGAAGCTAAAGGTCATGGTGAAGATCTTTGGCCGTAAAACTCCACTCGAACTGAGTTTTATGCAAGTTGCCAAAGAATAGATGAATCCCTCAAATGGCCTGCCCATGTAGCAAGCTTTTAAAACACTTAAAAATTATTCATTACAATGGCAAAAGAAGTAACCGGAATCATTAAGTTACAAATCAAAGGAGGAGCTGCAAATCCTTCCCCTCCCATTGGTCCTGCATTAGGATCGAAGGGTTTGAACATCATGGAATTTTGCAAGCAATTTAATGCCCGTACTCAGGATGTAGCTGGGAAAATCGTACCGGTTATCATTACTGTTTATAAGGATAAAACTTTCGACTTTGTAATCAAGACGCCTCCAGTAGTGGTTCAATTATTTGAAGCAGCTAAGGTTCAGAAAGGCTCGGCAGAACCCAATCGCAAAAAAGTTGGTAGTGTTACCTGGGATCAGGTACGTGAAATTGCCAAGATAAAAATGCCCGACCTGAACTGCTTTACAATTGAATCGGCCATGAAAATGGTTGCTGGTACTGCAAGCAGCATTGGGATTTCCATAACAGGAGATTCTCCTTTTGCTGAATAATTTTTTTTCTTTATTCAATAAAGCCCTTAATAATTAAACATTAAGTTTTTTAAAATGGCACAATTAACACGAAAACGTAAAGAAGCCTTAGCACAATACAACAGGAATAAGGTCTATACTTTGGCCGAAGCCTGCGAGCTGGTTAAGAAGATTAGCTATACTAATTTTGATGCATCGGTTGATATGGATGTACGTTTAGGCGTCGATCCACGTAAAGCCAATCAAATGGTACGTGGTATGGTTACACTTCCCCATGGGACGGGCAAGACTGTACGCGTATTGGTGCTATGTACGCCCGATAAAGAAGAAGAAGCTAAAGCAGCTGGCGCTGATTACTATGGACTGGATGATTACATCAACAAGATAAAAAACGGTTGGACTGATATCGACGTAGTCATTACAACGCCCAATGTAATGCCTAAAATAGGCGCTTTGGGGAAGATTCTCGGCCCACGTGGCCTGATGCCCAATCCAAAATCTGGTACTGTTACTATGGATATTGCTACGGCAGTTAAAGAAGTGAAAGCTGGCAAAATCGAATTTAAAGTGGATAAGTATGGAATCATTCATGCTCCAATAGCTAAAGTATCGTTCGATGCAAACAAAATTTATGAAAATGCAAAAGAACTTATACAGGCAATCATTCGATTAAAACCTGCCGCCGCAAAGGGTACTTACATTAAAAGTATTTATTTATCAAGCACTATGAGCCCCGGTATTCAGATCGATCCCCGCTCTGTGACAGTTTGATGAATATATTCGATTAAAAATGCCAAAAATTGCATAATGAGAAAAGAAGATAAAAATCAATTGATAAACGTATTAGCTCAGCAGATCAAAGGCAGTAACTATTTTTATGTTACTGATGCTTCTGACCTGAGTAGTGAAACTACTAATCAGCTAAGACGTTTGTGCTTCAAACAGAACATCCGAATGAAAATGGTGAAAAATAGCCTGTTAAAGAAAGCCATGGAACGTAGCGGGCGTGATTTTAGTCCCTTGTATGATGTACTTAACGGTCATACTGCTATTTTCTTCTCTGAAACAGGCAGTGCACCAGCTCAACTCATTCAGGATTTTCGACAAAGAACTAAAAATCCTAAACCTCTCTTTAAGGGAGCCTATATAGAAGAATCCTTCTATGTTGGCGAAGATCAGCTCGATGCTTTAGCTCATCTCAAAACCAAAAACGAACTTATTGGCGATATTATCAGTTTGTTGCAGTCGCCTGCTAGAAACGTAATTTCGGCTTTGCAATCGGGTGGAGGAAAGCTTGCTGGAATCGTTAAAACTCTCTCAGAAAAGTAAAATGAGGTTCCCTATTCAAGTTATAATACATTTTTCGAAAACAAATTTAAAAACACTTAATACTTAATTCAAAATGGCAGATCTGAAAGCTTTCGCAGAACAATTGGTTAATCTAACTGTTAAAGAAGTCAACGAACTTGCAAAAATTCTTAAGGAAGAATATGGAATAGAACCTGCTGCCGCTGCTGTGGCAGTAGCGAGTGCTCCTAATGCTTCGGCAGGTACCGCACAGGAAGCGGCTGAAGAAAAGACCGCTTTCGATGTTATTCTAAAGGATGCTGGAAAAGAAAAACTAAAAGTAGTAAAATTAGTGAAAGAGCTCACAAGTTTAGGCCTTAAAGAAGCTAAAGACTTGGTTGATGCCGCTCCTAAAGCTATAAAAGAAGGCATCTCGAAAGACGAAGCCGAAGGACTTAAAAAATCGCTCGAAGAAGTGGGTGCAGTTATTGAAATTAAATAGATTTATCATTTGTTTCTCTTCTAAAAACTACCGTCCTTCTTAGCCAAGGACGGTGGTTTATATCTTTTTTTTAAGTCTAATGTTCTTTATTGATTTATTCGTTTGAATTTAAAAATTAATACCTTGGCGCATAATAACATGGAAAGGATTAACTTCGCAAATACGAAGCTTACCATTCAGTACCCCGACTTTCTCGATATTCAATTGCAATCATTTAAGGATTTTTTCCAGTTGGAAACCATCCCTGAGAATCGTGTAAATGAGGGGCTTTATAAAGTTTTTTCAGAGAATTTCCCTATTTCTGGTGCACGCAACAATTTTGTATTAGAATTTCTCGACTATTTTATTGATCCTCCCCGATATTCAATTGAAGAATGTTTGGAAAGGGGTTTGACTTATAGTGTCCCCCTTAAGGCTAAATTAAAATTATATTGTACCGATCCCGAACATGAAGATTTTGAAACCATTATACAAGATGTATATTTGGGGATGATACCCTACATGACTCCAAAGGGAACTTTCGTCATTAATGGTGCCGAAAGAGTTGTGGTTTCTCAGTTACACAGATCTCCGGGTGTGTTTTTCGGACAAAACTATCATGCAAATGGTAGCCTTCTTTATTCAGCACGTATTATTCCCTTCAAGGGTTCTTGGATGGAGTTTACAACAGATATTAATAATGTATTGTATGCGTATATAGATCGGAAGAAAAAATTACCGGTTACAACGCTTCTGAGAGCCATTGGTTACGAAACCGACCGTGACATATTGGCCATTTTCGATCTCTTTCAAGAGGTTAAAGTCACAAAAGCTACCGCGAAAAAGTTAATAGGACAAAAACTTGCAGCACGTGTGGTGAGAGCATGGATTGAAGATTTTGCTGACGAAGATACGGGTGAAGTTTCTTCTTATGAACGTACAGAGGTTATTATTGAAAGAGAAACCGTTCTTGAACAATCACACATAGATAAGATATTAGAATATGATGTTAAAACGGTACTTATCCATAAGGAGAATCCTGACCAAATGGATTATAGTATTATCTTCAATACTTTGCAAAAGGACCCAGCTAATTCGGCAAAAGAAGCAGTTGAGTTTATTTACAGGCAATTGCGTAGTGCCGATCCCCCTGACGAAGAAACGGCCAGAGGCATTATAGAAAAATTATTCTTCTCCGACAAAAGATACGACTTGGGAGATGTAGGCAGATACCGCATTAACAAAAAACTCGATTTAGACATTCACGAAGATGTCAAAGTGCTTACCAGAGAAGATATCATTGCCATAATAAGATATATTGTGGCCATGGTAAACAATAGAGCCGAAATTGACGATATCGATCATTTGAGCAATAGGCGTGTTCGTACTGTTGGGGAACAATTATATGGTCAGTTTGGGGTTGGGTTAGCCCGCATGGCACGTACTATTCGTGAAAGAATGAATGTAAGGGATAATGAGGTGTTTACGCCAACTGATCTGATTAATGCAAAAACACTGTCTTCTGTTATTAATTCCTTTTTTGGGACCAACCAACTATCACAGTTCATGGATCAAACCAATCCCTTGTCGGAACTTACGCATAAAAGAAGAATTTCGGCATTGGGACCCGGCGGTTTAACCCGTGACAGAGCTGGTTTCGAAGTACGTGATGTTCATTATACACACTATGGACGCCTCTGTACCATTGAAACACCTGAAGGACCTAATATCGGACTAATTTCTTCGCTATGTGTATATGCTAAGATTAATAATCTTGGATTTATAGAAACTCCCTACTTTAAGGTTGAAAATGGTAAGGTTCTTATGAATGAACCTCCGGTTTATTTAAGTGCCGAGGAGGAAGAAAAAAAGGTTATTGCCCAGGCAAATACGCCCATAGACGAAGAAGGCAATCTTATCCCTGATAAAATAAAGGTAAGATATTTAGCTGATTATCCTATTGTAAGCCCTCAAGAAGTTGACCTGATCGACTGCGCCCCCAATCAAATTGCATCTATTGCTGCTTCGCTCATTCCTTTTCTCGAGCATGACGATGCCAATCGTGCGCTAATGGGATCGAACATGATGCGGCAAGCCGTCCCATTGTTAAATCCTGAAGTTCCTATCGTAGGAACAGGTATAGAAGAATTTGTAGCACGAGATTCAAGAGTTCTGATTAATGCTGAAGGAAATGGAGTGGTAGAATATGTTGATGCTACTCGTATCACTATTCGTTATGAGAGAGACGACAAGGAAAGACTAATCAGTTTTGATGACGACGTAAAAACCTATTACCTTGCCAAGTTCCAACGAACCAATCAAAATACGACTATCAATCTGAGGCCTATTGTTAGAAAAGGCGACAGGGTAGTGAAGGGTCAGGTTTTATGTGAAGGGTATGCTACTGCCAACGGAGAGTTGGCCTTGGGAAGAAACCTGATGGTGGCGTTCATGCCTTGGAAGGGGTATAACTTTGAAGACGCTATTGTTATCTCCGAAAAGGTAATTAAGGAAGATATTTTTACCTCTATCCATATAGAGGAATACACGCTTGAGGTAAGAGATACAAAGCGCGGACAAGAAGAATTAACCAATGACATTCCCAATGTAAGCAGCGAAGCTACAAGAGATCTCGATGAGAATGGGTTGGTAAGAATAGGTGCCGAAGTAAATGAAGGAGATATTTTAATTGGTAAAATTACACCCAAGGGTGAGAGCGATCCTACACCTGAGGAAAAACTACTCAGAGCAATATTTGGTGATAAGGCTGGCGACGTAAAAGATGCTTCACTGAAGGCACCTCCTTCTATGCATGGAGTAGTAATTGATAAAAAACTCTTCAGTCGTGCCATAAAAGATAAAAAAGCTAAAAGCAAAGAAAAGGAAGTGCTCAAAGAACTCGAAGAGGATTTCAAAAAGAACTCGTTGGAGCTGAAAACCAAATTGATTGAAAAATTGCTCATTTTGGTGGAAGGCAAGGTTTCTCAGGGTGTTTATGATAACTTCAAGCAAGAAATCATACCCAAGAAAGCTAAGTTCACAGAGAAAATTCTTAGAGATATTGATTATACTACTGTTAATCCTAATCGATGGACACTTGATAAGGAAAAGAACGAACTCATAAAAGGCCTTATCAATAATTATAATATCCATTATCGTGAGATACTTGGCGTATATAACCGTAAGAAGTTTGTTGCTACGGTTGGAGATGAACTTCCTAATGGCATAGTACAAATGGCAAAGGTTTATATTGCCAAGAAGCGTAAATTAACGGTAGGAGATAAGATGGCTGGCCGCCATGGGAATAAGGGAATAGTGGCCAAGATAGTGAGAGAAGAAGATATGCCATTTTTACCTGATGGTACGCCTGTGGATATTGTTTTGAATCCTTTAGGTGTACCATCACGAATGAATCTTGGACAGATTTATGAGACCATTTTAGGATGGGCTGGGAAAGAACTTGGTTTGCGTTTTTCAACGCCTATTTTCGACGGTGCCACCCTGGATCAAATTAATGAATACATGCGAAAGGCCGGTCTACCAGAAAATGGAAGCTTGTATTTGTATGACGGTGGAACAGGAGAACGTTTTGATCAACCAGCTACAGTTGGTTACATATACATGCTCAAACTACATCATCTGGTTGACGATAAGATGCATGCCCGTTCTATCGGCCCATACTCACTTATTACACAGCAGCCTCTGGGCGGTAAAGCACAGTTTGGTGGACAACGCTTTGGAGAAATGGAAGTTTGGGCTCTTGAAGCTTTTGGCGCAGCCAATGTATTGCAAGAAATTCTTACTGTTAAATCCGATGATGTAACCGGTCGTGCCAAAGCTTACGAAGCTATTGTGAAAGGTGAAAATATGCCTGTTCCCAATGTCCCTGAGTCATTCAATGTATTGGTTCATGAACTGCGTGGCTTAGGCCTCAACATATCTTTCGAATAAATTCGATAGTACACTTTATTTATTTTATTTATTATAACTTTTTTGCTGAAAATTAAATTTAAATATGGCTTTTAGAAAAGATCCTACTGCTCCAATCAGCAATTTTAACCAGATCATGATTAGTTTGGCTTCTCCCGAATCTATTCTGGAAAGATCATACGGAGAAGTTTTAAAACCCGAGACAATTAATTATCGTACATATAAGCCGGAAAGGGATGGTTTATTTTGCGAGCGGATTTTTGGCCCGGTAAAGGATTGGGAATGTCATTGTGGGAAATATAAACGTATCAGATATAAGGGTATAGTCTGCGATCGTTGCGGTGTAGAAGTAACCGAGAAGAAAGTTCGACGTGAACGTATGGGGCATATTCAGCTCGTAGTGCCTGTGGCTCATATCTGGTATTTCCGTTCCCTTCCCAATAAAATTGGTGCCCTTTTGGGATTGCCTACCAAGAAACTGGAATCAATTATATACTACGAAAACTATGTAGTAATTAATCCTGGGGTAATGGCAAATCAGGGCATATCCTATATGGATTTCTTATCTGAAGAAGATTATTTCAAGATTATTGAAAGTCTTCCCCCCGATAATCAGAATCTTGATGATAGCCACCCGGATAAGTTTATTGCTAAGATGGGAGGCGAAGCCTTGTATGACTTGTTGTCTCGTATAGATCTCGATAAAGAATCTTTCGAATTAAGATACAAAGCAAGCATAGAAACTTCTCAACAACGTAAACAGGACATTTTAAAACGCTTACAGGTTTTTGAGGCATTTCGTGAGGCTAACCGCAGAACCGAGAATCGTCCAGAATGGATGATGGTGAAAGTGGTTCCAGTAATTCCGCCTGAATTAAGACCCTTGGTTCCTTTGGATGGTGGTCGTTTTGCAACTTCCGACCTTAACGATTTGTATAGACGTGTAATTATCCGTAATAATCGTTTAAAACGCCTCATCGAGATTAAGGCGCCTGACGTTATTTTGCGTAATGAAAAACGTATGCTGCAAGAAGCCGTAGATTCGCTTTTCGATAATTCTCGCAAAGCTAGTTCGGTGAGGACCGAATCGAATCGTGCACTGAAATCACTGAGTGATAGCCTTAAAGGCAAACAAGGTCGATTCCGTCAAAATTTGCTTGGTAAAAGAGTTGATTATTCTGGACGTTCTGTCATCGTTGTTGGCCCTGAACTCAAACTTAACGAGTGTGGATTGCCCAAAGAAATGGCCAGTGAGCTTTTTAAACCATTTATCATTCGCAAGCTTCTCGAAAGAGGAATCGTAAAAACTGTAAAATCGGCAAAAAAAATCGTCGATCGCAAAGATCCTATAGTTTGGGATATACTCGAAAATGTTCTAAAGGGTCATCCGGTATTACTTAACCGAGCACCCACGTTGCATCGTTTAGGAATACAGGCTTTTCAGCCAAAACTTATCGAAGGTAAAGCCATTCAGCTTCATCCTTTAGTTTGTACGGCTTTTAATGCCGACTTCGATGGTGACCAGATGGCCGTTCACGTTCCCTTAGGTAATGCCGCCATTCTCGAAGCACAAATTTTAATGCTGGCCTCCCACAATATACTCAACCCTGCGAATGGGGCTCCCATAACCGTTCCCTCCCAAGACATGGTTTTAGGATTGTATTATATAACAAAACCTCGTAAATCGGAACCCGATCATCCTGTAAAAGGTGAAGGAAAATTATTTTATTCTCCCGAAGAAGTAGTAATTGCTTACAATGAACAAAAGGTTGATTTGCATGCCATCATCAAAGTAAGGATTACGGATCATTCTACTACTCCTCCTACGACCTCAATTATAGAAACAACTGTTGGAAGAGTCTTATTCAATCAGGTTGTTCCTGAAGAAATAGGTTTTATTAATCAGTTACTTACTAAGAAAAACCTCAGAGACATCATTGGAGAAGTTTTGAAACGTACAGGTACGGCTGTAACTGCGAAATTTCTCGACGATATTAAAGAAATGGGCTTTATGACAGCCTTTAGAGCTGGGCTTTCATTTAATATGGGTGATGTAATCATTCCAGAAAATAAAGACGAATTGATAGCCGAGGCCAATGCTGAAGTGGAAGAAGTAATGGCCAACTTTACTATGGGGTTCATTACCAATAATGAACGTTATAATCAGATTATCGATATTTGGACGCATACCAATTCTAAACTTACGCTTACCTTGATGGATAAGCTTACCAAAGACAAACAAGGATTCAACTCTCTATTTATGATGCTTGATTCTGGCGCCCGAGGTTCGAAAGAACAGATCAGACAATTAGCCGGTATGCGGGGTTTGATGGCAAAACCTCAGAAATCGGGAAGCAGTGGAGGAGAGATTATCGAAAATCCTATTTTATCTAATTTTAAAGAAGGTCTATCGGTTTTAGAATATTTTATTTCGACCCATGGAGCTCGTAAAGGATTGGCTGACACCGCACTAAAGACTGCCGATGCGGGTTACCTTACTCGACGTCTTGTTGATGTTGCTCATGATGTAATTATTAATGAAGAAGATTGTGGCACCTTAAGAGGTTTAACTGTAACTGCCCTCAAAAAAGATGAAGAAGTAGTAGAAAGCCTCTATGATCGTATTTTAGGACGAGTTGCGCTTCATGATATATATCATCCTTATACCAATGAATTGATAGCGGCAGCTGGTCAGGAATTAACGGAAGAAATTTGTGAGATTATTGAAAAATCGCCTATAGAATCCGTGGAAATTCGGTCTGTTCTTACCTGCGAATCGAAAAGTGGAGTATGTGCCTTATGTTACGGGCGAAACCTCGCTAAGGGCAAAATGGTACAAAAAGGTGAAACCGTTGGTGTGATTGCGGCTCAATCTATAGGCGAACCAGGAACTCAGCTTACGCTTAGAACCTTCCACGTTGGTGGTGTAGCTGGTAACATTGCCATGACCTCACGTATAGAAGCAAAATATGACGGGCAACTGCAAATAGATGAGTTGCGTTCGGTTGAATATACTTCAGAAACAGGGAATACTTATCAAGTGGTTATTGGTCGATCGGCCGAAATGCATATAATCGACCCCAATACTGAAATTATTCTTACTTCATCTAATATTCCTTATGGCGCCAATTTATATTTTAAGAATGGGGATATGGTGAAAAAAGGAAATTTGATATGCGATTGGGATCCCTATAATGCATTGATTATTTCCGATGTTCCTGGAATAGTTGCTTACCATAATTTAATAGAAGGTATAACATTTAAGACGGAATCGGTTGAACAAACTGGCCATCCTTATAAGGTGGTAGTCGAAAGCCGTCAAAAAACCAAGAACCCAGTCATACGCATTTTAAATGACGACGGAGAGGAAATTAAGGTATTTGATATTCCTGTAGGTGCTCATCTTTCGGTAGAGGATGGCCAAAAAATTAAAGCAGGAGACATTTTGGTGAAGATTCCGCGTGCCATTGGTAAATCGGGTGATATAACAGGAGGTTTGCCTCGTGTAACTGAGTTATTCGAAGCACGTAACCCATCCGACCCTGCACGTGTTTCAGAAATAGATGGTATAGTTACCTTTGGGAAGAAGCTTAAACGCGGCAATCGTGAACTCATCGTAACGAGCCGTGTTGGAGAAGAAAAGGTTTATTTAATTCCGACTACCAAACAAATTTTGGTTCAGGAAAACGACTATGTGAAAGCCGGTCAGCCTTTATCTGAAGGAGCCATCTCTCCTGGTGATATTCTTGCCATTAAGGGCCCTATGGCCGTTCAGGAATACATCGTCAATGAAATTCAAGAAGTTTATCGTTTACAAGGTGTAAAAATCAATGACAAGCATTTTGAAGTAATTGTTCGCCAAATGATGCGTAAGGTTGAGATTGAAGACCCGGGCGATTCGAAATTTCTAGAAGGAGAATTGGTTAATAAACCCGATTTTCAGGAAGAAAATGACTGGTTGTTTGGTAAGAAAGTAGTTATCGATCCAGGTGACTCACCTAATCTTTCTGCTGGACAAATTATTAGCGCTCGCAAACTACGTGATGAGAATTCAATGCTCAAACGCAAAGACAAAAAACTTGTCGAAGCTCGTGATGCCCGCCCAGCAACTGGGCGCCAAATTCTACAAGGAATTACGCGTGCTTCTCTTCAAACCAAAAGCTGGATCTCTGCGGCTTCCTTCCAAGAAACCACAAAGGTGCTTACACAGGCAGCCATTAATGCAAAGATTGATACCCTTCAAGGACTAAAAGAAAATGTTATTGTAGGGCATCTTATTCCTGCAGGTACGGGTTTGCGTGAGTATGAAAACATCATCGTAAGTAGTATTGAAGAATATGAAGCTCTTAAAGCCTCAAAGGACGAATAGCACTTTTATAATTCATTAAAATCATGGAACCTAAAAAGAATCCTCCCAATCAGATTCAGGTAGATTTACCAGAAGACATAGCCAATGGTATTTATACGAATCTTGCCATAATTACTCATTCAGATTCAGAATTTCTGATCGATTTTCTGAGTGCTTTGCCTGGGGTGCCCAAGGCAAAAGTCAAGTCACGTGTAATTATGACACCTTTAAATGCAAAACGTTTGTTACGCGCACTGAAAGACAATATCTCGAAATTTGAACAGAGCCATGGAGAGATAATAGATGGCAGTGGATCAGAAGGGTTTCCAATGAATTTGGGGCCAACAGGAATGGCGTAAATGAAGTATAAGTTTGAATAAATGAAGTTTTCTCATAAGGGGGCAGGGGGCAGTTTAAAACTGCCCCCTTATAGCTTATGTAAAGGAATAATGGCTTAAAAATAATAATACAATGATAATCGCAATCCCTAACCCAGCCAAAATAGTTCCACGCCATTTTATTCCATTTTTGCCCTGTAAAATGAATAAACCACTGATAGCCAATATAATTAATGAAGCTGCATAAAAATCAGAAAAAAAAGTCCAAATTTTTCCGGGATTGTAATGCAAATAATTAAAAGCATGAAACAATGGCCGTCGTTGAATCTTCTCGATAGTGGCCTGCTTTGTTTTAGTATTAATAGTAACAGTGCCCTGCTCTATAAAAATTTTTATGAGGCTATCCGAAGGAATATAAAATTTCTTAAATCTACCATTTTCGCCGCAATATTCCAATAATTCCCTAATATCGCTGTTTTGGATGTTGTCGGCGGATGGGACTTCATTAAGGGTGATGATTTTGTTAGTGATGATAAAACTTGGATTCCAATCGTTGATGTGATTTAAAGCTATTCCAGAAAGAGCATAAACCAAGCTCATTCCAACAAAAAAATATCCCAAATCACGGTGAATGGCTCTATTATATTTTCTCCATTTGAACTTTTTCATAATGAATAGCTCATAAAAACATAAAAGAAGCTTATTTAGGTTTATTTATTCGCCTTTTTACGCCGGATTATTGAAGAATATGGGGAGAATCAGTCGTTTTCCTTTTCGCTATCGAATTCTTCAACGATTTGATATTTGAGACATCTTACAGAATAAAACGACAAATAATCCTTACCACTATCGTAAAGAGCAGTGCGGTAATCGGCAATTTGTTGAAGCTCATTTTCCATATTATTTTCAGTTTTTTCATGCCCTTCTTCACCAGTATGAACTTTTGAAGCTGCCTCGCCACCTTTGTTGGCTCTTACCTCTTGTTCCCATTTGTCGAGGTAGGCACTGTCTATTCGAAGTTCTTCCAAAATTCCAGTAACATATGCTGTATTCCCTTCCCAAGCCGGATCGAATTGCATATCTTCACCTGCATCTATACGAATACGCTCGCTCGGAGTTTTCCCAACTAAAAACATTCTAGCCCCTCCATGCTCACAGACATGGTCTATGGTTCCTTTTAAAACTATCTCTTTCCCCACAAATTGTGGAGCCATTTCTTCCAATTGCGAAAGCTCAAAGGTAATTGACGGAGTTTCTTGCTTTTGTTGATTGCTACAGCCAATAAGCAAAGAAAGCATTACTACGGCGAAGATCATCTTTTTCATTTTCATAATTTATTGGTTTAAAAGTTAAATTAAAATAATTTCTTTTGTTCTGCTCAACAGCTTTGTCATAGTGCGTGCAATATTAACAAATATTTTAATTCGGAACAACATTATGCAAGATGCAGCAGAATATTAGGATATAAATTTTTATAAGTCAATATTTTAAATTAAATTACATGAATAAATCGGATTTTTAATACTTAGGCTCTTTTATGAGTCGTATATATTGATTTGGATTATGAGGCCATAACTATGGTAGGATGGCCTGCGTTATTTATCTTTAAAAAGGTAAGAGATGCATTATGGATTGAAAATCATATCAACTACCTACGCATTTTTTTAGCTATTTCCTCCTACAGACGATTAATCTTTGAGTATTGGGGGATACTATTCATGGTATTTATTTCGTATGTTTGCAGGCATGATATAAGGAGAACATTAGTTAACTTAAAGAATTATATGTCAACATTAAAAATTGGGATTCGCCATGAAGATAAGTATTTGGCAGAAACTAGAGCACCTTTGGTGCCAAAGCATGTGGCGGAATTAATTAGAAAATATGGAATAGAAGTCTATGTACAGTCTTCTTCGAAACGAGTTTTTAGCGATAAGGAATACGAAGAAGCGGGTGCAAAAATTGTAGAGGATTTATTAGAAGTGCCTGTAATTTTTGGTATAAAGGAGATACCCATAGATAAATTTGAAGTGGGAAAGACTTATATTTTTTTTGCTCATGTTATTAAGGGTCAACCCTACAATATGGGTATGCTTCGCCAAATGATGAACATGCAGTGTAATTTGATTGATTATGAACGTGTAGTTGATGATTTTGGGAGGCGTTTGATTTTTTTTGGACGATACGCTGGCTTGGCGGGCGCTATCAATACTTTATGGACCTTAGGCTTACGGTTGAACTACTTCGGTTTTAAAACGCCATTTTTAAATATTCAACAAACACATCACTATAAAGATTTAAATGAAGCCCGCAAAGAGGTTTCGAAAGTAGGGCAGGAAATTTTAAAAAAAGGTTTACCAAATGAATTGCTTCCATTGACTATTGGGGTTACGGGTTATGGAAATGTTTCGAGTGGTGTACAGGAAATATTATCACTTTTACCAGGGATAGAAATCTTGCCCGAAGATTTATTCAAATTGAAGGATTCAAATAAGTTCCAGAATAATCTGATTTACAAAGTGACATTCAAGGAAGAACATATTAGTGCTCCCAATGATCCACATAAGGCCTTTGATCTGGACGAATACTATACTCAACCAGAAAATTATCATGGAGTTTTTGAACAATATCTGCCTCATTTATCTGTCTTAATTAATGGAATATACTGGGATTCGCGTTATCCACGTTTAATTAGTAGGCAATATCTGAAGGAAAAATTTTCAAAAGAAAAACGACCTAAACTTATAGTTGTGGGAGATATTGCGTGCGATCCAGAAGGTTCTATAGAAGCAACGCTCAAAGGTACTACTATAGAAGATCCCATATTTGTTTATCATCCGCAAACCCATAGCTTGACCAGTGGTTATGAGGGAGAGGGATTGCAAATAATGGCTGTCGATATTCTGCCTAGTGAGTTACCACGTGACTCTTCTTTGGGTTTTAGCAATATTCTGAAGAATTATGTTTATCCCATTGCCAAGGCAAATTATAATGCTTCGACTATTGACGAGGTCGAATTGCCTTTACCTATCAAACGTGCCCTTATTCTGCATAAAGGACAATTAACACCTGATTACAAATACATTCAAAAATATTTAGAATAAAAATTTTTAATTTATCAATAAATAGAAAAAATATGAAAAAAGTATTAATTCTTGGAGCTGGCATGGTAGCACGGCCTATTGTGCAACATCTGTTAGAAAAGGGTTATGCAGTTACGGTTGCAACACGTACGAAATCGAAAGCAGAAGAAATGATTAAGAAGCATCCCAATGGCTCAGCCATAGCATGGACTGTTGAGGATGAAGACATGCTCGAGAACATGGTACATGAAAATGATTTAACTGTCAGTTTATTACCCTATGCTTATCATGTATTAGTTGCCAAAGCCTGTATAAAGGCTCAAAAACCCATGGTAACCACATCTTACGTTAAACCCGAAATGCAAGCCCTGGATGAACAAGCTAAAGAAGCCGGTATTATTATTCTCAATGAAATGGGGCTCGATCCTGGCATTGATCACATGTCGGCAATGAGAATCATAGATCATATTCATCAAAAGGGAGGAAAAGTTGAAAAATTTTATAGCTTGTGTGGAGCCTTACCTGCGCCCGAAGCAACCGATAATTATTTTAGGTATAAATTTTCTTGGAGCCCAAAAGGAGTCGTCATGGCAGGCAATAACGACGCACGGTATTTGATGGAGGGAAAAGCCATTGAAATTCCATCGAAAGACTTGTTCAAAAATCCGATGAAAGTATGTTTCCCTGAAGTAGGAATGCTCGAAGTTTATCCTAATCGTGATTCTATTCTCTATAAGGATATTTATGGAATTGACGAAGCCAAGACCATGATGAGGGGAACTTTTAGGTATCCTGGGTGGTGCATAACCATGGATGCTATGAAAGCCTTGAATTTGATTTCATACGAAAAATATAATTTCTCCGGGAAAACTTATGCTGAATTTGTTGGGATGTTGATAGGAACCGAGGATGCATCAAATATCCGTCAAAAAGTTGCCGATTATTTAGGAATGGATATCAACAGTTATCCCATACGTGCCATGCAATGGCTTGGACTTTTCGATGATAAGCCCATGGGACGTGCCATTGATTCACCCTTCGAAATCACTTCTGATTTAATGATTGCAAAAATGCCATTAAATGAAAATGAACGCGATATGGTCGTATTGCAGCATAATTTTTTAGCCACTTATCCCGATGGGAAAATTGAAGTAATACGTTCTCGCATGCTCGATTACGGAACTCCAGCCACAGATACGAGTATTGCACGTACCGTAGCTTTGCCAGCTGCTTTGGGAGTTAGAATGATTTTGGAAGGAAAAATAAACATTAAGGGTGTTTACCGGCCTGTATTGCCCGATATTTATAATCCGGTTCTTGATGGCTTAGAAGAACTTGGAATTAAAATGAAAGAGGAATATGGGCTTCCAGAATGTGAGATGCTTTTATAGAGGCAAGCATTACGAGGATAAATTTTTGGGCCGACAAAAATATTTTTTGTCGGCCCAAAATGCTTTCATGATTGTTGGCATTGTTTTTTGAACAAACAGGTTTTTACTTGTAGATTTTTCTGAATCATTTATGAAGTCAAGTAGTGAATTTTCAGATTTGGGTTTGTTCAAGGTATGGGCTTCAAAATTAAACCCTGACTTTTCTTTCCATTAATTTTAACAATGAGAGGATGTTGAAACCGAATGATTCGTAAAAAATTGTCTTCGTAAATGGCCTCTTGTCTATTGAGATACTCAAGGTCGTAAAATCCATCGTTGATATAAGGATTTATCGTAAAATAACCGACTTCGAAAGAAGTAAGATTATGGAAAAAATGTGTACCTTGACTGGGATCTACTTTGTAATTGGCTAAACCTGATTCTACTATTACTCTAGCTGCCGAAATTTGTGGCCATTTAACTGGAATACCTAACCATGGATCGGATGAACCCCATCGACCTGGTCCAACCAGAATGTAGTTTCTCCCTTCCTTCAGATATTGATGATTGATGGTTTCTATTCTATGAGCAACTTCTAAATTATTTGCCGCATTAAAAGTTTCAGGCCTGATATAAATAAAATCGTAAACATTGTCGATAACGCCGTTTCCTAATGCGGAATTCGATTTTAGAAGAATTTCTTCTTGCGAAACAGCCTCTAGATTTTCGTGCGGTTCTTCATTTAAATTTACAATAGGCCTAATTTGCAATAGGCTGAATATTTTAGGCATGCCTTCAGGAGGATGAAGATTAACGGCAAATTCAATTTCAATAGGATTGTTCATTTCTTGTTGGCCAACCTGTAAAATTCTTTGAAGAATATCCGCCAGTGGGATATAATTGTTCTTCAGTATATTGGCGAAAGTAATAACACGTTTCCCATGATGAAGCACACCATCTCTGAGCATATTATTTTCGAAATCATAGGTAGAGGCAACAAATTTCATGGTATTATCGCCTTCGGCATCTTCAATATTGAGTTTTAAGAGATTGACAGTATCATCAAGGGCTGGGCGGAAACTTTCGGGCCTGAGATCAAGGGCATAGAAGGTTTTTTGGGTTTCGGCAAGTGCGGTCTGTGGAGAGCTTAATTGAAGAATCTTGCGGGGATATTTCGGTACAAAACGAAGAGTAATTCCTCCATCTACAATATGTTTACCCAAACCGAATGCAAGTTGTACAATACCATCTTCAGGTTTTTCAGGTTCTATAGGATAATAATTGAGTGAACGAGCCACACCCGATATGGCAGGATAAAAGCGATGATTATGTTGGTTGCCTACAACTTCTTGTAGAACAATTGCCATTTTTTCTTCATCAATCAAATTATGAGTAGCTGTCATGTAAGCCTTACTATCAGCGTAAAAAACAGATGCATAAACGCATTTGATGGCAGTACTCAACATATCCATCATCAATCGCTCATTGTTGTGGATATTTGGGATCATGAAAGTTGAATAGATTCCGGCAAATGGCTGATAATGTGAATCTTCGAGTAAACTCGAAGATCGAATGGCAATGGGCCCATCAATATGTGAAATAAAGGTGTATAAATCTTCATGAATACGAAAAGGTAATCTCGCCCTGACGAATCGTTCGAGAATTTCTCTATCTGTAACATCGGACAAGGCATAAAAATATAAGTCATTTTCTTCCATGAATTCATCAAATACATCAGTAGAAATCACAACAGTTCTGGGAATGGTAACCAGAAGATTTTGAAATTCATTAAATTCTCTATGGCGTTTTATCATGCTATCGAGGAAGGCTAAGCCACGTGCCTTGCCGCCAATAGAACCTTCGCCAATACGCGTAAAAGTGAGGTATTCATCATATCGATCGCGATAAAATTGGGCAATGACTCCTCTTGCTTTATTCATTCTAAAGCTTGCAATAGCGTCATAAAGATATCGTCTAACTTCATCCAGATCATTGAAATCATCGAGGGTGAGTGATTTAAAAGTTCTTGCAATGGGGAACAATGCGCGAGCATAGAGCCATTTCGAAAAATGATTTTGCGATAAATGATAGCGAAGTGAATCATCGGGAATTTCGAAAATTTTATTTTGAAGTTGTTGTAAATCGGATGCCCTATTCACCTCGGCTTGGGTTACTGGATCACGGAAAATAAAATCTCCAAAAGCAAAATGTTCAATTATAAAATCTTTTAAATCTTGAAGCAGGGTTTTTGAGTTTTTATTCAGAAAGCCCATCTTTAATTCATCGGCTATGGGTTGATATTTCAAATCGGCTGACTGAAGAATAATGGGGATATCGGGGTCTTCTTTTTTTACCATTCTGGCTAAATTGATTCCTGCTTGCTCATCCATAATACCCCCGTGCTTGTAACTGATATCTGTAATTATACCCAAAAAGTTCTCTTTATATTTTTTAAAGTACGACACTGCTTCTTCAAAAGTGGTAGCCAGTAGAATCTTTGGTCGGCCGCGCATGCGTAAGGTCTTTTGATGCTCATTTAACCCTTCGGTCATAAATAAACGCGATTGCTTGAATATAATCTTATAAATCTGAGGTAAATAACTTGAATAGAATCGTATGCTGTCTTCCACTAACATGATTACCTGTACACCTGCTTCTTCCACATCGTGTTCTAGATTCATTTTATCTTCAATCAATTTAATGATTGCCAATAAAATATCAGCATTGCCCAGCCATGAAAATATATAATCGATGATGCTCAAATCATCTAAACTTACTTTCAAACTCACTTCTCTTGAAAATGGTGTTAATACTACAAGAGGCTTAGCGGGATATTTCGCCTTGATGGTTTTTGCCAGTTCGAAAGTGTCGATTTTTTCGATATTGAACATGGTAATAATAAGGTCGATATTTTCTTCTTGTAAAATCTTAAAGGCTTCTTGAGTGGAAGTAGAAATGATGAACTGAGGAGGATATCTGAGATTTAGCGAAACATATTCGTTGAAAATCTGTTCGTCTATACGTCCATCGGTTTCAAGCATGAAGGCATCGTAGGCGCTAGCTATAATGAGCACATGATAAATGCGCTTTTTCATCAAGTTGTCGAATGAGGTATCCCCAAAATAATATTTGGGTGAGGGTAAAAATGAACGATTGACCATTTTTAGATTCTACAGAAAATATCGGTAAAAATATAAAATTTGCCTCAATTTTAACGGGGATTCCCTATATTTGTCATAAAATTATGAAGGAGCGATAATCGAGCTAATTAAGAATTGGTAAAATTTTAAAATCCAATGAAATAAATTATGGAACGTAGGGAATTTATGAAAAGGCTTTGTTTGGGTGCAGCAGGCGGAACCTTAATAGCCAAAGGAATTAAAGCCCAGACTGAAACTTTAAAGTTGTTGGGTTCTTCATTTATTCCTTCTGGAACGGGATATGATTTAGTGGCCGTGAAAGGTGGGGAGCCCGAAGTGATGTTTGATAAGGCAATAGCTGCACTGGGTGGAATGTCACAATTTGTCAAAAGCGGACAGAAAGTTGTCTTAAAGCCGAATATAGGATGGGATGTAGCACCAGAAAGAGCAGGTAACACTAATCCTCAGCTGGTAAGTCATATCATTAAGCGTTGTCTTGAAGCTGGTGCAGCTGAAGTATGCGTTTTCGACAATTCGTGCGATAACTGGGTAAAAACATATAAGACAAGCGGGATTGAGGAAGCAGTTAAATCCGCTGGTGGCAAAATGTTTCCTGCCAATGAAGAAAGATTTTTTAAGACGGTTAATGTTCAAGGGAAAGTACTCAAGACCGCTGCTGTTCATGAACTCATACTCAATAGCGATGTGTTCATTAATGTTCCTATTCTAAAAAACCATGGTTCTACCTTGTTTACTGGTTCCATGAAAAATTTAATGGGTGTGGTTTGGGATAGGCGCTTTTGGCATCGCAATAATCTTCATCAATGTATAGCCGATTTTCCAAAGTTCAGAAAACCCGATCTTAATGTTGTAGATGCCTATCGAGTGATGTATCGTAATGGTCCAAGAGGTTTATCAATGGCCGATGTAAAACTAATGAAATCGATGATTGTTTCGCGAGATATTGTTGCTGCCGATGCCGCTGCTGCTCGCCTGCTTGGCCTCGATCCCAATGAAATTACCCACATAGTTATGGCCAATAACAGCAAAATTGGGACAATGGATTTGTCGAAACTTAGTATACAACGCATTAATATTTAATGAAAGTACAACCTAAGCTAAGGATATTCCGCATAATCGTAGCTATTCTGTCGTTGGCGCTGATTATCTTGGCTTTTTTCGACTATGAAGGGAAATGGTCTTCTTCCTTTTTTCGTAGTATTCTTTTTTTGCAATTCGTTCCATCATTCCTTCAGTTTGTCCACTTTCCCTCGATTTTTGCTACGGGTTTTATTCTGGTTATTCTGCTTACTTTTTTGTTTGGTAGAGTGTACTGTTCCTGGATCTGTCCGTTAGGAATACTTCAAGATGGATTACGCAAGCTAAAACCCCACAAAAGGAAAAGAAGAAATAGATATCAGTTTTATAAGACCAATAAATGGCTAAAATACAGCGTACTAACTTTGTCTTTTGTGTCTATATTATTTGGTTCTGCATTTTTTTTACGATTTGTCGATCCTTATTCACTTTTTGGAAAATTGATTTATCAGTTAGGGAGCCCTGTAGTTATTGGAGCCAACAATTTGGTTTTTAATATACTGCAATATATGGGTAATTATTCGCTCAAGCCCTTGCCCTATCCTTCTTTCCACTTATGGGCTTTTGTTTTTTCAATAGGCGTTTTGGGGATTTTAATTTTTTTAGTTTTTTGGAGGGGAAGGGTGTATTGTACTGAATGGTGTCCTGTTGGAACGCTATTGGGCGTGGTTTCTAAATTTTCAATTTTCAAGCTTCAAATTTCAGAAAACAGCTGCACTTCATGTGGACTTTGCGCTCGAAATTGTAAAGCAGGATGCATAGAAACAAAATTAAAAACCATCGATTTCGAGAGATGTGTTGGATGCTTCAATTGTTTGAGTATTTGTACTACTCAGGCCATTGTTTTTAGGCGTCGTTGGGAAAAAATCTCTAAAAATGATTTATATCAACCTGATTTGCAACGCAGAAAGATTTTGGGTTTATTAATTGCCGCCACTGCAGGGTTAGGACTAAAATCTGCTATGGCTCAGACAAATGCCGGTGCTAAGGCACTGCTGCCAAATCCTAAACCCAATCCTGTCACTCCTCCGGGTTCTCTCTCAATCGAACATTTTAACAACAGCTGTACGGCATGCCACTTATGTATAAGCGCCTGCCCAACCAAAGTTTTACAACCTGCTCTTTTTCAATATGGATTAAATGGTCTTTTCCAACCCTATCTCGATTTCCATAAAAATTTTTGTAATTATGATTGCGTGCGTTGTGGAGAGGTTTGCCCTACTGGAGCTATTGTACAATTAATTCCAGAGGACAAAAAACTGATTCAGATAGGCCGAGCGCATTTTCTCAGAGAGAATTGTGTGGTTTATACTGAAGAAACTGCCTGCGGAGCATGTTCGGAACATTGCCCCACAAAAGCAGTTCACATGGTGCCTTATAAAGCAGGACTTACGATTCCTGAAGTAAATCAAAATATATGTGTAGGTTGTGGTGCATGCGAATATGCCTGTCCTACTATTCCCAATAAAGCCATATATATTGCTGCCAATCCCGTTCATCTTAAAGCTCTTCCTACCGAAAAAAGTAATGAGATTCTAGAAGAAATACCCGAAGAATTTCCATTCTAATTTTTCCTATCATAAAAGAAATGACAGCAAGAAATCATGATTTTTTATAAGAATATTATATAATTGTATTTCAATTATTTATATCAATAATTAAAGATTTTAAATTTTTAATTCGAAGAAGATATTTTTTAAAGTGTTAAGAGGATTTTTGTTGCTTACGAAAGCTACTATTTTTCTATGCTTGGTACCGCTATAAAATAATATTCCTTTTCTGAATTGTATAAATCTTCGAATTCCAATTGACTTAAATACTGTTTCGCTCTTGTGTAACCATAGAGTGTAAAAATCTGTAAACCAATTTCTTGGGTTAAGAAAATAAACAAGTCAGATGGTTTTGTGCCATAGTAATCGCTGGCGCCTTTTCCAAATTCGAACAATATTATGGGTTTATTTTTTTTGAGTAAATTTTTCCCTCCCTTTAATACACAGAATTCGGCTCCTTCCACATCTATTTTTATAAAATGAATTATTTCATTCTTAGGGATGATTTCATCGAGGGTTCTTAATTCGACGAAAATCTCTTCAATATTGGGGTTAGCAATATCGTAATGCCGTTTTTTTATTCCGCTATAGGCTGGAGCATTCTTTACCAATTGAAAAGATGTTTTGCCACTCGTGTCGGAGAGCGCAAAAGGATAAACCATTGCTTTGTCTTTATATTTTTTTTGAAGTTCATCAAACAAATAGGGAATGGGTTCAAAAGCATAATGTTTTCCTGCAGGTGCATATTTGATCATCAAATCTAAAATTTGACCCTTATGGCAACCTATATCTATGCAATTGGAATTATTTCTCAGCGAATTTTTGATAATGGTTCTTGTAAGTCTATCATATTTGATGTTCTTTGTTAAATCGATGTGAAAGAGAATAAGTAATTCTCTTATAATGTCTTTAAAATTCATCATGAGTTTCCAATGAGTTATTTTGTGATTTTTTTATAGAAGAATTGAAAGATAAGTAGTCGTTATAAATGTGTATTGAAGGCTATTTTATTCGGTTGAAAATCTTATTCTACGTGGAAATCATATAATGTTAGTATTTTATGTTTTTTATCGAAGTGATATAACAAAAAATAGAGATTGTAAGAAGCATAGCTTGATTCTGAAGGTTTCGAAATGATGATCGCTTGATTATTTATATGGATCTTGTTGATTTTAATCATGACAAATGAGTTCCTCCTTTACGAACATAATTGCTGGATCGTTTTTTAAATAAGCTGGTATTTCTTTATTGTTAGAATTGAGTATTACGATTTGCTTTCCTTTTTCTGTAAGGTCTTTACATTGATCGGATGAAGGGAAAAAATTATAGGCAGGCAAACCCGTATAGAACATAGCATCGACATAATATCTACCTTCGACATTGAATAATACACTATTGGGAGGTAATTTCAAGGAAGTAAATATTTTTTTATTGTTAATCATCATTCTCGTATAATAATTGTTTTCTTTCCAAAGCGTATGTTTTTTTCTTAAGGTGTTGATATCGAACCTCAAGGTGAATATCGTGAGAATAGATACAGCAAATATTAAATGATTAACTAAAGGATTTTTAATAAAATGACTAAAATAATTCAATATAAAATCAATGAGCGTGGCAAAAGCAATAAAATTTATCATTGCAACGATTATAGTGTATGATGGCATTTTAGTTGCAGCCAATGAGAAGAAAACATAAACTATTATTACAATGCAGGATAATGAATAAAATAATTTTTTATCTTTACTTTTTATAAAAAAAGTGATAAAGGCAGGAATAATCAGATATTTTGTCCATGAACCATATATTCTTGTCATCATTTTGAAATGATAGAACAAATCGCCTCCATGTCCTTCAAGAGTTGTCTTAAAATGCAGAGCAGTATATTTGTATGAAGCAATTGCCTCTGTTGGAAATTTCAATAAAATATAAATTTGCCAAGGTGCTGATATAATTACAGTAATTAAAAGTGAGAGTAATATATCTTTGTTTTCAGTTATTTTAAATCTTTTTTGTAAAAACCTTAAGACTATCCATCCAAGATATACGATTAGACCCATCAACCATTTACATAAAATCGCCATGCCCGCGAATAAACCGATAAGGTAAATCCATATTTTCTTATGTGTGTATTGATATTCAATAAGAGACCATACACTTAGTGAAATATATGCCAAAAAAGAAACATCGTTATGATCGAGCTCTTGCCTACCCGCTATTAATTCAATGATATAAAGTGTAGATAATGTCAATAGAGCCGCAATATAACCCACTCTCTGGTTGATGAGTAATTTGCCCGAACGGTAGGTAATAAGAACCAAAATAGTTCCTAATATTACACTGGGCAATCTTAAAGTAAATTCAGAAATTCCGAATAATTTGAAACTCAGGGCAATTTGCCATAGAAATAAAGGTTGCTTATGCAGCCAAATATGATATCTGTCCCATCTATCATACTCCATCTGTACGATGGGATCATCATATAAAGTAGGCATTAATGGATGTTTTATCAAATTTTTGCCTACCAGAGCATGGAAGCGTTCATCCCAAAGATTCAAGAACGGGTCTAACAGTGCTGCAAAACAAAAAATACAGAAAGCACCCAATCCTAAAAATATTATAGAAATATTGTTTTTCTTTTTTAGCTGAAAATAAAGACTGGTAAGCAAGAATGCTCCCCCAAGCATCAAGAAAATAATTTGTGTTGTATTGAAATAAGAATTAAAGAAAATATTCTGCGAATTCATTGAATTCCCTTTAATATTTTGTTCATTGGACTAAATCGAATAAACCATGTACACTTCATTATAGGAGACAAAAAAATATTTTACCTATTGTATAAAATTTTATGAATTCTTTCCCCTTTCAGAATATAAGGTTGAAGCATCTAATAATGGCGCAAATATACAATTTTTGAACAGATTTGAGTAAAGATAAGTGACTCGAGAATCAGTTCAGTTAAAAATGCAGAATTTAACAGAATGAAGATGTTTTAAAGAAGATGTAATTTTGAAGAATGAACCACTTTTTCCTTGAGTCGAAAATTTATCGCAATATTTGTAAAGATTTTATTTACGATTCATTTATTTACAATTGTTTGTTTTAGAATTTGTTAAGACGAATGCAAGCTTTATCAGTCGTCATCATCACCTATAATGAAGAAAGGAATATCGAACGCTGCATACGGTCAGTAAGGGGAATTGCTGACGAGATTGTTGTTGTAGATTCATTTTCGACTGATCGAACCAGAGAAATTGCTGCTGAGTGTGGCGCAAGGGTCATCAAGCATGAGTTTGAAGGTTACATACAGCAGAAGAATTATGCATTGGAGCAGGCTACAAATCAATGGATTCTTTCTCTTGATGCCGATGAGGCTCTTTCTGAAAAGCTGAGGAACAGTATTAAAGAGATTAAATCAAATCCTTCGGCCGATGGTTACACTATGAATCGGCTAACTTATTATTGTGGAAGATGGATACGCCACAGTGGCTGGTATCCTGATAGGAAGTTGCGGATGGTTTTGAAGAATAAAGCCCTTTGGTCGGGCATTAACCCCCACGACAAACTCGAACTCGTTGGAAGTAAAAATATCCGCCATATCCCCGGAGATATTCTTCATTATTCCTATTATTCTTTGGAAGATCATCTTCAGCAAATCGATCGTTTTACGCAAATCCGAGCTAATGAACTTTTCGCCAGACAATTCAAACCCAACGTCTGGCATCTCTATTTCAAACCCTTGCATAAATTTTTCAAACATTATTTCTTTCAATTGGGATTCATGGATGCTTACGAGGGTTATCAAATTGCTCGCCTATCCGCATTTGGAATTTTTATTCGTTATGCAAAACTTCGTGAATTATGGCGGAAGAAAAAGCCTTAAAAGTCTTGCACGTTTCTACCCAAATTGGTTGGCGAGGGGGTGAGCAACAAATCATGTATCTTATCAGATTGGGCAGGGACGTAAGCCATTACTTGTTTTGCCCTGAAGAAGCCGCTTTGAAAAAAGAAGCAATAAAAGAAGGAATTACCTTAAGAACTTTCGATTCTTCATCAAGATTTCAGTTTTTCTTTGAGGTTCCATTACAATTATGGCAATTTATAAATGAAATTCATCCTCATCTCATTCATGTTCACGATAGTGGGGCTCATACCCTTGCTTATTTATTGGCCAGAAGGAAGGTCTTAGCTTCTCCTTTGATCGTGAGCCGTAGAGTCGATATTCGCCGAGGGAAAAATATGTTCTCACGGAAAAAATATAATCAAGCGGAAATTGCTAAAATTTTCTGCGTTAGTAATTATGTAAAGACTATCATGGAGTCGGTAGTTGACGACAAAAGTAAATTGGTAACCATATATAGTGGCATCGATTTACAGCGTTTTCCCTATCGGAGCCCTCATCCCAAGTTACGTAATGAATTGGACATTCCCGACGATTTTCTTATCGTTGGTAATATTGCGGCCCTTACGAAGCCTAAAGGATATCCGATTTTTGTAAAAACAGCAGCAGAAATCTTAAAACATTGGCAAAAAATTGTATTTGTGATCGCTGGTGATGGCCCTATGCGAGTGAAAATTGAAAAAATGATACTAAACTTAGGATTGGAGAACAAGATTATTTTATTGGGATTTAGAAACGATATACCTGAGATTTTGCCTTCTTTGGATATTTTACTTTTCCCATCCGAGAATGAAGGGCTTGGAACGACTATTTTGGACGCCATGGCATGTGGTGTAAATGTAGTAGCAACATCGGCAGGTGGTATACCCGAGATGATTACTCATCAAGTGGATGGATTACTGGCTAATGTAGGAGATACTCAACAACTGGCTTCGAATGTCTTAAGCTTGGCTCGAGATGTTGAGTTGCGAAATAAGCTCAGGGAAAATGCTTACAAAACAGTGGAAAATTTCACCGTGGAAAATATGGTAACACAAACCATCAAAACTTATTACGAGATTCTTGGAATTGATGAATTTTTTGCTAAAGGAGGATGATTAGGCTAAAAATGACCCCAATCTGTGTGGTGCAAACCACACTATGGCTAAATGAGTACTTTTTATTTGAAAATCTTTGATTTGTAAAGTATCATGTTTGTTTTTAGATAAACATATATGTAAGCTCTGTTTTTTGGTGTTGGATTTCTGTGTCCAATTAAAGAATACTGAAGTAATTTTGCGGAAAGAATTTGGGGTATTAGCTCAGTTGGCTAGAGCACCAGTATCGCACACTGGAGGTCATCGGTTCGAATCCGATATACTCCACTTATAATTGATGGTTCGTTCTTTCTTATGCAATGAATAGAGATTGAGAATGATAACAGGGTAACCCTACTGACCAAAGCTGAGATTTTGATAGAGTATTAATGGATTTCGTAAAAACCCACAAAGCTGGTCCAATGGATAGGTCTTATTTTGATTGAATAATTTTCTTTAATTTCAGATATGGGTTTTCTTTTTCGCATTAAAGTTTGCGTATTTGTTTTATAATATGATCTTGCCTACTTTTTCTTGAAAGTTTTAATAATTATGAGGTCTGAATCGTAAATCTTTATCATTTAAATTAATTTTCAGTGGGTTTGCGATTAGATGAGAAATTCTGTAAGCCATTATTTTAAAGGTCAATTCTAAGGGCTGAAGTAGGTGTCAGATTTATGAGCTAAGGGAAAAGGGAATGGTAGCTTATAAGGAATGGTTTCATGGGTTTATTCAGTCATGACATCTCATTGCTTATAGGCCCACTGCCTATTAATTCTTCATGGTCATACCATGCAGCAAATTGCCCAGGAGTAATTCCTCTTTGCATTTTATCGAAAATAATATAAAGTCCATTTTTTCTCATAAAAAGGTGAGCAGTTTGCAATGGTTGCCTGTATCTTATTCTAACCAGTAAGCTCCTTGTTTCGTCTTCTTTCATTTTTAGATCAGGACGTAGCCAGTGAACATCTTCTATTTTAATCAACAGGCCTCGCCTGTAAAGGCCTGGATGATTTTGTCCCTGTCCCACATAAACAATATTTTCTTTAGTATCGGTTGAAAGAACAAAGAGGGGTTCAGTTTTTCCGCCAATATTTAAGCCTTTTCTCTGCCCAATAGTATAGAAATGAGCTCCATTATGCAGCCCTATCATTGTACCATTTTCTGGATGATAAGTAAAAGCCATTGACCAGAGTTTTAAATTCTCCTCATTATTTTCATTATTTACTTTTGCTTCTGAACTGAAAGTCGGCAATGAAGGGTAAGGAAAATTTTTGGCTATTTCGATGATCTTTCCTTCCTTAGGTTTGAGTTTTTGTTGGAGAAAAACTGGAAGGTCAACTTTTCCAACAAAGCAAATTCCTTGAGAATCTTTGCGGTCGGCAGTGGGCAAATTTAATTTTCTGGCAATCTCTCTAACTTTAGTTTTCGTAAGTTCACCAATAGGGAATAGGGTTTGGCTTAGTTGCTCTTGACTTAGTTGACAAAGAAAATAACTTTGATCTTTATTTTTATCAACTCCAGACAATAAACGATAAATAGGTTTTCCATTCACCTCAATGATTTCTTTTCGGCAGTAATGGCCAGTAGCTATGTAATCGGCACCAAGTTCGTGCGCCTTAGCTATAAACAAATCGAATTTAATCTCGCGGTTGCATAAGATATCTGGGTTAGGCGTCAACCCCCGACGGTATCCTTCGAACATATAGTCCACGACTCTTTTTTTGTATTGCTCACTAAAATCCACTACATGCAAGGGAATGTTGAGATGACGGGCCACTAGCTGGGCAATAATGAGATCATGTTCGGCAGGGCAGTCTCCCTCGAGCAAACCAGCAGTATCGTGCCAATTAATCATAAAAATTCCAAAAACATCGTATCCCTGTTGCTTTAGAACCCATGCAGCAACACTGGAATCCACTCCGCCCGAAAGGCCAATGGCTACTGTCTTACTTTTTTGACTTTCATTCTTCATAAGCAGCTGCAAAATTACTCTGATTTTCAGTAGGATTGATTACTTTGGATATTTTTAAACGTACGCCAGGGAATGTTTCCAGTTTCCGAGAGCCTTCTGTTTATTGAAAGCCCTCGATATGAAAGTAGGAGGTGTTGCAAATGTTTAGATAATCCGAGAATTAGATTGGTTTTATCCAATAATTAATCTTTAATATTGAAAATGGTTGAAACAGAAATCAAATTAAATATTTGATGCTCAGGTTGATTTACAATCCTACTATATTACCATTTTCATCGATATCGATTCTTTCTGCGGCGGGTTCATCGGGCAGGCCAGGCATTCGCATTATCTGTCCTGTAATGGGAATGATAAATCCTGCTCCTGAAGCAATTTCTACCTCCCTAACTGTAATAACAAAATCTTTAGGTCGGCCAAGTAACTCGGGGTTATCGGAAAGTGATTTCTGGGTTTTGGCAACGCAAACAGGTAGCTTGTCCAGCCCGAGAGAATAGACCTTTTCCATGTCTGATTTTGCTTGTGCAGTATAGTCAACCGCATTAGCTCCATAGATTTTTTTAGCTATGGTTTCAATTTTTTGTTCGGGTGTCCAGTTCCAATCATATAAAGTATTATGATGGTTGGGGCACATAGTGGCAACATGTTCAACAATACTGGCTAAATTCAAAGCTCCTTCTCCTCCTTTTCCCCAAACATCTACTATAGCTGCTTCAACGTTTAAGCGCTTACAAACTTCTCTTATGTATTCCAATTCTTCTTCGCTATCAGAAGTAAACCTGTTGATGGCTACTATGGGATGTATTCCAAATAATTTCATATTTTCTACATGTTTCTCAAGATTTCCAATTCCTTTTTTCAAAGCATCTAAATCGGGTTGGGAAATTTCTCTCAGGGGTTTTCCACCATGATACTTCAGGGCTCTCACCGTAGCCACAAGCACGACTGCGCAAGGGAATAACTTGGCATATTGACATTTAATGTCGATAAATTTTTCGGCACCTAAGTCGAAACCGAAACCTGCCTCTGTCACTACAAAATCACTTAAAGATAGACCCATTTTTGTAGCTACTACCGAATTAGTTCCTTGAGCAATATTAGCGAAAGGCCCTCCATGAATGATAGCTGGAGTTCCTTCTAAAGTTTGAACAAGGTTAGGCATAAAGGCATCTTTGAGTAAGGCCGCCATTGCGCCATTTGCCTTTAAGTCACGAGCATAGATGGGCTTTTTATCATAAGTATAGCCAACGAAAATGTTGCCCAATCTATTTTTAAGTTCCGTAAGGTTTTCGGCTAAGCATAAGATGGCCATTACTTCTGAAGCTGCAGTAATATCAAAACCAGTCTCACGGGGCACTCCATTCAGGGTTCCACCTAAGCCTACAATGATACGACGCAGCGAACGATCATTCATATCCATTACTCTTTTCCATTTCACTGTGCGCGGATCTATTCCCAGTGAACGTTTCTTACTTTGTATGTTATTATCGATTAAAGCTGCAAGTAGATTATGCGCTCTCTCTATGGCAGCAAAATCTCCAGTAAAATGCAGATTGATATCCTCCATGGGAAGAACCTGTGAGTAGCCTCCTCCTGTAGCTCCTCCTTTTACGCCAAAAACTGGACCTAACGAAGGTTCACGCAAAACTGCAGTGGTTTTTTTGCCAAGTCGATTTAAAGCTTGTGCTAACCCTATTGAAACGGTTGTTTTCCCTTCGCCAGCCGGTGTAGGTGAAATGGCCGATACTAGAACTAATTTGCTTCCCTTTATTTTATCAGAATTAATGTAATGTAATGGAATTTTCGCTTTATATCTGCCATAAAGAACCAGATCTTCAGTATCTATTCCAAGCATCTCTGCAATTTCATTGATGTGTTTTAACTTTACTTCATGAGCAATTTCAATATCGGTTTTCATATAGATATAATTTTAGTATTTTTTCCCTCGATTTTTATACTTCTTTAATGTCCAACTATTTGAATATAAAATATTTATATAAATTATATTATTTGAAATTTCATAATATTTTAAATCACAAATTTAAATGTTAATTTTTACTGAATGTACTGACGTGTAAAAATCTTTTTTATATCGCACGTTAACATCCTATCTGGGGAAAAGATTTATGGAGAAATTTAATCCGAGAAGTTTGCCGAAAATGGGAGTGTAGTGGAGATTCTCGCAGATATTCACTGATTTTCTTACAGATTTATTCAGAAAGCAATCATCGAGAATCAACAAAGGGGAAAGTTCTCGCAGATATTTTTTTATTTCGACAAGTACATCTTTCGGAAACATTAATAAGTGAAAGATTACCCTATTTCTGAGCATTGAAATGCTAATTCGTATAATTTAAATAAACAAATAAAACAGAGAATCGTTATACCACTGAATTTATATTTACTTTTTGAAATGAGTCCATTCTGAAAGCAGAATAACTATTAATGGTTTGCTATATCCAGCAATAGTCATTAGAAAAAATCATAACTTTGCCTCGTCTTTTTTGGCCCCATAGTTCAACGGATAGAACGGAAGTTTCCTAAACTTTAAATCCAGGTTCGATTCCTGGTGGGGCTACACACATGATTATCTCTATAAAGCTTTCATTTATTTTATTGATAGAGATAGTGATATTCATTGAAGCTTAGTGTTTTCAGTAAATTCCTTCATTTATTTAACGAAAAGATTAAAAGCATTTTATGTTCTATTTGAAATAAAAAATTAATTTTTATATCTTTAAAATCATAAATAAGTGGCATGATTATAAAAAAGTCACTTGAAGTGATTATTCGGTAAAAGTTCTTCATTGATATTTCTTTTCTTTACTTTTTCCTCTAAAATACCATATCCCTTTATCAGTAAAAAAGTTTATTTCATCACCCCAGAGATAAGTCATAATCCTTTGTGGTTTCATGAGCTTGGTATAGATCATGAAGTTTTTTAATCATTTGGATATTAGGTTGAAAGCTCTAAAAATCTGTAATGAAATTGTATAAAGTAAAGCAGAATGAGGAGGCATCTAAATTTTTATCTTACAAGAATAAAGCTTCCTTTTAGTGTTTGGTTTGCTCCAGGCGATTGGGTTCCATTGCCACGATATTCGATCAAATAAACGTAAACGTCGGCTGGAGCCATTTCTCCATCAATTTTGCCATCCCATCCTTTTTCGATATCGTCCGACTGAAATACCAATTGGCCATGACGGTTATAAATATAAAGGTGAAAGCGAATTGTAGGGTCTGTAGTAATTACCTTGAAAATGTCGTTCAAACCGTCATTATTCGGGGTGAAAGCATCGGGCACATAAATAAAGCCTTCGCAAAGCTGTACATTTATAGTATCTACAACTGCGCAGCCTTCATTAAATTTACGTACCCAGTATGTTCCATTAGTATATACTTTTAAGGTCCGTTTTGTGGAACCATCCTGCCATTCATAAAAGTCACTTCCATCTCCGCCTCCTGCGTCTAACACAATAGGATCGCAAGAGAATAAATAAAGATCTTCTCCAAGATCAAGATAAGGAGTCGGTTTTACAGTAACATGAATAGGGAGGGTATCACGGCAGCCTGAACGATTTATCCCAATCAGAGAATAATCCATATCATGGCTCGGTGAAACCTTGACTATAGGACCATAAGTTGTGTCGATAGACTGATTTGGCATCCATTTAAAAGTTTCTGCTCCCGAAGCAGATAATACCAAAATAGAATCCCGGCAAAGGGCAGGATCCGGAGGAGTTAACACTAATTCGGGTTTGGGGTTGATGGTAAGTTCTATACTGTCATTTACCATGCCACATGGATAATTCCCAAAAACATTCACCTTCAGATAAATCACTATTGGATTTGCAATATCCTGATTCCCGTAATAATAAACGGGAGATTGCTGGGTTGGATCATCAAAACTACCAATGCCATCTACCGTCCATTTTAAATGATGAAAATTCGATATAAGATCACCCATCACCTGGTAGTGGCTTCCTTCACAAATAGAATCGTTGGCTATAATGTTTACAACTGGGGCAGGAACTGTTCGTATATGTGTGAGAACCCCATCACTTTCGCCGCATGGGGTTACCCATGTTGCCATGAAGTAGGAAGTACCAGTAGGAGGTAAAATACTTAGTGTATCCCCACTGTATAGGAATACGGGATTTTGTCCATAAGCATCGGTGGAATACCATTTGACAGTATCACCCCATCCACCAATCGTCCATAAATGTATATACCCAGGATAATCGGAACAAACTAGGCTGTCTACATCGCTAACGATTAACAAAGGTGGTTGTGGGAGGTTTACAACTATATCGAAAGGTAACCATTCTGAAATGCCACAATAATTCTGCATACGCACTAGATAACGAGTAGTGGTATTCGGAGCTGCTATATGTAGTGGATTGGTTGAACCTGCAGCTATAGTATCATTGCCATATATTTTGGCCCATAAAATTTGATCACCTACTCCTCCCCATGCCATTAACGAAACGCTGTCCACACTACCTGGGCAAAAGTAATTCGTATCGGCAGTTATTGAATCAGGAGGTCGAGGAGTATAAACTATCAAATTGAAAGAATCGCAAACAGAGACTCCACAAGCATTTTCCCAGCGAGCAAAATACCATGTCGAAGTAACGGGAGCAGGAATTGTGATGTTTTTCCCTGTACCTATAGTAGCACCTCCGCAGGATTTGACAAACCAGCGCAATGTTTCACCCCAGGGTGAAAGAGTATCTCCATAGCCTCCTAAAGCCGTAAGAGTGATATAATCCACATCACCAATACAATAATAGTTGGTATCAGAAAGAATTTGAGTAGGGGGAGAGGGAATCTCGACTACGTAAACGGGAATGCTTATGCAAGGCGATTCTCCACAATAATTTTCCCATCGAGCATAAAAAATTGTGGTTGTATCAGGATATGAAATGGTGATGGAATCACCTTGACCAATTGTTACTCCACCACATGAATCGGCATACCATGAAATGAATTCACCATTGCCTCCGAATGATTTTAATGTTAGTTGTCCGGTATCTGAAACGCACTTGAATAAAGGATCTGCAGTAAGCAGTAGGGGAGGTTCAGGAGTATTGACTATAACTTGAATTGATCTACAGATTGATTCTCCACATGAATTATTGTTGTTGGCATAGTAGGTCGTGGTAACATCAGGTGCAGCAATAGTAAGTGAATGGCCTAAGCCAAGGAAATTTTGGCCGCAACCTCCTTCATACCATCGAACAGTATCACCGTATTCGAATATTCCATATGCGGATAACTGAATGTTCCCATTATAAGAGATGCAGAAATAGTTAGTATCAACAGATAATGAATCGAGAGGACGGGGTTGTGGTCTAACATTGATGATGATAGAGTCGCATTGGGACTGCCCACAAACATTGGTCCATCTCGAATAATATGTTGTGGTATCGTCTGGAGCGCTAATCAAAAGTGGGGAGCCTGTTCCAATATAAATTCCACCGCAACTGTCTTTAAACCATTGAAGGGTGTCGCCCGAACCTCCATTAGCCGACAATTGTATTACTCCAATTTCTCCGGCACAAAAATCGTTTTTATCCACACTCAGGCTAACTGGTGGAAGCGGCATCTGCAGCACTTCAACTTCAATCGAAAGGCAGTTACTTAGGTTGCATTTGTTTCCCCAGCGTGCATAATAGGTTGTAGATGAATCGGGAGCCATTATAGTCAGGGGTGTTCCATAGCCAATAGGATTTCCTCCGCATTCATCCTCAAACCAGTACAAAGTATCCCCAAGTCCACCTATAGCCGTAAGGTTGATCTGGTTTATGGTACCAGTACAGAAAAAATTAGTATCTACTTGCAGAGCAAAAGGCGCTAAAGGTTGAGGGGTTACATTTACCTGTATACTATCGCAAGTAGAGATACCGCATTGATTTTCGTAAGTAGCCCAATAGGTGATGGTATCGCTGGGGGCCGTAATAATTAAAGGCTGACCAATACCAACCAACGTGCCTCCACATGAATCTTTCCACCATTTCAAAGTTGAACCCACACCACCACCGGCAGTAAGGGTAATAATATTAACCGTACCTGCACAAAAGTTATTCGTATCTACACCTAAAGAGTCGGGGGGCAAAGGCAGAGGAATAACATTGATTACGATGGAATCGCATTCTGAGTTTCCACAAGCATTCACCCAACGGGCATAATAAGTTGTAGTATCGGTCGGAGCCGTAATCGTTAAGACCGAAGGAGGTTCGAACATTCCTACGAGTACTCCGCCACAGCTTTCTGTATAAACTTCTACCGTATCTCCATTGCCTCCGATAACTCCAAGATATATCTCAGTAAGTGAACCCGTACAAAAGTTATTGAGTGAACTCGTTACTGCAACTGGTTTTTCGGGGAGAGGAATAACATGAGTAGTTTTAGTAGTATCGTTGTTACAACCATTATTGTCCGTAAATGAATAAGTAATGTGTTTTATACCTGGACCAGCGGCAGCAGGATCAAAAATAGCTGTACCATCCCCTTGATCTGAAATTCCAGGCCCATAGAAACTGCCATAAGGCAAATGATTTCCCGACAATAATACAGGATCATCATCAATGCAATAAGAAGCCAAAAATGGATTGAAATCGACTGGAGGCTTTGGCAATACTGTAACTTGATAGGTTGTATCGGCCGTACATCCGTTGAGATCGGTATATGAATATACAATATCGTATGGGCCGCCAACTCCAGCAGAAGCAGGATCAAAAATTGCTTGCCCTATATTTAAATCAGTGATACCAGGTCCACTAAATGAACCCAATGGATAAAAATTCCCAGTAATCGTATCGGGGGATGCATTTACGCAATACTGAGATAATATATCGGTAATAATGGGGATAGGAAGAGTGTTTACGTTCACTTCTTTGAACATGGTATCAGTGCAAGAATTCCCATCAGTAAAATAATAATATACGGAATGTATACCCACGCCAGCCAGAGCAGGGTCGAATGTAGCCGTTCCATTCCCATTGTCTGTTATTCCTGGTCCACCAAAGTGGCCTTGAGGCGCTTGATTTCCGGTAAGTGTGGCTGGAGTGGAGTTAAGGCAATAAGAGCTTCCAAGTCCAGTAAAGCTAACCGAAGGAAGAGCATTGACGGTAGTTTGATGGGTTTTACTGTTTATACAACCATTCAATGCTTGATAGGTATAAGTAATAGCATACGGGCCTCCTACTCCTGCTGCAAGCACTGAGAAATTGGCAGTTCCATTCAGATTATCAGTAACTCCTGGACCCGTAAATGATCCGAAAGGAGCAAAATTGCCTGTAAGCAAGGCTGTTGGTGAATTGAGACAGTAAGTAGAATCCAGCCCTGTGAAATTAACATCAGGAGCTGGTAAAACAGTTGTATTTTGTGAATATGAATTTGTACATCCATTGGAATCGGTATAGGAATAAGTAATAGTATGAACACCTGGGCCTGCGGTATTAGGATTGAAACTTGCCGTGCCGTTGGGATTGGAAGTTATTCCTGGGCCTGAGAAACTACCCTCAGGTGCCATATTCCCAATTAAAATAGCAGGTGGATCATTACTGCAATAAGTGCTCAACAAACCTGTGAAGCTCACTTCTGGCAATGAATACACAGTGGTGGGCTGACTCACTGAATTTGTACATCCATTCGGATCGGTATAAGTGTATGTTATGACATAAGGCCCGCCTACTCCTGCAATAGAAGGATCGAAAACCGCTTGTCCAAATCCAATATTGATGATACCAGCTCCTGTGAAAAAACCATCCGGTGCATAATTTCCTGTTAAGGTAGTTGGTCCTGCATTGAAACAATACCCTGGTTGCAAACCCGTAAAACTTAGTGTTGGAAGCGCTGTGACGGATGTGGTTTTGTTCATACTATTAGAACAACCATAATTATCGGTATAGGAATAGGTGATTGTATAAGGACCACCAACTCCAGCAGCAGAAGGACTAAATATTCCCACTCCATTGTTACTCGAAGTTATACCAGGACCGCTAAAAACTCCGTAAGGAGCCATGTTTCCCACAAGAGTGGCTGGACTTGCATTTATACAATAGGAGGGATCGAGTCCGGCGTAATTCACATAGGGCAGAGCTCTTACCGTTACAAACTGAATATCATCATCAAAACATCCATTGACATCTGTATAAGCATAAGTAATAGTATAAGTAGCTCCGGCACCTGCTGCGGCTGGATCGAAAATGGCTGTTCCATCTCCGTTATCTGTAATACCAGGCCCTGAAAATGTTCCATAAGGCATGTGATTGCCCCAAAGAGTATCAGGTTCATCATTCTCGCAATAGAAATTCGATAAACCCGTAAACGAAACATCAGGTACAGGATAGACGGTAACATAAGTTCCAACGCAAGCTGAGAATCCGCAGGCTGTTTCCCACCGGGCATAATAAACTGTATTTACATAAGGGGCTGGAATAGTCAAGGGATTTCCTGTGCCCACAACTTGCTGACTTCCACAATAATCCTTGAACCATTTTACTTCATCGCCCGAACCACCAATCGCTGTGAGAGTTAAATTATTGATACTTCCATAGCAATAAGCAGAATCGCTTAAAATGATACCAGTAGGGGCAACGGGTGGTTCAGAAACAAAAATGGTGATAGAATCGCATGCGGATGGTCCACATGAATTCTCCCACCAAACATAATAGGTAGTGGTAGTATTGGGTGCATCTATTATTACCGGATTGCCTTGATTGATTGGTGTTCCATGACAGGATAAACCCCATTTAAGGATATCACCCGATCCACCAAAAGCGGTTAATTGAATATTACCCGGATAATTATAACATAAATGATTAGTATCAGTGGTAACTGCTGTAACTGGCTTAGCAAGCGGCAAAACTGTAATGCTACCCGAAAGACAATCGGAAACCCCGCAAGAAGTCTCCCAACGTCCGAAATAAGTTGTAGAAACACTAGGTGCAGGAATAATTGCAGGGTTACCGCTAGCTATCAAAGTACCATTACATGAATTCTCATACCAACGAAATATTTCACCACTTCCGCCTGAGGCTGAAAGAATTACCGAACCTGTGCCTTCACAAACCGTAGAAGGAGTAATTTGAATACTAGTAGCAGATGTAGGCAAAGGAAGAACATTTACTACAATATTGGCGCAAGTAGTGACTCCACATGGATTTTCCCAACGAAAAAAATAAGTTGTAGTCGTATCGGGTGATGCAATAGTAATAGATACACCTGTCCCTATAGAATCACCTCCACAAGAATCTGTATACCATTTCAGGGTTTCACCACTCCCACCTATGGCCGTAAGCGTTATTGTCCCAGCATCATCGGCACAAAAGCCCTGCCGATTGACGATGGCAGAGACTGGAGGTGTAGGCATCAAATATTGCGATGTAATGATAAAACTTGTGTCTTTTATACATGCATGAGCATCATGTATCGAAAGAGAATAATTCCCTTCCGGAATGCTTGTGAGGTTTTGAGTTGTGTCTCCATTCGACCATTCAAAAGTATAATCGGGTGTGCCTCCAGCAACGCTTATCTCAATAGAACCATCATTACCACCCTCACAGGTAACGGGAGTAATGTTGGGTGCAACATAAAAACTCGATTCTTTCAGACCCGCATAAATCATATCATTCTGACCCGAGCTTATGAGAGTTGTGCCCGCTAAAAAAAGGCTGTTAGTAAAACTCCCGGTAAAGATAGGATTGTATTCATCGTCAAGAGTCAAATCATAGGATACATCATTTCCAATATTACCGGTACTTTTTGCCATACGAAAAATGCCATCAGAGTCGAGGCGGCAAATAAAAATATCTGAGCCTCCTGCACTTGCTAAACTGAAAGAATCCCATTGAGCCAATCCACTGAATTTTCCGCTAATATATATCTGCTCAGAGGGAGTATATACAAGAGCATAGGCAATATCTTCCGAGCTTCCTCCAGCACGCTTGGCGAAAATTGCATTTCCTGAAGGATTTAGTTTCACCGCAAAAACATCTTTGCTTCCGGCACTTGTCAGGTTTACTCCTCCAAATGCTGCCGTAGCACCAAAATATCCCGAAATAAAGATGTTATTTTGCTCATCGGCATCCAAACCAAAAGGTTGATCATCAGCGGTTCCGCCAGCGCTTTGCAATGAAATCAAATTGCCATACCGGTCATAACGGACAATAAAGATATCGTTGTCACCAGCACTATTCAGCGAGGAAGTACCAAATGTAGCATTCCCTTGAAATATACCGGCAACTACTATATCTTCGGCAATCGTCTGAATTACAGTATGGCCTCTGTCGGGCGAAAGTCCGCCTCCTTGCTGGATCCAATCTAATACTCCGCTACTATTGTAACAGGCAACAAAAAAATCATCCCCGCCACTGCTAACAAGAGAATGACCCTGAAAATTAGCATTCCCTTGAAAATATCCAGTCAGAAAACAATTCCCATTATAAGCAACATAGAGGCCAAGTGCTTTATCTTCGAAATTTCCTCCGGCTGTTTGTACCCATAAATTATTACCTAAGGGATTAAATTTTGCAACGAAAATATCGCTTTCTCCCTGTGCAAAATATTGATTTCCTCCAAAAACCGCCATCACTCGAAATGATCCTGATATATAAATGTTTCCTAAACTATCGAGACCTATTCCGGTAACTTCATCATCGAGGCTTCCACCAATTTGCTGTATCCATTGTAAATTTCCCAATTGGTTGTATTTGGCCAGAAAAATATCTTTTCCTCCCATACTGTTAAGCGATGTACTGCCAAAAGTTGCATTCCCGCCAAAAGTACCTGCTATCAAGATATTTCCAGCTGCATCGGTAATAATACACCTTCCTTCGTCTTGTGCAGCTCCTCCACCTCTTCGAGGTAGGAACCATTCACTGGTATCCTTTCCAAAAATTAAAGCCGATGGCTGAGTAATAGTAAAATGTTTGCTTAGTTTACAATTTTCATGGTCACGAATAGTAACCTGATAGGTATTAGGAACCAATCCAGAAATACTCGAGGTGTTATCTCCAGAATTCCATGTAAACAACAAAGGCTCCACTCCTCCTGTAGCATTAATTTGTATTGAGCCATCTGCTGCACCAAAACATGAAACATTTTCTTTGATAGCCGTAATCGACAATGTGCAATAATCATCTTGCCATTTCCACAAATCGTTGAAATAGCCTGTTGCGTTATCACCCCCACATGAAATATAAGCAGCATCAGAGAAAGCAAAACTTATCGAGTTTTCACGAGGAAGAGCCGGAAGATTGCTTTTTCGCGACCATAAGTTGGCATTTACGTCGTATTCCCATAAATCGTTCAAGAGTGTGCTACCATCATCTCCTAAAGCAATATATCCTTTTTGATGAAGAGCGAACCCAACTGCACCACTTCTTCCATAACCCAAACCATTTATGGAAGACCATGTATTCGATGCTCTGTCATAAACATAGAAATCGGAAAGATAAGTACCATTATAACCCAGTCCCACATAAGCTTTTGTCCCTATGCTAAAGGCAGAAGCATATATTCTTCCCTCGCCGACAAAATTTGTTCGAGGAGTCCAAATATTGCTTGATGCATCGAATTCGTAAAAATCTTTTCTATAAGCACCGTCGTATCCAAGACCCACATAGGCTCTGTCGCCAATTACAGTAGATATGCACCCTTGACGAGGGCCTCCAGGAAAGTTTACACCCGCCGACCATGTATGTGTTGAGGTGTTATATACCCAAGTATCGAATAAAAAAATGCCATTGTATCCAGTAGTAATATAGATATTGTTTCCCAAAGCAAAACATGCGGCATACGCTCTGGCCTGCCCCGGCATATCGGGAAGTTGAACCCAGGTGTCTGAAACAGGATCATATTCCCATAAATCCTTATGATAAACCCCATCGAATCCCAGACCTACATAAGACTTGACCCCAAGTGTACATCCTATAGCTCCTTTCCTACCACTGCCCGGAAAATTATTCATTCGAGTCCATGTGTCTTGGCCTTTAATTTTGTTCTGGGAAAAAATCATCAACACAAAACCTATTGCAAAAATGAGTTTTCGATTATTGTTCATGAATTTATTAATTAAATCTTTGTGTTATAAGCCTCTATAATTTCTTTAAGGCTTTGATTAAGTGGATTTAGTTTATGATCTTTTATATTTTATGAGGATTCTTTTTGCTTTTATAGAGCCATTATATTTATCGGATAATGAAACTAAGCATCATCAAGATAATGAACTCTTAAAGATAGTCTATTTAGTGTCTGACAAAAAATTAGGAACAACTTCCATAAGTTAGAGTTTTTTCTTTGAATGGAGCTATAATTTCTATAACTTTTTGAATGAGTGTTGAATAATTGGTAACTTCTCTCACTCCTTTTAAAAGTGAAAGGAGCACTAGATGGTAATCTGTCAAGAATAGCTATTGAATTTGCCATTTCTATGTTAACATCTTATGACTTTAGCAAACAAGGTTCAAATTTATGAATAAAATTTCTGAAGGCTATTGTTTATCCACTCGATCGATTTTCTCTTAAAAGACAGTAAGAACCTAAATCTTGTTGTATTGGAACCCATTTATAATATTAATCCAAGGATGAAATGTTGTCGAGTTCCTGATAGTTACTTCGATATTCCTCGAATTGCGAAGGTTGTGAGGCTGTACCGTGGATAATAATTCTTTGTCTATCTATCAATCCATCAGAACGGTAGTATCGCTCTACTTCGAATAGTAAATCTCCATCTTCATTGAAGGATTTTCGCGAAATTTCTCTGTTTTGCTCATCGTAAATGATAACGTATCTTGAGCGCCCAAACCTATTGGCTTCCCAATATTCTTCCCTGAAGGGATCATTTGCTTCAATCTTCTCCCATATTTCCAACAAATCTCCGTTTATTCCGTATACGTTACGCTTAGATAGATGCCCTCCATCATCATATATGGATTCTGTGAGCGTATAGATTTCATCTGTTTTATTTTCAAACTTAACCTCCAGTCCCTTTTCGTCATATTGCCATCTTTTATTACCAATAGGGTTGCCCGATTCGTCATAATATATCTCCTCGAGCAGCTTCTCATGATCGTATTTTCTTTCAACGAGTTGTTCTCTTTCACCTTCACTATTGATCAATTCGATTTCAACAAGCTGATTATCAGAATTATAATGATAAATCTCCCTGTCAAATGATTCGTCTACATAATATATATCTTTTTCCACCAATTTCCCTGTTGTATCATATAAGAAGGTAAGTTTCTGAGCAAATTCTCCACTTGCATCAATTTCTGACTGTTCGATTATGTTTCCTGATTCATCGTACTGATAAGAGGTAATCGCTTCAAGATTGCCTTCATTGTCATAACGTCTTTCAAGTATTAAACGATTTTTCTCATCAAAGATTTGCTCAAGATTCATGAGGATATGGACAATGTCATCTTCGTTAAAAGATTCTGCCCTGAAAATGTAATGTTTTACTTCCCTTTTGTAATTTCCTGTCATAGTTTCTCTATAGAATTATAGGCCGTAAAGATAAAAATTTTACATCTGTCGGTTTATGAATGAAAGAAACTTTAATGGAAACGAGAAAATTGTGAATGAGATGATCACATTTTGAAAGTAAGCTAATAAAGCTTATGAGTTAGTACAATATAAATCTTATTTTTTACGAGAATATCATTTCTTCCAGTATCGAACTTGTTGATTCTGCTTTTAAAATCATTATTGATATAGGAAGAGCTTAAATATTTATTTTTGCTAATCATTAAAAAATTATCTTTCAAAGAATTTATTATGATGAAAACAAAACTCAAGAAAATTTTGCCTATGTGTTGCATAAGTGTGTTATTTGGTTTTGCCTCATGCCATCGAGCTGAAAAGATTATCTATCCTGAAACCAAAAAGGTAGATACGGTGGATATTTATTTTGGGCAAAAAATTCCTGACCCTTACCGTTGGCTTGAGAATGACACTTCTGCTGAAACTGCCCATTGGGTGGAGGCTCAAAATGAGATTACTAATGCTTATCTCGAAAAAATTCCTTTTCGGAAATCATTGAAAGAAAAGTACACTCAGATTTGGGATTACCCAAAGTATGGAGTCCCTTTTAGCAAGAAGAATCTTTATTTTTATTTTAAAAACGATGGGATGCAAAATCAGAGTGTACTTTATGTACAAGAAGGATTAGAAGGTGAACCAAGGGTTTTGCTCGATCCTAATCGTTTATCCGAAGATGGAACTGTTGCCGTTGCTTCACTTTCGGTTTCGAACGACGCCCGATATCTGGCTTATTCCATAGCCAAAGCCGGTTCCGATTGGAACGAAATTTATGTGATGGATATAGCGACGGGAAGGAATCTTCCCGATCATATCCCGTGGATAAAATTTTCGGGTATATCATGGAAAGGGAATGGATTTTATTATAGTCGCTATGAAGCTCCTAAGCCAGGTGAGGAACTGTCGACAAAAAATCAGAATCAGAGGGTATTTTATCATCAATTAGGAAACGATCCTGCCAAGGATGAATTGATTTGGGAAGATCCTCAACATCCTTTACGTACTTTTAATGCCAATGTTACCGAAGATGAAAGATTTCTCATTATTTCGGAAAGTGAATCAACGTATGGTAATAAATTGCATATCAAAGATTTATATAATCCTTCTTCCCCATATATTCATATTGGTGATTCTTTCGATTGGGAATTTTGGGTGGCTGACAATTTTGAAGATAACTTTATTGTAATCACCAATTATTTAGCTCCTCGTCGTCAAGTCGTGTCCATCAATTTTTCGCATCCTGAAATTTCATCCTGGCAAACCCTTATCCCCGAAAAAGAAGAAGTCCTCGAAGGAATAGCTCTGGCCAATGGAAGAATGATTTCTCAATATTTAAAAGATGCCTGTCATCATCTCTATTCTCATAAGCTCAATGGCCAATTGATAAACGAAATTTCACTTCCAGGAATGGGCACTATTGGTGGCTTTAGCTCTGAAAAAGAGAAAAATATTGCCTTCTTCGCCTTTACCTCATTTACGTATCCTACTACTATCTTTAAATACGATGTAGAAAAAAATCAAACAGAGATTTTTCGTAAACCCGATGTAAAATTTAATTCCGAGGATTATACTACTGAACAGGTATTTTATACAAGCAAAGACGGAACGAAGATACCCATGTTTATTGTACATAAAAAGGAATTTTCAAGAAACGGCAAAAATCCCACGCTTTTATATGGATATGGTGGTTTTAACATCAGTCTTACTCCCTCTTTCAGCATTAGTTTAATTCCATTTCTGGAGAATGGGGGTGTTTATGTGGAAGCTAATATTAGAGGCGGAGGTGAGTATGGAGAAGAATGGCATCAGGCTGGTACAAAGATGAATAAACAAAATGTTTTCGATGATTTTATAGCAGCAGCCGAGTATCTTATTTCCAACAAATACACCTCGCCTCAAAAATTGGCTATCAATGGAGGCAGTAATGGCGGCCTATTGATTGGTGCAGTGTTAAATCAACGACCCGACCTTTTTGCTGTCGCTGTACCCGAAGTTGGAGTAATGGACATGTTGCGTTATCATAAATTCACCATCGGATGGGCTTGGGCTAGCGATTATGGTACTTCCGAAGAAAGTGAGGAAATGTTTCGTTATTTGTTGAGCTATTCTCCTTTGCATAATATCAAAGCTGGCACCAAATATCCCGCCGTATTAATTATGACTGCAGATCATGATGATAGAGTTGTACCCGCCCATTCATTCAAATATGCCGCCACTTTACAATCAGCACAAGCAGGTGATGCTCCTGTGCTAATTAGAATTGAATCGAAAGCTGGTCATGGAGCCGGGCGGCCAACCAATAAAACTATCGAAAGTGTTACCGATAAATTTTCGTTCATTATGTATAATCTGGGGATGAATCCAAAATTTTGAGTTTTTTGCTCAGTTCACGAGAAAACCCTGGTAAAAAATGCCAGGGTTTTTTTAAACAGCCTTTTCGTGCTATATTTGCCTGATGATTGTGTCTCAACTATGAATGTTAAACCGGGAGATAAGGTTAGATTTCTAAGCTCGAATGGAGGAGGAGTAGTGAAACGAATAATCCGGCCGGGCATTGTTGCGGTAGAAATTGAAGATGGCTTCGAAATTCCTACTGCCATCAACGATTTGGTAAAAATCGAAGAAACCTCGCCTGCAGCTCGTTTTTTTGCCGATGAAATGCCTCCTATGGCTCAAACCAATAATGAAAACATCACAGAATCTTCCATCCCAACAGCTTTTCCAGATGATGAACCAAATTTTCTTTCTACTCAGGAAAGTTTTATCGAAAAACTTCCTTCTACACGCACATCGTCAACTACTCCCGAAGGAATTTATCTTGCTTTCATACCTCAAGACCAAAAATTATTAATCACGGGTTATCTTGATTTAAGCTTGATAAATTTGAGTAATTACGATGTCTTGTATACTTTTTTTCACAAAAGCTCCAAAGGGGGTTATTTGGGTAAAGATTATGGTTCAATACCACCTTATTCAAAGGCCAATATCGATGTCGTTCAACGTGAGGAGCTGGAATATGTGCCCAACGGAATGGTTCAGCTATTATTCACAAAAGATGTGATGCCTTATATTTGGTTTCCTGTTACTGCCAGTTTTCACATCAAACCCGTCAAGTTTATCAAAGAAGACAATTATAAATCCTACAGTTTTTTGCAGAATAAGGCATTTGTTTATTTGCTCACTGCTATAAAAGGTTTGAAGCCTGTGGGAAATTTGGAGGAATTGCAAAAATTCGAAGAGGATACACCTATCCTGACTACGAGCAAAGTCGCCGAGTCTGAATCATTTATTACTCCTCATAAAGTAGGGCGAGGTGAAGCCATTGTAGATTTACACATTGAAGCCATTGCCGAAGATTATAAAACTTTATCACCCGATCAGATGCTCCATATTCAATTAGCATATTTTACTCGCTGCATGGAAGCAGCCATATTGGATAAATATTATAAAGTAACTTTTATTCATGGTGTGGGCAATGGGGTATTGAAAAATGCATTAAGAGAAAAACTTAAGGAATATTCTAATGTGTATTTTCAACCTGCACCTTTTGCACGCTTTGGAATGGGAGCTATTGAGGTGATGATCATGCATCCCAAGGAATAGTTTTTGTAGCAAGAGTAAAAAATCTTAACTAATTTTGTTGAGGCATTTTGAAAGATGACAGCCTGTTCTATCGCTCTGGGTTTTAATATCCAGGGAGGAAAGTCGGGACAACACAGAGTAGCCTGCTTCCTAACAGGAAGGTATCGCGATGAGCGGTAACAGAAAGTGCCACAGAAAATAACCGTCGAAGACTGGTTCGACCAGTAAACGATAAGGGTGAAAACGTGAGGTAAGAGCTCACGCCTTAAGGTGGTGACATCTTGAGGGGGTAAACCTCAGGCGTTGAAAGGCCAAATAAACCAGGGATGCTTTGTTATAAAAGTGAGAGGGTTACTCGCCCAATCCTGGAGGGTAGGCCGATAGAGATAACAGGTGACTGTTATCCCAGATAAATGATAGAAATCCTTTTCTAAGGAAACAGAATCCCGCTTATAGGGCTGCCATCTTTCATTTTTTTTGTTATTATACCTAAGAAGCCAAAATAATTGGGATATGCGCTTTTTTCTTAAATGGATTGCATCTGCAATGGCTATAGCTATCATAGGTTGGATTCTTCCTGGTGTAAAAGTGGAAAACTTTTTAACTGCTATTTTTGTGGCTGGTGTTATTGCTTTCCTAAACCTTGTGCTGAAACCTATTCTGATTTTACTGAGCATTCCTATTACAGTTTTGACATTGGGACTATTTGTGCTCGTCATAAATGCTATTATTGTGATAATTGCTTCAATACTAGTCCCAGGGTTTATTGTGAATGGTTTTGGCTGGGCTCTATTGTTCGGTCTTTTAAATTCTATTATTCAATATTTTCTTGATAAAGCCAATTAAAAATGAAACATCGTAACATAATCGATCCTAATGAAATCTATCAAATACTCGAAACCGCCGATTGCTGTTATATGGCAATGGTTAGCCCTGATGGAAGCCCTTATGTAGTACCCATGAATTTTGGATATGATGAATATTACGTTTATCTGCATTCAGCACGAAAAGGCAAAAAAATTGACATACTTATCAATAATCCCAAGGTATGCCTTGCCTTTAGTGCTTTTCACCAGTTAAGATATCAGAGTGAAAATGTAGCTTGTTCATGGAGCATGAAATACAAAAGTGTGTTAGTTTTTGGCGAAGTAGAGTTTATAGAGCAGGAAGAAGAAAAGATAAAGATGCTCAATTGCATGATGAAAAAATATGCTGGTCGGGATTTTAATTATAATGCGCCTGCTCTGAGAGAAGTGCTTACGTATAGAGTTTCTTTAAGAAATATTGAAGCTCGGGCGTATAGATATTAGAGAGAATTTTTATTTGCAATAAAAAACCTTGTCTATTTTGGACAAGGTAAAGAGTTTGATTTTTGTACCCGAGGCGGGACTTGAACCCGCACGACCTCAACGGTCAAAGGATTTTAAGTCCTTCGTGTCTACCAATTCCACCACCCGGGCGGATAGAAAAACCCGAATCTGCTAAAGCAGCACTCGGGCTTTGAGCGGAAAACGGGACTCGGACCCGCGACCCCAACCTTGGCAAGGTTGTGCTCTACCAGCTGAGCTATTTCCGCATATCAATTTTGAACGTGCAAAATTACTACCATTTTCCTTTTCTTTCCAAATTTTTTTATTTTTCTCCTATCAATTTTTTTAATTGATGAAGCTTCATCAAGGCTTCAACTGGAGTTATTGTATTAATATCTATACGACTGATCTCATCTTTCAATTTCAACAATAAAGGATCGTCGAGTTGAAAAAAGCTCAATTGGTATCCTTGCTGAGAAGAAGACATAGAGGATTTTTCGGCTGAAGAGGCCATAGCCTCGCTGTTGCGAGAATTTTCGAGTGTTTGTAAAAGTGCTGTGGCTCGTTCTATCACCTTAGAAGGCATTCCTGCCATACGTGCTACATGTATTCCAAAGCTATGTTCACTTCCACCAGGCAACATCTTTCTTAAGAAAATAATTTGATTACCAACTTCTTTTACTGCAATATGATAATTTTTTATTCGAGGAAAGATTCGTGCCATCTCGTTTAATTCGTGATAATGGGTGGCAAAAAGAATCTTTGGCTTGAATAATGGATGATTATGAATATATTCGACAATGCTCCATGCTATCGAGATACCATCATAAGTACTTGTACCCCTCCCTATTTCATCTAGGATGATTAAACTGCGGTCGGAAATATTGTTGAGTATGCTGGCAGTTTCGTTCATCTCGACCATGAATGTTGATTCACCTAAAGAAATATTATCGGAGGCTCCAACGCGGGTAAATATCTTATCTACTATTCCAATAGTGGCTTTTTCGGCAGGAACAAAACTTCCTATCTGAGCCATCAAAACAATAAGAGCTGTTTGCCTCAACAGAGCAGATTTTCCTGACATGTTTGGCCCTGTTAATATGATGATTTGTTGGTTATTGGGATTGAGCTGAACATCGTTGGGTATGTATTGTTCGCCTGCAGGAAGCTGTTTCTCGATTACAGGATGCCTGCCTCCACGTATATCTATATTTAATCCATCATTGAGTTGTGGCCTGGTATAATTCGATTGTGAGGCAAGTCGTGCAAACGAAAGTAAAACATCCAAACGCGCTAAAATGCTGGAATTTAATTGTAAGGGCTCAACGTATTCGGCTACGGAGCTAAGTAACTCATTAAAAATTTTGTTTTCGAGTTCCAGAATTTTTTCTTCGGCTCCAAGAATTTTTTGTTCATATTCTTTTAACTCTTCGGTTATATATCTTTCGGCATTTACTAAAGTTTGTTTGCGATGCCATGTAGCAGGAACTTTGTTTTTATGGGCATTGGTTACTTCAATGTAATAACCAAAAATGTTATTAAATCCTATTTTGAGTGATGGAATCCCCGTGGCTTGTATTTCTCTTTGTTGAATCTTTGCCAGCACATTTTTCCCTTGATAAAGAATTTCACGTAACTCATCTAACTGCTTATCTACTCCATCTGCAATGACGTTTCCCTTAGTCATTACTGGAGGGCAATCTTTTTGTAAGGTTTTTACAATGCGTTCGCGTATGAGTTTGCAAGGATTTAATTGTTCACAAAGTTGCATTAAAACCGTATGGTTTGATTGAAGACAATGGTTAGCAATTTGTTCAATGGCTTCGAGTCCTCTAGCAATATAGAACACTTCGCGTGGATTGGCTTTGCCAATACTTACTTTTGAGATGAGGCGTTCCATGTCTCCAATAGTTTTAAGCCGGTTGGATAGGAATTCGCTCAAATCATTATTCGAAATGAAGAGCTCTACCAAGTCGAGACGTTCTTCTATTGCTTTACGTTCTTTAATAGGCATCGTAATCCATCGTCTGAGCAAACGTGCTCCCATTGGGCTTATGGTTTGATCGAGCACCTGAAGAAGCGATAGTGCACCCTCGTTGAATGTTTGAATGAGTTCGAGATTCTGGATGGTAAACTTATCCAGCCAAACATATTTTTCTTCTTCTATTCTGGCAATACGTGTAATATGGCCCAATCTATCGTGTTGCGTTTCGGCAAGATAATGCATGACTGCCCCAGCAGCAATAATGGCAAGTGGGTACATTTCTACTCCAAATCCTTTTAGTGAGGCTACCTGAAAATGCCTTAACAAAATTTCACGAGCAAATTCCTCGGTAAATACCCAATCATCGAAGGTATTAGTGTAATATTTACTTCCAAAGATTTCGGTAAATCTCTGGTGTTTATTCTTTTGAAGGATAATTTCGCTGGGTCTAAAATTTTGCAAAAGTTTGTCAATGTATTCGTTATTGCCTTGGGCTATAAGAAATTCCCCAGTAGAAATATCTAAAAAACTAATGCCTGATAGACTGTCGCCAAGATGAATGCTGGCAAGAAAATTATTTTCTTTTTGCTCGAGTAATCTTTCATCGGTGCTTACACCAGGAGTAACTAACTCGGTAATCCCCCTTTTCACAATCGTCTTGGCTAGTTTTGGATCTTCTAACTGATCGCAAATTGCTACTCTATAACCTGCTTTAACCAGTTTTGGTAAATAATTATCGAGGGCATGATAGGGAAATCCGGCTAAGTCAACAGAAGCTGCTGCACCATTCGATCTTTTCGTCAATACAATACCAAGAATTTGTGAAGCTTTAATAGCATCTTCGCCAAAAGTTTCATAAAAATCGCCTACTCTAAACAATAAGAGTGCATCAGGATATTTCGACTTTATCCTGCTGTATTGCCTCATTAATGGAGTATCTGCTGAATTGGGTTTCAAAAGCGGAGGGATTTACAACTTGAGCAAAATTAATCTGAATCTACGTTTTGAACAACTTCAGCTATTTCTTAATTTGGAAATTCTACTTTATGATTTAATTTTGCATAAAAAATCGAACTTGATTAAGAAAACAACTTCTGAGTTAAAGAGAATTTCTCCATCCGAGTACAAACAGAGAATTGACAATAGAATTGTTGTTGTGTTGGATAATATTAGAAGTAAGCAAAACATTGGATCCATCTTTCGCACATGTGATGCCTTTGGAATTGGGAAAATTATTCTTTGTGGAATCTCGGCTTGTCCGCCCGACAGGGAGATCGAGCGAACAGCCTTAGGAGCTACCCTTTCGGTAAGTTGGGAATATTTTGCAAATGCTTGCACATGTATTAGCCAGTTGAAAGAATCGGGTTATACCATTATAAGTGTAGAACAAACTCATCAGGGTCATTTACTTAATGAATTTGAGTTTCCTGATAGCAAGATAGCCTTGGTTTTTGGGAATGAGGTTGAGGGGATAGATGAAAACGTTTTAAGGACATCAGATATATGTATCGAAATCCCGCAAAGAGGAACCAAACATTCCCTGAATGTCGCTGTAAGTGCTGGCATAGCGCTTTGGCAGATGACCCAGAGAGATTTAAAATTGTTAATGGATGAATAATTTTTGAACAAAAAAAGGGTAAAGTGAAACCTTTTTTAGAGTTAATCAGTTATAATTAGAGTTAATCAGTTATAAAATTATAAAGATGCATAAGAAATGTGACAGAACTTTAAATTTTTTATAAATTTGCTAACTTTTAATAGAAATTCGTATTTTTGTAAATTAGAGTAAATCATAAATCCTACCAAACTATGAAAAAGATGTATCGTTTCATTCAAAAAGCAGCGCTTCTGGCCTTTATAGGTGTATTGCCCCTTGCCTTATTTGGGCAAAACGAGAATAAGAAAAGTAGTTATACTCCGATGGAAGCCCCTCATTGGTATATAGGAGTTCAAGGTGGAGTAAGCCAACTTTATGGTGATATAAGTAAATACAGGATAATGCCTGACAAAGACAATTGGAACTTTGGATTTGGCGGATTATTTGGTCGCCAGTTCACGCCATTTTTTGGTCTTAGAGGTACGCTTGCTTACGGAAACTATAGTGGGCAAGAAGACCGTGCCGAATATAGTTATTTACCTTATTACGATTTGAAAGTGGAGGGTAGTTATATCGACTATTCTCTGCAAATGACATTCGACCTCGACCGTTTAATTTTTGGGTATAATCCCGATCGTAAGTTTGGTGTTTATGGATTGGCCGGTATTGGGAATACTCATTACAGAGTTAGACAGTACAGGCTCTCAACAGGAGAATTATTGGGCACTCGTGGCCTGAACACTGAAAATGGTGGAGGTGATGGGAAAGGATTCGATAATCGTTGTTTAATTGGAATGATTCCTGCTGGTTTAGGAATTAATTATTCCATCGCCGAAAGATTTGATCTGACCCTCGAAAGCGTTTTTCGTTTTACCGACAGTGAAGGAATGGATTTATATAAAGGCGGTGCTGAAGAAATTAAGAACGATTTTTATAATACAACCACCTTGGGTCTTGTATATAAATTCGGTCAGGCCTCCAACTTAAACAAGATGCAAAAGGACTTTGATAAAGTAAAGTTTGAAACAACCCCTGCAGTACTTGAAACACGCGGCGATTCCATCGACGTTACTATTAGGGGAACTTTCCCGCCCGAATATTTCAATAAAAAGGCCGCTTTTTGTTTCCAACCCGTACTTAAATATGCTACAGGTGAAACCAAGTTAAAATGTTTGGTATTAAGAGGTGAAAATGTACAAGGCGATGCTCCTGTTATTTCTTATAAAAACGGCGGCACTTTTACCTATAAAACTACTATTCCGTATTCGCCCGAAATGAATGTGTCGGAGCTGGTAGTTAGTCCCGTAGCCTTTATTGCTGAAGGTCCTGTTGGTAAAACCACTAAATGTGAAGATTGCACCAAGGCCAAAAAATCATTGGTTCTTGGCGAACGTAAATTGGCCGATGGGGTTATTCATACTTGTAAACGTATAGCTGCTACGCCTAAATCACTAACTGTACCTCATGGCTATGTAAGAGATATTGTAGTTACACGCGAAGCTAACATTTATTATCCTAAGAATTTATATTCTGTCAATTTCAATTTCGGATTAAATAAGGATGAAGCCTCCAAAAAGGCTTGGTCTGGACTTTACGATCATATTAAAGCAGGGTATAAGATCAAGGATATTTCAATTAATGGTTGGGCTTCGCCCGAAGGAGAAGAAACCTTCAATGAAAATCTTTCTGGCAACCGTGCCGAAGCAGCTAAGAAAGTTTTGAATACCGACTTCGATAAAATGCGGAAAGATAAAAAGGCTCCAGTTGCTGTTCCTACTGATATTACAATCACTACTCAGGGGAATGGACCAGATTGGAATGGCTTTATGAAATTAGTGGAAGCCAGTGATCTTAAAGAAAAAGGAACGATACTTAATATCGTCAACATGGCTGATCCTAAGAAAAAGGAACAGGAAATCCGCAATATGATTCTTATTTATCCTCAACTCGAAAAAGACTTTTTGCCTCCTTTAAGAAGAGCCGAAATAGTCATTACTGCCATCGAACCTTCGAAAACTGATGCTGAAATTCTTAGCTTGGCAACTACTGAGCCTGAAAAACTTACCGACAAAGAACTGCTTTATGCTGCCACACTTACTCAAGATTTAAAAACCCAGCAAAAAATTTATCGTTCGGCAACCCAATTGTATCCGAATAATTGGAAAGCATTTAATAATGCGGGTGTAATTGAGATGAAACTCGGTAATATTAATGAAGCCGGTGCAGATTTTGAAAAAGCCAATAACTTGGCTCCAGATCAGGCCGAAGTTGTCAATAACTTAGGCGCCATTGCTATGGTAAAAGGCGATAATCAAAAGGCGAAACAATTGTTTGAAAAGGCTAAAAAATTGGGTGCCAATGAAAATTATAACCTTGGTGTGTTGATGATTCCTGAAGGTAAGTATAGCGAAGCTGTAGCTTCGATGAGAGGCGAAAAATGCGATTACAACCTTGCTTTGGCTCTTATGCTTTCAGGCAATAATGGTGAAGCCAATAAAGCTTTAGAATGTGCCGAAAAGAATGCTCAAGTTTATTATCTCACGGCAGTTCTTGGAGCTCGCACTGGAAACACTACAATGATGGTTGATAATTTACAGATGGCTATTCAAGCCGATAGCAAACTGAAACAAGAGGCTAAAAATGATAGAGAATTTATCAAATATGCCGATACTCCAGAGTTTAAGAAATTAGTGGAATAGGCAGCATACTACAATTTAATCTTTAAAATGATAGGCGGGCTCACCAAAGGTGAGCCCGCCTATTTACTTTAGCTAAATCTATTTCCTCCGAAAACAAATAAAATCTTTCGTATGTTTCCATTTTTTTATATCCATGAATCCCTTTTTCTCTATTTCTGATTTATCAAATCTTTTTTTTCGCCATCTGCCATACTAAAACCTCGAGACTTTTCCTAAAGATTTCTTTTTACTTAATAAATCCTCTGTTTAATATTATTCTTCCTTAACCAATTTCTCAACAGTGATTTTAGATTTTTATTGTTTTTGTATAATAAACCCAAATTAACCCTTTATCAGGGTAGAGTGTGAGAAATATAATCAGAAAAATTAAAAAACTGCTATAAATTCATCAGCCACATTTAGAATAGCCGCAAGCTGTACAGATTAAGCAGCCTTCCTGATATTGTAATGTGCCAGTTTGTCCACATTTTTCACAGGTAGCTTTAGCGACTTTTGTTCCGTTGGGTATAAATTGTTTTAAAGCCCTTTCGACTCCAGTTTTCCATGAATTGATAGAATCGGAATCGAGTCTGAGTTTCGAAACAAGATCAATGACCGAAGTTAATGGCATACCATGTCGCAGAATACCGGAAATTAATTTGGCATAATTCCAATATTCAGCATCGAACATTCTTGAAAGTCCTTCCATTGTAGTATGATAGCCATCTTTATCGACAAACTGAAAATCATAACGTGCTTTTCCATCGGGTTGGCGATTTTTAATAACCCAGCCATGTGTAACCCATTTAGGGGCATAAAAACCCTCTGCTTTTCCTGTAAAAATTTCATAAGGACGTCCATTATATATACCTACCACAGCTACCCATTCTTCCGGGCCATTTAGAAATCTTACCACGTTGGCTTCAAGGACTTTTGGACGACGTGGGGCATTGTTCTCACGTATCACCATTTCTTCTTCCTTTTTGTCTTTAATCAATACTCCTTCGCGAGAACCTTCACGGTAAATAGTAACTCCCTTGCAGCCTGATTCCCATGCTGTTAAATATATTCTGCTCACCATTTCTTCTGTAGTTTCTGCTGGAATATTCACTGTTACGCTGATAGAATGATCTACCCATTTTTGAATGGCGCCTTGCATTCTCACTTTGGCTACCCAATCTATATCATTTGCTGTTGAACGGAAGTAAGGAGATTCTTCTATGAGTTTGTCGATTTCTTTATCGGACAGTTGTAAAACCATATCGGGATCATAACTCTTAACCTGTAAATAACGTATAAATCCATGGTGGAATACATTGTATTCTTCCCAAGCATCGCCTGAGATATCGGTATAGGCAATTTTACCTGCAGGGAATCCCGTTGGATTGATTTTGCGGCGGCGTTTGTATTTAACAGCAAAAACCGGCTCTATTCCCGATGAAGTTTGAGTGAGTATGCTGACACTTCCTGTAGGCGCCACTGTGAGCAATGAGATGTTGCGACGACCATATTTTACCATATTCTCATATAAACCTTCATCGGCTTCCTTCAATCTTTGAATAAATGGATTATTCTGCTCCCTTTGGGGATCATATATCTCGAAAGGGCCTCTTTCGGCAGCCATTTCGACTGATGATCGATAAGCCTCAAGTGCTAAAGTCCTATGAACGCCTACACTGAAATTAATGGCTTCATCGCTGCCATAACGATATCCCAATGCGGCTAGCATATCGCCCTCGGCTGTAATTCCTAAACCTGTCCTTCGTCCTAATGTTGCCTTGTGGCGAATATTCTCCCAAAGCAATATTTCTATACGTTTGGTTTCTTCATCCTCTGGGTCCTGAGCTATTTTTTCAAGAATCTTGTCTATTTTTTCCAATTCTAAATCAATGATATCATCCATGATACGCTGGGCCTTACGCACATGTTCGGTAAAAAGCTCTGCATTGAAGAAAGCCTGTGAGGTATAAGGATTTACTACATAAGAATAAAGATTGATGGCCATAAGCCTGCAACTATCATAGGGACAGAGCGGTATTTCTCCACAGGGATTTGTACTAACTGTCCGAAATCCCATTTCGGCATAGCAATCAGGAATAGATTCTCGGATTATGGTATCCCAGAATAATATACCAGGTTCGGCCGATTTCCATGCATTGTGAATGATTTTGTCCCATAACTGGCGAGCGTAAATGGTTTTTGTAAAAGTTGGGTTTTCGGCATCTATCGGGAATTGATGAACAAATTCCTTATTGTTTTTCACCGCTTCCATAAAATCATCGGTTAATTTAACCGATATATTGGCACCTGTTACTTTACCTGCTTCGAGCTTGGCATCGATAAAATCTTCAACATCGGGATGTTTTACAGAAATAGTGAGCATTAAGGCGCCTCTACGGCCATCCTGTGCAACTTCACGAGTAGAGTTGGAATAACGTTCCATAAACGGAACTATACCAGTGGATGAAAGTGCAGTGTTTTTTACAGGACTACCTTTGGGACGAATATGCGACAAATCGTGCCCCACTCCTCCTCTGCGCTTCATTAATTGTACCTGCTCCTGGTCTATTCGCATGATCCCTCCATAAGAATCGGCCGGCTTCTCCTGCCCAATGACAAAACAATTGCTGAGGCTGCCGAGCTGAATATTATTACCTATGCCTGCCATAGGACTTCCCTGTGGAATGATATATTTAAAATTTTTTAGCAATTCATAAATTTCTTCCTTATTCATGGGATTAGGATACTTTGCCTCTATGCGAGCAATTTCAGACGCAATACGCCAATGCATATCGTCGGGTGTTAATTCATAAATATGATTTTCACTGTCTTTAAGCGCATATTTACTTACCCATACATTAGCCGCCATGGCATCCCCTTTGAAATATTCCGTTGAGGCCGCAAGCGCTTCTTCAAATGTGTATATTTTTGGTTCGTTCTTCTGTTTGTTTTTCATGGTTTCTTCTTGCTTTGATTCTATTCCATCGAATAAATCTCCCATCATTCCATTGGCTTTCTTTCCCAATTGCCTTTGACGCAAAACTTTTTCATACAATTTATTATTCTCCTCTTTGTGAGGAATTTCATGATTAGTTTCGGGGTTTATTCTGTTTTTAGATATCATGGTTTTACAACATTTGTTTTTATTAAACATGACTTAATCAAGCGGTTCTATCTCTATACTGAAATCTAAAACCGTGCTCCAAATTAATTCAAAATTATCCTCATCGTCATCCTTTTCTCATACATTTTATCCCATTTTTATTCACAATCTCTACATCGCTGAATAATCTTATGAATAATAGAGAATTGCATAATTTATTGAGAATCAATTCCTGATTTAGTATATGCTTTAAAATGTAAAGTCGAATTATTTTCAGATTAACGATTTTATCTTTGGTCTTGAAATGTTTCCCCTCGTTTTATCCTTTTATTAATTTCATGAGAAGTTGTGATTTGCCGAAACATTGCATTAAGGATGTTTTTCGAAAAGCATTTTTAATGATACTATTAATAACACTATAGCAAAAATTTTTTTAACTACTTGATCATTAATGGAAACGGCAAGTTTCGAGCCAAAATACCCTCCAATTAAGAAGGCTGTTGCTATGATGATAGCATACTTAAGGTTGATGTAACCTGCTTTGTAATAATTCATAGCTGCCAATAAGCCTATAGGAGGTAACATTATTGCAAGACTGGTTCCCTGAGCTTCTTTCTGGCTAAGTCCCAAAAAGAGAACCAAGGCGGGAATAATGAGAATACCTCCTCCTATCCCTATGAAACCGCCCAAAATACCTGCTGAAATGCCTATAGCTACCAAAATAAGAATAGTTGTTAAATTCATAATTCGTTGTTTTTCGAAGTGAGGGCAAAATTACACCTAAACATCTTTTGTACATTTTGAGAGAAATCAGTTCATCTTTTTATCTTCGATTAAATATCCGTTCGCAACTTCTATTCTACCTCGATTTTTTGTAAAACTGAGCATAAAGGTGTTTGTAATTTGCAAACCGAATTTTTATAAGATTTTATACTTCTCAATTAAAGGATTCGAAGACGGATTCATCTTTATTGAGATTGGATTTGCCAGCGAAATATCCGAATCTTTTAAGCGGATACTCTTTAGGTGAATTCACTTACCTTTGTGCTTTCAACTCTTTACTGATGATTACTGTAAAAGCCTTCGTTTTCAATGATTTTCAGACGAACACTTATGTCGTAAGCAACTCTCAACAACAGTGTGTGATTATAGATTGTGCTTGCCAAAATGTTAAGGAGTGGCAACAGCTTAAAGATTGGCTCAACAAGAATCTATTAAAACCTGTTCATGTTCTTCTTACTCATTGTCATGTGGATCATGTTTTAGGTTGCCATTATTTACTGAATGAATATGGAATAGGCTATAAAACACATCCAGCCTCTAAACTTTTCATCGATTTGGCCTCAGAATTTTCATCCGTATTAAAATTGCCTCTTGAGAAAATTTTTCCGCCTGAAGCCTACATTAACGAAGGCGATTCTATTCAGATACCCGGATTGATGCTAAAGGTAATCTATACTCCTGGTCATGCAGATGGCAGTGTTTGTTTTTATTCTGAACACGAGGGCATAATTTTTTCAGGCGATGTTTTATTTAAAGATAGTATCGGCCGTTCCGATTTGCCTACGGGCAACTTTGAAAAACTCAAAACGAGTATTCTTGAAAAACTCTTTGTTTTACCCGATGACACTGTGGTTTATCCCGGCCATGGCCCTACTACTACAATTGGTTATGAACGCAGGAATAATCCATTTATCTAAACATTAGTGAGAACTATCCAATAACTTGTCAATAGCTTCTAAAATTCGTTGAGGATTATGTTGTTTCATGCAATTAAAATGTCCCTTAGGACATTTGGAATATCCTAATTTGCTACAAGGTCGGCATTTTAATTCCTTGTTTTCTATTATAATAGATTTTTCCTCGTTTCCGGGCATGTAAGGATACATACCAAACTGAGGGACTGTATTTCCCCAAATACTGACAATGGGTTTGCGGAATGCTGCTGCAATATGCATAATGCTTGTGTCGGAGGTAATGACGATTTTAGCTTTTTTAACAATGGCTGCAGTTTGAGGCAAAGTATATTTTCCACAGATATTTTGTGATTTTAATGGAACTACCTGATGAATTTGTTCACCTTTGTCATGATCTTCTTTCCCACCAACTAAAAGAAATGGTAGAGGTGATAGGCGAATGATCTCAATGGCCAGTTCCGGTGGAATTTGCTTGGTGTAATGCTTGGCTCCTATGGCCATTACACCATAACCGTCACGAAAGTTGATTGGAAATTCTGAAACTGAAATTTCGTCTTTTTCAGCTATAAATAATTCAAGACCTTGTTGATCATTAATTACTCCCAGATGTTTTACAGCCTCGAAGTATCTATCCACAATATGAATATTCGGCAAAGTGTCGATGTGGAAATTCACTAACAGCCATTTCCGAAAGTTTAATTTAGGGAAACTTGCCGAGGGTGTAAGAAGACGAAACCTAAGACCTAAAGTACGAAAATTGCGATGAAGGTCAACTACATAATCGTAATGCTCGGTTTTTAGTTGAGGCAAGAATTCCTTCGGACTCTGGTGGAAGCCCATTAATCGATAAATGTAGGGATTATGTTCGAGTAATGGCTTGTAGACAGATCGTGTTAAATAGTGTATTTCTGCATTCTTGAGCTGAAGCTGCAGGCAACGAATAACAGGCGTAGTGAGTATGATGTCGCCGATAGAACTGAAACGAAGAACAAGTATTTTACGCTCCTGTAACATTTGAGGCAAATTTAGTGAATTTGATTTTCTGGTAATTTTGTGCCATGAATATTATTGATACCCACATACATCTTTATCTACCTGAATTCAAAGACGACTTACCAAAACTTTTTGATGAAGCCATTCAAGTTGGAGTAAGTAAGTTTTTGCTTCCAGCTATCGATAGCACTACCCATGAACATCTTTTATCTCTTACGAGTTCTTATCCCTCTCATTTTTACCCCATGATGGGTTTGCATCCAACTTCGGTCAATCAAAATTATATGGATGAGCTGGCCATCGTTCAGCATTATTTGAAGAATTATTCGTTTGTTGCCATTGGTGAGATAGGCATAGATTTATACTGGGACAAGACTTTCGAAAAGCAACAAAGAGAAGCTTTTAAAATTCAGGCTCAGTGGGCAAGAGAAATGAGTTTGCCTCTTGTTATTCATTCACGTAATTCTTTGGATATAATTGTGGGATTACTGGATGAATTAGGATATAAGGGTCTTGAAGGTGTTTTTCATTGTTTTAGTGGCACGCTCGAACAGGCTCTGCATGTTATTTCGAAAGGATTTTACTTGGGCATTGGAGGAGTAGTTACGTATAAAAATTCGTCTTTGCCTTCCATTATAGCACAACTTCCACACGATTACATTGTGGTGGAGACCGATGCACCATATTTGCCGCCGGTACCTTATCGTGGCAAACGCAATCTACCCGCATGGATAGAGTTTACGGTAAAGAAACTTGCCGAAATCTGGAAGGTTTTACCTGAGGAAGCGGCTAAAATAACTACAGAAAACGCTTTGAGACTCTTCAAAAAATTGTAACTTATTGAAATAAGATCTTTAAAATGATAAATGAAAATAGCTCTGTATTGATCATATATACAGGTGGAACCATAGGCATGATGCATAATCCCACAACTGGTGCGCTCGAACCCCTCGATTTCGATCACCTTTATCGACATTTGCCTGTATTAGAAAATCTTAAATGTAGAATCGATTCCTATTCCTTCAATCCCGTTATCGACTCTTCTGATATGAATCCCGAGTTTTGGATTAAGCTGGCCGAAGTGATTGAACAGAATTACGAAAATTATGACGGTTTTGTTGTTCTTCATGGAACAGATACTATGGCTTATTCGGCATCTGTGCTCAGTTTTATGCTCGAGAATCTAAATAAACCGGTCGTTTTTACTGGATCACAGTTACCCATTGGCATGATTCGTTCCGACGGTCGCGAAAATTTTATTACTGCTGTCGAAATTGCCACAGCCTATAGGGACGGAACCCCAATAGTGCCTGAAGTGAGCATTTGCTTCGAAAATAAGCTTTTCAGAGGAAATCGAACTACAAAATTCAATGCCGAACATTTTGATGCCTTTTTATCGGGTAACTATCCTCCTTTAGCACAGGTTGGTGTTCATATTCAATTTAATGAGAATTATATACTTAAACCCAATTTTAAGAGATTGAAGGTGCATAAGAATCTCGATACCAATATTTTGATTTTAAAACTTTTCCCTGGTATTCACCCTAAGAAGATAGAGGAGTTTTTTCACATTAATGGTTTAAAGGGTGTTATAATGGAAACTTTTGGAACTGGGAATGCGCCAACTAATCAGGATTTTTTAAATATTATTGGGGAAGCCATTCATAGAGGAATCCTTATATTTAATGTATCTCAGTGTAAGGCAGGTAGCGTGGCGCAAGGATTATATAAGACGAGTTTAGCGTTGGAGGCTTTGGGCGTGGTGAGTGGCGCGGATATTACGACGGAATCGGCATTGGCTAAGATGATGTTTCTTTTTGGTGAAAACTATCCGAATGAAGAGATTCATAGGCTGCTCAAGATTCCTTTAAGAGGTGAGATGAGCCCTTCAAGTATATAATTATGAGCATAGAGAAATTTTAAAATAATCGCTTTAACTTATCGTTATAATGACTGAATTTAAAATTATTTGATAAAAAATTTTAAGGTGTTTTCAAAGAGAAATAAAAAACGTTGTAAATTAGCGGCCGAATTTCCATCGAATGGGATCAATAAATTCAATTGATGATGAATACGGAGAGGTGGCCGAGTGGTCTAAGGCGCACGCCTGGAAAGTGTGTGTACGCCAAAAGCGTACCAAGGGTTCGAATCCCTTTCTCTCCGCCAATATTAACTTAAAACAGAAAATCATAAACTAAATTAGTCATTAAAAAACCAATTCATTGCCCTATGAAAAAGTTGATTGCTTTATTTTCGATAGCAGGAATGCTAACATTCGGTATTTGCAATACCATTTCGGCCCAGGATACAACTACGGCCCAAGCACAAACAGAACAAACCACGGCTGTGGCTCCGGCTCAGAGTTTAACTCCACCTCCTGCAGAAGGCAAAACCTTCCATCAGGTCTTAAAGGAAAAATTCATCGAAGGTGGCGTTCCTTGGATGACCCCAATATTAATCGTCTTAATCCTTGGTTTGGCCCTTACCATCGAAAGAATTATTTACTTGAACCTGTCGAGTACCGACACACGTAAACTTCTTCAAAAAGTCGAAAATTCTCTTGATGCTGAAGGGATAGAAGCGGCTAAAGAAGTTTGTAAAAACACCAGAGGCCCTGTCGCCGGTGTTTTCTTCCAAGGCTTAGACCGTTTTAATGAAGGCTTAGACGTGGTAGAGAAATCGGTAGTTTCTTATGGTGGTGTTTTAATGAGCAAACTGGAGAATAATCTATCTTGGATTACTCTGTTTATAGCTATTGCTCCAATGTTGGGATTCTTAGGAACTGTAGTTGGTATGGTTGAAGCATTTGATGCTATTGAAGCGGCTGGAGACATTTCTCCCACAGTTGTTGCTGGAGGTATGAAAGTAGCTCTTTTGACAACTGTTTTTGGTCTTATCGTGGCGCTTATTCTCCAGGTATTTTATAATTACCTTCTTACAAAAGTTGAATCCATTGTTAACGATATGGAAGATTCCACAATTTCGTTTATGGATATTTTGCTTAGATATAAAAACACTAAAAAATAAAGTTCCATGTCAATAATAGATATTGCTATATATATCACCTATGCCTTAGCCTTGATTGCCCTTTTGTCTGTTATTGTCTTTCCCCTCATATCTGTTTTCAAGGATTTTAAACAGGCCAAGGGTGGATTGTTAGGTTTTGTTGGCCTTATAGCTCTTATTGCACTAGCAATTTTGTTATCCCCAGCCGATCAAGGACTATTTTACGATAAATTCTCTATTGGTCCTACTTTGTCTAAGGCCATTGGGGGTACAATAATTGCTACTTATATCCTTTTTGGAGGTTTGATACTTTCTATTCTCTATTTCGAAGTTGTTAAATGGTTTAAAAAATAAACCTTAAAAATTATTATTATGAAACGCTCAAGGCCAGAACTTAATACCGGTTCAATGGCAGATATTTCCTTCCTTTTACTTACTTTTTTCCTGTTGACCTCTTCTATCGACACGGATCTAGGGATTTTGAGACGTTTACCACCTCCTCCGGATCCTACCCAAGAACAGGCAGATATTAAAAAGAGAAATATCTTCACGGTTTTAGTGAATAAAAATGATGATCTCCTCGTGCAGGGTCGACCCATGGATATTAGTATGCTTAAAGCAGCTGCTAAGGAGTTTATAGCAAATCCTTATAATAGTCCCGATCTACCCGAAAAAAAGAGCGAATACATTCCTGGCTTGGGAGAAGTTGAAATCTCTAAAGGAGTTATTTCACTTAAAAATGACCGAGGTACTTCCTATAAAATGTACCTTAAGGTTCAGAATGAGCTTACTGCTGCCTTTAATGAACTCCGAGACGAGCTCTCTGTACAACGATTTGGCGTAAAATTTAGCCAATTGTCGAATCAAGAATATATCGATGCTATACAAAAAGCTATTCCAATGTCAATTTCAGAAGCTGAACCAGAAAATGTAGGAGGTAAATAATATGCCAAGATTTAAAAAATCGGAAAAACGCGCAACTCCGGGAATAAATACCGGTTCTATGTCGGATATTATTTTTATGTTCTTGTTTTTTTTCATGGTTATTACTACTATCCGAGAAAGTTCATTGATCGTCAGAGTAAAAGTTCCTCAAGCTACTGAAGTTGCAAAACTCGAAAGAAAATCATTGGTCAGCTTTATTTATGTTGGGCAACCTACTGATTCGAGATATGGTACAGAAAGCCGAATTCAACTTAATAATCAATTTGCTACAGTAGCCGATATTCGCGAATTTATTACGCGCGAAAGAGAAGCTCGCGATGAAGTGGATAGACCTCTGCTTACTACTTCATTAAAAGTAGATGAAGAAACTCGTATGGGCATTGTAACAGATATTAAACAGGAACTCAGACAGGTAGGAGCATTCAAAATCAACTATTCTGCCCGAAAAGCCGTTGCAAGCAAGTAAACTTTCTTTTTCATGGCTAATTTTTTGAGGCTCTCAGGGATATACATGCCTGGGGGCCTCTTTCCATTAGTAATTTCTCCTATACTCGAAGACATTATTCCACTTCCCCATTCGGTATCAATCTTTGGATAATAATAAATGCCTGGCGCTACGCGAACGAAAATACCAGAATATCATAAGCGCACCAATGTGGATAGGATGGTATCTGACGTACCCAATTTCGCAAAATCATCCGGGAAGAAAAGTGTGCCATGTTTAGCTGATACGATTCTTTTTTTATCTCATTATAAACATTTCCCTTCAATAATATAAGATTATTTTGCCACAATTATATGACAAATCTGTGGCAAGATGATTTGATCTTCAGTAAGTTTTGGAGATGTAGGCAGGATACCTCTTTCCCTTTTCGTTCAGCTGTTACAGTGAAAGCACTTTTTTTATTCATAACCTTTGATTTGCTTCAAAGCTATCAATAATAAGGCTTGTAGAAGTTTCTATCCTAATTTTTGACCATTAAGCCAAAAATTAGAAACCAGAAAAATATTCAGAGTCATTTATGTGCAATCGGAAACTTTGTATGTCTTTCCTTGGAAAAGTCTAACTTTCAACAATTTAAATAATCATATTCATCCGGAAGGATGTGCTGATCGATAAAGCCGAGCATATTTTCGAAATGTGATCCCTTCCAGTAGATATGAGCACACGTATTGCAGCGAAAAAACTCATTAAAATAGTTTGCCGTGCGTGGTTCCAGTTGAGGAAGGATTTGCTGCTTATCCACCGGAACGAGTATGCCGTTACATTCCATGCAACGAGTTAGCGGATCAATACTCTTCGACAAATCCAGTTTATTGACGAGATCACGGATCTGTTCCAACGGATCAGACGACCTGACCCAATAGGAATGGGTTACTCTTTTATCTCTGATTAACCGGCAATTGCGGGAAAGGATAATCCTTTTTTCTTCAGTCGCAATTTGGATAATCTGCTCGTTGGTGTATTGGTTGGAATACAAGGTATCAAATCCAAGCATGCGCATATACCGGCTTAATTTGCCCAAATGAACATCGCAGATAAACCTGATCTCCCGGAGCGGTTTTTCCCGTAATTCGCTTATTTCTGAAATATCGAAAAGCTCAAATACGGGGTATACCGATATTCGGTCTTCGTCCTGCAGGATGTAGTCAAATCCTTTTGAGAGCTGATTTACCAGGATCAAATCAACTTCAGCTGGCGGTACTCCCAGTGAACTGATTGCCTCTTGCACCGAAATCCGGTCTTTCAATGAATATTCAAACCATACCTTTCGCATCTCCTCAGGAAGATGGTCATTCAACTCTTCATAAAAACGAAAATATACCTTACTCATTAGTTCGATTCAATCAGATTCCTTAATCGTTCTGCATTTTTTACGGCAAAGCCATGAAAATCGTTATTGAAAAATCCCCATACCTCGTTTCCCTGCTCAAGCCATTTTTTAATTTTTTGGGCGTACCCGGCCAAATCCGCTTCGCTGTAATCGGAAGCATAGAGCGATTCATGACCGTGAAACCGAAGGTAAACAAAATCTGTTGTGACCGTTTCATGATAAGGAAATCTTGTTCCAGAATCGGCAATCACAAAGGCAATCCCATACTTTTCAAGCAAATTGAAAAAATGATCGGTGATCCATGTTCGATTTCTGACCTCAATCGCAAACCTGTAGGAATGATATCTTTTTTTTAACAGTTCCAGAAATTCCTCTATGAGAGATGGGTCAAACTCCAGACCTGGTGGTAATTGGATGAGAACGGGTCCCAACTTTTTTTTCATCTCTTCAAACAGGTCGAAGAACTTCTGAAGAGGTTCCTCGATGTCGATGAGTTTTTTTTGATGGGTAATGTAACGGCTTAGCTTCGGACAAAACTTAAACGCGTCCGGCGTACGTTGTACCCATCCGGATACCGTTTTCTTTTGGGGAAGATGATAAAAGCTCGAGTTCAATTCAACACAGTTAAATTTTGTCGTGTAATATTCCAGGTATTTAGCTAGCTTAACCTCCTTCGGATAAAAGATCCCCTCCCAGTGTTTATAGCTCCATCCCGACGTTCCGATATATAATCTTGATCTTGCTTCCATAGTTACCTGATAACCATCATAAGTTCATTTACATCTTATTTGAATCACTTCAAGTGGACCACTTTTCTTTATCATGAAGAAATGAACTCCTTAAAAAGCCTTGCATTCTTTTTACAAAGCTATTATTTTTTCCGATCCGTTCGTCTCGTCAACTCCCTGTTCTTAGGCAAATGTTCTCATAAGAATAGAACCCGTTATTGGAGGGAAAAACAGGGAATTTTTTTAAGAAACCCAAAAAAATAAAGAAAAAAATTTTCCAATTGAAGTATTCCATGGCAGTTATAAATACAACTTTTATTTTTACTGCTTGTTTTTTTGAGGGCTAAAATAACAGCATTTATCGACCAATATTTTGTGATTAATTTTCGAGCATACTTGAAAAAGGTTATATGTTTGTAAATATTTTCGAGTATGGACGAAAAAATTGCAGCACTTGCCAACTATAATTTCTGGAAAGGAAATGTTATAGAAACAGGTTTTCCTCGCCATGATTACACCGATAAGATCATGAATTATCTGAATACTCGGCTGGTGAAAGTATTGGTTGGATAACGGCGCGTGGGCAAAAGTTATATCCTTATGCAAATCGCTTCACAACTGATAAGCATCGGTATCTCTGCTAAAAACATCTTTTATGTCAATAAGGAATTTATTGAGTTTGATTTTTTAACCACCTACACAGAATTGGAGGAGACGGTAAATGCCTATAAGGCGAGTTTGGAACCCAAAGGGAAATTTTATCTTTTTATCGATGAAATACAAATGATAAAAGGGTGGGAACATTTTGTTAATTCTCATTCTCAGGATTTTTCAGAACTTTGCGAAATTTTTATTACGGGTTCTAATTCCGAGATGTTATCGGGGGAATTGGCAACATTAACGAAGAAACAAGACGCAATTATATTTCGGCCCTAAAAGACACCATTTTATTGCGCGATATCATCTGGCATTATACCATTAAAAATGCCAAACTGCTGGAGGATGTGTTTATTTATCTAGTAAATAATGCTTCAAACCTGATTTCCATCACAAACATTCTGAATTACTTTGGATCGAGAAAACGAAAAACAAGTTACCATACCTTGTCAAACTATATTTCCTATCTCGAACAATCCTTTTTAATTCATAAAGTAGAACGTTTCAACATCAAAGGGAAAGAAGTATTGTCGGGCATTTATAAATATTATATAAGCGATTTGTGTTTTAAAAATTATCTTTACCCTGAATTCGATCATGGAGTAGGGTATAAATTGGAAAATCTGCTTTTTCTGGAATTGAAAAGAAAGGGATATATGGTTTATGTCGGTACTTTCAGGGGTAAGGAAATTGATTTTATTGCCAGAAGAGGGGACGAAATGATTTATATCCAGTGCTGCTATATGCTCACCGACGAAAAGGTGATTGCACGTGAATATGGTCCATTGGAAGCCATAAAAGATAATTACGACAAATACATCGTAACGATGGACGAGATACGTTTTCCTTCAAAGGAAGGGATAAAACACATTCAGGCTTGGAACTTTTCCGATGTAGTAAATTAAAATGGTTACCCTACCGAAGAAAAACGATCTAAGTCCTGAAATAGCTGGATGCAACGATTATTATGTTGCTTTTTTTATTTGCTGACATCTGTTTATCCCCTTTCCTTCTACTTAAAAAGTCGTTTTCTGAGGTACTACCATTCTTCGAACTACTTTGGGTTTATCTTATACCCATCGGAAATGAGAACCTTTGATTTCTGTAAATCAGAATGGACAATCTCTTTTTTTCATAATACTACGATAAAATTGTTTTCTGCCATGAATGAAAAATTTATCATAGAATAAAAATATAATTACAAAAAACGATACATTTGTTTTACAATTACCCATTCGATCCCAAACACCCAGGCAGGTGAAGAATTCATTTAAAAAATGACATTAAAGTTAACGCTCAATGATAATAATATAATGTCATGGCAGAAAAATATAATGCATCGAATCTTTTGATAGATCAGATTTTGAATTTACGGGAGGATTAAATGAGTAAAATAGAATAACTGATCCAACAGTTCCCGGTTTTATGAAAGGATATATGTATATATTGCAATGTGCTGATGGTAGCTATTACACCGGTAGCACCAAGAATTTGGAACGCCGGTTAAAACAACACCAAAATGGCGAGGGTGCCAATCATACCAAAAAACACTTACCTGTTAAACTGGTATATTTTGAAGAATTTCAAAGTATAGCCGAAGCATTTTATCGCGAAAAGCAGATACAAGGGTGGAGCAGAAAAAAGAAAGAAGCATTAATAAACAGTTGGGGCGTAGCAGATCCAAGCGAAGAACTTCATAGACTGTCGGAATGCACCAATGAAAGCCACTATAAGAATTACGTTCCCTCCGACTCCGCTCAGGGAACGGGCACTGCTTTCGACTCCGCTCAGGGAACGGGCACTGCTTTCGACTCCGCTCAGGGAACGGGCACTGCTTTCGACTCCGCTCAGGGAACGGACGCTTCCTTCGGCTCCGCTCAGGGAACGGACGAAGGTGGTTGAGCGTAGTCGAAACCACCGCTCACCTACAACAACACATCAATATGAGTAAAATCGATGAACTGATTGCGCAGTATTGCCCCAATGGCGTGAAATATAATGGACGATGTAAATGCAGCAATGCAAAGTACAGATATGCCCACCGACGAAAGATAAGCGTACGCTAATATGCTCCATTGAAAGCCATAAAAGATAATTACGACATGTAAGTCGGTACGATGGACGAGATGCGTTTCCCTTCAGTCGTTTTTGTATGTATTCCTTCTGAAATTTTTTTTGGCTCTATTGATTACACTTATTAATTTTACCCCTTGTTTTTATCAATAAAATACTTTGTATATCAATATAATAATGTTTTTTATTTTCGTTGTCAATAATTATCTTCCATTTTTACCCCCTTATTTTTGTTAATAAAATACTTTCAGTATTTCTTTCCTCCATTTATTTATAGCTCACCGTTTTTCACTGTGCGGTATAAACATGTTCTCAATTTCCTTGTCGGCATTTCTTTTCTTATTTTCTTGATCTGACCCTTATTTCTCTAAAGATTTTTTGCCTCATACTGTATAAGTTTCAGTTTTCGACAGTAATAAAGGTTAAAACAGGCCTAACAGGCTTAAAAACCTGTTAGGTTTATTCTATTACGAAAATTCTTTTAATTTCGCTATTCATTCAAATCTTTAATATAATGCCTTTCGTTAATTTTCAGAGTCGTCCCATCTTTTATGATAATCGCGGCTTAGGTCCTGCAATCGTTTTTCTACATGGTTTAATGGAATCCCACGAAATATGGAATTCTTTTGCAAATTCTTTTTCTAATGAGTTTCAGTCTATTTTAGTTGATTTACCAGGTCACGGACAGAGTGCCACGATAGCACCGGTTCACACCATGGAATTAATGGCCGACTGTGTAAAAACCTCATTGGATGAGTTGCATATACAAGAATGTGTTCTGGTGGGGCATTCCATGGGAGGCTATGTTTCTCTATCCTTTGCGGATAAATTTCCTGAATATGTAAAAGGACTCGTATTATTTCATTCATCTGCCTTGCCTGATTCAGAAGAAGGTCGCAAAAACCGTCAACGAACTATTGAATTCATTCAACAAAACAAATTAGGATTTATCTTGCAATTTATCCCATCTTTATTTGCTGCGGGCAATACCGAAATATACCAGATGGAAATTCAGATGCTTGTCAAAATGGCTTCGGCTATGGCTCCTGACGCAATTATTGCCGCTCAGCGTGGTATGATGGAAAGACCTTCTTATCTAAATGTACTTTCAAAGATTCAAGCTCCTGTTCTTTTTATCATTGGCAAACAGGATAGTCGTATCTCGGCAGAAAGTTATTTTTCTCAGATTTTTCTTCCTTCACATGCCGAAACCCTGATACTCGAAAATGTTGGTCATAATGGCCATATCGAAGCTTTTCCGATTACTTCGGCTGTCGTCCGTCATTTTGCTCAAAGAGCATTTGAGTTAAATTCAACCATTTGATTCGTTTGCGAGTTTTACTTCTAAACTTATGTTCTTTTATGATGAAAAGTAGTTGCCATTAAATGATAATGCGAGTAAATTTTGGCAGAAATATTATAGAATCTTGATTTTGAAACCATACTTCATTAATTCATAAGGCCATATTTGTATCCCTATTTTTTTCTTGGGTGTGACTAAATAGGACTTAATCCAGTGGCCACTCTATAGTTTAAGATATTCTTTGATGATTCTCAATTTTTTAGTTCTAAAATTATTTACTTTGCAAGTTTCTTTCGATATATATTAAAGAAATGAGATGCAGAAGAATTTTCGATTTATTAGAGTACAATGTTGAACGTTATCATCAACGCGTTGCCTTGGCGAGTAAAAAAGGTGGTAAATGGATAACTTATTCTTCAGAAGAATATGCACATTATGCCGATTGGCTAAGTTATGCAATGCTGGCCAAAGGCCTGAGCAAGGGTGATAAGGTGAGTACTATCAGTATCAACAGACCTGAATGGAATTTTGTGGATATGGGCATATTGCAAATTGGAGGAATACATGTTCCCCTTTATCCTACCATCAATGATGACGACTTGATTTATATTCTGAAAGAAGCAGAAGTGAAACTTATTTTCGTCGGTAACAAATATTTGTATAATAAGATAAAGAATCTTTCTGGCCAACTGCCTACATTATTGGAAGTTTATTCATTCGATGAAGTGGAAGGTTGTATCTCCTTCTCAGAATTTGTCCAATTTGGAAAATCAAATATTCAGAAAGATTTGCTCGAACGTTTGAAAGCCTCTGTATCACCTTACGATTTGGCTTCTATCATTTATACATCGGGAACGACGGGCTTGCCCAAGGGTGTGATGCTGACTCATGAAAATCATTTAAGTAATTCTTTAATAGCAGCTTACACCATCAATTTGAATTATACGCACGCCGAAGTTAGTTTTTTGCCTTTATCTCATTCTTACGAACGCATGGTTAATTATGCAACACTTTACTTGGGTATGCCGGTTTATTATGCTGATGTAACGTCGAATATTCTTCTCAATTTTCAGGAGATTAGGCCTCAGTTGATGATTACTGTTCCTTTGCTATTAGAAAAAGTTTATCAAGGGATATTGAAGAAGAGGCTTGAGCTCGGGAATATTCAGAGATTTGTTTTCGATTGGGCTTTAAAACTTGCCAAAAGGTTCGAAATAGGTAAGGATATGGGGAATTGGTATCGTTGGAAGTTAAGCATAGCCGATCGTTTGGTTTTTGTGAAATGGCGTGAAGCACTTGGCAATTCATTGGTGAAGATCGTTACCGGCGGAGCGAGTGTTCGGCCAGAATTGGTGAATATTTTTTGGGCGGCTGGCATCAAAGTTTATGAGGGTTACGGCCTCACCGAAGCCTCTCCATTGATTGCCTTCAATACTGAAACCGATATTAAGGTGGGAACTATTGGTAAAGCTATTCCCGACATACTCGTTAAAGTTTCGGATGAAGGTGAGCTACTCGTTAATGGCCCTAATGTGATGAAGGGTTATTATAAACACCCAAAGCTTACCAGCAAGGTAATAGAACCGGATGGATGGCTTCATACGGGCGACCTCGCCACAATTGACGAAGAAGGTTTTATCACTATAACCGGTCGAAAAAATGAAATTTTCAAAATGGCTTCTGGGGTATATGTGAATCCCGAAAAACTCGAAAATAAACTGCAACAATCTTTTTTTATCAGCCAAGCCTTTGTGGTTGGCCAAAATCAAAGTTTTCTCTCCGCACTCATCCTTCCTGATTTTGATTATATAAAGGAATACTTTGCTCATCAAGGTGTCCATTTCAATTCTAACCTTGAAATTATACAAAATCAAAAAGTGATATCTCTAATCGATCAGGAAATAAATATGTTAAATGGCTATGGAATTAAAGAAAATGAAAACATACAGCGTTTTGCCCTCGTAGCCGATGATTGGACAATAGAATCTGGTGAATTATCTCCTTCCCTAAAACTCAAAAGAAGAGTAATACTCGAAAAGTACAAAGATGTGATACGAAATTTCTATCAAAAAGTGGATGATTTATAAGAGTTAAAATTTTGGCAATTAACAATTTGGAAGCATTGTAGGGTTTGGATTTTCTAAATAACTCGCTTTGTTGTCTTTTTTCGAAAAAATGAAGGCCGATTAATCAAAATGTTCCTCATGCTCTTGCCATCGTGAATGTACATGTTACGATAATTCCAATTGCTCATATAACTCCAATATGCAGTAATCACACTTCTCAACTTCCAGCTTGACCGATAGAATTTTCGCCTAAGAAATCCAGGTTCATAAATACGTTGATATACCCTTTGCATTTCTGCCTCGAACTCTTGTTTACTCATCAATGGTAGACGGTGAACCAATTCCCAATAATCATAACGTTGCCAGTCATCGGGATAATTTTTTAAGGTAATACGGTTTTCATCCAATAATTTCTTATAGAGCCTTGTTCCTGGTAATGCGGTTACTATGCTGGTTTGAATGGAGTCAGCTTGAGAATGACGAATATATTCGACTCTTTGTTGTATTTTATGAGTTGTGTCAGAATCCCAACCGAACATAAATCCTGCAATGACTGCAATGCCATATTTATTAACTTTTTGAAATACTTTTTCATAAGATGAAACTCCATATTTAAGGTTGATGCGTTTGTTCGATTCCAAGAGCCCATCTTCAATCTCGCTCTCTACGCCAATGAACATCATTCTGCAGCCACTTCGAGCCGCCCATTTTAGGACTTCAGAATTATCGGCAAGATTAATGGATGCTTGGCTAATCCAATTTTTTTTAATTCTACGTTCGATGATTTTTCTGAACAGCTCTATGGCTCTTTCTTGGTGTTCTTTGGTAATGCCAACGATATTATCGTCAAGAAAGAAAACGTTATTTTGGGGGATTTCTTCTAATTCGTCTAAAACTTCTTCTATGGGCCGCATTCTATATTTACGTCCATTGAAAGCAGATACAGAACAAAAGCTACAATCGAATGGGCAACCCCGAGTAGTTTGGATGGAAGCAAAAACATAAGCCGGGTGAAACAAATCGCGTCTTGGTTTTGGGCTGTGAATCATTTCGAGTAGTTCACCCCTATATAATCGCTGGATATGTCCTGCTTCAAAATCGGAGATTACTTTTGCCCATACGCTCTCGGCTTCACCTACAACTACTGTATCAACAAATTGTAAGGCCTCCTCTGGCATCATGCTGGCATGTATTCCGCCGATAACTGTGGGTATACCCTGCTTTTTGTAAATTTGTGCAATTTCATAAGCACGTGTAGCTGTGCTCGAAAATGCAGTAATCCCAACCAAGTCAGCAGGGTAATATTTGAAAGAACGAAAATTTTCATCTATCAGCTTTACTTTCCAGTGAGGCGGGGTTAAGGCAGCTATAATCCCTAAACTCAGTGGTTGATATTTAGTATCGCGATTCGATAAAAATCCTTTCCTCAAGGGATTGGCCGGGTAAACCAGTAATAAGGTGGGTCGATCTTTATCGTTCATTTTCAATGGATATCATCAGTTTCTGAAGAAATATTCTGTAAATCATAGCAAACAACTGGAGGTTTTTCCATAGAAACTGCTCTATAGTTGAGGTTGCTGTTCCATGCCCAGACTGCAGTTCTTAAATTTTTGGTGTTCCATAGTGTACGTAAAAGTTTAATTCTCAATGATTTCTTAGAGAAAATCTTCTGGTAAGCCATCCAAAGATTATCGGCAAGTTCTTGAGCTTCCATTTTGGCTGGCTTAAAAACTACGTCGGAAAAATGAAAATATTTCCAAGAATAAGGAGTATAGTGGGCAATAATTCTATTTTCTTGCTGAAGTCGATTAAAAAGGCGGGTTCCTGGCAAGGGAGTCATTGCGCTGGCTTGCACAACATCCACCGAAGAACGTTCTATAAATTTTGTACGGTTTTGTAGGGCGGAAGGTGTGTCGGAGTCCATGCCGTAGATAAAGGCACCTAAAACGGCTATGCCGGCTTGATGTATCGTCCGAAAGGCATGCTTATAGGTTTTGGTCCCTAATGCTAAATTTACATGTTTATTAGCATCACGAAGAGCATTCTCATCCTCGGCTTCAATACCAATCAATAACATCTTGCATCCGCTGCGTGCAGCCAATTTTAAAAGTTCTGGATTTTGCGAAATATTGAGGCTGGCCTGTGCAAACCATTCTTTTTTTAGTCTTCTGCGTATCATTCCTTCGAACAGCTCTTGCGCGTGCTTTTCAGATGCCTTGCTATAACCAGTAATGTTATCATCTACGAAATAGATAAGTTTTTGTGGCAGAGTCTCCATTTCATTCAATATTGCCTCTACAGGTCGCAGGCGGTAGCTATGGCCGTTAAAAGACGGTACCGAACAGAAATCACAATCCATGGGGCAGCCACGACTGGTTTGAATACTGGCGAAAAGGTAAGAAGGATGAAAAAGGTCATGTCGTGGAATAGGGTATTGTGAAAGATCGGCATGTGGGCCACGATAGATTTTTTGAAGTCGTCCGGCTTCAAAATCATGCATAACTTTAGGCCATGAAGTTTCTGCTTCTCCAATTACTACTGCATCACCGTATTGAAGAGCTTCATCCGGTAGCATGGAAACATGAATGCCCCCCAAAACCACTGGGATTCCTTTTTCACGGTAAATTGAGGCGATTTCATAGGCGCGTTGTGCAGTAGAAGTAAATGCCGTGATGCCTACAAGATCGGCTTCGCGTAAGCGAATGGGTTTAATATTCTCATCCAAAATAATAATTTTCCAATTCGCAGGCGTCAGAGCTGCAATAATTCCTAAACCGAGTGGTACTTGGCGAGATTGCCGACGCAAGGCAAATCCCCGCCTATATTGATTGGATGGATTAATTAAAATTAAGGTCTTCTTATTCAACGAGTAAATGAAAATAGTACAAACGCCAAATTTACGATAATTTATGGAGTTAAATTCTTAGAACCTCTCTTGCTATGAGTTACTCCTGCAAGCTTTGCAAAGCTTGCACACTTCATTCAGTGATGGATATGTATGAAATCTTGACTAAATATTTTAAATTTGCCATCGAAATATAATTTTTCACTATGGCCTTGAATATAGATGATTTTATAAAAAAGATAGAAGATGAATTCGATGAACTCGAACCAGGAAAATTGAAACCCGAAAGTGCGTTTCGTCAAATGTTCGATTGGAACTCTATCAATGCTTTGGTACTTATTGCAATGGTTAAAACCGAATATAATGTAACTATTAACGCCGATGATTTAACAAAATCGAAGACCGTAAAAGATATTTTCAAGATTATCGAATCACGGTATCATGAATAGTTAATAATTTTAAAAAATGGCTACTTTTAGTGTTCCCGGAATTAAAGTATCAGGCTTAGCTGCCTGTGTTCCCAGAAAAGAAGTTTCTAATTATGATTACCGCTGGGTAACGGCTAAAGAAAGGGAACAGCTTGTAAAAACCATAGGCGTTGAGAAGCGGCGTCATGTAGAGAAAGGTACAACCACGAGCGATATGTGTCAAAAGGCTGCTCAAAGTTTGCTGGAAGGTCTTCAATGGAATACAACTGAAATAGAACTTTTGATCTTCGTGTCTCAAACCCGCGACTACCTTATTCCGCAGACTTCTAATATTCTTCAACATAAGTTGGGATTGCCCACTACTGCCATTGCACTCGACATCAGTTTGGGATGCTCGGGTTATGTATATGGCTTGGCCGTAGCTTCTGCCATGATGAACTCTTTTGGTCTATCCAAGGCTTTGCTGCTGGTAGGTGATATTTCTTCACTCAATTCGGCTTATCGTGATAAAAGTACTTATCCTTTATTTGGTGATGCTGGTACAGCTACTGCACTCGAACGCCTCGAAGATGCGCCACTTATGCATTTCAGCCTCGAAGGAGATGGGTCGGGTTACAAGGCTATTATGATCCCGGATGGAGGAATGAGACACATCGTTTCTAAGAAATCATTCGAATATAAGAAAATTGCTCCTGGTATTTATCGCACCCCTTTGCATATCGCCCTCGATGGTATAGAAGTTTTTAATTTTAGCCTTCGTGAGGTGGTTCCCAACATCAAAAAATTGCTCGCCTTTAGCGGGCAAGACCTCGCCACTGTGGATTATATCATTTTTCATCAGGCAAATCGCCTCATCAACGAAACGCTGCGCAAAATGCTGAAAATTCCGAAAGAAAAGATTCCTTATTCGTTGTACAAATTTGGAAATACTTCTTCTGCAAGCATACCCTTAACCATTGTTTCAGAATTACGAAACCAAGTGCAGCAGAACGATCTTCTTTTGCTTCTCTCGGCTTTTGGAATAGGTTTGTCATGGGCAACGGCTACGGTAGAATTTCATAAGGTTTTTTGTCCTGAACTCATAGAATTATAGCTTATGCTTCAGGAATTTCAACTTACTGGGAAGAACATTCTTGTAACAGGAGCCTCGTCAGGCTTAGGTCGTCAGACTGCCATTCAGGCGAGCAAAGACGAAGCTAAGCTAATAATAACGGGACGTAATCTTAGTAGGTTAGAGGAGACTTTCCGACAGCTTGAAGGCGATAATCATCTCATGATACCAGCCGATCTCACTCACGAAGATGAATTGAACCATTTGGTTGATGCTGTGCCTCCTCTGAATGGGGTAATTTTTAGCACAGGTGTTAGTATTCTGAAACCCGTTCGCTTTCTCGAATCTGTCGATATTGCCGAGAATTTTTCCATTGGATTTAATGCTCCGGTGTTATTGACTTCAAGATTGCTTGCAAAGAAAAAACTGGTCAGTGGAAATTGTTCTCTGGTTTTTATTTCTTCTATTTCTATAAAATATCCTTTTGTTGGGGGAAGCATGTATGTTAGCGTAAAGGCGGCGCTGGAAGGATTTGCACGTGTTTTGGCTCTTGAATTGGCTCCTAAGGGAATTAGAGTAAATTGCGTAGCTCCTGCTTTCGTTAAAGGGCCCATGCTTGAACAAACGCAAGAAGCTACCAGTGAGGAAACCATTCAACAAATTAAAGCCCGTCAACCACTTGGATTGGGCGATCCTGTTGATGTGGCAAATGCTATTATTTTTTTTCTGAGTGATGCTTCTCGTTGGATTACTGCTACCAGCTTGATTCTTGGTGGCGGCTGAAATCTTTCATTCGAAATTTTATGAATCAACCCGAATATAGCGTAGTAGTTCCAGTTTTTAACAGCCAGGAATCTCTTATCGAGCTTTTCGAAGGAATTGTAAAAGCTTTTGTTGAGTTGGATGTGGATTTTGAAACTATTTTCATAGACGACCGAAGCACTGACAATAGCTGGGAAGTGCTACAAAATCTCAAGCAGCAACATCCTCAACATGTTAAAATAGTTAGATTAAGCAGAAATTATGGCCAGCACAATGCAACCTTGTGCGGACTTATGTTTGCCAAAGGCGAGGCAGTTATCACTATAGACGATGATTTGCAAACTCCACCCCATGAAATCGTTACTTTGGTTCGATCCTTCGAAGATTCTCCTTGTGATGTGATTTATGGCATCCCATACGGTAAAAAAGCTCATCATTTTTATAGAAATCTTGGAAGTTTTCTCGTTAAAAAATCTTCACGCAATTTTAGAAAAACACCAGGTGAGGGTTCCTCTTTCCGTTTACTTAGCCGTTCTATAACCGATAAAATTGTTCAGCATTCCCTGTTTTTTATTTTTATAGATGAAATTCTGCTTTGGTACACCGAAGATATTCGTTTTGTCGAAGTTGAGCATTTACCTCGGAAATATAATCATTCGGGCTATTCCTTTGGTAAACTTTGGCATTTGGTAACCAATTTGGTGGTATTCTATACCGATGCTCCTCTTAAACTCATGGTTTATGGTGGGCTTTTCGCCTCTTTTGTAAGTTTTATCCTCGGCGTCATTTATATTGTTAAAAAATTGTTTTTTAACGTCCCACTTGGGTATACCTCATTAATCGTTGCAATTTTATTTTCAACGAGTATTATTTTGTTCAGTTTGGGGATTATTGGGGAATATCTCAGCCGAATTTATAAGGTACAAAATCGTAAACCACCCTTTTCTATCGATAAAGTCATAGAATAAATATTGAAGATGAAACTGATAAAATACGACATAGTGCTCGAAAGACTTAAGGAAGCAGATATAGAGCTGGTAAGGCAGCATCGCAATAGCGAACAGATTCGGCAAACAATGGAATACCGAGAAAATATTACTCCTGAGATGCAAAGAGAATGGTTCGAAAGCATCAATAAAGACATCAATCAGTTATATTTCATCATTCATTACCAATCGAAAAAGATAGGACTCCTTAATGCCAAAAATATCGATTGGGAAAAACAGATCCTTGAATCGGGTATTTTTTTGTGGGAAACGAATTATTATGAAACATTCATACCTGCCATCGTTTCGATCATGATTACAGATATGTGTTTTGAGCTGTTGGGGTGGGATGTGATTTATGCTCATATATTAAGAAGCAATGAAAGAGCTATCAAGTATAACAAGAGTTTAGGGTATGTTTTATGCGAGAATCAGGAAGATAAAGAAAATCAATTATATTGGCTGACCTTACAATCATTCCATCAAAATACGCAAAAACTCCGAAAAGCCATATCCCATCTTTATTCTGGGAAAGATGAAGCCTATTTGATTGTAGAACCTTCTGATATCGCCAAGGGTATTCTTTTGCAGCTCGAGCCTTTTTTTCGATTGGTTAGGCGACAGAAGGGGAATTTCGAGTCATACTCCAATGTGGATGGCAGCATTACTTTTGCTTTTTGAACCATTTATGATAAGTATTGGTCAGTTTTGGCAAAGCCATAGAAAAGCTGTGCCTTAAAGAAGCTGGTAGAAATTCGGCCATGGACATCATTTGATATAAAACAAAACCATATAATTGCCATGGCGTTGTCTTTATCCATGTATTCGGATGAAATTTTTTATTGGCTCTAAGATATCCTATCCTTTCGGCATATCTTCCAACCACCTGGTCGGCAGTTTTGATTTCTTCTTCCTTCATTTCTTTAATCCATTTACCACTCGAAGAGGTTTGAATGGGAGACTGAAGTCCAGAATGAAACTGATTTAATAACTCAAGATCAACAAATTCGGAATATTTTGATGAATAGGCCGAATAATCGAGCATACGTCCATCATAAGGAATTCCTAAGAAGTTGCAAATTTGGTTTAAAATTTTTTCTGGTTCTCTGGTTAAATCTTCATATTTTGCAATGAATGTTTGAAGTGGAAATTTTTTAGAGAATTGATAGGCTAATCGAGCCACATATTTCCATCTATATGCCTGCAAGGCTAAAACAGGAGCTTCAAATCGGAACCTTTTAACCGAAAGAAAATTATCCCGATAATCTCTGAAAATGAAAATAAATTTGGCATTGGGGAATATCTTATGCAGCCGAAAAGCATGTGTAGCAAAAATGGGATTTTTATCGCCTATATGAGTTATAACTTCCTTACCAGGTATTACTGATGTATAATTGAGATAAAAACATTTGAAAACTTCTTCAAAAGTGGTATTGGGTAGAAGACTTTTTAAATCTACATTTAATTGCCTTTCATCTATGCGCAAAAAATTATAGTTCCAGTTTTTTGAAGATAGTGGTGATCTGAAGTCTTTTTTAAATTCCTCGAGTGTTGTTTCATCCCATTGACGAATCCTACCATATTTCTTATAAAGCTGCAAAACTACAGGATATTCGGGAGGTACTTTCACTTGAGGATGAGCATCCAATAGCGTTCTCAATAAAGTGGTTCCCGAACGAGGCCTTCCTAATATAAAAAATAGCTGTGGTTTCCCCTTTCCCATTTATAATGGGATAACCTTTTTAGCTAAATGTTTAATTGAGTAAGAAAAATTTATTTTATCTGATATTATCAAATAAAAAAACCAATTTAGTTTTAGCCATAGGCTTTATGTGTCCTTCAGCGCCACTGGCCAATTATCGAATAGCCTGTCAGAAATCTTATAGACAAGCCAACTTTTTAATTTATTAACGAATAATTGATTATCAATATGCTAACTTAAATTCATTTTTTTAATTTGACAACTTTTCCATAGATTCTGGCCAATGAAGGCAAAAATCGAGATAATTTTACTTTTAAACTGTATGGAATGTTTTCCCCTGCTAACATCAATTTGTACAATAGCCAACTATAAATTACGAAGGGACTGGTTTTTATTGGCAAAATAATGGATTTTTTAGTATATCTTCGTTGATAACCTGCTCTTTCAAGCCATTTGCCCGCCACCAACTCTAATATTTCAATATCATTTGGCTGGAGCTCATATAACCATTTGCCTATTGTATCTGTATTAATGGGTTTGGTAAGGCTTTCATGATATTTCAGAAAAGTTTCTCTTTCGATAAATCCTAAATTTTCCTGGCCACTTATTCTATAGAACTCAAAGACGTTTTCATCATCATCGATATCGAGGAAATTACAGATTTTTTTGAATAGATTTCGAGGTTTTGAAGCCAGATCTTCATAACGAAACAGAAAGGTTCTTTCGGGATATTTTTGATGGAGTTGAAACATCATTTTTGTAATATATTTCCATCGCCATGCCTGAATTACTGAGTTTGGCGCTTCCCAATCAAATTTTTTCATAGAAACGAAGTTATCGCGTGGATCACGTATAATGAAAAGAAACTTTGCCTCAGGAAACCATTTCATGAGTAAGCGAGTATAGAGAGCATATACGGGATTTTTGTCCCCAATCCATTGAATTTCTTGTTTTGGGAAAACACTTTTGCTATGAAGATAGAACAATTTTATGACCTTGGTCATGGGTGTATCGATTGGCAATTCATCTAGGTCTTTTAATAGGGCTTGTTCATCTATTTGAAGATAATCGTAATTCCAGAATTCAAAAGTTTGAGGTTGCTTGAAGGCTTGCAGAAATTCCTTCTTCAATTTTGGTGTCCAACGTGGATGTAAGCCGAAACGGTGGATCAGATCAGGTATTACAGGATATTCGGGGGGTACGATGACATTGGGATGCGCATCGAGTAAAGTCCTTATCAAGGTAGTTCCTGAGCGCGGCCTGCCAATAATGAAAAAAATGGGAATTTCTTGTTTGTTTACGATAAGAGAGTCGTTCATGTGTACACTCCAATTCTCAATCAAAAATAGGCAAGCTAGTTGACATAAAAAAAAGAGCCCCCATTTTGGGGGCTCTTTCTTAAAAGAGATACGATTACTTGGTAATAGTAACTCTTTCGGTGGTAACTATGCCTTTCGCATCGATGAAGCGAATGAAATAGACACCACTTTCGAGTTGACGGGTATTGATTTTGTAAACGCCCTTACCATCCACAG